>Ga0268276_1000024_pt1 | contig 170941 bp, 151 predicted proteins | sample saktaG_4_FD_190145 | JGI IMG/M metagenome (GOLD analysis project Ga0268276, IMG submission 190145) | Saline water microbial communities from Sakinaw Lake, British Columbia, Canada - sak_2010_1_5_45m | ecosystem: Environmental > Aquatic > Non-marine Saline and Alkaline > Saline ... | reverse complement strand
AGGGTGACCGATGCCTGTTTTTGATTACGAATGTAAAAATTGCGGTAAAGTTTACGAAGAGCTGATAATGTCCTGTTCCATCCCGGATGCTGACGTTAAATGTCCCGAATGTGGTAGCTACCAGTCGGTTAAACGGATGTCGGCGCCGTCGATTGGGGGTAGCAGCAGCGGCTCATCGGCCAATAGCGGGGCCGGTTGTGGCAGGAGCGGCTTCACCTGAGCCAGATAATCTTCCGGCAGTTGCCGGTATCAATATATCAAATATTTTTCCCTGATTTTCATAAATTTATTAAGATCATCCTGCCATTCAGCAATAATCTCCCCGGCTGATTTTCCATCCCAGACCTCCTGACGGATTTTGTCTGTCCCCATGGCCTTATCAAACGAACCGGTTCGCTTCGTCTCAAATATCAGCTGCTCAGGATATAATTTTCGAATAGCGCAGAGAATATAAATCTGGGTCAACATCGGTTTAAATTCAGCAACATCGGCGATATGAATCTGAACTCCCTGTAGCTGAATATCTTCACGGGTAAAATAGTAGGGCTTATAATACATCGGGCGGAAGAAAACCCCGGGTAGATTATAGGAATTCAATTCTTCACTCAGTTCATTCGCATCCATCCACTCTTCACCAATCAGTTCAAAAGGCATTGTATACCCAATTCCGACATCAATGGTATGTAATTCTCCGATACAGCCGGTCGCCGCACAGAAAAGCGCTGTTTTACTGTGTGGAATATGAGGAGATGTAATGACCCATTCGAGACCGGTTTTATCGCCGGTCATTTCGCGTTGCCAGTTCTTCAACGGAACAACTGTCAGGTCAACATTGATATCAAATTCCGAATTGAACAGCTGTGCCAGTTCGCCGACGGTCAGGCCATACACAAAAGGAATAGGGTAGAGGCCGATAAAGGAACTGAAAGCCGTGTCGAGTACCGGGCCCTCCACCAGGTTTCCGCCCAGCGGATTCGGTCGATCCAGTACAATAAAACGCTTGCCCTGTTCGGCGGCCGCTTCCATGCTACGCGCCATAGTATAGATATAAGTGTATGCCCGGGATCCGATATCCTGAATGTCATAAATCAGAACATCCACGTTATCCAGCATTTCCAGTGTCGGCTTCCGGGTTTTCCCATACAAACTGTAAACCGGTACACCGGTTTTCGGGTCAATAAAATCATCGACCTTAAAACCTCCGGTAGCATCTCCGCGGACTCCGTGTTCCGCCCCAAACAGCGCCACCAGATTAATATCTGGATGATTATAGAGCAGATCAACTGTCGATTCCATCTGTGAATTGACGCCGGACGGATTGGTGATCAGGCCAACCCGCTTGCCTCTCAAAAGATCCAGTTGTTCTTCTAATAATACATCAATACCCGGCTTGACATTCTTTGCCCCACCGACACAAGCAATAGAAAAAAATGCTGAAATAAGGACAATAACAAGTACGGAATTCTGTTTTTCCATGATATTGGCTCCCCGTTGATTAAAAACCCAACATAAATTAACACAACAAATGTCATTTTCCACAAAAGAACGACCCGCGAATAAATATATGTGAAAGAGTTATTTCTTTATTGCCTCATACATTGATTCTGAATAACTTGCTGGTTGTGTAATTTTTAATTTATTGATATTGCTTATGAATCCCTTTGCCAAAGAAGCCCATTTAAAAGAAGCTGAAAAATATATCCGATCGTACCTTTCAGAAATTCCCGGCACCGCGGTTGTGCTGGGCTCTGGATTAGGGTATTTTGCCGATACGCTTGAGTCGTCAGTTGTACTGAATAATCAGGACATCCCTCATTTTCCCCGGCCGACCGTAGCGGGACATGAAGGTAAAATGATATTTGGTAAAATTGACAACACCACGCTGTTGGCCATTCAGGGACGTTCGCATTTTTATGAGGGCAAATCCTTCGCAGAAATTACTTTTTACGTACAGTTGCTTAAACGGCTCGGTATTAAAAACCTCATCCTGACGAATGCCGCCGGTGGTATGAATCCCGCTCTAAAACCGGGTGATCTGGTTCTGCTGAACGATTTCATTAATTTTACCCAGATAGATGTTCTTCCAAGCCACCAACTTTCCGAGACATTCTTTAGTGAGCATCTCTCACAAATTGCGAAACGGACAGCTCAAAAGGCCGGTCTGAAACTTCACGAAGGGTCTTACTGCTGGACCACGGGCCCCAGTTACGAAACCCACGCCGAAGTCAGAATCATTCACGATCTCGGTGCCGATGTCGTCGGGATGTCCACAGTCCCGGAGCTTATCATGGGCGCTCATCTCGGCCTGAATGTTCTTGGGATCAGTCTCGTAACCAATTTGGCCGCCGGAATCAGCGCCACTCCGCTGACCCACGAAGAGGTTCAGGCGGTTGCGGACGAAATTAAAGAACCCTATGCCAATTACATGAGCAATTTGATTGTTGCGATTGTCAATTCTGAAACATAAACCGGAATTTTCCATATAATAACAGTACGATTTCAAGTCATCATGACCATTGTAAAAAAAGCAGAAAAACCCTAATATTCGCATAGCTATGGGACGAGCAGACCGACATAAGAAGTTACTCAGCTGGAAGGCTGCCATCCTGTATACATTGGTTATCTTTGTTGTCGGTTCCTTTACCGCTTTGAGCCTGTTGTCCTATTTTTCACGGGATTTACCCTCTATTGAGCAGCTTCAAAATATTGATCCCGAATTAATTACCCGTATTTTTTCCTCGGACGGAGAGGTTCTACAGGAATTATATACTCAACGTAGAATATATGTGACTTCAGATAAAATCCCTCAGGCAATGGTCAATGCAGTGATTGCAATTGAGGATTCCCGGTTTGAAGAACACTGGGGCCTCAGTCTGCGGGATTTTTCACGGGCCATTGTGCTGGACATCTTAACCCTCAGTAAAAAACAGGGCGCCAGCACCCTCACCCAGCAATTAGCACGAATTCTATATGATACAATCGGTTTCGATAAGACAATTTCCAGAAAAATCAAAGAATTGCTGACGGCTTTACAGATTGAAAAAATGTACAGCAAGACGGAAATCGTCGAAATGTATATAAATCACAGTTGGATGGGCAGTGGTGTTTACGGAATTCAGGCTGCGGCAAAGCGCTATTTTGATAAAACTTCAGAATATCTTTCGGTGGATGAGTGTGCGTTATTGGCCGGCATCATTCAAAATTCAAGGCGCTATTCTCCGCTTGACAATCCGGTCAGCGCCTTTCAGCGGCGAAACCTGGTTTTGTACCGCATGATGGAGCAGGATTACCTTACCCGGGAAGAATATGCCCTATACCGGAACGCCCCGATCCAGGTTCAGCGCCCCGATCCGTCGCCGACGATTGCCCCATATTTCGTTGAACAGGTTCGGCGTTGGCTACAACGGGAAGATGAAAAACTGGGCATTGATATTTACCGCGACGGCCTCTCTATTTATACAACCCTGGACACTAAAATACAAGCCGCCGCCGACTCCTCATTTCAACGACATCTAAAAGTTCAACAGGAAATCCTGAACACCCGGCTTCTGTCCGATCCGAAATACATTGAAGCCATTATTGGGAAAGATTCTACTCTAAGCATCGAACAGGTTCGGGCAATGGTCCGCGGTGAATTTCCGATGGACCACTCTCTCCGCTACTCCTTCGTTGTCCAGGGAGCTTTAATTGCTCTGGAACCATCTACGGGCCGAATTCTGGCCATGATCGGTGGCCGTAATTATGACGAATCCGAATTCAACCGGGCGACCCAGGCCAAACGGCAACCCGGCTCTGTATTCAAACCGATTGTCTATGCCACGGCGATTGATAACGGTTTTCCGGTCACCACCCAACTGCTCAATCAGCCGATTGTTGTTTATCTGGAAGGCGGCGAAATCTGGCGTCCTCACAACTTTGACTATTCAACCGGAGGTCCGACGACATTCAGAGAAGGCATCCGGCGTTCTCTGAACCTTGTCTCTGCCCGAATCGTTCAGGAACTCATTTCGCCCAAATCCGTTGTGGAAACCGCCCGGCGGATGCACCTGACCACGTATATGCCCGCCGTCGATGCTATCGCGCTTGGAACCGCGGTTGTTATTCCCCAGGAAATTACATCGGCATACAGCATTTTTGCCAACCATGGAATATGGGTGGAACCCATTGCCGTCACCCGAATCGAAGACCGTTACGGCAACACGATTGCCAGCTATACGCCACGGCAGGAATATGTATTTAGTGAAGACGTTGCCTACCTTGTCACCAGTTTGCTGGAAACCAACATGAAGGCCGGAACCGGTGGCAGCGCCAGCTGGAAATACGGTTTTAATCACACCGCTGGTGGAAAAACCGGTACAACCAACGACGCCAGCGACGCCTGGTTTGTCGGATATTCACCCTATATGGTTGCCGGTGTTTATGTTGGCGTGGACAATCCCGGAGTATCTCTCGGTCCAAAAGAGACTGGCGCCAAGGCAGCTTTACCAATCTGGGCTATGTTCATGCGGGACGCCCATAAATCCAAAGACTGGAAAAACAAACCCTTTGATCGTCCGGCCAATATCATCAACGTTGAGATCTGCAAAGAAACCAAATTGCTACCCTCTGAATATTGTCCGATCGAAACGGAAATTTTTATCAAAGGCACGGAGCCGACCGAGCGCTGCAAGATTCACACGGATATCGACGAAAACCGCGAAATTGATCGGGTAAACTTTTAGGAGCCGCGGAAATAAAACTAGCCGTTGTTACTCATTCCTCAATTACAATAAATAATTTATTCACTCTATCAAGACCAATAGTATCAATTTCAAATGATTTTTAATAAATTAGGAACACTATGAATACTTTAATCCCTGAACCACCGGTTTTACCGGAAAAAACAGAAGCCAAACCGATCGTTATTTACGGTGGCGCACTCTACGACGGCAAAGGGACCATTTACGAAGACGGTGCCGTTTTTATATCAAAAGGCGAGGTCGTCACCGCAGGAACCGAGGAGTCTGTCTTTGCACAAATTTCCAAAACCGTCGACATTGAAGTTTATGACACTCTGGGTTGTGTTATTTTTCCCGGCTTAATCAATCTGCACCATCATTTTTCCAGAAGTTTTGCCTTGGGTCTGCCTTTTTATAATCCAAATAACGAAAACTCTTCTCAATTAGAAAATTTTTGGTGGAAATACGACCAGTACCTCGATGATGATATGGTTCAACTGGCAACTCTGGTTAGTATTCTCAATTCTATCAAAACAGGTGTTACAACGGTATTTGATTTGCATTCATCTCCACTGGCAATCTCAAATATCATGGAAAATATCGCATCCGTTGTCACCCGGTCAGGGATTCAGGCGGTACTTGCTTATGAAATTTCGGAACGAAATGGCGACGATATATTTATCCGCTCTCTGGAAGAGAACCGGAATTTCATCCGGAGCAGCAGCCTGGACTCACGGGTTCGCGGCATGTTTGGGATCCACAGTACCGGACAATTGTCTGACAGGACACTGACTCTGATTGCTGAAGCCGCTGGTGATACAAGCGGTTTTCATATTGAAACTAGGGACGAAAACAATCTTAAACGTCTGGCTTCTTTTGGATTACTTAATTCAAAATCCCTGGTTTCCGGTGTGTTTCCATTGGACAACGGTGACTTGACGACTCTTCGGGAAAGCGGCGCTACATTTGTACAGGTTCCGGGCATTCAAAATAACGACACAGCGCAATTGTTTTCAGGTATAAAATTGGGCATTGGTACATCCGGAACAGGCGGCGGTATATTACAGGCTCTCAATATTGAATTCAACCGATACTGCAATCCTGAAACCGATTTTTCTAAATTAACCGAATATATTGCACCATTACTGCGGGGAAATGCTGAATTTGCCGGGCGTTACTTTAACGGAAAGTCCGGGATTATTGAAACCGGTTCCATTGCTGATATTGTCGTATTCGACTATATTCCGGCGACCCCCATAACCAGTGAAAATTATCTCCAGCATCTGCTTTGGGGAATGCAATATACACCGGTAAAAATGGTGATGACCGGGGGCCAGTTTATCTACAACAATTATACATTTTTGACCCTTGACGAAGAGATCATCCTTGATGAAAGTCAAAAGGCTGCTACGCGGCTCCATGAAAAATTCGGAAAACTCTGAGAGGTCATCGTGAATCGTCTTGTCATCACTTTTGCAATATTAATAATTCTGGGATTTGCGGCTTTGTCGGCCCAGACCGAACAAATATCGCCCGATTTACTGAACCAGATTCAGGCATCTGTTGAAATGGACAATTACACCCGGGCAATGCAAAACGCCGTGTCCAATAATGACGTAAAAGCATTAGCCAGAAACCGGGAAGTTTTAACCGATATCGATCATCATTTTGCCCATAAAATTCCTGTGTCAACCATCACCAATCAAAAAGTTTCCGGGCGGTGCTGGCTTTTTACAGCACTGAATGTTTTACGGACAAAAGTTGTCGAGAAATACAATCTGAAAGAGTTTGAATTCTCTCAGAATTACCTGTTTTTCTGGGACCAACTGGAAAAAGCCAATCTTTTTCTCGAATCCGTAATTGCATCTCGGGAAAAAAACATCGACGACCGCGAAGTTCAGTGGCTTTTCCAAAATCCGATTGGTGACGGTGGTGTCTGGACTATGATGCCAAGCCTGGTTGTCAAGTACGGAGTTGTTCCCAAAGAAATCATGCCGGAGTCCTATAACAGTGAAAATACCCGCATGATGAACCGCCTGACATGCCGGAAATTACGGGCCCAGGGGATGCAGATCAGACAATGGCATTCCGATGGAAAAAGCGAGAAATTCATTCGTAAGCAAAAGCCGGACATGCTGCCCGAAATTTATCGCCTTCTCGTTATTTCATTGGGAACTCCACCCACCGAATTTACCTGGCGGTATATCGATAAAAATGACAGTCTCATCGTTGGTAAAAACTATACCCCACAACAATTTTATGCAGAAGTAGTCGCTGTGCCATTAGCTGATTATGTCATGCTCATGGACGATCCGAGTAAAAAATACTATCAACTGTATGAAATTAAATACGATCGCAACTGTATCGAAAGCCCGAATTGGACATTCATCAACCTGCCTGTCACCGACATAAAGGAATTTGCAAAACAATCGATTTTAGCCGATGAACCAATGTATTTTTCCTGCGACGTGGGCAAGCAACTGGATAAGGAAACGGGCGTACTGGCAACGAACCTGTTCGATTACGAGGCGGTTTTAGGCGTTTCTTTTGATATGACTAAAGAGCAACGTATATTAAGTTATGAGAGCGGTTCAACCCATGGAATGACCCTGGTTGGGCTTGACACCTCGGCAACGGGCTCTGTGACAAAGTGGTTACTGGAAAACAGTTGGGGAGAAGATGCCGGACATAAAGGTTTCCTGACCATGACCGATGCATGGTTCGACGAATACATGTTCCGGCTGGTTGTTTTTAAAACGTTCTTATCACCGGAAGTGTTAGAGGTTCTGAAGCAAAAACCAATTTTATTACCGCCCTGGGATCGTATGTTTTAAGAAAGGAAGAATGTCGATGCAAAAGCATACCGGAATTTGCATAATTGTGAGTATATTATTGTCAATGAGTATTGTAAACGGAGACCAGCAATCCACCCTTAATTTAATGCCCATACCCGCAGAAATCGTTCTAAAAGACGGTATTTTCCGGCTCGATGAATCTTTCACGCTGAAAATTGACGATCCCGCCGACAGCCGTCTTTATCAGGCGGCAACCGGAATGTTACGTCGGCTGGCCGGACGCACCGGATATTTCATGCCACAAGATTATATTACCGCCGAATCCAATCTGGAAAACCCTCAGATTATTGTAAAAACGTCTCGTATTGGCGAGCTCAAACTCTTCGAGGATGAATCCTATTCTTTGACAATTACTGACAAACAGATCACCTTAATTGCAGAAACGGACATCGGTGCGTTGCGTGGATTTGAAACCTTTCTGCAACTTTTGTCGGTTGACCAAAATGGTTACTATTTTCCGAATTGTGTGATCAACGATAAACCCCGTTTCCCCTGGCGCGGTTTAATGATCGATGCCAGTCGTCACTTCATGCCCGTGGATGTTATTAAACGAAATCTTGATGGAATGGCAGCCGTAAAATTGAATGTATTCCACTGGCATCTGGCCGATGACCAGGGTTTCCGGGTCGAATGTAAAACATGGCCAAAACTGCACGAACTGGGTTCCGATGGATTTTATTACACCCAAGATCAGATAAAGGAGATTATCGCCTATGCGGCCGATCGTGGCATTCGGGTCATTCCGGAATTTGATATCCCGGCCCATGCGACCAGCTGGCTGGTGGCCTATCCGGAACTGGGCAGTGCGCCGGGACCCTATTCAATGGAGCGTGGCTGGGGAATCAAAGACCCCACCATGAATCCTGTTAACGAATTTACTTATGCGTTTCTGGATGAATTCTTTTCCGAAATGGCCGCTCTGTTTCCCGATGATTATATGCATATCGGCGGTGATGAGAACAACGGAAAACACTGGGACGCAAATCCTGAAATTCAGCAGTTTATGAAAGATAACGATATACCGGACAAACACATGTTGCAGGCCTATTTCAACAAGCGCATCCTGAAAATCCTGGCAAAATACAATAAAAAAATGATCGGCTGGGACGAGATTTTTCAACCCGGCCTGCCTACCGATATTGTGATTCATTCCTGGCGAGGTCAGAAATCTCTGATTGAATCGGCCCAAAAAGGCTATATGGGGATTCTCTCCAATGGCTACTATATTGACCTGATCCAAACCGCCCAATATCACTATCTGAACGACCCGATTCCCGAAGATACACCACTGTCAGCAGAAGAACAAAAACAGATTCTGGGTGGCGAGGCAACCAGCTGGGGAGAGCTGGTCACTTATGAAACCGTTGATTCCCGCATCTGGCCCCGCACGGCCGCCATCGCCGAGCGCTTCTGGTCGCCCCGGTCTGTCAAAAATGTGGACGACATGTATCGCCGCCTTGAAGTAACCAGCTTTCACCTTGAGGAGCTGGGACTGCTGCATCTGAAAAATTATGACATGATGCTTCGGCGCCTGACCAAAGATCATGATATTTCGTCATTAAAAACTTTCGCGGATGTTGTTGAACCAGTCAAAATTTACACCCGCCACCATCAGGGGAAAAAATACATGTCCTATTCGCCCTATACTCGCGTTGTTGACGCGGCCAGAACAGAATCTATGACCGCAAGACATTTTTCTAAACTGGTTGACCAATATATCGCCGATCCGAAAAACCCCGACGCCGCGGAATTAATTCTGCAACTCTCTGTCTGGCAGGAAAACCATCGTCAACTCGTGGAAATAATCAAGGTTTCACCGGTGTTGAAAGAGATAGAAAGCATGTCAGCGGACCTCGAGGCTCTGGCTAATCTTGGACTTGAAGCCGCAAAAGCGCTGGCAAAAAATAAGAAATTAAAGAAAAATGTGGTTGATGCTTCTGTCGTCCTTTTTGAAAACGCTGCAAAACCGCGTGGGCAGGTAGAATTAATGATCGTTCCGTCTATCCGGAAATTGGTTTCAGCGGCCAGCAATTAAATCTAAGCAAGGGAGTTATACATGAAGAGTTTTATTGTTATTGTGGTCAATAAACGTAAAAAAGAGGCCATTACCGTCCAAAAAATATTAACCGAATGGGGCTGCCTTATCAAAACCCGGCTTGGCCTGCACGAAGGTGTTCTCGATGATTGTTCGGAGATCGGATCGATTATCCTGGAAATGGTGGGCGAGAACGATAAACACGAAGAGCTGGTTCGCAAACTTAATCTGCTGGCCGGCGTGACGGCAAAGCTGGTGAATGTTCCTATCGAACGTTAATATACCTTTAGGTTTGAGGTTTTCCGACTATACTTGATATTTTTTAGACAATAATAATCCTACATCAATATCGTACATCTGTTGCAAATATGCAGCATAAACGCTAATTTCCGCAGCAAGCCAAGGAGGTTGTTTTCGTGCAGATTTTTCGATATACACCCGATCAGCAGGACCAGTGGGACCGTTTTGTCAACGATTCCAATAACGGTAATCTCTTTCATTACCGACATTTTTTAAGCTATCACATCGGCCGTACATTCAACGATCATTCCCTGATATTTAAGAAGAAAAATCGAATTGTCGCACTCTTTCCCGCCGCTGAGAGAATGCTGGACGGTGAAAAGGTATTGCATTCCCATCCCGGCGCCAGTTACGGCGGTTTTGTTTTTGGAAAGCTGGGATACGGCGACGCCGATGAGGTTCTGGATCTCTTTGAATCCTACTGCCGTGAACAGGGCTTTCAGCGCGTGTTTTACATTCCCACACCGGCGCTCTATTTTAAACATTACGATGAAACCATGGAATATGCCCAGCTATGGAAACAATTCAACGTGGTGGAAAATTACATCTCCAGTTTCATCGATCTCTCCGGGAATCAGGAGGATGTGTTCAATCGCATGAACAAACGCAAACGGCGCTATGTTCGGCAACTGCAGGAAAATCCGGATTTAAAGCTGGAGTGGAATAAAAAATACGACGAATACTATCCGATCCTGGTCCGAAACAAGGCCAAACACAAAGTCATACCGACTCATTCTCTTGACGAACTGAAAAAACTCGACAAGCTTTTTCCCGGGCAGTTGAACCTGCTGATGTGCTATTACAAAGACAAACCCATTGGCGGGACTTTGAATTTTACGGCAAATTCACGGGTTGTCATCATTTTTTATAATATGATCGACGATAATTACCAGGAGCTGCAACCGGCGTCGCTGCAAATCTGGGAAACCATACGCTGGGCCCATGGAGAGGGATTTGAGTATCTCGATTTCGGAGTATCGCAATTACCACTGGCAGAAAATCCACTGACCCCCAGCAAGTCGCTGGTTCTTTTCAAGGAACATTTCGGCAGCCGGAATATGATCCGCAAGGCCATGGAAAAACGGTTCTGATCTGAGATAATATGGCAGCAAATATCCGTTCACTGACCAAACAGACACTTGTTTACGGACTCGGGACCGTGGCAACCCGATTTATTACATTTTTACTGCTGCCGGTTTATACAAATATTTTGGCGCCGGCGGATTACGGTTTGGCGATCCTCGTGTTCGCATTTACAGCTTTCATGAACCATATTTACAATTATGGTCTCGATTCCGCATTCATGCGCTATTACGAAGATAAGGATTTCAACGACAAACGCGGCAATGTCCTGTCGACTGCCACCTGGATGACATTGTTGAGCAGTTCAATCCTTTCGCTTATTATATGGCTGGGCCGAAAACCAATTGCCGATCTGCTTTTGCCGGGTTCAAATCAACACCTGTTTATTAGTTATGCCGCCGCAATTCTTTTTTTCGATTGTATCTCCAGGGTACCTTTTGCACTCCTGCGTACAGAGGGAAAACCCTTCACCTTTCTTGGGGTTCGACTGATAAATGTATTAATTACTCTCGGTCTAAACGTTTACCTGGTGGGTGTCCAGAAAGTCGGCGTGATCGGAATTTTCCAGAGCAATATTATCGCGTCCGCCATAACGACCACAATTCTATATTTTTTACTGATATCCCGGCTGCAAAAAACATTTAGCGGATCACTGGCACAGGGTATGATGCTTTTCGGATTGCCTTTTGTACCGGTCGGATTGGCAACGGCAGCCATGGAGATGATGAACCGTTATATTGTGGAAAGCTACCTTGGATTGGCCGCAGTTGGTATTTTTAGCGCAGGCTATAAACTGGGTATATTCATGCTTCTGTTATCCACCGCCTTTTTCTATGCCTGGCAGCCCTTTTTTCTGAAAGCCGGGCCCAGTGAAGCGTCAAAAATTATGTTTTCCCGGATATTAAAATATTTCACCCTGGTGACCCTGGCTTTTTGGGTAATACTGACCCTGCTGATGAAGGAAATTGTGAATTTACATATCGGCAGCGTTTACCTGATCGGTCCGGAATACGCCGGTTGCGAACCGATGATACCCTGGATTTTACTTGGTTACGTTTTTCAAGGGATCAATTTAATTTTCTTGCCCGGAATCTATTTTGAGAAAAAGACCCGGTACATGGCATATAATACGATCCTGGCGGCCACTGTAAATATCATCGCTAATTTTCTTCTCATTCCAGTCTGGGGTATTGTGGGCTCTGCCATTGCCGCCACAATAGGGTATATTACTCAGGCAACTTCGACTCATTACATATCTCAGAAATTGTATAAAATCCCCTATGATTATCCCAGGTTTTTTCTGATTATCGGCCTGGCATTGCTTTTCGGTTTTTCCAACTACTTCTTCCACTTCTCGTTGCCAGTCCGGCTGATTCTGATCGTTGCGTTTCCGCTGATGCTCGGTCTGTTTCGATTCTTTAAAAAAGAGGAGTTTAATTCTCTTAAATCGCTCTTCCCATTTTAATAATGATCAAAACCAGCGCAAAAATATGTCATATAACACTCGGCCACAATCCCACCGATGACCGGATATTTTATAAAGAAATACTCTCTCTGAAAAAACGTTACAATGACATTACGATTATCGCCCCCGAACGTACTCCCCCGGATCCGAAATATGGTGTAATGTACAAAGCGTTTCAAAACACCGGTGTGTTTAGTTCTCTATTCACCGTCTATAAACTGGCGAAAAAAGAACGGGCTGATCTGTACCATTTCCATGAATTTGAATTTTTGCCCTTTGCGTTATTCTTGAAGTACAAGTACAAACGTAAAGTCATTTATGATGCTCACGAAACTATCTTCTGGTTTTTCATCGATTTCTCCCGGCATTCAAAATGGATTACATTTTTACCAGCGCTAATTGCCCACACGATGGAGCTGATCTGTTCTGCGTTTATGGATTATATCGTCGCCACTATTTTTGTGGCGCCGTGGTTTCGTCCGTTCAAGAAACGCTTTGCCAAACTCTACAATTACCCGGTTCTGTCCTTTTTCGGAAATCAGTTAGCCGATGTTGGGCGGCAATCCAATCCAATCATTCTATATCACGGACAACTGGTTCCGGCCCGGAAAATTGACCTGATGATAACGGCAATGAAATATGTCAAGCCGGAATTTCCTGATGCCCGGCTACTAATTGTGGGCAGCGCAAAGGAAGAGTACAAAGCCGAATTGGATCGATTAATTGACGAAAATCGATTTCAGGATGTCGTGGAACTCCGCCCACCGGTTCCCTATGAATCCATTCCCGATCTGCTGCGCACTGCCTGTATCGGATTTTCCTCGCTGACACCCAATGAGTCATTCAGACATTCACTGCAGATCAAGCCCTTTGAATTTATGGCAATGGGAATACCGGTCCTGGGCTGTCGGGTCCCATCAATCGAATTTTATGTCGAACAGACCGGGGCCGGAGTCATTGTTGACCCGGTCACACCGGAAAAACTCGGCAAGATCCTCAATGACCTGTTGGCACACCCAGAAAAACGTCTCGAAATGGGCATTAACGGACACAAAGCCGTCACAGAAAAATACAACTGGAATGTCATGGAAAAACGACTATACTCTATATATGAGATGCTGCTGAAATGTTGAAAATCCTCTACATATCACCGGAAAATACCGTTGGTATTTTATCCTACTGGAAAAAGGCCCACGAGCTCAATGGCAATCACTGCCGCTTTGTGACCTTTTACCGAACGGCGGCCGGTTATGAAGAAGATATTTTACTGAATCTGCCTTTCATCGCTTCAAGACCATGGTATATCGGTTTCAGACGGTGGATGATACGCTCAACGGAAGGCCGGGAATCCTATACAAATCTGGAGGGCTATCCGCCGGTCTGGAATCCGCCGGTCTGGCAGAAAACGCTTTGGCAAATCCGGGAAATGCTCTGGCGCCCGAAGATAAACCGCACAATTCGCGAATATGACCTGGAAGACTTCGACGTATATCATTTTGAATGGGGCCTGGATTTCTACCGCAATGCCGAATTCGCCAGAAAAATGAAAGACCGGGGCAAAAAAATAATCTGCCACTTTCACGGTCAGGATTTACGGAACCGGGGAGTGATTCCCGAAATGGACGCCATCAGCGACCTGAATCTGACAAACGAACTCGATTTGACCTACATGCACCCAAATTTGAACTATCTTTTTCTGCCCTACGACGTCAGGGCCTTTGATGTAAAACAATCCATCGGGAATCCGATTACGATCTGTCACGCCACGACCAACCGAGTTATTAAAGGATCAGATCTTATCATAAAAACATGTCAGGATCTGGAAAAGAGTCACGGTATCAAATTTATTCTCGTAGAAAATCAAACTCACGAAAAAGTCATCGAATTCAAGCGCCAGTCTGATATCTTTATTGATCACGTAGGCGAGTTGACCTGGGGCTATGGGATGAATTCACTGGAATCCCTGTCGATGGGAGTTGCCAGCGCCACATACCTGAACGATACATACGAAAAATTCATTCCCGATCATCCGTTTATCAATATCCGACCCGACAATATTAAAGACGTGTTGGTACTTTATATTGAACACCCGGAATTAATTCTGCTAAAAGGCAAAGAGGGCAGAGAATGGGTTGACAAATACCATGACTATCGCAATGTCATCCAGCGGCTTTATCAGTATTACCGGCAAATCGGAGTGGACATTTAAGTATGCGTATCACTTTCATTTTACCCGGCTTTATATCAATACCCATGGGCGGCGTGAAAGTTGTTCATGAATATGCCAATCGATTAGCCGAGAGAGGCCATGATATCAGCCTTGTATACCCGATAACGACACATGCCTGTTCATCTCTTGGACAGATTAAGCAACTCATACGGAGAATCTATAATCGCGTGACGAATATAAATAATGAATTGTATTACACCCCGAATAGAAACGTTGAGGTGCTTGTTGTAAAAAAGGCTATTTCAAAATATATTCCAATAGGAGATGCGGTAATAGCAGCCGGATGGCAAACAGCTCGTTGGGTCTATATGTTACCAGTGATACATGGAAAAAAATTCTATTTTTTGCAACATTTTGAAACCTATTTTAAATCGAAAAATCTAGTTCTGAAAACTTTCCAGCTTCCCATGATAAAAATTGCCATTGCCCAATGGATTATCGATGAATTGAAAAATGTTGGTCAGACTGCAGAGGGTCCAGTGATGAATGCTATTGATCATCGAGAATTTTTCATTGATCCTGAGTCGACAGACCGGCCTTACGATGTCATTGCCGTCTATCACCATATGAACGTGAAAGGCCCGAAAGATTTAATTTCAACTCTCAAAGCATTAAAAAAACAGAAAAATATTTCCGCGGTTGTTATTGCTTCCCGTAAACCAATTCACAAGTTTCCGTCGTGGGTCCGGGTCGTCATCCGCCCTTCGACCGATCTGCTTCGCAATCTCTATAATTCCTCAAAAATCTTCCTACACACCAGCCATAGCGAAGGTTGGGGTCTGCCGGTGATGGAGGCAATGGCCTGCGGATGCGCGGTCGTGGCCACAAAAAACAAAGGCGTGATGGAGTATTTAATTCACGAGAAAAATGCGTTACTGGCGCCAATCAAGGACACACACACTCTCTCTCTGCATGTCAATTCCCTGCTGGAAAACGATCAACTCCGTAAAACTCTGCTTGAAAATGGTTTAAATATTGTCAACAGTTTTTCCTGGGAATCATCAGTTACGATTTTCGAAAATATTTTAATTCAAAACACCCAATGAACGCTAACCAAGCAACTGTCTCCGTTATTGTACCGGCCTATAATGCTGCCAAAACACTAGCAATTTGCCTGAGTTCGCTTCTGGAACAAACTTACCCGATAAACTACACGAAAATTCACATCGTCAATGACGGTTCCACAGATAATACAGATGGCGTATTAAAATCCTTATCATTGCCTGAGCACGTTTTTCTCCATAATCATACCGTAAACAGAGGACTGGCCGCGGCCCGTAATAACGGAATTAAAAATGCTTCCGGGGAGATTATAATCTTTTTAGATGCCGATATGGAAGTTCCATCAGATTTTATTGAAAACCACGTAAATATCCATAAAAAACCCGACGTTATCGGAGTGCTATCGGCATTACTCCCCGCCCCGGAAAATCCTGTCGATAAATATCAAAAATACCTTTATCAATCGAAACGCGGTGCCCAAAAATATCCTCCTCAAATGCCTCTGCCGTTTCATGTCTTTATTCTGGGTATTACATCGGTTAAGCGTGTCGCAATTACAAAAGCAGGGGGGTTTGATAATGAAATTTCATCCTATGGCGGTGAGGACACTGAATTTGCTTACCGGCTCTGGCAGAAATATCCACAAGGCCTGTATTATGCACCACATATAAAAGTCATTCATCATCATTATCGTCCCCTCAACGAAGTTTTGAAAAATGTCCTGACTTTCGGTCACAAAGTGGTTCCCTACCTGGTTCAAAAACACCCGGAATTTGATAAATTGTACGGCTATTCATTTGTTTGTCCATCTTCGACGCTCAGTGGATTACTTAAAAATATTGTTGGGATCGTCCTCAAATCTAAAATCACTTTTACAATTTTAATTTTACTCTATCATCTCTCTCCATATCCCGTTTCCAACAGGTTCATTCGCCTGTTATTGGCCTCGGCGCTATGGCATGGAATTGCCGGATCAAAATAATGATTCGGTTCTGTCGCGATAAAACCTTTTATAATCGTCTGGTTTTATCTAATTTTGCGGTTGTTTAATTTGACTTTGCTATGAAAAATCTGAAACACTATACCCACATTACCCTGACAGTCGGTCTGCTGTTGTTTTTTTCAATGCAGGACTCTTTCGCGGATGAACTGAATTTATACCTAAAAAATATCTCCGCAGATTCTGTTGAAACTGTTTTACTCGTGGACAAATCTCAGCAACAGCTGCTGGTATTAAAAAGCACCGCTCCTCAAAATACGCTGGTGGTTGATACTTTTCGGATAACTACCGGCAAAGTCGACGGCAACAAGGAAAAAGAGGGCGACCAGAAGACACCGGAAGGAATCTACAAGATCATTTCTTCGATTCCGAGAGAACAGTTACCGGCAAAATACGGTCCCATGGCGTTCGTACTTGATTATCCCAACCGCGTAGATAAAATTAAGAACCGCAACGGCTCCAATATTTGGATACACGGCCGGGACGAAGAAATTGTCGACCGGCAAACCGAAGGTTGTGTCTCTCTGGAAAACGGCAAACTTTTAGAATTAAGCGACTATATAACATTACAGAAAACACCGGTTATTATCATCGATAGCCTTTACCATAACGGTCGTTCTTCGGCCGCCTATGAAAAATTCAACATGGGTGATTCACTAATAGTAAATTGGGTGGATTTTTGGGAAAAGGGAGATATTGAGGGATTTGGTCGCTTATTCTCGGAACATTTTAAAACCCAGTCGTGGAACAATAAACGATTATATTTAAATAACAAAAAACAACTCGAAACCATCTATAATTGGAAAGATGTAAGCGCCGACAAACTATGGATTCTTCAATCCGATCATGAAGCGCTTATTCATTTTCAACAGGATTATCTCTGTCCGACATTTTTCAGTCGCGGCAACAAACAATTGCATTTGATCTGGACAGATTCCAGCTGGCAGATTATCAGTGAGGATTTTACAGCCACGCAGCCTCGTGTAACTATTTCTTCGGTGGTTGAGATATTCCTGAATAAATGGCGCACCGATTGGAAAACCGGGGATATTGATCAGTATATCAGTCATTACGACTCCTCGTTTTCTTCTGGTATATATACTTCGCTTGAAGAATGGTTCACATATAAAAAAGGTGTCTTCGCGAAATCTCAAGATATAGATATAAAAATAAGTGCGATTTCCATCTCCAGTTCTGATCCTTATCAATGGACCGTCACATTCAGACAGGATTACAAATCGGGCAACTATCACGACCTTGGTATCAAAAGGATTCAGATCAAAGGTCACCCGCAAGCCTCTGAAAATTTTAAAATTTTATCCGAAAACTGGGAGCCCTTGAATTAAATTGAAACATCGAATCTTCTGGCCGTTATTTCTGTTCCTTGTTCTTCCGGTTTTGGGGTTTGCGGGTTCTCAAAAGAGGCCATTTCAGGAAAACATTACCTATTTTAAAAACACCCCCAATCAACTGGATATCTATCGTCTTTACGGTCGACTCGACGGAAATACTGTTTTTATTCTTGGCGGGATCCAGGGAGACGAGCCCGGTGGTTTTTTATCAGCGGATCTCTATCCGAACCTGGTCCTTGACCGGGGCAACCTGATTGTCATTCCCCGGGCCAATTTCCACTCCATTATAAAAAATAACCGGGGTGTTAACGGCGACATGAATCGTCGCTTTAACAATGACCCTCCCAATGACATTGACGACCAGATAGTGGGTATTATCCAGAAATTGATGGCCGAATCCGACCTGTTTCTTAATTTGCATGACGGATGGGGGTATTACAGCGAGACCTATATTGATGAAAATCGCAATTCACGTCGTTTTGGTCAGTCAATTATTGCCGATACCGATTACTATATCACCGAAAGAGACACGATACATTTGGAGCGAATGGCCCAGACTGTTCTTGAGCGAGCAAACCGGCGCATTGAAAACTCCGGTCATCACCTGCATTTTATGAACACGCGGACCCTGGAAAAGAATACCACTTTCCCTGAACAGAAAAAATCCGCCACCTATTTTGCATTAACAACTTTTGGCATTCCGGCATTTGGTATCGAATCGTCGAAAAATCTTGAAAGTCTCGATTTGAAAATCCGGTATCACAACTATGTTATTAATGAATTTCTAAAACTTTATGGGGTGGAACCGGAACATCCTGCAATCATTTATGAACCGCCCAAACTTATCTATCTCCTGATTTCTGTCAATGATAACATTCCAATGGTTATTGACAATAAGAATACCGCCAAATTGATCAAGGGCGACCAAATTCAGATCACCCATATTGAATCCAATTACTCCCGCGGACTGAGTTGTGATATTCTGGGTGTCGGAGACGAACAGGATTTTCAAAAAAGTTTTACTATTAATGCGCCAACCCGAATTATAGTACGGAAAGACAACCGGGTTGTTGGTGAGATCGTCCTGGATGTCAGTTCCATAAACAATCAGCTGTTCACCTACTTAATTGATGTCAACGGACAAAAACAGGCCTTTCTGGACGGCCAAACACTCAGGGTAAAACGCAGCGACAAAATAAAAATCATCAATGTCCTGCATGATCAGCTGAACTCTGATCATTACAAAGTAAATTTGAAAGGATATGTCCCACCAAGTGATTATAACTCCGGCGAAGACCGGAACTTTGTGATTGACATCAGCGCCCTGAGCTGGAAAAAATATTCACTAAACGGGGACGGAAAAATCTATCCGTTGGTAGTTGTTAAAAACGACGAAGAACTATCCCGGATATACATTTCCATCGAATAAGCCAATCCCAGGTATTCTTCTCTAATTTTGCAATCCCGGCTTTTTCGTTGACATTGAGACTGTCTCTCAATTAAATTCAACCGCTTTTTTCTAAACCGGAAATATGACCATATACAAAGGTGTAATTACATGTTTAAAAAGACAAATATTCGCTTCATCATCATTGGAATCGCGTTGCTTCTGGCCGGATATTCATTATTTTGGACCATCGCATACAACACTTTCTCCGATGAAAAGATGGAGGCGATGCGCACAGACGGCACAATCGACCAATTTGAAGAACGGACAATCAGACTTGGCCTGGATCTCCAGGGTGGTATGCATGTTGTTCTCGAGTTAAACATACCCAGACTCGTCGAGACACTGGCTTCCAATAAAACTCCCCAGTTCGATGCTCTGCTGGATAAATCCACAAAAGAACACCGGGAAACCGGCGAAGATTTCTTTACTGTATTCCGTCGGAATGTCGAGACCGAAGACTTTAAACTGGTCCGTCATTTTAATGACCGCGGTTATAAAAATTCCGAAATCATTGCCGGCCTGCAGGATGAATCCAAAGATGCCATGCAGCGTGCCCTTCAGATTATCCGCAACCGGGTTGATCAGTTTGGCGTTTCCGAACCGACGATTCAGAAAGCCGGTCAAAACCGCATCATCGTTGAACTCGCCGGTATTAAAGATATTGAGCATGCCCGCAACCTGATTCAAAGCACGGCGTTGCTGGAATTCACGCTTCTTAAAGATCCGCAGGTGACACAGTCCTTTATCAGTTCGGTTGACAATTATCTGAAAACCGGCCACCAGGATATTGTAAACGTTGAACCTGCCGCAGAGGATACCACGGTTGCGTTAAAAGAATCCAAAGACAAAGCTGTCAGTGTCAATGAACTCCTCGGAATTACCGAAGCCGACGTCGAGATGGAAAGCGGCGACAACGATACATCCCTTGTTGTAGATGAAGAACTCTTTGCTGAACGGCCATTTTCTTCACTGATGCGGAATATTCACAACTCAATTGGAGTTCCGGAAAAAAATGTTTATGCAGTTAAAAAAATCCTGGCAGATACCGAAGTCCAGAAACTTCTGCCTTACGATTCAAAATTTCTTTGGTCGGCAAAACCGGAACGGGTAACAACTGCCGACGGTAAAACCGAAAATTATTACCTGCTATATCACCTTGAACGTGAAGCCGGAATCCAGGGTAAATATATCACCAAAGCGACCGCCACCATCGGCGGCGCTCAAACCAAAGCTTCCGGTCAGCCGATTGTCAATATTAGCATGAATAATGAAGGTGCCAAAATATTCTCCCGCTTAACCGGTTCAAATATCGGAAAGTTTCTATCTATTATACTGGATGATAAAATCTACATGGCTCCCAGACTCAGTGTTAAAATTCCAAACGGATCGGCCTATATTGAAGGACTTGAGAGTATGGAAGAAGCCAAAAACCTGGCCATCGTACTCAGAGCCGGTGCATTGCCCGCCCCTGTTGACATTATGGAAGAGCGTACGATTGGTCCATCACTCGGACGCGATTCTATCAACACCAGTGCTAAGGTCGGTTTAGTCGGATTTTTACTCGTAATCGCATTTATGGCAGTTTATTATAAAGGCGCCGGTTTATTGGCTGATCTGGCTGTTCTATTAAATTTCATTTTCGTAATGGCTATTCTGGCAACCCTGGGGGCGACCTTATCATTGCCAGGTATTGCCGGTTTGATTTTGACGGTTGGTATTGCCGTAGATGCCAATGTGCTGATTTTCGAACGAATCCGTGAAGAACTTGAAAGAGGCAAAACCGTCCGGGCGGCCATCGATGCCGGATACAATCGCGCATTCCGGACTATTTTAGACGCTAATGTCACCACTATGCTGACAGCCCTGATCCTGATGCAGTTCGGCACCGGACCGGTCAAGGGTTTTGGGGTTACACTTTTCTGGGGTATTCTTTGCAGTATGTTTACCGCAATTTTTGTGACCCGAACTATCTTTAACTTCCGTACTGACCGGAAAATTTTGAAAAAACTAAGTATATAACTTTGGGAAAATAAAATGAGATTTTTTAAAGAAACCAATATTCAGTTCGTTAAATTCAGTAAAACCGCAATTACAATATCCTCTGTCTGTCTGCTGATCGGCCTTGTTTCAATCTTTCTGATCAATGGATTTAACCTGGGCATTGATTTTACCGGCGGCACACTTGTCCAGGTTCAATTTGACCGGGAAACAACAACCGGCGAGATCCGGGGCGCCCTTACATCTGTCAATCTTCAAAACAGTATCATTCAAAAATCCGCCGGAATCAACGAATTTATGATCCGGATTGCTCAGGAAAATGAGGGTGAGAATGTTTCGAGTTTGGTTACGCAAGGTCTCGAAAAAATAAATGACAACGTTTTTGAAATCCGCCGAACTGAAAAAGTCGGACCCAAAATCGGACAGGAACTTCGGCGCAACACAATCTACGCAATTGTTTTCGCCATACTGGTAATCGGCGTCTACATTTCCATTCGGTTTCAGTTTCGATTTGCCATCGGCGCCGTCGTGGCGTTGATTCACGACGTTCTGTTCACGCTGGGTATTTTTTCACTGGCACATCTGGAGATATCTTTATCAACCATTGCCGCCTTTTTAACGATTGTGGGCTATTCTCTAAACGATACCATCGTTCTGTATGACCGCGTCAGGGAAGATATGAAAAGCATGCGTTTTGATCCGATCGAAACCATTATCAATAAGAGTATCAACGAAACACTAAGCCGGACGATTATTACATCGCTGACGACGTTTTTCGTTGTATTTGTGTTGATTTTTGCAACCGGCGAAGTTCGGGTGTTCGCAATCGCCATGATGATCGGCGTTGTCGTCGGTACCTATTCGTCCATTTACGTCGCCGGGCCGGTCGTTATCGCCTGGCAAAATAAATTCAATGCAAAAAAGAAATAATTTTTGATCTTATAGAACCTAAGAAATGCCTCTGCATCAGGGGCATTTTATATTTTGGAGGAAAGCTATGCCTGTCACTGCCGTGCTGGGCGCTCAGTGGGGCGACGAAGGAAAAGGGAAAATTGTCGATAATCTCAGTGAAAATGCCGACGTCGTCGCGCGGTTTCAGGGCGGCGCAAATGCCGGCCACACCATCAACGTAAAAGGTAAAGAAACGATTCTTCACCAATTGCCCAGCGGAATTCTTCATGAAAAAGCGGAATGTATTATGGGCAACGGCATGGTAATTGACCCGGTGGGGATGGTTGATGAATTGAATTATCTTCGCAGCGAAGGCATCGATACCGGCAATCGTATTCATGTTTCACTCCAGGCTCATGTGGTAACGCCGCTGCACAAACTCCTGGATTCAAAATCAGAAACAGCTTTGGGAAAAGATGCTATTGGAACCACAAAGCGAGGGATTGGTCCCTGCTACTCTGACAAGATCAATCGCAGCGGCATCCAAATCCGGGATCTTAAATCAATCAACCATGTAAAAGATATAATCAACCACAAAATTGACGCTTACCTGCAAAAAGGGTTGCTGTGTCAGGACGAAATTGATGCCATTACTACTGATCTTGAAACGTTTTACAACTGTGTCCCCGAAGTCTATGCCTGCGCTGCCGATACATCGTTGTTAATGTACGGTTATATAAAAAATGGTTTGGCACTGTTAATCGAAGGCGCTCAGGGATCTCTGCTGGACGTTGACTTCGGATCCTATCCCTTTGTGACCTCTTCCAATACCACCGCCGGAAATATTGCTACCGGGCTGGGAATCGGACCGACCAATATTGACAGGATTATTGGCGTATATAAGAGCTACACAACCCGGGTTGGGGCTGGACCATTTCCAACAGAACAGATTAATGAAACCGGTGATTATCTCCAGCAGGCTGGCGGTGAAATTGGCGCAACCACAAAACGAAAACGCCGCTGCGGCTGGTTTGACGCTACCATCGGAGCCTATACCGCCCGGATAAACGGCTTTACATCGATTGCCATTACCAAACTCGATGTACTCGATTACATGGAAGAAATTCAAATCTGCACCCATTATCAAAGCGGCAGTTTTCCCGGTATTGATCTCCAATCGGCGGTTCCGCAATACATTCGTATGAAGGGGTGGCGTCAGGATACCAGCTCCGCCCGAACATTTGACAACTTACCGATTGAAGCTCAGGCCTACGTCAGAAAAATTGAAGAACTCCTGGACGCCCCGCTTGAGTATGTTTCTGTGGGCAAAGAACGCGAACAGTTGATCCATTTATAAACCGGATATTTTTGGTTAAATAGGCAGATTTCAGATTATCGCTTTCGGTACCGACTAAAGATGTTCCTGATTTTTATTGATTTGGGACAGTTTTTTTAATAAATTACGGCTTCGTTTTATGATAATTAAATAATTAATGAAAAACACAAAAATATCTGTCCGGTTGATATTTGGCAGACAACTATATTTATCTCCAGTTACAATCATTACCAAGCTGAATTGCCGGACAAAATCATCTAATATTTATCCTGTGAAAAACATTGCGTTCTGAATATTCCGACCCTCAAAAATTAATTGACGATGTGGAAGTCGAACAAAGCGTTCGGCCGTCTGCCTTTTCTGAATTTATCGGCCAGCATAAAGTTGTAGAAAATCTGAAGCTGTATATCCGGGCTGCCCGGGAGCGGGGCGAAGCACTGGACCATGTACTTTTGTTCGGACCTCCAGGATTGGGCAAAACGACGCTGGCCAATATTGTTGCCAAAGAACTGAATGTCAACATCAGGACAAGCTCCGGACCCGTCATCGAGCGCGCCGGAGATCTGGCCGGCATGCTGACCAACCTGCAGCACGGCGATGTTTTTTTCATTGATGAAATTCATCGTTTGAATAACGTTGTGGAAGAATATTTGTATTCCGCCATGGAAGATTACAATATCGACATTGTGATTGACAAAGGTCCCAGCGCCCGATCCATCCAACTCAACCTTGAACCATTCACGCTTATCGGCGCCACCACCCGCCTGGGCCATTTAACGTCCCCGATGCGGGATCGGTTTGGCGTTGTTCTCCGTCTGGACTACTATACAAACGAAGACCTTTTCAATATTCTGAAACGGACAGCTAAAATCCTCAATATCGAATTAATCACAGCCGGAGCCCGGGAAATCGCCAAGCGGGCCAGGGGAACACCCCGAATCGCCAATCGCATCCTGCGGCGGGCCCGTGATTATGCCCAGATTAAGGCTACCGGAATTATTGACCAGGAAGTCGCCCGGCAGTCGTTAAAGCTGCTCGATATCGATGAGCGCGGACTTGACGCTATGGACCGCGCCATCTTGTTAACTATTATTGAAAAATTCACGGGCGGCCCGGTTGGCCTGAACAGTCTGGCTGTCGCGGTCGGTGAAGATGCCGAAACCATTGAAGATGTCTATGAGCCCTATTTGATCCAAAACGGTCTGTTGCAACGGACTGCACGCGGCAGGCAGGCAACACCGGAAACCTATAAATATTTCGGGCTGAAGATGACATCCGATCAACCATCACTATTTTAATAAAGGAGATTATTCATGAGATTATCTGATTTTGATTATGAATTACCAGAAGAATTAATTGCCAAATATCCGATTGAAAAACGCGATCATTCCAAATTAATGGTAATTAACCGTAAAGACGAAAGCATCCAGCATAAACACTTCTATGATTTACCTGATTATCTGAATCCCGGCGACCTGCTCATTGTCAATGAAACCATGGTCTATCCGGCCCGGCTCTGGGCAATCAAAGATCGTACAGAGGCAAAAGTCGAAGTTTTTTTACTGCGGGAGCTGGAAAACAACCTTTGGGAAGTTATGGTCAAGCCTGCCCGCAAAGTGCGGATCGGCAACAAGCTGACCGTCGCTGAGGGCGTTCAGTGTGATGTTATTGACAACACCGTATCCGGCGGTCGCGTTGTCCGGTTTAATAATATCTCTCAACAGGATCTTTATGCGCTGATTGACAAAATCGGCCAGTCTCCCTTACCCCCCTATATCGACCGTGAACCGACTCCGGTTGATAAAATCAAATACCAGACCGTCTATGCTAAACGTCGCGGCGCCGTGGCAGCTCCCACTGCCGGCCTGCATTTTACGAAAGACCTGATTGATAAAATCAAGGCCAAGGGTGTGAAAATCCGTCCTGTAGTTCTACATATCGGCCTTGGTACATTTCGCCCGGTAACCGTTGAAGATTTGTCCCGGCACAGAATGGACTCCGAATACTATGAAGTCTCAGCCGAAACCGCCATTGCCATTAACGAGACTAAAGCCAAGAACAAACGGGTAATCGCTGTCGGAACCTCCGTCGTTCGAGCCCTGGAAACTGTAACCGTATCCGGTTTTCAGGTCAGCCCGCGAAAAGGCTGGACCGATAAATTTATCCATCCGCCCTATGATTTTAAAATGGTCGATATACTAATTACCAATTTTCACCAGCCAAAATCCACCCTGATTATGCAGGTTGCCGCATTCGCCAGTCTTGATCTGGTTTTAAAAGCCTATAATGAAGCGACTAAAAAGAAATATCACTTTTTCAGTTATGGCGACGCAATGGTAATCCTATAGAAAATTCCTTTGAAAACAGTCAGCGTAATCATCGTAGCGGCCGGGAGCGGAACCCGGATGAATTCAAGCACACCCAAACAGTTTCTGAATTTGGGGAACCACACCGTTTTATTCCATTCCATTCAGCGCTTTTTAACACTGCCATCCATAATTGAGATCATCGTTATTAGTCCACATAATTACCTTAATTCCACGCTTCTGCAGGATTCTATTCCAACATCAACATCTATTCCCATTACCATAATTGCCGGGGGCAACCAGCGCCAGGAATCGGTGTTGAACGGTTTAAATGCCGTAAGCGCTGATGCTTCAATCGTCTGTATTCATGATGGCGTCAGACCACTTATTCGGCCAAAATTAATTCAAAAAAGCATTGATCTTTGTGAGAAATATGACGGTGCAATTATTGCGGCCAGATCGATCAATACCCTGAAAGAGGTGTCCGGCGGAGCCATCATTCGCACCCTTGACCGGAACACAATCTGGCAGGCGCAGACCCCGCAGACGTTTCGGAAAACAGTGATTAAAAAAGCCTATGAGTATGCTTTGGAAAATAAACATAACGCAACGGATGATGCCGGTTTAGTCGAAGCGATTGGTGGTAATGTTGCGGTTGTGGAAAGCACTTCGTGGAATATTAAAATCACCGGTCCCGATGATTTATTAATCGCTCAAACCCTGCTTGAAAAGGAAACGCCATGAAAAGGTTTAATATACGTGTTGGTCACGGAATAGACGCTCATGCCTTCGCTGGTGGCCGCCCATTAATTCTCGGAGGAGTTGGTATCCCCTTTGAAAAAGGACTGATGGGTCACTCCGATGCCGATGTCGTTATACATGCCATATTGGATGCCTTGCTTGGGGCGGCAGGCCTCGGGGATATCGGGTCACATTTCCCCGACACCGACCCGCAATACGCCAATATATCCAGTAAAATCCTGCTCGAAAAAGTCGTCGCTCTGATTGAAGATAAACACTATTATATCGGCAACATCGATATAACCGTGATCGCCCAGAAACCCAAAATCAATCCATATATTGCAGAAATGCGAAATGCCTTAGCGCCTTTGCTTAAAATCCCCGGTGAGGCTATATCAATTAAAGCGACCACTACGGAAAAAATGGGTTTCACCGGTCGTGAAGAAGGCATCGCAGTTTTTGCTACTGCGTTGATCGGATTCTGATGGATACATTTCTGGCTAGTCTTCTATCACAAAATCTCCTTTTTTTTTATACTGTCCTGTTTATATTGATATTTTTAGAAAATACCGTTCCTTTTGTCCCGGGAGATGCCGTGTTAATCTTTTTAGCATACCTGGGCGGACGAGGTACTCTATATCCCGTACCGACATTTCTAATAACGGTCTTAGGGTCTCTTGCCGGATTTACAGTTGTGTTTTTACTGAGTCGACACTGGGGACGGGATTTATATAAAAAATTGCCCTTTCGGGTTTCCCTGGAGAAAACCAAAAAATATAAAACCCTTTTCCAGCGGCATGAAAACTGGTCACTTATTATCGGTCGAATTGTCCCGGGCAGTCGCTTGTTTCTGTCCGCAGCCGCCGGATTTATGGATATTTCCATTACAAAATCAGTAATCCTAACAAGCTTCGGTATACTTATTTGGAACAGTCTGATCTTTCGTTCCGGAATGCTTCTGGGCGAACACTGGGAGATTATTAAAAAAGCACTCGCCCAATACTCCACAATCGTGAATACCATATTAATTATCTTGGTCCTGATTGTTATTGCCTGGAAAATATATCTGCCTATTCTTCGAAAAAAACATGTGTAATCCGTCCTATTCTGTTGAGTCAAATGCAAAAGTTAACCTCTGCCTGAGAATTACCGACAGGTTAGAAAACGGATATCATTCCATAAGTTCACTTTTCCAGGAAATCGACTTGCACGACACATTGACATTCAGTGAAGCAGATGTTTTCTCATTATCCTGCAATAACGATAAAATCCCCTGTGATTCGCGTAACCTGTGCAGTATCGCCTACCAAAAAATGAAATCTCTGGCCCCGGATTCCGGTAATTGGCATATCCAATTGCATAAACAAATTCCGGTTGGCGCCGGTCTCGGTGGCGGTAGTTCAAATGCCGCAACCGTTTTAAAATTTCTCAACACGCACTGGAATATCAAGATGTCTCAATCGGAACTGATCCGAATTGCCAGTCAAATTGGGGCCGATGTGGCGTTTAATCTAAGGGGCGGAACCCAGCTGGCCGAAGGGATCGGCGATATTTTAACGCCATTAAATCTGCCGGAGACCTTTACACTTCTGCTGATTTGCCCACCAATTCATATATCAACTCCCTGGGCTTATCAACAATTCAACTTGACAAAGCGAAAAACTGGGTATAAATTTCGTGACCTATTTGAATCCGACAGGATTCACTGGGAGTTGTTTGAAAACCAATTTGAATCTGTTGTTTTTCCAGCATATCCAGAAATCGGCGTCATCAAATCCCGCCTCCAACAAGCGGGAGCTATTTATGCCGGTTTGTCGGGAAGCGGTTCGACTGTGTTTGGAACATTTAAAAACAGGCATGATGCAGAAAATGCTCAAAAATTGTTCATAAACGACACTGGTTTCATTTCTCTTCCCATTATTCAATAGAAAAACAACTTAATAAATTCGGGGATCGTCCAACGGCAGGACTGCGGCCTTTGGAGCCGTCAATCTTGGTTCGAATCCAAGTCCCCGAGCAAGTTTATATTTTGAGAAGGAGTTATGGACATAAACGCACGAGTATTTTCAGGACGGGGAAATCCCAATCTGACCCGGGAAATTAACGAAATCCTGGGCCTAACCCCGGGTAAAATATCCATCAGTAATTTCAGTGACGGTGAAATTTGGTTACGTTTCGAAGAAAATATCCGTGGTGCCGATGTATTTATCGTCCAGCCCACCAATCCTCCCGCAGAAAATATTCTTGAACTATTATTGATTCTGGACGCCGCCCGGCGCGCTTCTGCCAAACGGATAACGGCTGTCATTCCCTATTACGGTTATGCCCGCCAGGACCGCAAAGACCAGCCCCGGGTGCCCATCTCTTCCCGCCTGATTATGGATGAAATTGTCAACGCCGGCGCTGATCGGATAGTCGCTATGGACCTTCATTCATCGCAGATTCAGGGGTTTGTAAACATCCCTTTCGACCATCTCTATGCAAAAACAATTTTTATTGAACCCCTGAAAAAGTTAATCGCGGGGAAAGAATACACCATCGTTGTTCCCGACGTGGGGGGAATTAAATTTGCCCGTTCCTACGCCCAGATTCTCGGTTTGCCTCTGACAATTATTGATAAACGCCGTCCACAACCCAATAAAGCCGAAGTCATGAATATTATCGGTGAGGGCCATCTGGAACACGTCCTGCTGATAGACGATATGATTGATACCGGCGGCACAATCGTACAGGCCGCCGAACTATTAAAAAACAACGGCGCCAAAACGATTACCGTCGCTGCAACTCACGGTTTGTTTTCGGGAGACTGTATTCGTCGTTTGACAGAATCGCCTGTGGACCAAATAATCGTCACCAACAGTCTATCTATCCCGGAAGAACGAATGTTTCCGAAACTCGAAATTGTTTCTGCTTCGCCGATGTTTGCAGAGGCAATTAAACGTATACATTATGAAGAATCTATCAGTTCACTTTTTGATTTTTAAACCATAAAGGAGATTTGAATGGCTAATTATAAGCTGAACACACAATTACGCACCGACATTCATAAAAGCGTAAACAAGCAACTGCGAAAAGAAGGAAAAATTCCCGCTGTTTATTATTTTCACCGGGAAAATCCCATACCGCTATCCGTTGATTTAAAAGAATTACGGAGTATAATTCATTCCAACGCCCATATTATTGAATTGCATATGGGGGACAATAAACAGATCTGTCTTCTCAAAGATCTCCAGCACGATCCCGTAACCGACGAGATCATTCATGCCGACTTCATGGGCATTACGCTTAAAGAAGACATTACCGTCAACGTACCAATCGTTGTCGAGGGTTCAGCTATCGGCGTCCGTGACTTTGGCGGTGTGCTGGCCCAGCATCTGTGGGAAGTTGAAGTAAAATGTAAGGCAACCAGTATACCCGATAATTTCACTGTCAATGTCAGTGCGCTGAATATCGGTGATTCTATCACTGTGTCTGATCTGACGGCTGAAAACTTTGAAATTTTGACATCAATCAAAAATTCCATCGTTTCCGTTGTAAAAGCAACCGGTATGAAGCTTGAAGAAGACGAAGAAGAAGTCGAAGAAGAGGAAGAGGCTGAAGAAAACGCAGACGGCAAAAACTAATAGCCCAGAATGATAATTGATGACCAGTTTCTTTTCAAAAATAAAACGGCAACCGTCCGGTGATATTACAAAGGCAATTATGGGACTCGGCAACCCCGGAAAAATGTATACAAATAACCGACACAACTTTGGTTTTATGGTAATCGATCATATCGCCGAAGCAAGACAGTTACGCTTTCTTTCCGGTGGGAAATCCTACCTTTGGTGTGAAGATTCGGTATCACAAAATGGCGACAGTATTGCCATATGTTTATCAAAACCACTTACGTATATGAATAAAAGTGGTGTTGCTGCCGGTCAATTACTTCGCAATTGCAACTTACCTCCGGAAAAGATGCTGGTCATTTACGATGATATTGATTTGCCGCTGGGTCGAATCCGCATGCGCAAGGACGGTTCCGCCGGTGGCCACAACGGCATAAAATCCATTACAGATTACCTGCAGACCCAGAACTTTCCACGTCTACGTCTCGGGATTGGTCCACAGGACGACGGTGTTCCGGCTGAAGACTTTGTACTGGATGACTTCACCAAATCCGAGCGAAACATTGTCGATAAGGTTCTGTACCTAGGCGCCAAAATTGTTATGGAATATCTCTCATCCGATTTAGACAGTATGATGAATAAGTACAACACTATTGATCTTCGCGAAATAAAAACAGGAGACGCCTGACAATGCCGGAAGTCTCAATTAACTGGGTATACCTGACAATTTTCACCGGGCTTATTGCGCTGGTTTTTGCCTTTTTTAAATCCTTATGGGTTTCAAAACAGGACGCCGGCAACGATACTATGCAGACAATTGCCAGACATATTCGTGAAGGTGCTATGGCCTTTTTATATCGGGAGTACAGAGTTCTCCTGGTTTTTTTACTGGCCGTTGCCGTGCTTTTGTTCACGGTGAATAGTGGTGCTAATCGGCTGGTTGCACTGTCTTTCCTTATTGGCGCTATCTGTTCCGGGCTGGCCGGCTATGTCGGTATGCGGATTGCGACATTGGCCAATGTACGTACCACCCAGGCCGCCAGAACCGGCCTGAATGAAGCCTTGAAAGTTGCATTTTCCAGCGGTTCCGTGATGGGAATGAGTGTTGTCGGTCTGGGATTAATCGGACTGGCCGCTCTTTTTGCCTTTTTAGTAAAAATGTTTGGCAGCTCGATTGACAGCCTTGACAATGTTGTATTGCCGATACTTAGCGGCTTTAGCTTCGGGGCCAGCTCCGTTGCACTGTTCGCACGGGTCGGCGGCGGAATTTATACCAAAGCCGCAGATGTCGGCGCCGATCTGGTTGGAAAAGTTGAAGCCGGTATTCCCGAAGATGATCCCCGCAATCCCGCAACTATTGCCGATAACGTCGGTGACAATGTCGGTGATGTTGCCGGTATGGGCGCCGATCTTTTTGAAAGCTATGTGGGGTCAATCATCGGTACAATGGTTCTCGGCACCCTATTTGGACTTAATCTGGTCATTCTTCCGCTGGCGCTTGCCGGCTTGGGGATCCTCTGTTCCCTGGTCGGAACTTTCATGGTAAAGACCCGTGAAGGCGGCAATCCTCAGAAGGCACTGAACCGGGGAACCCTGGTTGCGGATGGCCTGATGCTCCTTCTGATATATCCGGTAACAAAACTGTTTTTACCCGGAACCCTTTCTGTGGGTACTTTAACATTGGACGCATTTGATATCTGGCTGGCAACACTGACGGGGCTCATTGCTGGATTTGCGATTGGAATGATCACCGAACACTACACATCGGAATCCAGGAAACCCACCCAGTGGATCGCCCGGCAATCACTCACCGGTCACGCCACAAACATCATCGCCGGTTTGAGTCTTGGCATGCTGTCAACAATGTGGCCCACACTTTTCATTGCCGGAGCAATCATGATCGCTTACAGCGTTGCCGGTCTTTATGGCATTGCGATTGCCGCACTCGGCATGCTGTCAACGACAGGCATCCAGTTAGCGATCGATGCCTACGGACCCGTTGCTGATAATGCCGGCGGTATTGCCGAAATGTCCAGGCTTGGTCGGGATGTCCGCAAGCGCACAGACAAACTGGACGCTGTTGGCAACACAACGGCCGCCGTCGGAAAAGGCTTTGCAATTGGCTCGGCGGCCTTGACGGCGCTGGCCCTGTTCGCTGCTTTTCGAATATCAGCCGATATTCCATCCATCGACCTGACCAAACCGTTTGTCATTGCCGGCCTTTTGATTGGCGGAATGTTACCGTTTTTGTTCAGCAGTATGGCGATGCGTGCCGTGGGCGAAGCTGCCTATGAAATGATTAAAGAAGTTCGTCGCCAATTCCGGGAAATCAAAGGACTAATGGAGGGACTAGCCAGCGCGGATTATTCCAAATGCGTCGATATTTCAACATCTGCAGCGATAAAAAAAATGATCTTACCGGGTACATTAGCCGTTATTATTCCACCGGTTTTGGGGTTTATTAATAAGGAGATGCTCGGTGGTTTACTGGCCGGTGTGACTGTGACCGGCGTATTGATGGCAATATTTATGGCAAATTCCGGCGGTGCCTGGGACAACGCCAAAAAATATATTGAAGAAGGCAATCTGGGCGGCAAAGGCAGCGAGGCCCACAAGGCCGCCGTCACCGGCGACACCGTCGGCGATCCTTTTAAGGATACCGCCGGACCGTCTTTAAATATCTTAATTAAATTAATGACAGTGGTATCGCTGGTGATAGCCCCACTGCTAAGGTAGTAACAAAACGATTATTAACATAAGGAGTGCAACCTGTGAGGTATTACGAAAATCTATTTATTGTTCATCCCAATTATGAGCAGGAAAAGCTGACCCATACCATTGAAGCGGCCAAAAAAGAAATCACAAATTTGGGCGGTAATGTACTTGTCGTGGAAGAATGGGGCAAACGCCGTCTGGCTTATGCGATCGATAAACAGAAATACGGCAGTTATGTCCTGATTCAATACGAATCAGAAGCTCAGAAAATCAATCTTGAACTGGAAGCCTGGATGAAATTACGCGCAGAAATTCTGTCCTATATGACAGTCGCGTTGGATAGCAAGCCGGAGCAGCGTTCGGCCGATGCAAACGAAACAGACCAAAATAATAAAGATTAAGCTGCGATCGGTTTCAATCTGATCAGAACTCTTAACTTCAATATATAATGAAAGGAAAAGATATGGCGTTATTAAACAAGAAGAAGATTTGCAAATTCTGTGAAAGTCGCCGAGAGCAAATCGACTATAAAAACTACAAGACTCTGCGTCGTTTTATCACAGAACAGGGTAAAATTATCCCCAGCCGGATTACCGGTACTTGTGCAAAACACCAGCGGGAGCTGACCAGGGCAATTAAACGCGCCCGTAATATCGCGTTGATTCCTTACGCCTACGACGTAACACAAAATTAAATCATACAGATACACAGGAGGCTATTGTGCGTATTATATTACTTCAGGATTTTGAAGGCCTGGGAAAACCCGGTGAGCAGATTGATGTCAAAGACGGATATGCCCGCAATTTTCTTTTTCCCAAAGGTCTTGCTCTGAAAGCCGATAAAAACAGTATTAAACGATTCCAGGAAATGGCACGTCTGAAAGACAAGAAAAAAGACCGTGCCCTGAAACAGTCCAGAGAACTCGCCGAAAAACTTCAGGCAATTTCTTTGACTATTCCGGTTCAGGTTGGCGAAGAAGATCGGGTGTTTGGCGCAGTTACATCGATTGAAATTGCCCAGCAGCTAAAAGACAAGGGCTACGATATTGACAAACGTCAGATCATTCTTGAAGAGCCGATTAAAGCGCTGGGAATTTTCGAAATTCCAATCAAACTGCATTCCGAAATTACTGCCAGTATTAAGCTCTGGGTTATTAAGGCTTAGTTCGTTATTTTTTTCCAGTATACAAGGCGAAACCAGTCTCGTTTCGCCTTTATTATTTCTTTCCGTTCGTCTGGTGCGATATAGGCTTGTGAAAAGGCGAAAAGTGCGGTATATTTTTCATACTTATGTCTGATCTTCTGGTAAATATTGCCTTTCCGTCCTCTGCATTAAGACAACTCTTTACTTATCGCATAAATCCGGAAAATAAATCGGTTCTCGCGCCGGGGCAACGTGTCGTTGCCCCTTTGAGAAATGTACCGACAATCGGCTTTGTGGCCGGAACCGGGATTACGGCCCCCGGAGGTATTAAACTTAAAACTATTATCGAAATCATCGACCCGGAACCCCTGATTCCGGAAGACCTATTTCGCTTTTTAATCAAATTATCCGACTATTATCTGGCCCCACTGGGCAAGACGCTCTCGGCCGCTATTCCCTCAGAATATCAGATCCAGAAGCATCGTCAGGTCTTTACAGTTGATCCCCGTACTGATTCTGTTCCGGAACCGTATCTGCAGCTGTTTGCTAAAATCTCATCCACCGACTCCATTCTACTGTCAAGTTTGAAGCGGCAGTTTGATAAAGAAACCCTTACGCACGGCATTGAAATTCTGAAAAAATTAAAAAAAATCAGCGAAACGCCCCAGTTCAGCGCTCCGCAGTATCGGCCCCTCGTTCAAAAACGTATTCTGCTAGCGGACAATTTTAATACCAATCAGCCGGACATCCTGAATCTAAAGAAGCGCGCTCCCCGACAGAGGGAAATACTTGAGCATCTACAAATACATCAAGCTATTCCTCAGCAAGATTTTATTAATTTTTCCATGGCCGCCATTAAAACACTATCCGATAAGCAATTGATAATCATCGAAGAAACAGAAATTTCTGATGATATCTTCTGGAAAGAGATTCTGTCCAAAGAAAAAACTGTTTCGCTTACAGATGAGCAGAACCTGGTGACCGAAGAAATCGCTCAACATATCGGTTCGGATCGTTTTGCCCCATTTTTAATCCAGGGGGTCACCGGCAGCGGTAAAACAGAAGTGTATCTGAAACTGATAAAAAAGACGCTGGCGATGGGTAAATCTGCTCTGGTTTTGGTTCCGGAAATAACCCTTACGACTCATCTCGCCAGCCGGTTCAGGGGTGAATTTAAAGATACTATCGCCATCTGGCACAGTCATCTCAGCAGTACCCAGCGCAATACACTCTGGAAGAAAATCCGGGATGGACTTTATCCCATTGTCATTGGGGCCCGCAGCGCTGTACTTCTTCCAATTCGCCACCTGGGATTAATCATTATTGACGAAGAGCAGGATGGCTCGTTTAAACAGCGCGACCAGGAGCCCAAATATCATGCCCGTGACGCCGCATTGATGCGGGCAGTGGAAGCTCGGGCCGTTGTTGTTATGGGCTCAGCCACCCCCAGCCTGGAAAGTCTTTACAATGCAGCGATCGGCAAATTTCAAAAATTAGAATTGAAAAAACGGTATTCCGATGCCCCTTCCGCTACAATAGAAATTGTTGATATGAAGGCCGAGTGGAAGAGTACCGGTGATTTTGAAAATCCCATCTCCCGGCTTTTGAAAGGGAAGATCGCCGAGAAACTCGATCGAAACGAACAGATTCTGCTGCTTCAGAACCGTCGTGGTTATTCCAATGTCATTTTATGCCCCGATTGCGGGTGGACGCCCAAATGCCGGAATTGTGACATCTCCCTGACCTATCATAAAAACGCCGCCACATTACTCTGTCATTACTGTAACTTAATCCAGCAGCCTCCGGTCTTTTGTCCGAACTGTCAGTCGTCTAAATTTCTCTATCCGGGATTTGGTACCCAGCGAGTTGAAACCTGCCTCCAGGATGCTTTCCCAAATCATAAGATCGTCAGATTAGACATCGACAGCACCCGTAAACAGGGATTTTCACAGCGGGTCATGCGGGAGTTTGAATCCGGTAACATTGACATAATCCTGGGAACCCAGATGATCGCCAAGGGTCTTGATTTTCACAATGTAACTCTGGTTGGTGTATTGAATGCGGATATCGGCCTGTTCATGCCGGATTTTCGGGCCCGGGAACGGGTATTCCATCTGCTTTATCAGGTTGCCGGACGTGCCGGCAGGGGAAAAATTCAGGGAGAGGTGTTTATTCAAAGCTTCAATCCCCAGGATATTACCATTCGTTTCGCAATGCAGCAGAACATCGCCAAATTTACCGCCCTGGAATTAAATGAGCGGAACCCGATTAATTATCCGCCGTTCAGCCGTTTGGCTGCGATACTGTTTTCCGGCCTTAATGAATCTCAGGTCCGGGAGGCCGCCGAAACGTGTACCCATTATCTAAAACAGCACAATAAAAAACTGGAGGTGTTGGGTCCGACTCCCGCCCCTATCAGCAAAATCAAAAACCGCTACCGGTACTTGTCTATTATTAAATCCCGCAAAGAGACCGACCCCAACGGTACGCGACTACGTTCTGTGCTCAAATCGTTTCTGGCATCAGTAGTTTATCAATCTCAAAGCCGTCAAGTCCGCATCGGTGTTGATATTGATCCAATGGATTTACTCTGATGCCAAAATTTATTCTTCTATTATTATTTGTCTTGTGCAATTTACTGTCTGCCGAACAAAAAGTACTGATAGCCGACAATATCCACATTTTTTACCCGGAAAAACGGGAACAGCTGGCTGTTTTCACAATGAACACTATTCAAGACCACGTTCCACAATTAAGGAATGTGTTTGGTGATAATACCCGGCCGATTCGTGTGTATATTACCGATTCGCAAGCAGCTTTTGAACAATTGGCGGGCTCCCATCTGCCCTATTGGACAGCCGCTGTAACCATTTTCCCTAAACAGATAATCGTATTAAAATCCCCCGGTCTGACCAATACCAACCTGCGTCAGTTCCGTGAAACCGTAGAGCATGAATTTATCCATTTATACCAGGGATTGTTTGTGCCGTTGAATATTACTCCCGCCTGGTTTAACGAAGGGTGGGCCAACTATATCAGTCGTCCCTATGATATTCAGAGTAGAATTATTCTGTCGCGGGCGATTCTTAAAAACCGGATTATACCACTCTCAAAATTGGTGGATTTTTTAACGTACAACCACCTGCAGGCCGAACTTGCCTACGCGGAAAGCTCGTCCATGATAGAGTTTCTGGTCGTTGTATATGGAGAACAAATCATTCATGAAATATTTAGCGACATTGTGGTCACAAAAAACTTTCACGTAACGCTTCAGCGCTTGACAGATACCGAGATCGAAATCCTGGAATATCGCTGGAAAAAGTATATTGTCAGCCGGTACCGCTGGATATTTCTGTTGGACATTCAGTACATTATTTGGTTAATTATACCGTTATTGGTCATAATTGTGTATTTTATCAAAGGTCGTCGGAACAAAAAAATCGTTCAACAGTGGAATATTGAAGAAAATAGTGAAAATGAGACGCTGACAGAATGAAAAAACAGATATTACTGGTTCTGATATATTTCCTGATGATCAATGCCACCGGTCTCAATGGCCAGGCGTTTTTTCAGGGACTCAATCATCCCGTAAATGCCCGGGGCTGGGGAATGGGAGCCGCCGCCAGCAGTCAATCCAAATCCGCTTCCGGTGTTCTATTCAACCCCGCTGTCATTGCTCATTCACCCGATCTGTGGCAAATTAATTACACGATGTTTCCACTTGATATTTCTGCCAGCTCGGCGTATACGGTTTTTACAACTCCCGTTCCGGGAAAATTTGCCGTGCTGTTTAGTTATCTGAATTACGGCTCGTTTACCGAACGGGACTGGGAGGGCACAGAAACCGGCAGCTTCAGTGTGTATGATTTGACATCGTCTGTAGCCTACAGCCGGAAACTGACCCGACGGCTCAGCATGGGACTATCAACGGCTTTGACGCAATCCCGATTAAATACTATGACCGCATCGGCCTTTCTGGGGTCGCTTGGAATTCTTTACCACAATGAAGTTTCCACCCTGTCAATTGGATTAAGTTATCGGAATTTTGGCATTCTGATTGACAGCTTCTCCGGCAGCGATGAACCTTTACCATCAATGCTGATCGCCGGTATTTCAAAAAAGTTGGCGCATTTGCCAATGATCCTGTCCGTAGATGCCTTTCGGTCCTATCGGGACGAATATATTGCCAATATCGGTGGTGAATTTATCATCGGGGAACACCTGTTTCTGCGGTGGGGAAACTCCACGCGGCGATTCCAAATCCGTGGCCAGGAAAGTTTTAAAAACTTTTTCAGCTCAGCATCTGCCGGAATTGGAATCAATTTTCGGTCCTTTGTCTTTGACCTCGCCGTTGTAGGCCTAAGCGACGCGGGAAATATTTCATCAATAAGCATTACCCAATATTTATAAAGGAAGACCCTAATGAAGAAAAAATCCTTAATGCAGTTACTTTTAATAACAACAGTGTCTCTGTTATTACTGCTCTCGTTCTGTGAAAGCACGGATAACCCGACAGTGAGTTTCAACGATGATATTTTACCAATTTTTAAAACACAGTGTACGCGTTGCCATTTCGATAATGCCAGTCCGGGCAATCTCGATTTATCCAGCTATGGAGCCCTCATGAGCGGCAACAGTAATCACCCTGATAATCTTGTGGTGCTTGGCTATCCCTCTCAGAGCCTCTTATACGAGTCAATTGCCAGCGATGAACAAGCTATCCTTCCATATCGTATGCCACAGGGCGGTCCGTATCTTCAGGGAATCGAAATTCAGTTAATCGAAGACTGGATTTACCAGGGCGCCAAAGACAATTAAAAAGAGGGATTGACCGCCCGGATCAATCCCTCTCTGTTCTATAAATCCAATATTCTATGACGATCGCGTAAAGGTGTATTCCACTGTCACCCAGCCATAACCTTCATAATATTCTGTATCGGTCTTCAGTGTCATTGTATTCCCGGAAATATGATATTCCTGAACCCAGGCAATCAGGGGCGCCTCGTCTCGATATATAAATACATAGCCACTATTCGTCTTCCAGTTAAATGTATACGATTCCGAACCAGCCAGGGTCGTTATGGCCCATGTACCGGCTCCGTTACTGTTCAGATCAAGCGTGATTTGTAGCCCGAATATTGGATTTAAAAAGCCATCAATTGTCACAGAAGAGAGTAGCCAGGTACCTACGCCATCTGGATCAATCTCGCCGGCATCTTTGACAAAGGTGAATTCTTCGCATAGGCCATCTTCATTGTAAATCATACCCGTTAAAACGCCCTCATTTATCGAATACTGGATTACCATCGGTATCTGCTCGCCTTCACCGAAAACAACCAGATAATTACCCGATGAATTCCAAGTCAAGGGATCAATATTCACGTCCTGCGACTCTTCCAGATCGTCGATCCGGTAATCAACGGCATTTCCGTCAGGGGTAAACACAATCCGTTCAACCGTCAACGGTTCTTCCGTCCCGATTTGTGAATCTACCATAATCCAGGTTCCAATCAAATCCGGGTCTTTTTCACCGATATACTTCACGTATATCTCTTCGTAAGAATGACCCTCTGAACTGTACGTAAAGTGGACCACAGTATTGTTGTCGCTCAATGTAAAAGAACCGCTCCAGATAGTGCTGTCATTTTCATCGGTGATCGTAATCCTAGCGCCATCCGTCGCCCACGCAAACGAATCGTAATAAGGTTCTTCCTGATCCGGTTCATCCCGCCCCTCAATAGTGCCATTGCCATTATCCTGCAATTTGATCAATGCCGGAAATCCATATTGTACCCCGTCTTCGATTACCGAAAAACGATACCAGACACCAACCAGGTCTTCATTTAACACATCCTCTTCTGGTGTAGAAAAAAGATTTTCCAGACAGGCCGGAGCAAACAGCAGCATCGCTACAAGCCCGACAATTAATATAGATTTATTCATCTCTATTCCTCCCTGTTTTTATTGAACATACACATTTAATACATCATAAAACGTGCGCTGGAATACAACTATTCTTTCACCCTGGTCGAATCCCAGTATAAATAACCCAGGATTAAGATGAACATCACAAAACCGAGAATTTCACCACCGGCTGATTCCGACCAATGTTCGGTACCAATCGCCTGCATCAGCGTCCAACTGTCACCAAAAATCTTCTGCCCAAAGAAAATGATAAACGCTGCTACGACACCCATAATTGCACCACCGGCAATAAATCCGGAGGCAATCAACGTTCCTTTTTCTTTGCGTTTTTTTGCAAGTTCCTGGTTGTCTGTGGATTTTCCGACAAAATGGGCAATCAGACCACCGGCCAGAATCGGAGTGTTCAAATAAATCGGCAGATACATTCCCAGCGCAAATGCCAGTGGCGGAACACCGATAAATTCAAGAATAATTGCCATAAATACACCGGCAATGTAGAGTGTCCACGGTGCTGGCGAGCCGGTCATTAACGGCTCAATTACCGCCGCCATGGCAGACGCCTGAGGCGCTTCCAGGGCATTCGGGCCGGCAGCTGCACCGAAGCCAAAAGTCTTATTCAGCACAAGAATAACAAATCCCACGGACGCCGCCGCCAGCAGTGTTCCGGCAAATTTATAGCGCTGCTGAACCTGCGGAGTTGTTCCCAGCCAGTAACCAATTTTCAAGTCCGATATAAATGCCCCGGACATTGACAGCGCCGTACAGACCACACCCCCAATAATCAATGCTGCCAGCATCCCCTTCTCTCCGGTCAAACCAACTTTCAGCAAAATCACGGATGATAAAATCAGCGTCATCAGGGTCATTCCGGAAACCGGATTGGTCCCAACCAGCGCAATAGCGCGGGCCGCCACGGTTGTAAATAAAAACGAAATAATTAATACAATGAGTATCCCGACAAGGGCGTGCCCAAAATTCATTTCAACAACGCCAAAAAGAAAAAATACGAACAACGCAATAAATGTTACCAACAGAAAAATAGCGATCCATTTCATTTTTATATCTTTTTGGGTCCGGGGGACGGCTCCTTCGGCAGTTGCGTGGATGCCGCCAGTCAGTTCATTAGCGGCCAGTTTGAAGGCGCCGGCAATGATTTTCGACGATTTGATAATTCCGATAATACCCGCAGCGGCAATGCCGCCGATACCAATATGACGGACATAATTTGTGAAAATCTCCTGCGGTTGCATGTCCCTGATCAGGATTGCTGCCGGTAAGAGGGGCTCAACGAGGTGTTGTCCCACATAGTAAAACGCCGGAATCAGCACCCACCAGGCCAGAAAGGAACCACAGGCGATGATCAGCGCATATTTGAGCCCAATAATATATCCTAATCCGGTCACAGCAGCACCAATATTGATTTTTAGCACTAACTTCCACTTATCCGACAGAAAGGCGCCCCAGTGGAAAACCTGGGTTGAAACAACCTCTTTCCACAATCCCAGTCCCGCGACACAAAAATCGTATATACCACCGATAATTGCCGCCACGACCAGGACCTTTGCCTGTTCACCGCCCGATTCACCGGCAATAATCACTTCGGTTGTAGCCGTTGCTTCTGGAAAGGGAAATTCACCATGCATATCCTGAACAAAATATTTTCTGAATGGAATTAAAAACAGGATACCTAAAACACCGCCAAACAGTGACGCTAAGAAAATCTGCATAAAACTGACATCAATGCCTAATATATACAGACCGGGTATTGTAAAAATCGCGCCGGCTACGATTACGCCCGACGAAGATCCAATCGATTGAATAATAACATTTTCCTGCAGAGCGTTTTTGCGTTTGAGCATTACTGAAGTGCCGACTGCCAGAATCGCAATCGGTATAGCCGCCTCAAAAACCTGGCCTATTTTCAGCCCCAGATAGGCTGCCGCCATAGAGAATAGCACCGAATAAAACAGTCCCCAAAACAGTGAATACGTTGTGACTTCCGGTACGATTTTTCCAGCCGGAATTACCGGCACATATTCTTCGCCGTCTCTCAGTTTACCGTATGCATTATCCGGTAATTTTACCTGTTCCTGTTTGCCCATAAATATCTGTCCTCCATCAAAATACTGTTTCCAATAAATTCGCGCTTGTTAAAATTACTGTAACGATACACAATATCGGTAATCTTCGCCATATTATTCAATAATAAAAGCGTCAATGTGCTTTTTCAAAAATATAGATCTTGATTCGTTCCGAAAGGGCCTCAAAAAGGTGATTGATTTCATCGTCGGACAGGGATTCCAGCCACTCGCGGACTTTTTTCCCATACTTCTGGGTCCATTCAAAGTAAGCCCGCTTGCCGATATCACACCCCTCTTGCTGGCTGCAGATATATTTATACTTCTCCATTTCAGCAACCTGAATGCCCATCTCTTTTTCGTGTCGGGTCAGTATTTTAGTCTTTAACGGCTCTTCAAACATGTCCCGCTGCTCAAAATCCAATTTACCGGCAATGCCAATTGTTCCAGATATCTTTTTTTGCGTGTATTATTAGAACTCACCAAGGGAAAAATATAGGACAGACGAACAAGATATGCAATGCTATTTTGCCCCGGAAATTTAAAACTCAGGCATATCTCTCTGGCGGGGAATAAAAAAAATGGTACATTCAAATATATCTGAGTGCGGTATCAATCACAATGTGCAATTGATCCGGGTAATGCGAAAGGAAATGATCGTCTATTCGCTATCGCTTTTTTTGGATTTGAATTTGTCCATCACTTCGCCGGCTTTATCCGGAACCAGTAGCGCAAACAACCCAAACGCCGCGCCAAGTATTCCGATAATGCGGATGATTGTCGGGTCCAAAACCAGCAATAGTAAACCGATTACAAAAATAAAAATACCGAGATTTCTCATAGCGTTAGCCCCTCTGTATTAGTTTGCTCATAATAATGTCTAATATTAATGGAAAAATCGGGAATATTCAAATCATCTTTCGGTTTGCATACCCGATTAGTCAATACAAGTAAAATAAATATCAGGGTGCCAAAGACCACCAGGAGTGCAACATCAAACGGTACGGAAAATTTATTTTTCTTTTTCGACCTGTCATTCTGTTTTCGCTTAGCTATTTGAACCTCCGCCAATATATTTTATTTGCTAAATATAGAGTTCATTTGGGATACTGTCAAATATTTGATGTCCGTTTTTTGTGTCAAAACTCACATGTATACTGCTTGATTGATCCCGCCGAATGTATTAGTTTTGCAGGTAATCAATGAAAGTGAGTATGGAACAGTCATTAATTGTGCGAAATATCGGGGAACTGGTCACGTACAATTCGACATCAGAATCCATGCAGGTTCTGCACAATGTGGAAATGCTTGTCTCCGATGGTCATATTCAGGAAATCGGCAAGGATCTTTATTCTCCGGAGTTCAGGGTAGTTGATGCCGGAAATGAGCTGATTACTCCCGGTTTCGTCGATCCCCACACTCATCCGGTTTTTTACGGGACCCGTGAACTGGAATACGAAATGCGGATTATGGGCAAGTCCTATATGGAAATTGCAGCAGCCGGTGGCGGAATCCGCTCCAGTGTACGAAGTCTGCGATCCGCTGATTACAATATTTTAAAAATGAAAGTACGGCAGCGACTGGATGATTTTCTGCAATTCGGGACCACCACGATTGAAGCAAAAAGCGGCTACGGTCTGTCACCGGAAAGTGAACTGATGTCTTTGCAGTTGCTGAAAGATTTGGCCGACGAGCATCCTCTGGATATTGTCCGGACGTTTTTAGGGGCCCATGAATATCCCGACGAGTATCGTGATGACCATGAAGGCTATATCGATCTGATTATTCAGCAGATGCTGCCGAAAGTCGCCCGCGAAAAACTGGCGGATTTTTGTGACGTGTTTTGTGAAGAGGGTGTTTTTTCAGTCCGTGAAACCCGCATGGTGCTGGAGGCGGCCAAGTTTCTGGGATTGGGCGTCCGGTTGCATGCGGAGGAATTCAAACCGATTGGCGGAGTGCATCTGGCGGCGAAACTGGGCGCCATTTCAGCGGATCATCTGACGGCCATTACCGAAGATGGCATAGAAGCGTTGATTGAAGGCAATATTATCCCAATCTTGTTACCAGCGACGACGTTTTTCTTGGGTTCCGATCATTACGCTCCTGGAAGAAAAATGTGGGATAAGGGTTTGCCAGTGGCCATTGCAACGGATTTTAATCCTGGCAGTTCGATGACCCAGTCGATGCCGCTGGTAATAAGCATCGCCTGTCTGAAACTGAAGCTGACCCCGCTGGAAGCCATTCAGGCTGCGACGTATAATGCTGCCAGATCATTGGTGCTCGAAGACCGGGTCGGGAGTCTTGAAAAAGGGAAACAGGCTGATTTTGTGCTCTGGAAATTTGAAAAATACCAGGGAATACCCTATTTCCTGGGTTATCCATCGGTTCAATCGGTGTGGAAAAACGGAGTACTGGTCTGGGGTTCGGATTGATTTGTGAATAGGATAAAACAATTATTAAAAAACAATTGACAAAAATGTGATAAAGCGCTAATATCTGCTACATGACATACAGGGGAAACACATACAAGGAGGTTAGATTTTGAGAAATATGAAAAGTGTGTCTTTACTGCTCGCATTGATTACCATCTCTTTGATATTTACTGTTAACGTCTCCGCGAATTCAGGTTTTTATTCATCGGTCCAGCAAATATGCAATGCCTATCAGGTTTCAATTGAGTATGAGCGCATGAATCTGGCTGTATTAGCTGATGGGAATAAAGAATTCACCATGAGCGTCAAGAGTGCCCGTAACCAGTTCGACCGAATTATGCTGATCGTATTTTACGCGGCCGGGAAGGCCATGACCTATCACAATGAACCGATTCAGAAAGTAACGGTTGTGGTCAGCGTGGAATATAAAGGAATTGAGAATATCGTGGCCAGCGCCAGCAGAGAAAATATTCTGAAATTTGTCAATGGTGAGATAAACTCATCGGAATTTGTACGCAAAGTTAAATTTGATTAATATGCAAAAAAACAATTAAGGAGGAGTTACATGGACCCTTTTTCATGGTCTTATACGTTAATGATGTATCTGAGAGGAATCGGCTGGGCAATCGTCGCGTCATTGGGATTTTCCTTTGGCGTCGGACTGGCAATCAAAGTGTTTGACTGGCTGTCCACTTCGATTGACGAATGGGAAGAGATAAAAAAAGGCAATATCGGCGTTGCGCTGATTATTGTTTCGCTCATTCTGATGGTTGGTCTCCTGGTACACAAAGTCATATAATTGACGCTTTAACTCATTAATGGTGAATCTGGAAGGAAAGGATTTCCCATTTTTGTTTCTGTGGCAATTTCATCCGTTGTTGGATTGGATAATGAATTGAATGTTGATTCCGGCATTAAAAAAGTGTATATTTAATTCACTAAACAGGAAATGAGTAATGAAAAGAAATGAAAAGAACGAAGATACCAATATCACTCGCCGGAATTTTTTAAAAAAACTGACGATGACAGCGGTGTTTACCGTACCCACAATCCAAAGTTTTAAACTAATGGCCCAGGGTAAATCTTACTGGACAGGTCACGGGCATGGAAATCATCATTCCAGTAGTCCGATTCCACCACCACCACCACCGCCATCATCATCACCGTAAGTAGAGTTCTCTATATCCAAAAAGCAATAAATTAAATAAGCCCTTCTGTGGAGGGCTTATTGTATTCTGTAGAAAATCATTGTAATCCCGGTGTTAGGATTATTGCGTTTTATGGGAAACCGCCGGACCAGATATCGGATTTTATGAGCTGAACAATATGGATTAACGCGTCATCAATATTATCATAGATGCTGTCAGCGATTGTCCAACTGCTGTCAGCGGGACTGACTGCAAAATCTGGATAATAAGTATCAAGCAGTTCAATCGCCTCATCGATCAGGGTAGATTGAACATAACTGTCCAGGAGTATCAAATGGATATCGTTATAGTCATAACCGGAGTCATGTTCAAATACATAGAAATTATCTAATTCGATTAGGAATTCAATTGAATTGATACATTCTGTATAATTACTATCCAGGTAATGAGCCATTGATAAACCACTGAACGCATCGGTATATTGATCGTCAAATTCTATTGCAAGACTAAACTGATTGATGGCATTTGCAAATGAATCAATCCGGGTCAGCGACCAGCCGTATCCGGTCAGCGCTTCCGTATGTTCAGGAGATGATAAAAGGTAATTGAAGAACAATTGCCCTGCCACCGCGAATTCGCCGTTTTCAAATGCGTCCCAGCCATGAATAATAAAATTAATCGTATCGTCTGGTGTTGAAAATGTTCCCGGAGTTGACTGAGTAAAATTTCCGGCAACATCATAACTTGACGTAAGATAAAAGTAATCTGAATTTGGTATCAATTCAGTTAAAATTATTGTGTGAACCTGGCGAAATTCTGTACCCGTTTTCGTTAAGGTGTCGATAGAAGTGGTCAGGCCATAATAGACATTGACCGAGCAGGGTTCATCTGTGATCCAGTAAATTGTAGCGCTTGTTCCACTTGTTTCCAGAACGCCTGGTTCTGTTTCCAGAACCGGAATATCTTCATCGTCTCTGACCTTGACGACCTCTTTTTCACAATGCAATAAAAATGTGGACAAACAAATCAATATTAAAGCAATGAGAAAATAATTAACGACTGACTTCATGTATCCTATCTCCGGTTTTAGATTACAATTGACTCAAGGCGTAGCGAATTGCGGCAAGCAATGCCAAGACGTAATCGTTATATGTTTCACTGTTTACAACCCAGGAAGCCGCGATATTCGGATCGAGACCGTTGTCTGACCACGCCAGATCGAGCTGTGACTGGGCATTTGAGACCTGATTATTTTGAACATAGGCTTCGGCCAGAAGCAGACGTACCAGGTTAATATTAATGGCTGGATTATAGTGATATTCCCATTCCGGTTCGCGACTAATGACTATTTGACAATAGGTGATCACATCATCGGGCAGACCATCCATCTGAGCCATTAATGCTCTGGCAGCGAGCGCCAGCGGCATATATGGGCTCAATTGATAGGCAGTTTCGATTGCTTCCCGGGCTTCATCTGTCTGGTTTAGCTGCAGATAAATCCAGCCCGCCGTCACAATGATTTCCGGGTTGTAATCATTTAAAGTCAGAGACTCGCCGATCAGGCTGGCAGCCTCGGTGTATTGTTGTTCGGCATATTTTCCCCAGGCTTCACGCAGGTAACTGAATTCGTTGGGAAGTGTAATAAAGTTGACCTCATCGGATTCAATAGGTCCGTTGTCAACAAAATCCCAGATCCTGACCCGGTAGTAATAAGTCATTTTGGGAAGCAGTTCTTTGATGATAACCGTATGGAGTTGACGGTTTTCTGCTTCCGCATAAACAGAATCGTATTTCGCCGTTACTCCGTAATAGATTTCGGTGTGACAGGCTTCATCGGTTTCCCAATAGAGCGTGACGCTGGTATCGGCAAGCTCGATTACTGTTGGCTGAACTGTGAATGCCGGGTCTGTGTTGTCGGTAGTATAAACAATCTTTTCACAATTGATAATTGTAAAGAATATCAGAAATCCCAAAAAGCAATAGCGGAGAATAGGTTTGATCATCAGTTTTCTCCCGTTATTTAACCAGCGTGATTTTCTGGTTGTGTTTGTACAGTACAGATTTCCCGTTCCGGGCCATAAACTGGAAAATATAACTTCCTGAGGCCACCAGTTGCCCGTCGTTGTTTTTCCCATTCCAGGGGATGGCATAAGAGCCGGGTAATTGCCGCCTGCTGGTGAGAGTCCGAACTTCCCGTCCCTGAAGATCATAAACAATAATCGATATATTGCTCATTTTTTCAATATCATAACGTATGATTGTGGAGTTATTGAACGGATTGGGATAAGCCGTGTAGAGTTTGAAGCGAAGAGGCACTGCTGTTTCTTCCTGGTCAATGACTGGTTTTGCGAAGAGCTGGTAAGTACCGCTTTTACTTATTTTTATGGATCGGCCGTATGGAGATACATATTCCCAGGTTTTACCATTGTAACAGTACAATGATACTTCGACATCGTCAACCGGAATTTTCAGATCGGCAGTTTTATTGAAGTAGGTATTCTTCGGGCCAATATAGACCGGCTTATTGACCGGTACCAAGCCCACGTCGTAGTCCAGATCCATCTCACAATACGTGAGCACAACCGGTGTGTTTTTTGAAACGGCCGCCTGAGGAATTTCCAGAGAAATACCACTTGCTTCATCGGTGATAGTTATTGCCTCCGTCGGCTTGGCCAAACCGGAATTTACACTGACAGTTCCCGTTCCACTATTACCGGAATTATCGTCGGCGGAAATGGAAAATTGAAGCGTACCGGAGCCGGTGAGCAGCGCCTTCTGGTAATAAACATAAGGTGGTGACTGTAACTCTTTGAGCTCTGTGTTAATGTCGTTAAAAGTTGCCGAAATGGTGGTAACCGGTTCTGATGGAATCGCATAAATGGTGGCATCCTGGGGAGCATAGGGGTTTTGGGTGACAATGAATGAAAATTCCGGCGCTTTAGTATCAATTGTCTTTTTCGCTTCAATGGTGAAATAATTATCACTCTCTGCATATGAAAATTCGTAATACGGTATCGATGCATCTCTCAGATCGGAAACCAGGACCTCACTTTTATCGGCATTATACAACGTAAATTTGACGGTTTCCGGGACCAGCCGCATTTCCGGCCAGACAAGATAAAATGGTTTGTTCACATTATCGGACATGGCGGTGACCCGCATCTGCCAGTCGCTGGCCTCCGTGAATGGAGCGTGGATGTCATAGGCATGGGTTTTCTCATCGGAATTGATAAAGTGCATCTGAACGTAATTCCCGTTGAAATTGGTCCCTTTAAAATCAAGCGCATCCCAGGAGTCGGTAGCGTCGGAGGCAGATTCGGCTGTTCCGATGCCGTTGGAGACATCCTGTACCTGTTTGTCTTCAGAAACAACACCGAGTTTTAAAAACCAATCCCAACCGGTGGCAACTGATGCAGTCCGGTACGCGTGTTTTGAAAATGCTACAGCAAGGTCACTGGATACTTTTGATATTTTTCCTAATGCCCGGGTCTGTGGAATGACCAGTTCAATATCATTGACGGAATCCAATTGCACGAACCAGAATCCCTGCCAGACGGAGATTGTATCATCGATTTGTACGGCACTGGGGGTCACAATTTCGTACTGTCCGTCCACATAATTCCAGATGTAGGCGTAACGGCTGATAATGCCTTCTGCTGCGGCTTCGTCTAGAGTATATTCGGTCGATCTGCTGCGGCCCGGGGCGTATTTAATGATGGAAGAGTTGGACCAATCGATTGTAAAATTAAATGGGTTGGCAAACATGTTATACCCCGGCGGATGGGGTTCCCAGTCCACGGTTGGTGCTTTGGCCACATCGAGAACAGCATCGTCATCCAAAGGGCATCCGACTACATCGACAGCAACCGGATTCCCGGTGTTCTGCCACATATAATGGCCGATTCCCGGATAGCAGTCCGGCGGCTGCCATTCAGTTCCATCACCGTATTCATAATATTCCGACACGGAATCTTCGGTTGTCCAGCGGTAACAGGCCCAGTTCGAGCCGTTGGGCATTTCACCGCCGAAATCATCGCCGTAGACGGCGAAGGGATCGCCGTCCACCGGGATAACCGGCACGCCGACCAGCATCCAGCTGGAATCCGGAAAGGATGCAAAGGTTTCGGTAATCGGGCAACTGGAACCAATCCGCGACGCTTCACCGGTATTACCATAGCGACCGATATTGATTCGGCCACCGTTATCGTCCGGTTCATTGCTGTAGTCGTCATTGGGGTCACCGGTATCAAGACAGGGGGAGTCTTCCGCATCCGGCTGCCATGACCCGAAATGCCATGAATATCCCGTGCTTTGAATATGCAGGTCGTCGTCTTCCCAATTACTGCCGCCCAATGAATTATCGGCTCCGTTGGGGTCTACAAAGAGTGGATCCTGTGAAAACGATCCGATATCGGCGCCGGCTTTCCCGGACCAGTTATTCGGATTATCCCAGACGCAGTTATAGGAATCGGTGATATTAAAGCTGCCGGTTCCGTAGATTCCGCGATTGTTACTGCCGACAACAATATTGTTACGCCAGGTACCGATAACGTCTTTGCCGTAGATTCCGTAATCGCCGGGTTTATAGATTGTATTATTGACAATATTCAGTGTCCGGTTATTGTTGTCATAAACCTTGATACCGTATCCATTCCAGTATTGGTTACCATAGATGAGATTGTTTCTGATTGTAGTGTTATCGATATATCTAATCAGCATTCCGCCGGTCATATTTGTATGTAAAACATTGTTTGAGAAATCTCCAACTGAATAATAGCTTGAAGGATACCAGTAAATGCCGATATTAACATTATGAACGTGATTGTAAGAAATAGAATTCACATCCTTAGTCTTGTAGATAAAAATACCGTCAACCCAACCATTATGAATATAATTACTGTCGATTGCGGAGACAGTATAGCTGTTATTACCGTGAACGTAAATACCGCGATCCTGAAAGTTGTAAATCGTATTATTGGAAATGCGGTCGATGTTATAGTAACATGCATATATTCCGTGATCGTCCCAGATATCATGAATTTCATTATTCGATATGGAACCGATGGAATAGCTGCTGCTTGAAGCGTATGCATAGATACCAATTTTTTTCGTGTTATAGAGCAAGTTATTATCAATACTTGAGCAGTTAATACGGTAGGCATAAATCCCGTAATAATTCCAGATATTATAAACTTCATTGTGAGAAATTGTATTGCAGGGTGTGGCATAGCGGACATAAATTCCGTAATTGTTGATGCTGGAAATTGAATTATAAGCAATGGAGTCGATATCCGATGTATGGCAATAGATGCCTATTGTGGAATTTGTAATCGTATTTGACAGAATATCAGCCAGAGCATTATCATCGTTATAATAGAGGTATATTGAGTAGGTTCCGTCTGTGATTGTATTATCAGTAAATCTCAGGTAGCCGCCGGCTTTATAGGTATAGATTCCGTATTGAGACTGCCACTGCATGATACAATGGGAAACCTGGATATTATCGGAATTGTAAATATAGACACAGGATTTCTTAGGTCCCTGGAAAGTGATACCGTATATGTGAACGTCATGGCGCCCGTTGATTTCAACTGCATAGTTTTTATTGCTGGCGCCGATGCCGACAGCGCCCGCCGGCTGACCGGTTTTTTCGCCGGTGATATCTCCATAAATTACAAAGGGCGATCCGCTTGATCCGGAACTACCGACAGGCATATATTCCCAGTAATCACCGGAGCCGATAAACAGGGTATCGCCACCGGAATAGGAGTGATCCATGGCTTCATCAATAGTCTTCCATGCCTGAACCGGCGATTGACCACTATTCCGGTCATTTCCACTTTTTGTGACGTAGTAGTTAGTCGCGCTGAGGGAAGTAAAAAAAAGTAAAAAAAGTAAGGAAACTAATCTGGTTGGTATTTGTTTCATGACTCTCCTCTTGGCTTAATGATATAAAGTAAGTTTACCGAGTTTAAATGTCTGTTACAGATGTCACAATAAAATCTACAATTTCTGGCATTAATGTCAAAAATATTTAGGTTGAAGACGGTTTTCAATAAACAGATGAAACTTATAACTGAATATTTTTAATTTTCGCTTCGTATTCCGCCTTGTGAATTCCGCTCAAATTGTGGTCCTTGCCTTCTATTTGAAGTTTCAGGGCTTCCAGTTCCTGCCCGGAAAAACTTACTGAATTGAGTACATGGGTCTCAAATGCTTCATAAGCCATTGGAGCAACGGCCTTGGTGATGTCGGCCATTATACCGGCGTACTGACGGATTTCCCATTGGGCATGATAGTCCATCCGCAGTTTCAGAAAATGGAACAGGTTACTCAGATCGATCTGCCAGTACCATTGGGTGTACAGGGAAAGCGGTAAGTTGATCCGGGACAGCTCCCGGGCAATTCCTTCGTTGATCAGCTTCTGGTAATCGTCGTAGGCGCTGTTTTGTCCGTTAATAAGAATATCCAGTACTTTGCCTTTCAGGTGCTCCGGTACTTCTTCGGTATCCCGACCCTGCCGATTGGATTTACTTTGATATAAAACCTGTTCTTTTTCAGGAGTGTAAAATTCATCCACCATGACGCTGTAGCGACCGGAGATTTCATTCAGGCGGGCAGTGCGGTGCCGAATCCACTGGCGGGCGACAAAAACAGGCATTTTGCAGTGAAAGGTCAATACCACCTGCTCAAAAGGAGATGTATGTTCGTGGCTGATCAGGTAATCGATCAGCGCCTTATCTTCCCGGACGGTTTTAGTACCTCCGGCATAGGATACCCGGGCGGCCTGAACAATGCGGTCATCGCCGCCAAGGTAGTCAACCAGGCGGACAAATCCCTTGTCCAGCACCTTGAATTCCTTGTCTAATAGCGCTTCTGCCTGGGGAACAATTATATGAGCCATGTGTTAATACTCCGGATGTTTGAATTACCGGAATCTACAAAAATTTCACTTAGGATAGTAGAACGAATTTTTGCATTATTTGGGAAAGTGTCTTAGATTTTATTGAGACAGTTATAAGGACAATGAAGCAGTATCTTATTCTTTTAATCAGCGTTTTATTGGGTGTTGGCGCCACCGGGCAGCCCGATCCGGATTGGGTTTTTCAGGAAATTGAAATGAAACGGACGGCTCTTCAAAATCGTAGGGAACTGGTAAAGCCCGTCGCTAAGTCCGGCCAAAACCAGTATGATGTTGGTTTTTATAGAATCGAGCTCCGGATTGACATTGAAAATGAAGAAATAAGCGGACAGGTGACAATTCGCGGCATATCTAAGACTGCGGCCCTTTCTGTCATTGAACTCGATTTACTGGCGCTGACAGTTGACAGTGTCTGGGGAGACGCATCGGGTTTTCAACAGAGCGGTGACTACCTTAGCGTCCAATTGCAGGCGCCGATTGACAGCGGGGCTGTGTTTGATATCAGGATTGCCTATGGCGGCAGTCCGGTAGCGGGCGGATTAAAGGGATTTTCTTTTGCTTACCACGCTAATGTTCCGATTGTCTCTACGCTCAGCGAACCCTATTTTGCCCGGGGCTGGTTTCCCTGTAAGGACATTCCCAGCGACAAGGCCGATTCTGTCGATATCAGCCTGACAGTTCCCGATAGCCTGGTGGCAATATCGAACGGAACTTTAGTAGAAATTAGTGATAATCAGGATGGTACAGTTACATACCACTGGCAGGAGCGTTATCCGATTACGACCTATTTGATCTCGTTGGCAGTGTCAAACTACAAACTTATCAAACAGACCTATATTGCACTGGATGGAACTTCCATGCCGGTCTGCCACTGGTATTATCCGGAGTATGAACAGGTCACTGATGTGCTGCTCAAAACAACGGATATGATGTCCTTTTTTGCTGATATCTGGGGCGAGTATCCGTTCATCAAGGAAAAATATGGTCACGCCCAATTTTCCTGGGGTGGTGCAATGGAACACCAGACCTGTACAAGTCTTGGGGCCTACAGCGAAATGATGATTTGCCATGAACTGGCCCATCAGTGGTGGGGCGATATGGTTACCTGCGCCAACTGGAAAGAAATTTGGCTGAATGAGGGATTCGCCCGTTATTCGGAAGCGCTCTGGAAAGAATTTAAAAAGGGTAAAAGCGATTACCATGATTATATGGATTACATCAATCGGCCGGAATACTGGCAACCGGGTCCGGTGTATATCCTGGATACGACCAATGTTAGTTCCATATTTAATCTTTTGGTATACGATAAGGGCGCCTGGATTTTGCACATGCTCAGAGGGGTGGTTGGTGATCCGGTATTTAAGGATATTTTCCCCGCCTATCGGGATGCTTATTACATGGATGTTGCTACGACGGAAGATTTCAAGCGGATTTGTGAATCAATCTATGGGAAAGACCTGGACTGGTTTTTTGATCAGTGGGTGTACGGATCGGGACAGCCGGACTATAAGATCAGCTGGGGCCGGCAAAAAACGGCTGCGAACAATTGGCAGATGACGCTGCAGATTGACCAGACCCAGTCGAAAACCAATCTGTTCCGCATGCCGATCGGTGTAAAAGTGGAATTCAGTGATTATGATTCTCTGCTGACAATTGCTGATTCACTGGCATCACAGACATTTGAGTTTCAGTTTTCGGAAATGCCGGAAAATGTAATCATTGATCCGGATAACTGGATTCTGAAAACAATCCGATATTCCACGATCGATCCCGATATTGGGTATTTGCCGGATAAATTTCTCCTGACCAATCCCTATCCCAATCCTTTTAATGCCACTACAAATTTTGATATTTACCTGCCCTATGACACGGATTCCAGAATTGTGATCTATGATATGAACGGACGGCTGGTGGAAACAATCGATGAAGGTCATCGGCGTTCCGGGTACCGGGAACTGGTTTGGCAGCCAACAAATTTACCGTCCGGCGTCTATTTTATCCGCCTGGAGAACAGTTGGGTGGAATTATCCAAAAAAGTTGTATATTTAAAATAGGAACGATGCAGTTGAGCCGTTCCCGTTGACATCTAAGAATAACGAATGCTAATATTTTCAGAGCAATAAAATGATTTTATCTGTAATAAAGAAAGTTTGCCTAAATTCCATAACTGTAGCGCTGATCACTGTTTTGCTGCTGAGTTCGGCCGCATCCGCGCAGTTTGGTAAAAACAAAGTCCGGTACAATGATTATACCTGGTCCTTTATACAGACTGAACACTTTGATATCTTTTTTCACGATGATGGTGCAGAACTGTCGCATTTTGCGGCGCCGGTTGTCGAACAGGCGGTCGATGAAATATCCCGAGTTCTGAACTGGCGGATGCGCAAGCGCGTTTCGGTCATTGTCTATAATTCGCACAGCGATTTTCAGCAAACCAATGTTACTCTGGGTTATCTGTATGAAGGTATTTTAGGATTCACCGAATTATTGAAGAACCGGACAGTAGTGGCATTTGATGGAAGCAACAATAATTTCTGGCATCTGATTCGGCATGAGTTGGTTCATGTGGTGGTGAATGACATGATCTACGGTGGCAATATACAGAGTGTCGTTTCCGGTCGGGTACGTTTGCGGATTCCGTTGTGGATGAATGAAGGGCTGGCGGAATATATCTCCATGGGCTGGGACACGAATGCGGATATGATTCTGCGGGATATTGCGACCAATAACGATATCCCGAATATCAAGGAACTGGATTATTACCTGGCGTATAAAGGCGGACAATCGGTTTACCGTTTCATTGCGGAACGGTACGGTGATCAGAAAATCGGTGAGATTTGGACCAATATGAAGGGCCGTTCCAGTGCGGAAAAAGGTATTGAAAAATCTATCGGCCTAGATATGAAAGAGTTGACCGAAGCCTGGCACAAATGGGTCCGGAAAGAATACTGGCCGGATATTGCCGACCGTGACGAGCTCGACGATATTGCTATTCGTCTGACGGATCACAAGAAACTGAAAAATTATTTTAATACCGGTCCGGCCATTAATCCAAGCGGGACCAAAATAGCACTGATGTCTGACCGAAAGGGATATGCGGATATATTCCTGATTGACGCCATAGAGGGCGAAGTCGAAGATAAACTGGTCAGCGGTCAACGGACTCCCGATCTCGAGGAGTTGAAATGGCTAAATCCACGCTTGAGCTGGTCTCCCGACGGTAAAAAAATCGTTCTGGCCGTGAAAAGCGGCGCAAGAGACGCCTTGATTGTGGTGGATGTTGAGACAAAAAAGCGCAAAAAATATACCTTTGATGAAATTAACGAGCTCTTTACCGCGGCCTGGTCTCCCGAGGGTGACAGGTTAGCGTTTATCGGATTAAACAGTGACCGGACCGACTTGTATCTCTATAATATGAAAGATGACAAACTGTCCCGCCTGACCAATGACTGGGCGTCGGATTTCGAGCCGAACTGGTCACCCGATGGAAGAAAAATTATTTTCGCCTCCCAGAGAAATATCAAAAACGGCGGTTTTCCCAAAGACGATTTGACAAATTGGGCGACGTCCCCTTACAATCAGACCGATCTTTTTGTGTATGATCTGGATAGTGATCAGATCAATCAGATTACCGATACGCCCTGGAATGAGGATTATCCCGCCTGGGCCAATACCGAAAATAAGATTATTTATACATCGGATATCAATGGTGTTTCAAACTTGTATATTATGGACATCGATTCCGGTAAACAGGTCGCGATTACGAATGTCCTGACAGGAATTTTCCAGCCCTGCTTGTCCAAAGATGATTCCCGGCTGGTATTTGCAGGATATGCCGATTACGGCTGGGATGTTTTTATACTAAGTAATCCATTGAATCTTTTCGATAAACCCAGAGAAATCAAAGCCACCGTGTTTGCCGAAAGCCTGAAAGAAATCTGGGAAAATCCCGATGAAAACAAACGCTTTGATTATCCGACACCGGAAGATGTCAAGCAGTCCTATACTCACCGGGTTGATACTCAGCAATCCTATACCAATTACATTTTTGCGCCCAATTACCAGCGGGAGATTCCGGAGAAGCCGGATACATCGATGGCCCTTACCGATTCGATCAGTTATAAAGATGAAAACGGTGAATTTGTCGTAAGTCCGTATAAAACCAAATTCAGCCTGGATTATATTGACAGCCAGGCCGGGTATAATACCTTCTGGGGATTTCAGGGGACAACCGTGTTTGCGTTTAGCGATGTTCTGGGAGATCACCAGCTGATTTTTGGATCGGAGTTGTATATCGATCTGGAAAACAGTGACTATTACCTGTCGTACCAGTATCTGGCGAACCGTACCAATTACGCAATAACCGGTTTTCATAATGCAAATTTCTGGTACTACAGTCTCTTTTATCTATATCGCCTGCGGAACTATGGAATCGATGTTTCCATGTCCCGGCCGTTTTCAAGACTTTCGCGGTTTGAATTAGCTGCGACTTCCTACAATGTTGAACAGAAGTTTATTGATATTTACACCGGTCAGACACTGAGTAATCGCATGATACATACGATCCTGCCGAGAGCTGCGTTCGTTTTTGACAACACACTGTGGAGCTATTTTTATCCCATCGATGGCTGGCGCTGGCGGATCGATGCGACGGTCAGTCCAAAATATACCGATACGAGTCTCGAATTTCAGACCGTTCAGGCGGATATCCGGAGATATTTCAAACTGAATCGCGAGTACTCCTTTGCTCTGCGCCTGTCGGGTGGTCTCAGTGAAGGACCCAATGCCCAGCGCTTTTTCCTGGGTGGTGAAACCAACTGGATAAATCAGAAATGGCGGGATTATGTTCTGGATGACGATAATGAATCGATGCTGGAAGATATCTATTTCTCCGATTTTGTGACACCCTTGAGAGGGGCGCGTTATTATGAGCGGGCCGGGACCCGCTACTTTCTGGCCAATTTCGAATTTCGCTATCCCTTTATAAAATACCTGGCTCTGGGCTGGCCGTTACCCTTGACAATTGGCGGGCTTCAGGGAATTACCTTCTTTGATGTTGGCGGCGCCTGGTTTGCGAATGATTTCCACCCCTTTACCAGTGATCCCTATTACGGGACCATCATGGATGATTTGGTATCCGGATTTGGTGTTGGCACACGTCTTTTTATGGGTTATTTTCTGTTGAAAATTGATTGCGCATGGCGCTACGACATGATCAAATTTCGTTCACCGCAGTGGTATTTTTCACTGGGCCTGGATTTCTAAAGTCATTCTCCCAATAAATTTTCGGATTTTATTACCAGGATACCGTCTAAATCACTAATTTAGCAGGCCGGACTGGATAGTTGCGCTTTATCGATAAATTATTGGAAAACAATTGATCAAGTATTTACAATTTTTTCTCTTATGTCTGATTTGGGGAACAACCTACGCGGCGATCAAGATCGGATCGATTTCTACACCGCCAATGCTTGGCCTGGCAATCCGTTATGGGATTGCTCTGTTGCTGCTGTTTCCGGTAATCAAACTGACCGGCCGTAAAATCCCTTTTGATAAATCTTCGGTGAAACTCTACCTTGTTGTCGGTGTGTTCAGCATGGGCCTGAGCTACCTGTGCACCTACTGGGCGATGAGTTTTATACCCAGCAGTCTGTCCTCGATTTTATGGGCAACATTTCCTCTATTTACCGGAATTCTGGCTCATTTTATGGTATCGGCAGAAAATCTGAATATTCGTCGCCTGACGTCGATATTTTTGGCAACAATCGGGGTCGTTCTGATTCTTTCGGATCAGCACCTGGTCTTTAATGCCGAAATCCTGGTGGGTTGTTTTGTCGTAATAATCGGTGTCTTGATGGCCTCGTATCCGAATGTTTATATCAAAACCTATGGGAAGGATTTTGATCCTATGGTGCTGACGGCGATGTCTCTGTCGGTTGGTGGGACCATCCATTTGACCGGAGCCTTGATATCGGGTCAATTTGCTGTAATGTCCTGGACATTACGCAATATTGGCGCCGCCGCTTATCTTGGAATATTCGGTTCCGCGACGGCATTTTTTATCTATTATTCACTGCTTCGGAAAATCGAAGTGGTCAAAGTATCCTTTGTGACGTTCCTGACGCCAATTGCGGCCTCATTGGTGGGGGTGATTTTTTTACATGAAACGATAACGTTGAAAGAAATCGGCGGAATCCTGTTGATTTTCAGCGGACTGTTCATGTACGATTTCATGAAATATTACCGATATATCAGTACGTACAAAATCCGACGGCGGATGGCAGCATGAATACTAAAACCAAAACGGTGTTTACCTGTAATGAATGTGGCGGACAGCAGCCGAAGTGGACCGGAAAATGCCCGGAATGTGGTGCCTGGAATACTATCGCCGAAGAAAAAGTTTTAAAAAAAGCGTCGAAGCACACTAGCATCGAAAGTCGGAAGTTACAGACCTTGAACAAACCGGTTCATGTGAATATTGCCCGATTAGCGACCGGTATTGAAGAATTTGACCGGGTCTTAGGCGGCGGTTTTGTTGAAGGAATGGTGGTCTTACTGGCCGGTGAACCGGGAATTGGGAAATCAACCCTGGTCCTGCAAATTCTGGATAAGCTCAAGGGTGACAGGTTTCTCTATTTTTCCGGGGAAGAATCGGAAGAGCAGATTTCGTTGCGGGCCAGCCGGATGGGAATTGGAAATTCCCGGATTCTGGTGGCCTGTGAGAACAATCTTGAGAACATTACCACACATATTGAAAATCAACGGCCGGCGATGGTGGTGATTGATTCAGTTCAGACGATTTACAGTGATGCGTATGATAATGTTCCGGGTAGCGTGACCCAGGTCCGGGAGTGTGCCGGGACACTGTTACGAAAAGCCAAAGAGTTGAACTTTTGTGCCGTATTTATCGGTCATATTACCAAAGACGGAATGATTGCCGGACCAAAGGTGCTTGAACATCTTGTGGATACGGTATTGTATCTTGAAGGCGGCAAGACAAATTTCTACCGGACCCTACGCTCCATGAAAAACCGTTTCGGTTCGACGAATGAAGTCGGTCTGTTTACCATGAAGGACATCGGTTTAATTCCTGTTGACAACCCCTCGGAATTCTTTCTGGCAGAACGGAAAAAGCATGTTGCCGGTTCCACGGTAGCCGTCAGTATGGAAGGCACCCGGCCGTTTTTGATTGAAGTTCAGGCGCTGGTGACTCAGTCGTCATACGGGAATCCCCAACGGACGGCCAACGGTATCGATCATCGTCGCCTGGCGATGCTGGTAGCGGTTCTGGAAAAGCGGGCGGGATTCCCCTTGCGTTTGCAGGATATTTTTGTGAATCTGGTTGGCGGTTTGCGGATCGATGAAACGGCGATCAACCTGGGAGTTGTGGTTGCACTGGCGTCGAGTTTTAAGGATGTGCCGGTAAATCCGTCGGCAGCTTTTATCGGCGAAGTGGGATTGGTGGGCGAAATCCGCTCGGTCCCGCTGATTGAACAACGGGTCAAAGAAGCGCTGAAATTCGGATTTAAACCGGTCTATATTCCCAAGGCAAACCTGAAGCAGCTGGATGGCATGAAAGCCGGTGAGGTTATCGGTGTTGATTCCATAAACCAGCTCTTCGACCAAATATTTTAACAATCATTGAATCCATGAACAAAGGCGAAAAGACATCCGGTCGATTGAAATTTCAGGTTCTGGCACAGGATAAGGATTCGCTGGCCCGGGCTTGTCGCTTTGAAACTGACCATGGAACTGTGGAGACGCCGATCTTTATGCCGGTGGGAACTCATGGTGTTGTAAAAACCCTGACCCCGGCGGAACTCGATGATTGTGCGGCTCAGATAATTCTTGGGAACACCTATCATCTTTATCTGCGCCCCGGTCTGGAAGTAATTGAAGCGGCCGGCGGACTGCATCGATTCAATAGCTGGAAAAAACCTATTTTGACTGATAGCGGCGGATTCCAGGTTTTCAGTCTTTCCCATTTAGGGAAAATTACCGACGATGATATCACTTTCCGCTCTCATATTGACGGTTCGCAGCATGTGCTGTCACCGGAAATCTCCATGGAAATCCAGAATTCCCTGGGTTCGGATATTATCATGGCCTTCGATGAATGTACGCCTTTTCCGTGCAGCTACGAGGCCGCATCAAAATCCCTGCTCCGAACGCATAACTGGGAACAGCGCTCGAGGGATCATTTCGATAAATTGAAGCTTCGTTATGGCCACCGGCAATTCCTGCTTGGGATTGTTCAGGGTAGTGTGTATCCCGATTTACGGGCACAGAGCGTTGAAGCATTAGCCGAAATGGATTTTGACGGGTACGCTATCGGTGGACTGGCGGTGGGTGAGCCGAAAGAACAAATGTTCGATCTGATTTCCTATGTCAGCCCCATGCTGCCGCAGGACCGGCCACACTACCTGATGGGCGTTGGGAAGCCGGAGGATATTGTTCAGGCGATTGAGCGGGGAATCGATATGTTCGATTGTGTGCTGCCGACCCGTAATGCCCGGAATGGTACGCTCTATACCTGGCAGGGACGGGTAATTTTAAAACAATCCCAGTATCGGATGGATTTTACACCGCCCGATGACATCTGTGACTGCTACACCTGCCGGAATTTTTCCCGGGCCTATCTGAGACACCTGTACATGAATGGTGAGATGACGGGTTTGCGTCTGAATACGCTCCACAATATTCACTTTTTTTTGGAGTTGACTTCGAAAGCGCGCACAGCGATTCGGGAAGGTAATTTTACGGAATGGAAAAGGGAGTTTTTTAAGTATTATCCCATTGAAGATGACCACTGGGAAGTCAATACGCTTCGCCGTGAAGAGCGCCGTCGGAAACATCTTGAGGAAAACGAGCATTAACATATGGTCGTGTTAAAAAAAATGAAATTATTATGATTTTAAATCCTACCACAATACCGAAAGATTTTCTGGGCTTGTCAGCAGATGAGTTGAATAAACGCATCATCGAGTTCAAAGCGAAACTTGGCAAACGGCTGTTGATTCTCGGGCATCACTACATGAGCGACGAGGTGATTGCCCATGCTGATGAACGGGGCGATTCCTTTGCATTGGCGAAGATTGCCGCTCAAACGGATGCTGAATTTATTGTATTCTGTGGCGTGCATTTTATGGCCGAGACCGCCGATATTGTCACTACTACGGCACAAAAAGTATTCATTCCCGATCCCGGTGCCGGCTGCTTTCTGGCGGATTGTGCCCGCATCCGGGATGTGGAAGACGCCTGGCAGGAGATAAAATTAATGACATCGGATATAATCGTACCGATTACCTATGTGAATTCCGGTGCTGATATGAAGGCCTTCTGCGGAGATAACTGTGGGCTGGTTTGTACGTCCTCCAATGCGGCTAGGGCCTTGAAATGGGCTTTTGAGCGCGGTGAAAAGGTTTTTTTCTTCCCTGATCAGCATCTGGGTCGTAATACTGCCTATGCAATGGGAATTCCGCTGGACGAAATTGTTCTCTGTGACCTCGATGAACCCCTTGGTGAAAATTCACCAGAAGATGTTCAGCGGGCCCGGGTGATTCTCTGGGACGGTTTCTGTATTGTGCATCAGGAATTCAATGTGGCTTATATCGAGAAACTCCGGCAGGATGATTCGAAGATAAATATCATTGTCCATCCGGAGTGTGATTTTGACGTAGCGCAGGCAGCCGATTTTATGGGCAGTACGGCCTATATTATTCGCATGATTGCAGAGGCGCCGTCAGGATCACACTGGGCGGTTGCCACGGAAAGAAACCTGGTGAATCGCCTGAAAAGAGCCTATCCTGATAAACGCATTGAGATATTGCAGTCCTTTGAACCCTATTGCAAATCCATGGCGCAGATAACGCTGACTAAATTGGCTTATCAATTGGACCAGATAGATCATGGTAATCTGATTAACCAGGTTATTGTTGAAGAACAATACGCTGTAAGTGCCCGGATTGCACTGAACCGCATGCTGGAATTAACACAATGAAATCGAGTGATACTCATATGGAAACAGATGTACTGGTAATTGGTTCCGGTTTAGCCGGCTGCTCGGCGGCCTACTCGGCGGCCCGGGAAGGTCTCAATGTGGTCATGATCACGGCGGAACCGGAGTTGTCGGAAGCTTCTTCCTACTACGCCCAGGGTGGTATCATTTATCGGGCAAAAGAGGATACCGAGGCGGCATTGCTGGATGATTTTCAACGGACCGGCGTCGGTATCGTGAATGAAAATGCCGTACGGGTCATCTATCAAAACGGTCCGGAGTTTATTGATCGGATTTTGTGTGATGATTTGAAAATACCATTCAGCCGAAGTGCCGATAGTAACCTTGATTTGATAAAAGAGGGCTCCCATTCGTTTCCGCGGATTGCCTATGTAAAGGACCATACCGGGCAATCCATTCAGGATCGATTTTATCATAAGATCAAAACAATTGGAAATATTCAAATCATTCGGAAAGCGACCTGTGTCGATCTAATTACCCTGGCGCATCACTCGTTGAATCCGCTGCATATCTATGAACCCAGCACCTGTGTCGGCGCCTACATTCTGTTTCAGGACAAGAAAGAGGTCAGGCCAATTCTGGCAAAAGTTACAGTGCTGGCCAGCGGCGGACTCGGGAACCTGTATTTGCACACATCCAACCCGCCCCATGTTCGTGGTGACGGCTATGCTATGGCGTACCGGGCCGGTGCCAGGATTATGAACATGGAGTATGTTCAGTTTCACCCGACGACTCTTTTTACGACGAATGAAGAACGGTTTCTGATATCGGAAGCATTGCGGGGCGAAGGCGCGGTACTGCGCAATAAACAGGGCGAAGCATTCATGCGACGCTACCACGAGCTGGAAAACCTGGCCCCCCGGGATATCGTGGCCCGATCCATAATGGCGGAAATGAATGAAACCGGCAGCAAATACGTCACGCTGGACATTACTCACCGAAACAGCGACTGGATCCGGAAACGATTTCCCAAAATATATAAAAAATGTCTTGAGCAGAAAGTTGATATTACGATTGAAGGTATACCCGTTGTGCCGGCGGCGCATTATGAATGCGGCGGCGTGGCGACTGACATGCTGGCCAATACCACTATCCGGCGCCTGAAAGCCGTAGGCGAAGTGGCCTGTACCGGTTTACACGGGGCCAACCGGCTGGCCAGCAGTTCTTTACTGGAATGCCTGGTGTTTGGCGTTATCGCCGGCCGGGACGCTGCCGAACAGATAAGCGGCCAGAAAATGATTATGCCGTCCGTTGCGGACTGGAAAAAGGAAACTGAATGTATTGATCCGGATCTGCTGCGTCAGGACCGCTCTACGATTCGCCAAACGATGTGGAATTATGTGGGCATTGTCCGGAACAAAAAGAAACTGGAACGTGCGTTTGGAATTCTATGGCAGCTGAATGAAGATATTCAGCATTTTTACCATCATGGTGAACTCAGTGATGCGCTCATCGGTTTGCGGAACGCAGCGACGACGTCACTGCTGGTTCTGCACGCGGCCCGTTTGCATAAGGGAAGCCGGGGTTGCCATTACCGCATGGATTGATTAAACTAAACGTTAAATTGAAATTGGAGGTTTTGTGAATACGTTACTTTATGCAGGAACATTGGGTGGTGGTGCCCAACAGGGTAATCCGATAATGTCATTATTGCCATTTCTGGCGATTATTCTGGTGATGTACCTGTTAATGATTCGTCCCCAGGCCAAGAAACAGAAAGAAAAACAGCAGATGCTGAAAGAGCTGAAGCCGGGCGATGAGATATTAACGATCGGTGGAATGTACGGAAAAATCGAAGGCGTTCGTGAAAAAGAGGGTATCCTTGTCCTTAAAATAGCGAAAGATGTCAAAGTCCATATTACCCGGTCGGCGGTCGCCGAAAAACTGGTTGATAAATCCGTTGTAAAATAGTATGGAATTGCTGGAAATATACCAGTTTGGTAGTCCTTTGCTGAAACGCAAGACGCAACGTGTCGGTGAATTACCTGATCATTTTCCGGAGTTTCTCGAGCGAATGTATGCTGCGATGTACGGTGATGACGGTATTGGACTGTCCGCCAACCAGGTTGGTGTTGACCAACACTTTTTTATTGCCGATTTTTCCCTGCACGAAAAAGATATGTCCCGCGAGGTTTTTATCAATCCCGAAATACTGGAGAGTACGGGCATTGATACGCTGGAAGAGGGCTGTCTCAGCGTTCCGGAAATTCATGAAAAGGTGACCCGTGCGTATAGGGTTAAGGTACGCTATGAAAATCTCAAGCGGGAAGTCATCGAAAAAGAATTTGAAGGATTTCCGGCCAGAGTGATTCAGCATGAAATTGATCATTTGAATGGGGTGCTGTTCGTGGAGCGGATCAGTCCGCTGAAACGCAGCTTTATCGATTCAAAACTCAAGAAAATTGCCGAAAAGGGAATTACCCAAACTGAACCCGTTACAATCTGATTCTTTATGAAAATCATTTATATGGGAACTCCGGAATTTGCTGTTCCGGGACTGAAAGCGATTGCTGAATCCGGCCACTCGGTAACGCTTGTGGTCACCGGACCGGACAAACCTGCCGGCCGGGGCCGAAGTCTGTGCGAAACACCGGTAAAACAACTGGCGCTGGAATTGGATTTGCCAATTACACAACCGGAATCATTGAAAGATCCGGGTTTTATTAATCAAGTCAGACATTTAGATGCCGATATTATTGTTGTAGTAGCATTCCAGATTTTACCGAATGAAATCATCAATGCCGCCCGCCTCGGAGCAATCAATCTGCATGCTTCGTTGCTGCCGAAATACCGGGGTGCAGCGCCGATCAACTGGGCCTTGATAAACGGCGATAAACAGACAGGCATTACGATTTTTCAGATTAAACCGAAAGTGGATACAGGGGACATCATACTTCAGCAGACAGTTGAAATCGCCGATCAGGAAACCTACGGAGATCTATATACCCGTTTGTCCCGGATTGGCGCGCCGGCGCTGGTGACTGTATTGGACAGGCTGGAAAACGGAGTCGCCGAAGCAATTCCTCAGGATGATTCACTAGTATGCAAAGCGCCCAAGATTTTTCCCCAGATGGGGGAGATTAACTGGTCGAACAGTGCTGAATCGATCAAGAACCAAATCCACGGACTGTCCCCGGTCCCCGGCGCATATGCTTTTTTGGGGAAAAAGCGGATCAAATTTCTGAAAGCCCGCTATTCGTCTGAGGCATTCAGTGAAACACCGGCGACGATTGTCCTTCGGGATAATAACAGACTTGGCATTCAGACCGGCTCGGGTGTGCTTTATCCGCTGGAACTCCAATCGGAAGCTAAAAAAGCACTGCCGATTCATGAGTTTTTGCGGGGATTTCAAGCCAAAATCGGGGATCGGTTCCAGTCGTGAATATCCGCACTGCTGCCGTCCGTATCCTGAATTCCTACCATCATCAGTATTTTAACTATGAAAATAAAATCGCCGCTACGTCGGATGGTCTGAAATTGTCCGGAAAGGACCGTGATTTTCTGTATATACTCGTAAAAGGTGTAATCCTGCACCGGTCATACCTGGACTTTGTAATTGAAATTGCTGCTCAACGGTCCGTAAAAAAATTTGAAAATACAGTATTGAATCTGTTACGGGTTGGTGTATTTCAGTATCTGATTCTGGAAACACCGCCCCACGCATTTACCAACGAAACCGTTGATGCTGCCCGGCAACTGAAGAAACCGCGGGCCATTGGCCTGATCAATGCCGTACTGCGGCATTTACCATTGAAGGACGAATTGAAAACCAGGCTCGCTGAACTGCCGGATAATGAATCACTGGCGATACAGTTTTCCCATCCGCAATGGATGATTGACCGTTGGATTGAACATTTTGGAATAGCAAACACGCAAATAATTGCCGATTTCAATAACAGTTATCAGAAAATCTATTTTCGGCACAACCCGGTTAAAATATCCTGGGACGATCTGTCTCAAATACTGAAAGACTCCGGATATACTATCTCGGTTGCCATAGACTCACCAATCCTGTTTTTTTCTACAGACACACCGGGTGAATTAATCCGCAGCGAGCTCTTTAATAAAGGTTTCATGTCTGTTCAGGACATCAGCCAGTCGTTGGCGGTTCGTCTGCTGAATCCTCAACCTGGTGAGGTGATTATCGACGCCTGTGCAGCACCAGGCGGAAAAACCGGGATGATTGCACAATTGGGCGGCCGCGAGTCGATTGTAAATGCATATGATATTTCTCCAGCTAAAGTTCAGCTGTTGAAAAATGAAGCCTTTCGTTTAGGACTTGATTTTGTAAATTACGGCGTTGCCGATGCCCGGTCAGGAACATTTCCGATGGCAGATAAAGTTCTTCTCGATGTGCCCTGCTCAGGAACCGGCGTTATGGCCCGCCGGGCGGATTTACGCTGGAACAGGACGCCGCAGGACCTTGAGACGCTGCTTGTTATGCAGAGAGAAATATTGACAAATATGGTCAATGCAGTAAAACCCGGTGGTGTTGTGATCTATAGCACCTGCTCTATCGAACCGGAAGAAAATTGGCAAAATATTGAATGGTTTTTAGAGGCAAACCCGGATTTTACGATTGAGAGTGCTGATAATTTTGTTGAAGCAAAATGGTGTGATAAAAATGGAGCCGTGCAGGTTCTGCCGCATCTTCATAATGAGACCGGTGGATTTGCGGTCAGGCTACAGAGGCGATAATTATGTGGGAAATGTGAAATGACTGTCAGTATACGCAACTGGATTCGATTTCTAACAGTTTTCGTAATCTTTTCGATCGTTTTTATTCTGGTGATAGATAAGATTGTGTTGCCAATTTATGTGGGCAACAAGAAGGAAGTTCCGTTGGTGGATGTACGGGGACGCTCGCTGGATGAAGCGGCGATTATCCTGGATATGGTCGGGTTGCATTACGAGGTTATCGATTCAACTGAAAATGATGACCTGCCGCCCCAGACAGTCGTTGATCAGCAGCCGCCGGCCGGGACGCCGGTGAAGACAGGCCGAATGATCCGCCTGGTTATTACCAGTGGTGAACGTTTTTTCCCAATGCCGAATCTTGTTGGTAAAGTCATGAAAGCAGCCAACCTGGAACTGCAGCGCTACCATCTCAAAACCGATTCCATAAGCTATGAATTTTCATCGGATAAACCACGGGATGTTATTACCGCTCAATCGATTCGCGCCCGACAAATGATTTCTGCCAGTGACAGTGTATCGCTGGTGATCAGCAAAGGACCGCCGCCCCGGCAACTGGCAGTGCCCGATCTTTTCGGTATGAATCTCGATGAGGCTAAAACCGCGATCAGAAAAGCCGGTTTTCGGGTCGGAGCCATCCGGTATATCACCAATGATGACCTGGTTGCCTATACGGTCATCGGACAGAAACCGGAATTTGGTCATCTCTATGACAACGCGGTCCCGATTAACCTGGAAGTCACGATTGCCAGTCATTCCGGAGAATAATATGGAAATTGTACCATCACTGTTATCGGCAGATTTTACAAAATTAAGCGAAGAGATCCGTGCCGTTGAAGAAGCCGGCGCCACGCGTCTGCACCTGGATGTCATGGACGGTAATTTCGTTCCGAATATTACCATCGGGCCGTTTATTGTTGAAGCGATTCGGAAACAGACCAAACTGCATCTGGAATCGCACCTGATGATCACCAATCCTGAAAAATTTATTGAACCTTTTATCAAAGCCGGCAGCGATACGGTTGTGATTCATATTGAATCCAGCCAGGATGTGTTGCGGGATTTTAAAACCATTCGGGAACTGGGCGCCAAAGCAGGCCTGGTCATTAATCCGCCGACACTCTTTGCCGACATTGAGCCCTATCTGGAATTCATCGATCATCTGCTGGTCATGACCGTGAACCCGGGGTTTGGTGGCCAGAAAATGATCAAAGAGGCCCTTGACAAAGTTGTTCTGGCGAAGCCGTACTCGGAAAAATACGGTTTTCCTATCGAGATTGATGGCGGTGTTAATATTGATACGGTCACCGACGCTAAAAATGCCGGAACGGATCTGATTGTGGCGGGCTCAGCGGTTTTTTCCAACGGTAAACCCTTTGAAGATTACAGAGCATTGATGGAGAAACTGCGCAGTGAATGATATCCCGAAAGCGGAGCGTGGCCGCAAAGCAATTCACTATACAGCGGTGCTCATCCCGCTGATCTATTATTTTTTTCTGGAAAAAGGCCCGGCAGTCATTATTTTACTTATCCTTTCAGTGTGTATGCTCATTGCCGAAGCTCTACGCATGACAGTTCCCTCTTGTCGCAGCCTGTACGTGCGACTTTTTGGCGATATGACACGGCCTCATGAACATGCCAACCATTTGACCGGGGCGACGTATCTGTTTATCGGTTCGCTGCTGGTTGTGTATCTGTTTCCCAAAGATATTGCCACGATTGCGATGCTGTTCATACTGGTCGGTGATCCGACAGCCTGCCTGGTGGGAATGGCGTTTGGAAAGATTAAACTCTCCCGGTCGAAAACACTGGAAGGAACCCTGGCATTTATCATTGCCTGCATGATCGCTACCTGGTGGATTCCCGGGGTGCCAATTTATGTTAAATTGATCGGCGCCGTAGCTGCGGGCGGGCTGGAGTTGACAAGCTGGCGGCTGGATGATAACCTGATTATTCCCTCTGTTGCAGCAGCGGTGATGTATTTTCTGATTTAACGATTCAATTTTATGTCATTTATAAATTCATTTTTCCTCTATTTGTTGCCCCTTGTGGCCGTTCCGATTGTGATTCACCTGATTGGCCGGCAGCGGTACTACAAGCAGGAATTCAGCACATTGAGATTTTTGAAGCAGCTGGAAATTGAGCTCATTCGCAAATTGAAAATTCGCCAGATTCTGTTGCTGGTGCTTCGGATTCTGCTGATTCTGTTACTGATTCTGGTTTTTGCCCGCCCCTATCGGACGACCCGGTCGCCCGGGATTGTTGTCGGCAAAGGTGAAACGCTGTATTTGATTGTGGATAATTCGCTTTCGATGCAGGCCCGGATGAAAGGCAAATCGCGGCTGGAAATCGCGAAATCAAGTGTCCTCTCTGCCGCAGAACAGATCGATTATCCTGTTTATATTAAATTGATTGAATCTACCCATCCGCAAAAAATAAAGGATATTGGGTTAGTCACTGACCCAAGTTTGATTGAAGATATCCTGACCAATGTTGATGCTGCCAACGGGAACGGCAGTATCAACCGGGCAATTGTTGCCGTCCAAACCGATTTGAAATTACAACGGGAACTGAATCCGGCGATCTGGATCCTCAGTGATTTTCAAAAACCTGATTTTCAGAGGAATCCCAGTGTTGATGAATTTTTCAAAACAACCGATAGCCGGGTGATTCTTTTTCCGGTTAGCAGTAATTCGGAGAATGTGGCGATTTCGTCACTGTCTGTTCCCGGTCAGCTGTTCCGGCAAAATCAAGCGGTGCAGGTTCGGGGCTTTTTATCAAACTGGAATTCCGAGGCAGTTGAAGCGCCGGTGTCACTCTTTCTGGGTGATCAGAAACTCGGTCAGGCATTGCTGACTGTTCCGCCCTTTAAAGAGGCCTATGTCCGGTTTGAATTCATACCGTCGTCGCCGGGATTTCACCAGGCCCGGCTGAAAATTGCCGATGACAATCTGCTGATGGATAATCAACGCTATTTTCCGCTTAATATTCCCGACCAGATTAGGGTGTTGATCGTATCGCGACATCCGGAAGACAGCCGTTATATTAAACGGGCCCTCGGTGCGGATGAGGCCTCTGTGGTAATCGTAAAAATGACATCAACCAGTCTGTTTTCTACTGAAGACTTAGCCCAATACGACCTGCTGGTTTTCTCCAATGTGGATGAATTAGCGGACAATGCCCAGACCAAACTGAATTTCTATTTGGAAATGAACCGGGGTCTTCTGCTGTTTCCCGGCAAGGATTGCTCGCCGGAAAAATTTAACGCGCTCTGGGCTGGGACCCATGGATTTCCCAAATGGCGAACCACTCGGACGACCGAGCCCGGTCAATATCTGAAATCCGGGAATATTGATGCGAATCATCCTGTTTTCAGCAGACTGTTACGTGAAAAAGACTCCTTTGAATATTCACCGGAATATTATACAATCCCGGGCTTCAGCATTTCGAAAAATCATAGGGTTTTGGCCACATATGAAGACAACACACCCTTAATTATGGAAGCAACTCTCGATGCCGGCAGGGGAATACTGCTGGCGTCGGCGCCGGTGGCAGGCTGGAGTAATCTGCAGCTGACCGGTTTTTTTCCGGCGATCATGAACCGGCTGGTTTTTTACCTGGCTCAGCAGGGAATGCCCGAATTGGATATCGTTTGTGGTGATACACTAATCATTTCACCATCGAAGCTGAACATCCGGACCGATTTATCCGTCCATACACCCGATAACCGGCGCATCAAACTGGCGCTGGGAATTGACGACCCGATTTTGTTTAATGACACCGAGATTCCCGGCTTTTATGAACTATATTCCGAAGGCCGGAAGATAAAACAATATGCGGTCAATGTTCCCGAAAGTGAAGCCTCCGCGAGTTTCTTAAGCATGCCGGATTTTGAGGAACTGCTGAACGATTACCCCGGCAAAATGGATGTGTTTTTGATCGGTGAAGAGAAGGATATAAACCGGCTGGAGCACAGCCGGGAATTCAGTGACTGGCTGATTGCAATGGTGCTGATCGTTGCCCTTCTGGAAAGTTATATTGGCCGGATCAACCGGAAAATCAGGAGAAAACTGAAACATGGATGAACGGGTTCTGTTGGTGGGAGTGGCCACCCCATTCCAAAATCAGGAAACTGTGGAAGATCATCTGGCGGAATTAGACGAGCTGGTGCGAACTTTAGGCTATGAGGTCGCCGATCAGTTTATTGTCAACCGCAAGGAAATTTCACCATCCCTATATATCGGCAAAGGGAAAGTAGAGGATATCAAGGCCCTGATCCCGATGCTGAAACTGGACGAAGTTATTTTTGACGACGATCTGTCGCCAACCCAGTCCCGGAATTTGGAAAAAATCCTGAATACCGAGATTCGAGACCGGAGTGGCGTCATTCTGGAAATATTTGCCAGGCATGCCCGATCAAAAGAGGCAAAAACCCAGGTGGAGCTGGCAACGTTGGAATATCTTTTACCACGCCTGACCCGGCGCTGGACACACCTGGAACGGCAGATCGGCGGTATCGGTGTTCGTGGTGGTGCCGGAGAGACCCAGATTGAGGTGGACCGCCGTCTAATCCGGACCCGGATTTCGAAATTGAAAAAGGACCTTCAGCGCATCGACCGTGAGCGGGAAACCCAGCGCAAAGGCCGGGACAGCTACTACCGGGTTGCCCTGGTAGGCTATACCAATGCCGGGAAATCGACAATCCTGAACCTCCTGACGAAATCAGATGTTTTGGTGGAAGACAAACTCTTCGCGACCCTGGATACCACGGTCCGGCAGTGGAAGATCGATAAATATCACAATGTCCTGCTCAGCGATACCGTAGGCTTTATCCGTAAACTGCCTCCGAACCTGGTGGCCTCATTCCGGAGTACCCTGCAGGAAGCCCGGGAGGCCGACCTGATTCTAAAGGTGATCGATATCAGCAATCCCAATTGCATGGATCATCTCAACACTGTCAATGAAATCCTGATTCAGCTGGAACTGTTTACCATTCCTTCCCTGATCCTGTTCAATAAAATCGACGCTATGGATAACGATCTGTTCGGCCGGGTGAAACGGGAACACTCCGATGCTATTTACCTTTCAGCGTTGAAGCACCTAAAGATTGACGATTTACGAAAAAGTATCCTGGAAAAACTACGGATGGAAGAGCTGACACTTAATATCGAAGTGCCTCTGGCCAACACTAAAGCGATTGCGCTCCTGCGGGATAATAGTATGGTAATCGACCAGGTATTTGAGGGCAATACAGTCCAATTGAAATGCCTCTGCTACAAGCGGGTCTGGGACTGGCTCCGCCAACGCCTGGAATCTGAGATCATAGTTGTCGAGTAAACGATTTCATTAGTTCAAAACGAATTCATCTTGACATTCCCTGATGCAGGGAGTATTTTGGGAATGATTTGAGGTGATGAATATGAATGGTAAAATACGCAAACCAGTAGCTGCCGGAAGGTTCTACTCCAATAATGCACAATCACTTCGACAGGAAATTAGCGCCTACCTGCAGGCTGTCCCCGAATTGGATTTTTCTCCAAAGCGAATATTCGGCTTGATCTCGCCCCACGCGGGCTATGCCTGTTCGGCGCCCACGGCGGCCTATGGCTTTCAGATGCTCCGGCGCGCTCGGTTCAAACGGGCGATTGTTATTTCACCCAGCCACAGCGATTATTTCACCGGTATTTCGGTTTACGATGGTGACGCCTATGAGACGCCACTGGGAATTGTTCCGGTGGATCGGCTGTTGTGTAAGGAGATTGTTGAAAACAGCGTGGTTGCTAGGTTTTCCGAAGCCGGGCATCGCTCGGAACATGCGCTGGAAGTGCAGCTGCCATTCTTACAGGTGATTTTTCCCGATGGCATCAATCTGGTTCCGTTGATGGTTGGCGCAACGTCAGCAGACGATCTATCCAAATTTGCCGCCGTGCTGGCGGAAAGTGTTAATCCTGAAGATACGATCATCATTGCCAGCTCCGACCTGTCTCATTATCATCCACAGTCGGTTGCCTGTCAAAAGGATGCGTATTTTTCAAAAATTCTTGAGAATTATGACCTTGATGCCTTGGGTTTGGGTTATGATGATCAGAGCCTCGAAGCCTGCGGACTCGGGCCAATCCTGGTGCTGATGCACACTGCTCAAAAAATTGGCAAACCGCAATGCCGGGTGCTGGATTACCGGACTTCCGGTGATACTTGTGGTGATAAAAGACAGGTGGTGGGTTATGCCTCGGCGGTAGTATACGAATGATGACAACAACTAAGAATAGCTTTGCCCTGATTGGCGCCAGTAAAACGGGAATTGCCCTGGCGTATCATCTTGAAAAAGCTGGGTACTCGCCAGCCTTTCTCTGGAACCGTCGCCAAGAGGGAATTGACCGGGTTCACGGTTATGTAGAATTTAAAAAGGTTTCCACGGAAATTGAATTAATTCCGCAAGACATCGATTGGATTATTATTGCCGTCAGTGATGACGCTATTCCAACGGTTGCCCGGGATTTGAGCAATGTGTTAAAAGAGGGAACAGGAAAACGGGTTTTTCACATTTCCGGCGCCTGGGATGCCGATTTGCTGAATGATCTGAAAATGCAGCACTGCCGGACCGGTTCGTTTCATCCGCTGCTCAGTGTACCGGATATTGAAACCGGAATTTCGATGGTGGAAAATGCTGTGTTCAGTTGTGAGGGTGACATCGCCGGTGAGTTGCAGCTATTGGCGAAGGAAATTGGTGGAACCGGTATCCAATTAACGACCGATCAAAAAAGCCTGGTTCACCTCAGCGCGGTATTTGTGAATAATTTTCAGACCGTAACAATTCAGGCGTTGAAACAGTTGGCATTGTCGAAAAATATCAGTAGCGAAATGCTGTCGGCATTGCTAAAAACACTTTCGCGACAGGCGATTGATAATGCCTGGACAAAATCGCTAAGTGAATCACTCACTGGCCCAGTAATCAGAGGCGATCAGAAAACGATTGATAAGCAACTGAATCAGTTGGCAAATACTCCGGAATTAAAAAACCTATATGAGCAGTATGTTACCCTGACCAGGCATCTGCTGAAAAAAGAATTGGAACAAACATGAAAAAAACGGTTTTTATCGTCTTGCTTTTTCTAAGCATTTGGACAATTCAGGCCCAGGAACGGAAACTCTTCTGGGACGGTTACGACTGGCGGAAAGTGGACCATGTTTGCCGGGAATATCCGGAGTATAAATACTGGATTAAAAGCGCCTATCTCAGCGGACTGTTCGACAGTAAACTGTTTTACCAGTTGACCTTCAGGAGTGCCGGATCGGAATGCAGCGATTCGGTGTTCAGCGATCTGCTGGAACCGGATAATATGCGTTCTCTAATCACCGGACTTGATGGTTTTTACGAAGATAATACGATTCGCTATATCCCTATTCCGAGCGCGTTAATCACCACAATTATGATACAACAGAATTATCCGCAGATAGAGATTGACGCCTATTTATGGCAGAGCCGGGATTGGATTAATGATTTAATGGATGACGTGATTAAGGAATAATCAATCGTCTTTCAGGATAATCTCGCCGCAGTTCGGGCAGACCATATACACACTTTGTTCACCGAAAAACCGCAAGTACGTGATCCGATACTGCGCATTGCCGGACATGTTCGGGCGCTGTGTGATGACGATGCTGCGGGGCTTGGATTCGCCGGGACGCAGGGGAACGTCGTGAATCATCTGGACCTGGACATGTTTCTTTTCAACAACCCTATGGGAATTATCAAAAATATCGATATAGCCGGCAACTTCACTAACTTCCCGGCTGGAGGAGTTGTATATTTCAATGGTAATCCGTATCATGTTATTATCGATCTGCTGGATAATCAGATCACTGACTTCGACGGTTTCCTGGGCAGAAATACCGGTAAAAAGCAATATAATTATGAATGGTATAAGTAGTTTTTTCATTACAGCCTCTTTACTTATGAAGAATATATAAGAAAAAGGATTAATTTGCAAGCACAGGCTTTTGCTTGATTGCAAACCCTTTCCTTCATAACTTTCGGCAATATTTTTTAGCCCGAACAGGAGTCCACTTATGATTGAAAAAGCCTTTAAATTTTTACAATCCCGGGACACCGTTACGCTTTCCAACCAATCGGTTGAAAAAATAAATCGTGCCCGTCGGCTCGTTCTGGATTTTATCGGGCAGGGTAAAACCATATACGGCATCAATACGGGCTTCGGGAAACTGGCATCGGTAAAAATTGAACCCCGGGAGTTGGCGGAGCTGCAGGTGAATCTGCTGTACAGTCACGCCTGTGCGGTTGGGGAACCGATCAATTCAGATATTGTCGCCCTGATGATGTGGCTGAAAATTCAGAATTTATCTCAGGGGTTCAGCGGTTGTTCGCTGGAAGTCATTGCGAAACTGGTTGAACTCCTGAATATGAACATGCTTCCGCTCGTTCCCCGGCGCGGTTCCGTGGGTGCAAGCGGTGATCTGGCGCCACTGTCGCATATGTGTTTGCCGCTGATTGGCGAAGGCGAAGTCGAGTATCGGGGAGAAATTCATCAGGCGGAAGATCTGGTTCGAGCCGATGTTTACAAACCGGTGACCCTTGGGCCGAAGGACGGTTTGTCCCTGATTAACGGTACCCAATATTCGACTGCTCTGGTGTTATATGCGCTGTTCCAGGTCCGAAAACTGTTTTTATTGGCGGAACTGGCCGCTGCGATGAGCGTGGAAGCGGCGTTGGCAACGGATACACCTTTTCGCGATGAGATTCAACGGGTCAGAAACCAAAAAGGCCAGATAATCGTCGCAGAACACCTGCGCCATTTTTTGAATAACAGTGAAATTGTTCACTCCCATGTAAACTGCAACAAGGTCCAAGATCCCTACAGTTTTCGCTGCATTCCCCAGGTTCTGGGCTCGGTGCTGGATACGATTTGCTTTGTTGAAGGTATTGTGAAAAACGAGATTCAGTCCGTGACCGACAACCCACTGGTATTTCCGGAAATCGGCGAGATTCTGTCCGGCGGTAATTTTCACGCGGAACCGCTGGCCATGGCGGCCGATTACCTGACAATTGCTTTGACCGAACTGGGCAATATCAGCGAACGCCGGGTGTCGATTTTATCGGATACAACTATGAGCGGCTTACCGGCATTTCTGGTGGATACCGGCGGCGTTAATTCGGGTTTTATGATTGCCCACGTGACGGTTGCAGCGCTCTGTGCGGAAAACCGGACGCTGTCTCACCCGGCATCGGTGGAAACGATTCCCACATCGGCCAACCAGGAAGACCATGTCAGCATGGCGCCAAATGCCGGATTGAAACTCTTGCAGGTCGTGGAAAATATTCGTCATATTATTTGGATCGAGTTTCTGTCGGCGGCCCAGGGGGTCGATTACCGGAAAAATTTAGCCAGCGGCGACGGTACAAAGATCGCCTACAAAAAAATCCGCTCACTGGTGAAACATCTCGATAAAGATCGGTTGCTTTACAAAGATTTACGAAAAATCGATGATTTTTATAACGACGAGACATTTTTTCAGCAGATTCAAGCCATTGCTAATAAACCAATATAAAAGGTGATGATATGATAAAAAAAGTTACCAGGGAAGGTTTGACATTCGACGACGTACTGTTAGTACCGGCAAAGTCCGATGTCCTGCCCAAGCAGGTATCCCTGAAAGCAAAATTGACCAACAACATTCATCTGAATATTCCATTGATCAGCGCCGCAATGGATACTGTCACCGAAGGCGATATGGCAATTGCCATTGCCCGGGAAGGCGGCATCGGTATTCTGCACAAAAATATGACCATCGCTGAGCAGGTTGCCGAAGTGGACCAGGTAAAACGCTCCGAAAGCGGGATGATTGTCAATCCGGTGACGTTGTCATCGACAAATACGTTGCGGGAAGCTCTGGATATCATGGGCAAATATTCGATTTCCGGAATTCCGGTTGTGGACAACGGACAGCTGACCGGGATTCTGACCAACCGGGATATCCGTTTTGAAACCAATCTTAACCAGCTGATTTCCCAGCGCATGACAAAGGAAAATCTGGTTACTACCCAAGTTGGCACAACACTGGAACAGGCCGAAGAGATACTTCAGCGACATCGCATTGAGAAACTGCTGGTTGTGGATGATAAGGGCCGGTTAAAAGGACTCATCACGGTAAAAGATATTCTGAAAAAGAAAAGATTTCCCAACGCGGTCAAGGATTCCTATGGCCGCCTGAGAGTCGGTGCTGCGGTCGGTGTCTCCGGTGATTTTCTGGAGCGGGCCGAGCGATTGATTGCGGGAGAAGTGGATGTAATTGTCATCGATACCGCTCATGGTCATAATTCCGATGTCATTAATGCCGTGAAACGAATGAAGCAGTTATATCCCCAGATGGATATCATTGCCGGAAATGTGGCAACAAAAGAAGCCACAAAGGCCCTGATTGATGTTGGTGTCGACGCGGTTAAAGTGGGAATCGGTCCCGGCGCAATCTGTACAACCCGGGTTGTGGCGGGAGTGGGTGTTCCGCAACTGACGGCGATTATGGATTGTTGTGAGGCCTCTGATAAGGCCGGAATTCCCATTATTGCGGATGGCGGTATTCGATATTCCGGGGATATTGCCAAAGCCCTGGCCGGTGGTGCCGCCACCGTGATGCTAGGTTCGCTCCTGGCAGGCATGGATGAGAGTCCCGGTGAAACGGTATTATATGAAGGCCGGGTGTACAAAACCTATCGTGGAATGGGTTCCATTGCCGCAATGGCCAAGGGTAGCAAGGACCGCTATTTTCAGGATTCCGCCGAGACGAAAAAACTGGTTCCCGAAGGCATTGAAGGGATTGTATCTTATAAAGGTCCTCTGCAGGATACCGTTCATCAACTGATGGGTGGCTTACGGGCCTCCATGGGCTATTGTGGAGCACGGGATATCAGTGAGATGCAGACGAAAGCAGAATTTATAAGAATAACATCCGCCTCAATTCAGGAGAGCCATCCTCACAATATCAAGATCAGTAAGGAAGCGCCGAATTACAGGACGGATAATTAATAATTGAGAAAAATGGTGTTACGAAAGTTTGGCGATGTGAGCAGCGAGCTTGGATTTTTTATTGGCGGCATTGTTTCTGTGAATAATGCCTTTTCCGACGATGGAGTCGATAATTGATGCTGCTTCGCGATACAGGGGTTCCGCTTCTTCTTTGCTACCGGCGGTCTTCACCTTTTTTATCATGGATTTCATTAAAGTCTTATAATGCTTATTCCGCAACCGGGCTTTATCCGCCTGGCGAATTCGTTTTTGAACTGACAAATTCTTGCTCATTAAACTCCTTTCAACAGTTTTCAAACAGGTCGCAAATTTATTTATATCAAACCTGAATATCAAAGGAAAAAACAGATTCCGTGTTTATTTTTATCTTAAAACTGCTGCTGACTGTGTTTTGTGTACTGCTGGGAGTGGCTGTTTTAACGATTGGAATTCCTATCCGCTTTCGTTTTGGCGGGAATTTTACTGACGATGAAAAACAATTTTATGGAATCGTTTTACTCTATTTTGGCCTGGTGCGGTTATTTCTAAAGATGGAACAGGAAACACTTCGCTTATCGTTGGAATTTATTGGCATCAGAATTCCGGTTTATAAAAAATTGCTGAAAGATGTGGGTGAAAAATCTGAAAAGCCGCCCGAAAAGAAACCGAAGAAAAAAACTAAAAATTCCTCCAACTCCAAATTGAATGCTATCGACTGGATTGCGATTATTCGAAAGGTGTTTCCCCGCCTGTTGAAACCGATTCAATTTAAAACATTTGAAGGAGATTTAGCGGTTGGTTTGTCCAATCCTGCGGCAACGGGGCTGTTCATTTCCACTTATTATATGTTTAAGTACACGATTAAAAAAATGGAAAACATTACACTGCACGCCAATTTTGAGCGTAAAGGAATTTTTGGAAAAATTAATGTTGACGGTTTAATTCATTTGGTTCAATACATTGCAATACTTATTTTTGCTTATAAGCAATATATGCAGCGTTTGCGGAGTAAAAAGGGAGGGTAAAATGGTTGAAAACCTGTTAGATACACTGTTGGGAAAGTTGAAAACACTGGTGGATTCCGAGACGGTCGTCGGAAAGCCGATTTCTGTCGGGAAGGCAACGGTGATTCCGGTGACAAAAATATCCTTTGGTTTCGGGGCCGGCGGCGGTAAATCCAAAGGGGACGGTGATTCCGGAACAGGGACCGGTGGCGGCGCCATCATTGAGCCGGTAGCCATTATCATGATTGAGGACGATTCAGTTCGGGTCCACAGCCTCAAAGATAACACTATCGCGAAAGTCATTGAAATGGTCCCGGGAATCCTAAAAAAGTTTAGTAAATCCAAAGATTCTGGTAAGGATAAAAGTAAAATTTGATTTATCGTTAATCAATGTAACTTTTCCTTGTATTTTTGGGTGACTCCACCTATTTTCCAGCGAGGGAGAAAAGTATGAACGATACCGTACTAAAAAACATTCCGTTATTTGCCGATTTGCGGGACGAGATTCTTGAAAAGATTTCCGACCTGATGCAAAAACGGATTTACAAGCGCAATAACATGATTCTGATGGAAGAGGATGTAGGCGATTCGCTGTTTATTTTAAACACCGGCAGCGTCAAAATAACCCGCCTCAGTGACGACGGGCGTGAGGTCATTCTGTCCATTTTGGGAGAGGGCGATTTCTTTGGCGAGATGTCCATTTTTGATGGTGAAAGCCGTTCGGCGAATGTCATTGCCCTGGAAGACTCGGAAGTGTTTATTCTGAAACGCGGTGATTTTCTGGACCTGCTGGAAAAACACCCCAAGATTGCCATTACATTGCTGCAGGAAATGGCTATCCGCCTGAGACGTTCCGACCAGCAGATTGAAGGATTATCGCTCAGCGACGCGGAGAGCCGGATTGCCATGAGTATCATTCGCTTTGCCGAAGATCTGCGCATAATTAAATTGGGACAGGTCGTAATTGAAAACCTGCCATTTCAGCAGGATATCGCCAATATGGCCGGGACCTCTCGGGAAACGGTTTCCCGGATGCTGAAAATGCTGGAAGTCAAAGGCTGGATCCAGCGCAAAGGCCGCAGATTGGTTATTACCAACTATGATGTATTTGTAAAAGAGTTCGGTTAGTCGGTAGTTATGCAAAATGCTCACATTAGGACACAGGATATAAAAACAAGCAAATAATAATATTTGAAGGAGGTGCCAAAAAATGGGATTTTTAGAAAACATGAATGAGCGATTGAAAAAGTTTAGTCTTTTAGATATCGGCTTTTTCAAGATGACTGTAATATTTGGGGCTCTTATTGTAGCAAAACTAATACCGCAAATAATGGATATAAACATATGGTGGTTTGCAGCCTTATTAGTGATATGTGTGATAAAACCATTTTATGTGTTTTGGATTAAAAAATAGCGCCCCTTCGTAAGCACTATCGCCTAACAGCGGATAAAAGGCTTAGCCCAAATTGCCTTCGGTAGCTTCCTTTATCCGCAAAACGTTACACGAAAATAATTTGATAACGGGATGGTTTTAGAACTGTCCCATTTTTATTTTGCGAATTATCGTTTTATCGATTCGTTATAGACTTTATGTATAATTGGTGTCAGGACCGAGGCCCACAGTGCATATCCGGTTTGATTCAGATGCAAGCCATCGTCCAGAAACAGATCCTGGCCCGGTTTTTCACCGTTTTTCAGCATCGGTGTGGCCGTGTCAGCAAAAAACAGATATGAATCGGTGGCATTAAATTGTTTAATGCGTTGATTCAGCTGTTCCATCTCCGGCCATTTGTCCCAGCGGCTGATGCTGGGTTTTACAGGAAGATAAATCAGACGGACACCGGGCAAGTCGGCCTTAATTTTGGTAATAAACTCAATGTAGTCAGCCAGCACCTGCAGGACCGGCTTTCCGGCTGCAATATCATTATCTCCACAATAGAAAACGATGATCCGGGGTGTATATTCTTTAACTGTTTCCTGATAATAGTGTAGCATGTCGGAAATATGAGCGCCTCCAAATCCGCGGTTATTAATTGGCAAATCGGGAAAGGCGGTATGAGTTTGCCAAAGCCGGATACTGGAACTGCCGGCAAACAGGATTGCATCCGGAGGGAAACTATTTTTTTAATTCCACTCAGTGAATGTGTTTATCTCTTGGGCAAAGCGTAATGGATCGGGATTGGGTATTTCAGGTTGTTGAGCGAATATCCGAAGTGATAAGACCACTGAAATAGCAAGCAGAACAAGGTTGTTTTTATATCGGGATATTCTGTTCATAAACCACCTGTTTTAGTATTAAATCCGATTTCAATATACATAGAATTTATGAAAATTCAATCTGATTCAATAAAAACTGCTTTTCTGAGATGGGATAATTATATTTAGACGTTATTTTGATTTTAATAGTTTACCCGGTTAATATTCGATGCAGACAGATAAAGCAGACAAAAAAAAAGATGAAATGAAGGAAATGGGTTTTTTAGACCATCTGGAAGAGTTGCGCTGGCGCTTGCTAAAAATATTGTTCAGCGTTATTCTATTTACCATTCTTTGTTTTATAGTGTCTGATTTTTTTGTTGAATTACTGCTAAAACCATCAAAAATGTTTCAGCCTGACATGAAGATACAGGTGCTGAAAGTGCAGGGAATGCTGATGCTGAAATTTGGAGTGGCCCTGGTAATGGGAATAGTCTTTTCCATTCCGGTGATAGCCTATCAGTTTTGGGCGTTTATTGCACCGGGTCTGTATCGCGATGAAAAAAAGTGGGGACCTCTGCTGGTCATCAGTGTGAGCCTGTTTTTTCTGGCGGGTGTGGCGTTCGCCTATTTTATCCTCGCGCCATTTGCGATCAAATTCCTCTCCGCAATCGGTTCGCCGGATGTTGAGAAAAATATCTCGATCAATTACTATGCGAAATTTGTATTGCAATTGCTGATGGCGTCCGGCCTGATTTTTCAGATGCCGGTGGCGTCCTTTATTTTGACCAAAATGGGTTTAATAACACCTGTATTTCTTCGTAAATCCTGGCGCTATGCGATCATTATTATTCTGATTCTGGCGGCCTTTATTACACCGCCTGACCCGGTCAGTATGATACTGATGGGTGTGCCGCTCTTTTTTCTTTATGAATTCAGTATTGTAGTTTCCCGGGTTGCTTCCGGAAAGGAAAAAATCGATTCGGACCAGGAACAATTGGAAGGTTGATGATGACAATTAGTATTGAAGATCTGTCCCGGCCGGTAAGCGATGAATTAGCTCTGTTCCACCGGGAATTTGCTGGATCCTTTCAATCGGACATTGGGATGATAAATGACATCGCCAACTATATTCTGGAGCAGAAAAGCAAACGAATCCGCCCGTTGCTGGTTCTGCTGTCAGCCAAGCTCTGCGGTACCCCTACTGACGCTACGATTGTTTCGGCCAGCCTGGTAGAATTACTCCATACGGCGACGTTAATTCACGATGATATCATTGATGAATCAATAACCCGCCGGGGAGTTCCCTCAGTCAATGCGGTCTGGCAGAATAAAGTGTCGGTTCTGATGGGGGACTTTCTGTTTAGTCGCTCGCTTACCAATATGCTGCGGCTCCGCAATTTCGAAGGGCTGGAATTGCTCTCAAAAATCTCCGAGGCACTGAGCTCCGGAGAAATACTGCAACTGGCCAAGAGCTACAATAATGGCATGGACGAAGAGAGTTACTTTCGGATGATCTGGCTGAAAACGGCCTCTCTTTTTGCCGGCAGCTGTAAGATAGGGGCGCTGTCCGTTGATTCCAATACCGAACAAGCGGAGGCATTATGGAAGTTTGGCAAATATCTCGGGATGGCATTTCAGATAAAAGATGATCTGTTTGATTACACCGCCAGGGAGGATAAGATCGGAAAACCGATTGGCCGGGACCTGAAATCAAATCTGGTAACCTTACCGCTTCTGTATGTATTGAATACCATGACAAAAGCAGAAAGCCGGAAAATTCGCGAGGCCATTCGAAATGGGTTAATGGCCAATGAGGTAAAAAAAATAAATGACCTGGTATTTTCGGATGGGGGCGTCCGTTATACTGAAAATAAGTTAAATGAGATTTCCGATAAAGCAGAGTATGCGCTGGGAATATTTCCGGATACGGAAGTCAAAAAATCCCTGATCGGATTTATCGCCTTTAATCGACAGAGAACAAGTTAAACAGCTTTTGGATAATTAATTAAAAGTAAATTGAGATTATGACGATATTCTGGATTATCATTTATAATATTTTTGTAGTACCGCTGGCATTTATTGGCATGCAGGTATTGGTTTTATTTAATGCTAAAATCAAACGCGGTATCACCGGCCGAAAGGTCAGTTGGCATCATCTGAAACGGTTCCGACAGAAATTTCCAAATAAGGAGATTTTCCTGATTCATTCGGCCTCGTTAGGTGAATTCGAGCAGGCCAAACCGGTTATCCGGGGACTGAAGGCGATTCGCTCCGATGTCATGATTGTCGCCAGCTTTACATCGCCCAGTGGTTTTGAACATGCCCAGAAAATGTCAGAAGTGGATCTGATGATTTATCTGCCCTTTGACACATACTTCAGAACCCGGCGCTTTATTCAGATTTTAAAACCACAAAAAATCATTTTTGTCACCTATGAACTGTGGCCGAACCTGATTGTCAATGCGAAACGCTTCCATGTTCCAAGTTACCTGATGTCGGCCCGAATTCGTCAAAACAGTTCAAAATTCTACCCTGTTGTTCGCGGATTTTTCAAGGAATTGTATCGCTCGCTGGACTATATATTTGCCATATCTGAAAAAGACAAAGAATCCGTCAACAAACTGATTGGCAGTGTTCAGATCAAAGTACTGAATCTGGGGGACACCCGCTATGACCAGGTCATCGAACGTGCCCGCAGCCGGATGATGGCCCGTATGCCTCAGGTGTTTGAAAACAGTTTTGTGTTCATTGTTGGCAGCATCTGGCCACAGGACGCCAAGCATTTAATGCCCGTTATCCGGAAAATACACAAGCAATATCCCCAATCCAGATGTATCATCGCGCCCCACGAACCGAACGAATTTGCATTGGAAAGTTTTGAGGACCAGTTAAAGGGGAATGGTATTTCCACTTGTCGGTATACCCAGGTAAAACAATTTCCTGTTAATGAGACGATCGTTTTAATTGATAAAATCGGAATTCTGGCAGAACTTTATCATCAGACAAATCTGGCTTTTGTGGGGGGGGGCTTTCGTGGTTCGGTCCACAATGTCATGGAGCCGGCGGTAGCCGGTATCCCGGTAATATTCGGACCGGATTATCACAATTCCCGTGAAGCGGAACTATTGGTGAAAGCCGGTGGTGGATTTACCTGTGCCGATGAATCGAGCCTCTATCTGCTGATTTCAAAATTGATGGACAACGAGACGTTTTACCGGCAGGCTTCCCAGGCCGCCCGACGGGTAATTCTGGATAATATGGGTGCGTCGGCCAGGACTGTTAAAGAAATACTGGAGAATGATTGAGAATTCGAATTAGTGATTTGGATTTTCAGTATAAAAAATCCTTACGACTATTTAAAGCTATTAATTTGGAAATACCGCTGAACTCATTGGTCATTGTGACTGGTAACAGCGGATCGGGAAAAACAACGCTGCTGAAGCTTATTGCCGGTTTATTGGAGCCGGTAAGCGGCCGGATCAGTTTTGAGTTAAATGGAAAGAGCTGCGACGATATTCACTTTGGGTATCTGTTCCAGAACCCGGATGATCAGATCGTTCATTTCAATATTGAGCGTGAGCTGGCGTTTAATCTGGAAAACAGGGGTGTGCCCTCTGCAGAAATGCGGTTACTGGTTGAGAATGCTCTGCTGGAATATAAATTAGTGGATCGTCGAGACGATTCACCGAATCATTTATCCGGCGGTGAGAAACAACGCCTGGCCCTGGCCGGAATGATGATCAGTAACCCCGACATATTAATTCTGGATGAACCCTGTTCATTTCTGGATATTAACGCCCAGATACAATTGTACCGACGGATTTTTGAATTGCGTGACCGCAACATCAGCATTATCTGGATCAGTCAGGAAGTTCATGAAATCCAAATGGCCGATTATGTCATTGAGTTGGACCAGGGAACCGTGACCTGGAATGGTAAAAGCGTTGATTACCTGAAAATGATTGAGGACGTTTATGCGGGGTGAATTGTCGGTAAATATTTGCAATCTTGAGTACACGTTTCGCAAAACAGACACGTTTCACTTGCAGATTAACGATCTGGATTATTCATTTAATGGCGTCCTAGGTATGTATGGGCTGTCAGGCTCCGGGAAGACGACATTTAGTAAATTGCTGGCTGGAATTATAGAGCCGGTATCCGGATCGGTTTCCTTTTTCACAAATGGACATTCAGCTGTTCCGAAAATTATTTATTCACCCCAGTTTCCGGAAAGGATTCTGCTTGGGATTCACATCGGTGACACAGTTCAGCAGATCCTCTCTCAGAATGTTAATAAAATTGGGGTTTATGATTCAATCTGCAATCACCTGCAAAAATTTTCCCTGGATTTTAACAATATCAGAGATAAAAGCGGGTTTGAACTGAGTGGCGGCGAGCTGCGGCGGCTGGCCATCGCGCTGAGCCTGGCACTGTCGCAGGAACTATTGATTTTGGACGAGCCGACCATTGGCCTGGGGCGCAGAGGAAAAACACAGTTGTATAGCATACTGGAAGAATTTCGACAACAGCACCATATCATGATCGTATCCCATGATTTTAATCTGATTCGCAGGATTTGCAATCATTATTGGATTTTAGACATGGGCAAGCTAATTTTCACCGGAGATTTGAATGCCCTGAGACGCCAACAGGATATTATTGAAAAGGTTGGGATTAATTCACTTGAACATTACCTGGCAGCAACCGTTAAAACCGAGGAGATGGAAACGCTTTGAAAAACAAATTGTTAAACTTGGAAAGGTTTAAAAATTAATGTAAATTAATTTCGCTATTTTCAATTATTTTTAAGGCAATTAATATCAAAAGAAGTGAAAAAATCGGGTCATTCCTTACATGTTTTGCAAACCTTATTACTATTAGCAGAATATTAGCAATTCCATTTGTTATAGTATTACTAATAAAATCGCAAAACGAAATAAGTTATAAAAAAACTGCAATTATCCTTCTAGTTATTATGCAATTTTCGGATATTCTAGATGGATATTTAGCAAGAATGGCAATAAGGTTTGCAAATACTAATAATCATATTGGTAAATTGTTAGATCCTCTTGCAGACAAGCTATATATTGACTCAACATATATAACACTTTCGTTACTATTTAATTTCCCAATATGGGCTACCTATATCGTTGTAACTAGGGATGTACTACTTATTTTTGGTTGGATTGCGATTGATCCATTTAGATTTCATACAATATCCCCTAATGTTTGGGGAAAGATCACAGATACTCTCCAAGCATTCTTAATATTTGCATTCTTACTTGAAGTTCCGAAAATTGTTTTCTTAACTGGAGTTATTACTATGTTGATGTTTACAATATATTCAGGTATTGTCTATAGTATTGTTGGTATGAAAACGTACATTAATAGTTTTGTCAATTCATAAATGTTTTGATAAACAGGAGGAGGTTTTAAGATGGAAGATGATCAATTAATAAATTTCTTTACAGTACAGCATCACCAAAAACTTAAGCAAATGGAAGACAGTACAAAACTATATTTTCAAGCAATTATTGTATTAGGTGCTGGTGTTATTGGGGCTATTACTGCATTATCAAATAAAGACTCAGTAGCTAATATTTTCTATATAGGTATCCCACTATTTCTCATTTCTTGGTTTGGCTGTTTTCTATGGATTTATTTTGAACATCATATGAGTAGAATTAGTTTTGATTATACAGAAATGAAACTATCAGAATCATTAGGATTATCGACAAATGAGACCTATCTATATCATGAAGATTATCTCGGAGTATTTAATCAAGCAAATTTCTTACATTTGAGAAAAAAACTAAGATTTGTAGGATTCAAGTCGATTCATTTAGTCTTTTTAATAATTGGAGTTCCAGGATTTATTTTATTTTTATATTGCGGCATAAAAGCGTTTAAAATAATTCAGTGTAAGAATCTTTTTTGGTCATATTTCTATGGCATTGGTGTCATTATAATGTTTATTGTATTACTATCAATAAATGTTCAATGTGTTTTTAGAGAAAGAAAGTTTAAAAAACATCTTGGGATAAATACAAAATGGGGAAAAGAAATTTAAAAATATTCATGGTTATTTCGTTATATTTTTATTGGGAATAAAGAATTATTGAACGTATAAATAATTTTAAAATTGCTCTATATCGACTAATTGTCTTTGATAATGGAATATATTTATTAAAGGTTTAATATTTCTTAAATAATACAGTTAATTTTGAATAGAAATGTATGATATTATTATAAAGATAGGCGCAATATTTTTAATAGTGCTAATATGTTTTGTGTTTGTTTATTTCATTCGAAGACGCAAATATAAAATTAAATTATTTAAAACTAAACTTAATAAAGGTCTGAATAAAACTGAAACCGGTATTGCTGCCCGGATTCCGTTGTTAGGCAAATATTTTCGAATTGACACTGGATTGCTGAGTACAATTGAAGATACATTAATTGCCTCAGACCTGGGTGTTGAGCTGACGGATATTCTGATCGACCGTTTGAAGAAAATTGATCGACGGGAGTCGGCGAATCTGGCCGAGATCCTGAAAACCGAAATTAAATCTCTGATTAATTCCGAAATCAGTATCAATGAGACGAAGACGAAACCCAGAGTAATTCTGTGTGTTGGTGTTAATGGAACCGGAAAAACCACCAGTATCGGCAAACTGGCGTACCGGTTTCGGACCCAGGGAAAGAGAGTTATGCTGGTTGCGGGGGACACATTTCGGGCGGCCGCTTATGATCAGCTAAAGATCTGGGCGGAGCGGTCCGGTGCAGAATTTTTAGGAAATCCGAAAGGTAAAGATCCTTCGTCGGTGGCTTTTGATGCTATAAAATCAGCGCTGGTCAAGGGGCATGATGTCGTCATGATAGATACCGCAGGAAGACTGCACACCAAATCCAATCTCATGGATGAACTGGCAAAAATCAAACGGGTCATTGCCAAACAAATCCCCGATGCGCCTCATGACATCTGGCTGGTACTGGACGCCAATATTGGGCAAAATGGAATCGTTCAGGCCCAGGAATTTTTGAAAACAGTCGGCGTGACCGGGATAATACTGAGTAAACTGGATGGAACCGCCAAAGGTGGCGCTGTTCTGGCAATTCATCACAAATTGTCCATTCCGATCCGGTACCTGGGAGTTGGCGAACAGATCGATGACCTGGTTGAATTTGATCCCGGTAACTTTGTGGATGCACTCCTGAAAGTAATGGAATGAAACTAAAAACATTTTCCATAATATCCCTCGGTTGCCCCAAGAACACGGTAGATTCCGAGGTCTTAAAGGGATACCTTGAATCCTACCGGATGAACTTTGAGCCGGAACCGGAACACGCCGATGTGATCATCATAAACACCTGCGGTTTTATCGAGTCTTCCCGCGAGGAATCGGTGGAAACGATTCTTGATGCTCTTGAATTAAAAAAAACTGATCCCGGAAAAAAAGTAATCGTTACCGGATGCCTGTCCCAACGCTATCCCGAGCAACTGCGTATCGAATTACCCGAAGTGGATGGAATATTTGGGGTTGACGCTACGGACAGCATTATTAAAAGTATCCTGAATACATCGGACAGTTGCGACGACGTGGAACGGATTCGCTCGCTGCTGACGCCCGGATATTCCGCCTATCTGAAAATTGCCGAAGGGTGTGATAACCAATGCAGTTTTTGTTCTATTCCCCTGATTCGCGGAACGCAGCAGAGCCGGTCGATTGACAGCCTCATAAAAGAGGCATCCTATTTGAAAGAAAAAGGCGTCCGGGAATTGATTCTGATTGCCCAGGATCTGACCCGCTATGGTTCGGATCTGGGACCTAATACGGATTTGTATTCCTTACTGGATGAATTGCTGTCGGCGAAACTGTTCCCCTGGGTCCGGCTACTCTATACAAATCCCGATTTCTGGAACGGTAAAATCAACCGACTTTTCCGGAAATATCCCGAGCTCTGCCCCTATCTCGATATTCCGATTCAGCATGCGTCTCCCCGAATTCTGAAATTGATGGAACGGGGCAATGATATTGAGCGAGTCAAACAAAAACTGCTGCAATTGCGAAAGGATGTTCCGGAGATTGCGCTGAGAACCTCCGTTATGGTCGGTTTTCCGTCAGAAAGTCTAGAGGATTTTTACGCGCTGATGGATTTTATTGAAGAGGTTCGTTTCGAACGCTTAGGCGTATTTACTTATTCTCAGGAAGAAAATACACAGGCGGCCGAACTGCCGGATAATGTTTCACCGGATGAAAAGGAAATGCGCAGAGATGTGATTATGCAACTCCAGTGGACCATTACCCTGGAGTTTGCCGAATCGAAAATCGGGCAAAAAATTACGGTACTAATCGAAAGTGAAGCGGGTGACGGTTACTTTGGTCGGAGCGTTTGGGATGCCCCTGAAATTGACGGCTTTGTAAGAGTCCACAGTGAAGAAGCGCTTGAAATTGGCAAGTTTTACAAAGTGAAAATTGATAGAGTTGAAGGAATAGATTTAGTCGGCAAACTCTAAACCTGTCAAGTTTACGGGATTGATCTCATCTGAGGGAAAAGAATCTAATAAACCGGACAGGTGTAATAGTTTTAGATTGGGATCAGGCTTGAATTTTTTATTGCTTGTCATGATGATCCCTGTTAATTTCCACTTTATGAGGATATACAATATAAATATGGAAAATTAAAATGTTTTATTCCATGTTTTACATCAAATGCAATCAATAGGTGGAAATGTTTTCCACCTATATAAGACTGATATAATGGAAAATTTTCCGTCTATTGACAATGTTATAGTATAAGTTCACCTTAAAGACAGTAAGTATATATAAGAATATGGACATAATATGAAACCTATAAAAATAACAGTAATTTTTCTCATTGTATTAACAATATGTGTTCAAGTTCGTGCCGATAATTACAGCAATTACTTAAAGACAGGACTCGGCACATATTTGATAAATGATAAGTTCGGCCCAGCATATATAACTGAATTTGGTCATAGTTTGAACCAAAATCTGTTTATTGTACCAAAATTTATCAAGTCAGTGGTGATTGATGAAAATAAATCCCCCAAATATAGCACCTATAATTCATATTATGATTTTGGATTGGGCTTACAATATCAATTTCCTTCAATGGATAGATTGGGACTTGGATTTGGTGGAAATCTGCAAATAATAAATAAAATATACTTACGAGAGTACGAAGATATAAACAATAGTTTAGTGAGAAATATTGCTAATACATTTGATTTACTATATGGATTCTACTGTTCTTTAGAATATACGGTCTTACAAGGAAAAAACATTGACTTTGGAGTAAATGGGATCGCCCAGTTTGGAGAATATAGTTCATTTTCGGTTTTAATCCATATGAGATTTAAAGTATAGATGGTATTGATATTTTGAACGGATAGATCTTTGATCTGGAGTAACAATAATAGAAAAGGGAAACTAAACTATAACCATTGGCTACACATAACGTCGGGAGCTGTTTTTTGATTGATGATTTTGAGAGTTTGTTGAGCGTTTTTGAAATGTTTGAGAACTGGCGAAATCATGCCCGCCGTAGGTGACACTTGCCCTACTCTAAAAATAATAGGAGGAGAAAATGAAGTTTTTGAAATTTACAATTGTAATATCTCTATTAATATTGTCCAACGTATTTGGTAAAAATAAGTTATCAGTAGGATTTTCAACAGGAACTTCAATCTCGAATAACATAGGGTTGTGTTCATGTATTTACACAGAATATAGTTTATTTTCAATGATGTCAATAAAGTTAAACTTGAGACATCACCTACAAAAAGGATTCAAACGAGAAATATCTCTATTACCTACACTTAGTTATAATTTTAGTCGGATACTATATTCTCCCTATTTGGAAATTGGGATAGGTCATTCACATTATCCAGAATCGAAAGGAATATATCAAAAAGATGGAATAGATACTATATTTTATCGAGGAGGTGGATATGGAACATGTTTTATAGTTGGTGCGGGTATGAAAATTCCAATAAGAGAAAGTTTATCAATTACTATAAGTTCCGATATATTTCATTCTTCCGTTTCCCAAGAGCAAATCAATTTGAGTATTGGTTTGCAATATATTCTATAATTTTATGTGAATTATTTATTTGATAATCAAAGTGATAAAAAATTTAGTCTAACGAATCTGCTTTGCACCTGACGCCATATAAATAAAATAACGATAACCGAAAATCTTTTATTTTCCGGCTACGGGGTTGTTCCAGAGGAAGTCCTTCGGACTTCTCCGTAGCCAATTGTTCCGAAGCGCAACCCTATAGGCAAGCCCCGGAACGAGTGAAAGGTTTTGGTAAATATTGCCCTAAATGTATGCATTTTTGTAATCTCATTCGAAGTTGTTCATCTTTTTTATTATAAGTGAAATGTGTTGACATAAGGCACACGTCATTTTAAATTTTATACCGTGAAAATATTTAATTGGGATAATGATAAAAATGAAAAATTGAAGATAGAGAGAGGTGTGTCTTTTGAGCAGGTTGTATTTTGTATTGAAAATAAACAGCTATTGGATATCATCGAGCATCCAGACAAAGAAAAATACAGGGAACAAAAAATGTATGTTGTTATAATAGACAAGTATGCGTATATAGTTACTTTTGTTGATAAAAATAATGAGAGGTTTTTAAAAACCGTATTTCCCAGCCGGAAGTACACAAAATTTTATCTTAAGCGGGAGAATAAAGATGGTTGAATTAGATAAAGAAGAGCAGATGCTATCTGAATCTGTTGAAAGAGGAGAATGGCAGTCCATTGAAAATCTTGATGAAGAGATAGCAAAGTCCAAAGAATACGCTAAAAATACTTTTATTAAAAATCAGAGGATGAATATTAGAATTTCACAGAAAGATCTGAACGCGCTTAAAATCAGAGCCGCCGAAGAAGGTTTGCCGTATCAAACATTGGTTTCCAGTATCATTCATAAATATCTTGCCAATAATTTATTTGAGAGGAAACCTTTCTATGAGATGCATGAAGCAAAACCAAAGTTGAGAAAGTCATGAACTACAATGCCACACCCGAAGGATCTCTCCGAGAAAAGACAACAGGACACAAAGTATTAAAAACAGAGTCTGTAGGACAAATGGTTTCTATGATTAATTTTCTTAGTGACTTAGTGACTTAGTGACTTAGTGTCTTTGTGGTGAAAAAATATAATTGATAAAATAAGGAATAAAAAATGAAAGCACTGATCACTGCCGGCGGACACGGTACCCGGCTCAGGCCGATTACCCACACGCAGAATAAACATCTCATTCCAATTGCCAATAAACCGATTTTAAACTATGCCCTTGAGTATGTCAAAGAGGCCGGTATTAGGGAGGTGGGAATTATCACGAATAAAGACTGTTCCGAGGTCAGTAGTGTTTATGGTGACGGGCGGCAGATGGGACTTTCGATCACCTATATTCCCCAGGAGCGACCTTCGGGGCTGGCCGATTGTGTCCGCATTGCGGAACCGTTTTTAGGGGATGAACCGTTTGTATTTTACCTGGGCGACAATATCATTGTAGGTGGGATAAAACGCTTTATTAACGAATTTAATTCAAACAAATCCAACTGCCACCTTGTCCTGGCGAAAGTTCCCGACCCGGAACGTTTTGGGGTGCCGGAAATTAAGGATAACCGGATTGTCCGCATCGATGAAAAACCGAAGAAACCCCGGAGCGATTACGCGGTTACGGGTATCTATATTTATGACAGTTCCATTTTTAAAGCGGTGAACAGTATCAAGCCCAGCGCCCGGGGAGAGCTTGAAATATCCGATGCGCACCAGTATTTGATTGATAAAGGACTGACGATTACCTATTCGGAAATTACGGGATGGTGGAAAGATACGGGGAAACCGAACGACCTGCTGGAAGCCAACCGTCTGGTTCTTGATAATATCATTACTAAAATTACCGGAAATGTTGATAAAGAGAGTCAGATTTCCGGCCGGGTAATCATTGAAGCAGGGTGTGAAATTCAAAACAGTAATATCCGTGGTCCGGTAATTATTGGCGCCGGTACGAAGATAATCAACGCCTATATCGGTCCCTATACATCGATTGAACGAAATTGTACAATCAAGGATTCTGAGATTGAATACAGCATCGTATCGGAAGATTGTGAAATTATGGACCAGAAAATCCGCATAGAAGCCAGTCTTCTTGGAAAAGGCGTGAAAATTATCGAAGCAAAATCAAAACCCTTTACCAACCGGTTTATTATTGGCGACCAAAGTCTCGTAGAAATTCGCTAGCCTTGATAAAGACAATCAATTTTCGTACTCTGGGATGCCGGTTAAACCATGCAGAATCCGATTCGATTCAATACGGACTTCATGAGGCCGGCTACCGCGTTGTCGGTGAGAAAACAGCAGCGGATTTAACCATTATCAACTCCTGTGCTGTGACACAACAGGCGGAAGCCAAAACCCGTGGCGCGATTGCCGCCGCGCGACGGATTTCACCCCATGGAAAAATTGCCGTCATTGGATGCTATTCTCAGTTATCACCTGAAATATTAGCCGATTTAAAAGGCGTGGACCTTGTCCTGGGAAATTCGGAAAAATACCGGATACAGGAATTGCTGGATGTGCTGGAAAAGGGTCAAAAGGAAATTCATGTTTCCAAACCGGTCAGTGGGGATACATTTCCGCCGGTGGGATTGATTTCCAAAGGTTCCCGAACCAGAGCCCATGTGAAGGTCCAGGAAGGATGTGATTACCGCTGCGCTTATTGTATTATTCCATTGCTGCGTGGCTCAAGCCGCAGCCGGAGTTTTCGGTCTTGCATTGATGAAGTGTTACTGTTGTCAGAACAGGGCGTCAAAGAAATTGTATTAAGCGGGATTAATATTGGAACCTATCGCGACGGAGGCCGGGATTTCAGCGATTTGGTGTCGGCGATTCTTTCACAGAGCGATATTGAACGGTTGCGAATCAGCTCCATTGAACCTGACCTGGTATCGGACCGGCTCATTGAATTTATGCGAAACGAACCACGGATTTGCCGCCATTTTCACATTCCCCTGCAACATGGTTCAAACGAGGTTTTGGGTTGGATGCGTCGACGATATAAAGCAGAACTGTTTGCCGGTCTGGTTCATAAACTCTCACAAAAAATCCCCGGTGTCTGTATCGGGACCGATGTACTGGTCGGATTTCCCGGTGAAACCGAGGAGCATTTCAGGGAAATGACCGAACTTCTTGAGCTGTTACCGCTGGCCTATTTTCATGTATTTCGATATTCTGCGAGACCGGGTACGGCTGCTGCCGGTTTGAGTGATTCTGTTCCTGTTAAAATAAAAAAAGAACGGTCTCAGGAACTTCGAAAATTGAGTGACCATAAGCGGAATCATTTTCTCCGCCAATTCAAGGGGGAAGATTTATCCGTATTAATTGAAAAGAAAACGAAATTGGGGCTTTACCGGGGACTTTCTGATAATTATATTACAGTCAATGTCAAATCCGATAAACAGATCGTTAACAGTATCAAAACCATTCGAGTCCATGATATTGATTCTATGGAAGTTCAGGGAGAATTGATTGGTGGATAAACGAACCTATTTGATAGGAATTGCGGGGAATATTGGAGTTGGTAAAACGACGATGACCGATATTATAGCGGATCGATTTGGCTGGCGTCCGTTTTATGAATCGGTGATTGACAATCCCTATCTGGAAGATTTTTACGAGGATATGAAACGCTGGAGTTTCAATTTACAAATATATTTTTTATCTCACCGGTTCCGGACCCATAAAATTATGACAGAGAGTGGATTTTCGTCTATTCAGGATCGCACAATTTATGAAGATGTTGAGATATTTGCCCGCAACCTGCATGAAATGGGCGATATGTCAAAGCGGGATTGGGATAATTACTGTGCGCTGTTTGAAATAATGACGTCCTATCTGAAAAAGCCGGACCTGATTCTCTATCTGCGGGCCAGCGTAGACACCCTGCTGACCCGGATAAAAAAACGGTCGAGAGGTTTTGAATCCAATATTTCTCCTGAATACATCTACCGGCTGAATATTTTTTATGAACGCTGGATAAAACGGATACAGGGGCAGTATCCGGTAAAAATTGTTGAAACCGACAATTTTAATATTTTTGAAGATACCGATCAATTGGAAGATCTGTTACTGGACATCCGGCACTACTGTCCGGAATGCGAATAAGGCCGCTATCGTCCTTTTCCAATATACTTGATTGTTTTTACCGAAGGATTTCAATAAATTTAAATGCTTTTTTAGATTTGATCGGGTACCACAGTATTGAAAAAAATTGCCGTATTTGCATCCGGCCGGGGTTCGGATTTTTTCGCGGTTCTGGAACAGGTTAAACAGGGTAAGATTGCCGCTGAAGTGGTGTGTGTCATCAGTGACCATGCTCGGCCGCCGGTATTCGATATTGCCCGGGAAAACAATATCCCGACTCACCGGGTGAACCGGAAACAGTTCTCTGCGGCAGTGGATTATGCGGAATATTTATTGAAATTGCTGAGGTCCTATCAAACGGATATGATTCTTTTAGCCGGGTATTTGAAACTGATTCCCGCGCCGATCGTTGAATATTATCGAAATGCTATTATTAATATTCATCCGGCACTTTTGCCTAATTTTGGCGGTAAAGGATTTTATGGTGAAAAAGTTCATCAGGCAGTGGTTGAATCGGGAGTGAAAATTACCGGCGTCACTATCCATTTTGTCGATGAACATTATGATCAGGGAACAGTAATTATTCAGGAAAAAGTAGATGTAATTCCCGGAGATACACCAAAAACTCTGGGAAAACGGGTATTGGCCGTTGAGCACCGGTTATTACCGGAAGTTGTTCGGGCATATTGTGCGGGAAACATTCAAATGGTTGACGGAAAAGTAGTTTGGAGCCGATGAGTCAGTTTACGATAAATCGGGCGATTATCAGTGTCTGGGATAAAAGCGGTATTCTGCCTTTGGCCCGGGAACTGGCAACCAATGGCGTTGAAATCTTCAGTACCGGCGGGACTTACCGAACCCTGCAAGAAAACGGGATTGTTGTTCAAAAAATCGAAGATTTAACCGGTTTTCCTGAAATTATGGATGGCCGGGTAAAGACGCTGCATCCGCTGATTTTTTCCGGAATTCTGGCAGACAGGAATAATCCCGGGCACCAGGAAGATTTGAAAATAGTCGGTGCTTCAGGGTTTCAATTACTTATTGTAAATCTGTATCCCTTTGCAGAAACCTTTCAAGCCGGTGATAAAACGGAAAACGAAATCATTGAGATGATCGACATTGGCGGCCCCAGCATGTTGCGGGCGGCATCGAAAAATTTCAACAGTGTGGCAGTTCTGTCCCATCCGTCCCAGTATAATGAATTCACAGACCGTTTCGAAAACAATACAATCGATGAAGACTATCGACGCTCACTGGCGAGAGATGTTTTTATCCAGACATGCAACTACGATACTGAAATTGCCACATTCTTTTCGGGAGAATCAGAGAGTTTGCCGGACCTGTGGCTAAATCACTACCGGAAAACCGCCGAACTGCGGTATGGGGAAAATCCCGACCAGAAAGCAGCTCTTTATAATCCCGAATCAAGGCCCAATTCAGTTCCTTTTACCCAATTACAGGGCAAGGAAATTTCCTATAACAATTATGTAGATTGTATCGCCGCTTACCGGGTTGTCTTTGAATTTCGTACGGACCGGATTGTTTGCGCGAATCTCAAGCATACCAATCCCTGCGGATTTGGCCTTGGGGATACTCCGCTGGAGGCATACAGGCGGGCGGTGAAAGCCGATCCGGTCAGTTATTATGGCGGAATTGTCGGGTTGAACTATCCGGTGGATAAAGCAGTTGCTGAAGAATTTACTAAGAGCTTCCTGGAATGCATTATTGCTCCGGAATTTATGCCGGATGCGCTTGAAATTTTAAAAAGCCGGAAAAACCTGCGTTTACTGATACCCAATGAAGATTATCTGGCATTTCCTTACGATGTTAAAGCCTATGGTAAAGGATTGCTGGTTCAGGAACATCAGTCTCCTGACGACATTGAAGAAACGTGGAGTCTGGTAACGAAGCTAAGCCCAGACGATTCATTCAAAGAGGCCCTCCGGATTGGATGGCATGTGGTCAAACATGTGAAATCCAATGCCATTGTAATGGCAGACCAGGATGGCTCAATCGGTGTCGGCGCCGGTCAGATGTCCCGGGTAGATTCAATGAAGATCGCTATCAGGAAGGCCGAAGAGGCGGGCCTTCAGTTGCAAAATACGATTATTGCATCCGATGCGTTTTTTCCCTTTCGGGATTCTATCGATCTTGCGGCAAAATACGGTATCGCGGGTGTAATTCAGCCGGGTGGCAGCATCCGGGACGATGAAGTTATCAGCGCCTGTGATGAATATGGTATGTTTATGCTATTTACACATAAACGAGTTTTTAAACATTAATTATTGGAGCAAATATGGGATTCTCGTTTTTTAATTTTTTTGGCGGCGACATCGCGATTGATCTGGGTACGGCGAATACCCTGATATACATGAAGGGCAAGGGTATCCTGCTGGATGAACCGAGTATCGTCGCACGTTCGACACATAGCGGTGAAGTCCTGGCTGTGGGGAGTGATGCCAAAGAAATGCTTGGGAAGACCCATCGGGACATTACGACAATCCGCCCTTTGAAAGACGGCGTCATCGCGGATTTTGAGATGACCGACGCCATGATTCGCGGATTTATCCGTAAAATCAATATGAGCCGGATTGCCCGGCCGAGAATTGTAATCTGTATTCCGTCGGGGATAACAGAAGTCGAAAAGCGGGCAGTTCGGGATTCCGCAGACCGGGCCAACGCCCGGGAAGTTTACCTGGTTGAGGAGCCCGTGGCTGCTGCGATCGGTATTGGTATTGATATTTCCAAACCGATAGGCAATATCATTGTCGATATTGGCGGCGGAACAACCGAGATAGCGGTAATTGCATTGAACGGTATTGTAACCAAGCAGGCTATCCGGGTTGCCGGTGATGAAATGGATGACGCAATAATCCAGTACTTTAAAGCGGAACACAATCTGCTGATCGGTGAGAGAACTGCCGAATGGATCAAGTGTACCGCAGGTTCAGCAATGCCGATTAATGACACGACGATTGCCGTCAAGGGCCGCAGCCTGGTAGCGGGTATTCCCAAAACCATTGAGGTGTCATCGGTTGAAATTCGGGAATGCCTGAAAGACACCATCGATCTGATATCTCAGGCTATTAAACAGGCTTTGGAAATGACGCCGCCGGAACTGTCTTCAGATATTTTGGACAGAGGTATTATTCTTACCGGTGGCGGCTCACTGCTGAAAGGTTTGGACCAGAGAATCCGTGTGGAGACGGATTTGCCGGTCAATGTTGCCGAAGAGCCGCTCCTATCGGTCGTCAAAGGAACCGGAATCATTATCGAGGATTTAGATAAGTATAAAGAAGTTCTAGTGTAGTTTTGATGTGGAGAAAAATTTTATCCATCCTTTTCGATTTCTATGATTATTTTCTGCTGATTCTGCTCATATTTATCTCTTTTTTAATCCTGTTCATGAATGAAGCACCCGAATTAAGGTCTTTTCAAGGGGATGTGGCGGATGTTTTTTCCTTTATTCATTTCCCCGGCATATGGCTCGATGAACTGTCTGGATTATTAAAGGAAAATGAGGCGTTAAAACAGGAAAATCTGCAATTAAAATTGCAAAACGTTGAGTTTAAAGAGGCTTATTTGGAAAACCGGCGCCTGAAAAAAATGCTCGGTTTTTTGGATAGTACCGCGTACGAAATTGTTCCAGCGAAAGTCATTAATCGCGGAACAACACCGATTGCCAATTCCATTTTGCTGAATGTTGGTAAAAATGAGGGGATTACCCCCAACCTTGCCGTAATCTCAATCAAGGGGATTATCGGAAAAACGATTGCGGTGGGCGATAAAACCACCCAATGTCAGATTTTTCAAGATGTGAATTTTCGCCTGAGTGTTAAATTTCAAAATTCCAGAGTTTTGGGGATTGTGATGTGGCAATCCGATGGTTCGGCGGTTGTTCGGGAGATTCCGAATACAGCCGAGATACATCCGGGAGAGTTGGTATTGACCTCAGGCTACAGTAAAATTTATCCGCCAAATATTATTGTCGGCGAGGTCATTGAAGTATATCAGGCTGAAAATGAGCCATTTCAATCGGCTATCATACGATCCAATGCGGACATCAACACTATCGAAGAGGCCTTTGTAATTCTTTCATACTGATTATGAAAAAGTTTTTAATATTAATCGGATTTAGTTTACTGGCAATTCTTCTGCAACTGGTTGTTGCACCCTGGTTTTCGATCCAGGGTATTAAACCTGATTTTATACTGGTACTGGTTATGTTTGTTGCGATACTATATGGGCGGGTTTATGGCCAGCTTTACGGCTTCGGTTTTGGATTAATTGTCGACATGATTGGAATCGGTTCGTTTTTAGGATTGTCGGCCATGGTAAAATCAATTGCCGGATTTCTGGCAGGCTACCTGAAAGGTCGCCGAAACCGGTTTAACAGTTTTACGCTTTACACCTTCACATGCTTTATTATCTTTTTCCATTACCTGATTTTTTTTCTGATTAATTTTCACTCGACAGATTACACGATTCAGTTTTTAGTTGTCCGGTACATTCTTCCGGAGACTATCTATACATCGGTTTTATTTATTGTATTTGATTATATTTTGTCTTTAAGTAACGATTAATAATGTTCTATTTACAGAATAATGCAACATCACTGCATCGGAATCTGTTAATACTTGGGGTATTTACCCTGTTTCTTATTCTGGGTATCAGGCTATACCAGTTACAGATTGTGGACTATAAGCGGTTTGCAGGAATTGCAGAAGCAAATCGAATCCGGGTTGTTACGCAACCTGCGCCGCGGGGCATAATTTATGACCGCAACGGCCAGATCATTGTCGATAACAAGTCCCAGTATAATGTCAATCTGATTCCCTTTGAGGTTGATAAAAACGATTCGGGGTACAGTTTGTTAAGTCATATCCTGAATATTCCGGAATCAGAGATACGGCGGCGAGTGAAAAAGAATTGGCGGGGACGTTTTTTACCGTTGAGAATTGCAGAGGATATTGATTTTGAGACCCTGACGGAGCTGGAAGAGCGCCGGTTTGAGCTTCCCGGTGTCATGTATTCACTGGAACCGATTCGATCATTTCCCAGCCGGGCTAATCTGAGTCATGTGTTGGGGTATTTGCGGGAAATTAATAAAGAAGACCTGCAGATGATTAAAAATTACGGTTATCGTTCGGGAGACTTGATCGGCTGGAAGGGTGTTGAGCGGGAATATGAAAGTATTTTGCGTGGTAAAAGGGGGTTTGATTATGTCCAGGTAAATGTATACGGGCAGGAGGTTGGAAAAGTTCGGGACCGGCATAATGTGGAATCACAGTTTGGCAATGATTTGTACCTTACTATTGATATCGGACTTCAGGCGTATGCGGAACAGCTGCTTGAAGATAAGAAGGGTGCGGCAATTGTAATGGATGCCAAAACCGGTGAAATTCTGGCGATTGTCAGTAAGCCTGACTATTCCCCCGGTCTGTTTTCCGGTATTGTCGAGTCCGATGTGTGGAACGAGTTGCTAAATGATGCCGAACGTCCGCTGTATGACAGGGCTATCCAGGGAACCTATCCACCGGGTTCCACCTTTAAGATCGTTGCTGTCCTCGCATCTCTCGAAGAAAATATCCTTGATCCTGAAACAACCGTAAGGTGTCGCGGTGTTTATAAATTAGGCCGGCGTGAATTCAAGTGCTGGAAGGAAATCGGGCACGGACGGATGAACTTGTTCGATGCTGTTGTAAATTCGTGTAATGTCTATTTTTATACGCTGGTTCGGAAAATGGATGTAAGCCTATGGGCCACGTATGCCGGAAAATTTCGGTTTGGTGAGTTAACAAAGGTCGATCTGTACGGCGAGTCTCAGGGAATCTTACCGGATGAACCCTTTCTGGATAATAAATATGGAAAAGGTGGCTGGAGCGAAGGGAATAAACTGAATCTCGTGATTGGCCAGGGGGATTTACTGGTGACCCCTTTACAGATGGTGCGATTTACCGGGGCCCTGGCGACCCATGGAAAACTGGCAACCCCGCACCTGGGATTAGAGTATATGGAGCACGGGACAAACCGTTTTCAACGGTTTGCGTTTTCTTCCGCGGATTCCATTCGGAGTATATCCGCTTCGTCCTGGGAGTTTGTCGAAAAAGCAATGTATGACGTGGTCAATTCAAAAACCGGGACGGGTCGTGCTGCCAAAGTACGTGGATTGGATGTGTATGGGAAAACCGGTACCGCTCAAAATCCGCACGGCGAAGCTCATTCCTGGTTTATAGGTTATTCGAAATACGGCAATCGTACGCTTGCTATAACGGTCCTGATCGAGCATGGTGGATCGGGCGGCGGAGAGGCCGCAGTAACAGCAAGACAGATTTTCAGTTATTGTCAGAAAAATCTACCCAAAGAAACTGACGTGAAAGAGGTAACTGTCCGGTGAGAAAATCAATCCAGATTGGCAGTTCAATATCAAACAGCAATTATTTGATTGCGCTCACTGTGTTTTTACTATGCGTTGCCGGTCTCATGGCGTTATATAGTGCGTCCCTGCATGTGGAAGCGTCATTTTTTAAAAAGGTCATTGGAAAACAGCTTTTATGGATGATACTTGGTGTCATCACTATGTTTGCGATATTTCTGCTCCAAAAGAAGTTTTTGTTCGATGGTGCTTTTATTTTCTACTGGATCGGTATCGCTATGGTCGTATTGCCCTATTTTTTCGGGAGTTCTGCTGCCAGCACGAACCGTTGGTTTGTGCTGGGTCCGTTTCACTTTCAGCCCTCGGAGTTTATGAAAATTCTGGTGATTGTTGCGGTGGCACGCTATTTATCCGGGAGTGATCTGATTATTTCGGACTTTAAATCATTGATTATGCCGCTGCTTCTGGCGCTGCTGCCAATGGGCATTGTATTAAAACAGCCGGATTTGGGTACGTCCATCATCTATTTCATGCTGGTTTTCCCCATGTTAATCTGGGCCGGCGCCCGGATATACCACCTCTTTATTGTCCTCGCACCGGTTATCAGTATCATAACCGCGTTTAATTTTTACAGTTTTTTTATCTGGGTTTTAATATTGATCGTGGTTCTTTATTTCAGTAAAGAAAGAATCTGGGTCGCCATTATCCTCTTTGTTTTCAATTTATCCCTGGGATTTTTAACACCGGTACTCTGGAATCGTCTGAAACCGTACCAGCAGAACAGAATCATGACATTATTCAACGTAAATGCTGATCCGCTGGGATCGGGATACCAGGTTATCCAGTCCCAGGTTGCGATTGGATCCGGGGGACTGTTTGGAAAAGGAATCGGCAACGGAACCCAAACCCACTTAAAGTTTTTGCCTGAACAGCACAACGATTTTATCTTTTCGGTGATTGGTGAGGAATATGGGTTTGTGGGGGTTATCGTCGTTCTGTTCTTGTTTTTTATACTGATATCGCTGCTGATAAGTGTCGCGTATCGCCTGCGTGACCGGTTCAGTTCGTTAGTGGTGATTGGAGTAATGAGTGTTTTGTTTTTTCATGTATTTATCAACATTGCCATGACGGTGGGGCTTTTACCGGTTACGGGATTGCCGTTACCTTTTTTAAGTTACGGGGGCTCATTTATTATCAGTTGCTTTTTAATGGTTGGATTGGTCTTTAATATCAGCCTGGAACGCCGCCGCTAAATGCCCAAAATAAAGTAAATTACCATTTGTTTTTTCAACGAAATATCGTAGCTTTTACTGCTGGATTTTATGTCCAATTTTTATTAGAAGAACTATTATGAAAAACAAAAAATTGCTCTTGAGTATCGTTCCTATTGCAGGCGTTTGCCTGCTTTGTATGTCGTTTGAGACACGCACGATTGCCAAGCCAAAAACCAAGGATGCCGGCCCGAATGAGGAGTTGACCAGCCTTCAGACCCAGATTGGTGACATTGAGCAGAAACTGAATAAAACAGTTAAATTGGTGAACAGTCTGTCCGGTAAAGTCAAAGACCTTGGCCGTGTTGAGATCGCTCCTAATAATTTCGGGGGCCAGATCGGCCAACTGGATAGTGCTCTGCACGTTCTGGAATCGGTGGCTGCGGCACTGAGTCATGATTTTGTAAAACTACAACGGCAGGTGTCGCTAAATGCCCGGCGGGCGAGTTATACAGACAGTATCAACTTTGAGATTTTGTCCCAATTGGTGATTCTGGAGAACCGGATTGTGTCCCTGGGGGCCAGTTTAAGCGAAACCAAATCCATTACGAATACCCAGCCGGCGTCTCAGACTCCGGTTTCCGGTGGAACTTATCGGGATCGCTATCTACAGGCGCTGACATTTCACCAGAATGGAAACAATGAAGAGTCAATCGGGCTGTTCCGACAGCTGTTAAATGAGGATAAATATCATGAATTAGCCGATAATGCCCAGTACTGGATTGGGGAATGTTTTTATTCGATGAAACAATATCGACGTGGGATCGTAGAATTCGAGAAAGTATTTGCATTTAAGGACAGTAACAAAGAGGACGATGCACAATTTAAACTCGGATTATGTTATGCGGCTATGGGCGAGCGAGATAAAGCAATTGATGAGTTTCAGCGATTAATTGATTATTATCCCCAGAGTGAATTTGTAATCAACGCTAAACAATTTGTGAAATAGAGATATGATTAAAAGAATATATTTTTTAACATCCGAGATTGTACCCTTTGCCGAAAGCTATCATCTGGCGTCATTTTCTAAGGAAATACCCATTGTGTTCAACGAACGAAAATATGATTTCCGCCTGATGATGCCGAAATATTCATTTATCAGCGAACGCCGGTATATTCTGCGTGAAGTGATCCGGCTTCGGGATATGAACCTTCAGTATCAGAACAAGACGATTCAGGCCAGTGTAAAATCAGCATTTATACCCAATACCAAAGTGCAGGTTTATTTTCTGGAACACGATGACTACTATTCAAACGACGCTCCTGATCTGTATAAGGAATCCAATACCGAGTTTGGTCATAATGCATTACGGTTTGGATATTTTGCGTCAGCCGCGCTGATAACCCTGAATTATTTGCGCTGGAAGCCCGAGGTAATTATTCTGAATGACTGGCAGATGAGTCTGATTCCATTGATGATTAAATCCGGCCTTTTGGACAATACCTATTTTAACGATGTCAAAATACTCCAGATCCTTCATTCAAAAAATCCCCTTTCCAACTATCTGCTTGACGATTATAAAAGAATCGGCTTGACGGATTTAGATAGCGATCTGATTGTAAAAAATAAAAAGATGGATTGTGTTGCCGCGGCGAACAAACTCAGTGATCATACCCTGCTGATTAATACAGGCAAGGATTTAGAGAAATCCTATATGGCAGATTCGGTATATAAAAACCTGTTCGGCAAAGACAAGTCGAAAGTTTCGACCTATAACCTAAAAAGTGAATCTCCGGAAGAATGGCAGAACTTAGCAGATGAAATTATTAAAATCGTGGAACAGTTATAAAGACCGTGAACGTCTGCATGGACGTTTGACACTAAGCAAATATCAATCTTCAATTTATCGTTACTGTCAGTTTACATCTCTGGCTTTTCTGTTGATAATAGCCTCTTGCGAAGAGAAAATACCGACCATTCAGAATCCCGGTGGTTTTTATGATATTAATATGTTAACAATATCCGCCGATTCAATGACCGTTGCACAGGCTGTTGTCAATCCGGGTATCGGACAATCCGATATACTGTATATTGGAAACGATGAAAATGTCTATGCGTACACCTTGTTAAAATTTGGTGAGATTGATTATTATTTGCCGGATTCGGTGGAAAAATTTATTTCTTTGAAATTGAATTTAAGAAGTGATCGTCAATATCGATTGGATAGCTCGAATAACGACACTATTAAAATAGAAATATTACATTTGGAGAATGATGGCGCTGATCCCTGGACCGAAGATAGCAGCCACTTTGGGAATTTCAAAATTGAAAATTATAAGAATTTAGGCAAATTACGGGTTTTAGCAGAGTTCGCCTACACCGACTCGGACACCGTTGTCATTAATTTGGATACTGCTCTTGTGTCTCAATGGTACAAAGTCACTAACGAGGATTACACCTTGGTCCTTATGCAATCAGATACAAATAAAACGGCCGTTCAGACATTTCATTCAACAGAGTCGCCTTATTATCCGTGGCTGGAGGTAGTCTATTACGTAGTCGGAGATACCTCGCTGAAGAGTAGTTATATTTTGCCGACTGAAGATTTATCCATCATCAAATTTAAAAAACCGGCTGGATCGTCCAACCTGTTGAGTATAAATTCGGGACGGGCGAGTTTCAGTGTGTTAGCATTTGATTTTGAAGATCTGTTTACTGACGAGAATGAATTCATTGCAAAAGCAGATTTACGACTCAATATTGATCCGGTCCAGACCCAGCAATACGGTGAAATATTTTACCTTTATGTAAATCTGGCGGATTCCAGTATTCTGGATGCTGACGGAAATCTCGATCCCAATTACAATCCGGTTGGCCAATCCTACGATTTTTACCACGCCGTGGGGGTTTCAGATACTATAGCGGATATCAATGTTAAATCCCTGCTGCAGGAAGTCGTGAGCGATTATATCAGTAACTATGGAATTGTGCTCTATACCGTTCCGACGTTTTCGAATATTTCAACACTTAGTCTGTACAATGCTTCCGACCAGAATCCGGCTGGTTTTCGCCCGTCTCTTCGGATTTTAACGATGAAAGAACAATAGATTTATGATCAAACGCGTTGCCATAATATTTTTGTTAACTTGCTCTCTCTTCGGGCAGACCTCGTATTACTCAACTTATGGCTTTGGTCTGTCCTCGCCTGCGATTTCCGCCCGTTACCTGGCGTTAGGCCAGACCGGCATTGCCATTCCTGATTCTATCAGCCTGAACATATCAAACCCAGCCCTGTGGGATGGTTTTATGACCACTTCGGTTCAAGGGCAATTGGGTACTTCATCGTTTACTACATCTTCCGGTTGGCCGGGAGCGACGCAGACTCAATTTCTCGGATTTTCCTTCAAATTTCCCATCGGTAAAGATGCGGGTTTTGCAATGGGCATCACACCATATACCCGGATGAAGGGTGAAATCAGTATAAGCGATTCGGTCGATTTTTACGGAGAACCGGTCAGCTACAGTTCTGAAGTGGACGTTGAAGGGGGAATATCGGAGTTTTTTCTGGGGGGCGGTTATCGGGTTAGTCCTCGGCTGAGCCTTGGCCTGAAAACCCGGCTGTTTTTTGGCAGTTATCTGACCCGAATGGCGACAGATGTTGATGATGACGGATCCGTCAATACCTATTACCGGGAATATGCGGTTGTCGAGGGTTCCCAACTGGAGTTGGGAGCGTATTGGATCAGCCAGAACCAAAAACTGGAGTTGGGTGGGACCTATGCTCAGAACCTGAATTTTGATTATTACCGGCATTTTGATTATTACTTCGGGGACGATACAACAATGGCTGTTCAATCCCTGAAATTCCCGACAACATTTCAACTTGGTATGCGGCGGAAACTCGGTGAATCGCTTGCGTTTTCCGCCGATCTTGCCTATTCAATGGTTTCGTCGTCACTTTTCGAGGAATTCAGCGTTGTGAATACATCTTCAACACAAAATCCTCTTTATATTGGAATTGGACTCGAAAAACAGCCGGCAAGCAGGATTAATGCATCCTATTGGCAAAAGATAGCGCTCCGGACCGGAGCATTTTATCAAACCGAAGCAGTTTACCAAGACGGTAAACTGAGTGAAACAGGAATAAGTTTTGGGGTTGGCGTACCGTTTAATCATTATTCCAACCGAATTGATTTGGCTGTCGTGGCGTCGATTCGCGATGGTTTTCTTTCCGGGAAAATCGGGAAGGAGACGTTGCTGTCATTTTATGCCAGTGTTACAACAGGGGAGTTGTGGTTTAAGAGGTTTAAGAGGTTTTAATTCTAAAAGAAGGGGTGTGTCATGAAAGATCAGCGCCTAATGCATCTGCTGGTTCTCGTTTTATTGCTAGTGACATCGATTTTTTTAAGTCAATGTCTTCCGCCGGCAGATTCATCTGAAGACGCTCAGCTCGCTGAACCTAAGCGGGAAATCGATCGGGATAAATGTGACCTTTATCTGAATTTTGCATACAGTTACTATCAGAATCAGAACTGGTCCAGTACGATTAAAAATTATAAAAAAATGATGGAATATGGCTGTAAAGAAGAGTATGCTCAGGATATCTATTCCTATTTTGGGCGTGCGTATCAGCAAATGGCCAAGACTGATCCGGTGTATTTTGACAGCGCTTTGTTTGTCTATCAGGAAGGCGAAAAATATCTTCCCAAAGATATGTACCTTCGTAAAAACATTGCCTATATCTACCATGTACAGGGAAAGATCGATCTGGAAATCCGGGAATATGAAAAAATGATTGAACTTCAGCCGCAGGATCTGGAGCTGTACCGTAGTTATAATAAATTGTGTTTCGGACAGGAACGCTTAGAGGACATGCTCTGGGGTATTGAAAAGATATTGGAAATTCAACCCGATGACCAACAGGCTCTCAGTGACCGTTTACTGGTCTATCAACGGCTGGGGAAAAATATCATAGATGTACAAAAAAACCAGTGGGAACGGAATCCCAACAATGTACGTTACGGACTGGAATATGCCGATGCGCTGTCCGATCAGTTGGAATATGATAAAGCGATTGAGGTGCTGAAAAAGGTAACAGCTGTGGACCTGCGGAACAAAGAAGCCTGGGACAAATTAGCGGAACTTTATAAGAACCTCGGAAAATATCAGAAAGCCGCGAGTACGTACGAGCACATCAATAAAAATATTGATCCACAGGGCCTGAATGTCATTGATAACATTTCAAAAATGTATTTGAATCTTTCCGATTATGAAACTGCTTACAGCTGGGCTAAAAAAGCTATGGCTATCGGTAATTCACAGCTGGCGTACAAAGTGCGCGCCGATGTCCTGTTCGCGGCAGCGGAACGCTGCAGCGCAGCTCGCACGCCAATCAGTTTTGAAGATAAACTGGCCTACAAACTCGCCTACGACGACTATCTGCAGGCGAAAAAGCTGGGTGATTTCAGTGTCCAGTCCCGGATTGATTTTTTGAAAGAATATCTGATTCCGACCCGTGAAGACTGGTTCATGAACCGTTATGACGGCGCCGGCAACGAGCGAACCGTGTACCGTCCCCGGCTGGATTGTTACAAATGGATTGACCTAAACGTCAGTATAGACTAAAAATTTATGAATATTGCCTTTGGCTCCGATCATGGCGGAGTTGAATTAAAATCCGCCCTTATTAAGTTTGCACGAGCGAGTGGGCACACGCTAATTGATTGTGGATCTTCGGGAACAGAATCCGTGGACTACGCCGACTATGCCGGGGCCGTAACAAAGTTGATCACAGATCATCAGGCGGACCGGGGGGTGCTTGTCTGCAAATCCGGTATCGGTATGAGTATTGCGGCCAATAAAGTCCGGGGAATTCGGGCAGCCCTGGTTTATAATGATGAAGTCGCATCACTAAGCCGAAGACATAATGATGCCAATGTGATCTGTTTTGCCGCGTCCTATACAGACCAGGAATCCGCTGGAAAAATGCTTGATATCTGGCTGAACGCCGATTTTGAAGGCGGTCGTCATCAGCGGCGCATCGATAAACTGGATAAACTTTTGGAGACAGATCGTGGATTTTGATTATTTACGCACGAATGACCCCGATGTTATGTCGGCGATTTCAGCGGAGTTTGAACGCGAGCGCGGGACTTTGGAACTGATTGCATCGGAGAACTTCGTCAGTCCGGCGGTGCTGGAAGCGGCCGGTTCGGCGATGACCAATAAATATGCCGAAGGATATCCGGGAAAACGTTATTACGGTGGCTGTTCGGCGGTGGATACCGCTGAAAATCTGGCACGTGACCGTGTAATGGAACTATTCGGCGCGGAATATGCCAACGTACAGCCGCATTCCGGTTCCCAGGCGAACATGGCGGTTTATTTTACACTGCTGGAAACCGGTGACACGGTGTTGGGAATGAACCTGGCGCATGGCGGACACTTGACCCATGGCAGCCCGGTAAACTTTTCGGGAAAATTATTTAATATTGTTTCCTATGGAGTAAAACGGGAAACGGGACGGATCGATTTTGAACAGATGGCGAAAATCGCGAAAGAAACCAGGCCTAGGATGATCATTGCCGGTGGCAGCGCTTATCCACGCTTTCTCGATTTTGAGCGATTTCGGGAAATCGCTGACAGCGTTGGCGCATTCCTGATGGCTGATGTGGCCCATCCGGCCGGTCTGATCGCTGCGGGATTGCATCCGGATCCGTTACCGCACTGCCATATCGTGACGTCAACGACCCATAAAACCCTGCGCGGACCCCGGGGCGGATTAATTTTAATGGGCAAAGATTTCGAGAATCCCTTTGGCATCGTTGCCCCCAAAACCGGTCGGACAAAGATGATGTCCGAGATTGTGGATTCCAATGTGATGCCGGGTATTCAGGGCGGACCGCTCATGCATATTATTGCAGCAAAAGCCGTGGCTTTTGGGGAGGCTCTCAAACCGGAGTTTAAATTGTATGCCCGGCAGATTATCACTAATGCAAAAATCTTAGCCGAAGAACTGGCCAGCCGGGATTATCAGTTAACTTCCGGGGGAACCGATAATCACCTGATGCTGATCGATTTAACCAATAAAGGATTATCCGGTAAAAAAGCTGAAAATACTCTTGAGGAATCCGGGATTACAACCAATAAAAACATGGTTCCCTTCGATACAAAAAGCCCGTTCGTTACCAGTGGAATCAGAATCGGGACCGCTGCCATGACGACACGCGGAATGAAGGAAGATGAGATGCGCACAATTGCCCGATTAATTGATAAAGCGCTTGCAAACCATGAAGATGAAACCATAAAACATTCGGTCAGGGAAGAGGTTCGCGAACTTTGCAACCAGTTTCCCCTGTACCGGGAAATAAACGCATAGGTAAGCCATGAAATGTCCTTTTTGTGAATCGATTGAGACAAAAGTTGTGGACTCCAGGTCCGCACAGAAAAATAATGCCATCCGCCGTCGCCGTGAATGCCTGGATTGCGGGCATCGTTTTACCACGTATGAGTATGTAGTGGAATACCCGCTGACAATTATTAAAAACGACGGACGGCGTGAAGAGTACGACCGCCAGAAATTATTGGACAGCTTGAGAATCGCCTGTAATAAGCGGCCGTTACCCGCCGATAAACTTGAATCAGTTGTCATCGATATCGAAAAAGAGATTGAAGAACTTTCCGGTGCTGAGATCGCTTCTAATTTTATCGGCGAACTGGTCATGAAATATTTAAAGGAGTTGGACGAAATCGCTTATATTCGGTTTGCTTCGGTGTATAAAAAATTTAAGGATCTGGATGAGTTTAAAGACCAGATCGATAAGATGGCAACCTGAGATTCAATCCGTTGAGAGAGTTTAAGGTGGAACATTTCCAGGATATAAATAGTTGGAATGTGATGGCCGTCAGTGCTTTTTATAAAGAATAGAGGTTAATATGTTATCCGATGAGCTGCTTGAAATTTTAGTGTGTCCAAATTGTAAAAAGGATATCGAATATGATAGAGAGCATTCAAAACTGATTTGCCATGAATGCCGGCTCAAATTTGACATAAAAGATGATATTCCGGTTATGCTTATTGATGAAGCCGAAAAATTTTAATTCGGTTTGAAAATGAAATGTGCTTGATTCTTGACAGAAATACCTTTAATTTCCTCGATGAAAATGGAGTGCCTATCGAATAATTGATAAACCCTGAATGAAGAAAGCAGACACTATTTTTCTTCTGACAATTCCAAAATTACAGGTATTGAGCAACCGAATTACAACTATTTTTCGGTTTTTTGTTTCTAGGAGGTTTTAATGAAAAACAGCGTGATTATATTAACATTGTTGCTGCTTGGCATCACAGCCGGTTTCGCCCAAAGTGAGGCGGGAGCGGTTTGGTTGCTCATCAATCCCGGTGCCCGCTCTGCCGGTATGGGAGAGGTCGGAGCGGCTATTGCCGATGATGCATATGCAACATTTTATAATCCAGCAGGTCTGGGTTTTTTAACCGGTAGAGAACTTGCGTTAACTCACACAAACTGGTTACCTAATCTGGCAAATGATATTTACTATGAATTTCTAGGCTATCGCCATTTCGTGAAAAATGTCGGCATGCTGGGTGGACATATCATTCTGCTGAACCTGGGCGAACAGGAACGGACGGATGAGTATGGCAATCCTTTAGGAACATTTTCATCTTTTATGATGGCAATGACCGGTTCATATGGAACTGCGTTGTCGCGAACATCATCGATTGGTGTGAATGTTAAAATGGTTCATCAGCATCTGACTGACCAGGGGGCCGGTGCGGAAAAGGGCAAAGGGGCATCGACAAATTTTGCCTTTGATGTCGGCTATCTAAAACGCCAGTTTCTTCTGAGAAATTTGACCTTTGGGGTTGCGATTGCCAACATTGGCCCTAAAATTGCCTTTATCGATGTGGCCCAGGCCGACCCGATGCCGACTAACCTGAAGTTAGGGTTTAATTACACCTTTGGCGGCGAATATAACAAGGTTACCATAGCCTACGACGTAAATAAATTACTGGTTGCATCTTATCCGGATAGAGATATTGACGGTGACGGACTCATCGGTCATTATGACGAAAACGGTCATTATACTTCTGCCGGTGAATTTAATGAAGATGGCAAGATGGAAGCGGCCCATACCGATGATTGGTATATCGGGATATTCACATCCTGGGTGGACGACTGGTTATTGTTACATGATTCGGCTGCCGATGGTATTGGCGAGGCGGATAAGGACGGGGACACCAAGGATGGATCGTTTACGAATGAATTGGAAAAACTGACCCATAATTTCGGAATTGAGTACTGGTATTCCGATCTTTTTGCTATCCGTATGGGCTTTATTTATGATAAGCCTGGACATATTCTGGTTAATGATAAGTGGCCGGTGCCGACATTCGGCGCCGGGTTGCGCTACGCCGGTCTGGGATTTGATTTTGGATATACCGCCGGTGATGCCGGGCATCCGCGCCAGAACACGATGCTTTTTTCCCTTGATATTAATTTTTAGGAGCGCAGTCTGACCCACGGTTAAATCAGGATATTTAACGCATTGCAGAATCATCTGTACCATGAAAAAAACAACTATTCTTTTACTAACAATATTCGTTATTGTACTTTCAGCAGCGACACAGTCTTATGCTGAAATATCACCGGTTTTAAGAAAAACGTCACGATCAATTCCTCAAGCTAACGCAATCTCGGGAACGATCTCTATTTGTGCCCTGCGGGTAGCATTTCAGCAGGATGAGAATGAAGCCACAACGGGGAATGGGCGGTTTTTAACCCAGGCTGAATTGCCCTGTAAAGATGAAAACTTTCCGCCGGTCGATCCGGCGCCGCATAATAATGCCTATTTCAAAGACCACATCCGGGCGGTCTCGAACTATTATAATCGGGCCTCATCGGGTCAATTAATTATTGATACAACGAACTCCGCTGTTTTTCCCAGAACTGATGACCAGGTTTATGCATTATCAAGGAAAATGGAGTACTATCACCCGTTTCTGAAAGTAGATTCCATTGATGTTCGGTTAACCGAATTACTGGTCGAGGCCATTCAAATAGCTAACGAGGATGCCGATATTGATTTCAGTCAGTACAATGTAGTTGTTGTGTTTCACGCCGGCGTGGGGCAGGACTTTGCTATCGATCTCGATCCGACACCCTATGATATTCCCTCCGCTTATCTGAACAGTGATGATATCGCCGATTATTTTTCATCGATAAATCAATTGGCAACGAGTATTGTCGTCGATAGTGGGACTGAAATTACTCAAGGAATAATTCTGCCGGAGTCGCAAAACCACTTACTTTACGAAAATTGGGCAGATATTTTTGGCGGTGCGACTACGCCCTGTGATTACCAGATCGGTTTGAACGGAACATTTGCCTTTATGATGGGATTTTACCTGGGTTTGCCTGGTCTGTATAATACCGAAACCGGCGAAACCGGCGTCGGAAAATTCGGGCTGATGGATCAAGGCTCGGCAAATTTGAATGGTCTAGTGCCGTCGTTTCCGTCCGCTTGGGAACGATATCATATGGGATGGGATGAACCGGTCCTGGTCGATGGTTTTGAAGATGTGAAACTCCAGTACGCCGAATCCGGCTCGGATACTACGCTGTGGCTGATTCCGATCAACGATGATGAATATTTTCTTGTTGAAAATCGCTATTCCCATGTCCGGCCCGGAGTTTCTCTTGACAGCATCCAATACAAGCAGTACCTGGACGGTGGTGAGAAGGACTGGCCGCCGACGATTCCGTTGATTGTGGACGAAATAAGCGCGGAATTTTCTTTGGAAACCGGTGTGCTTTTATCAGTTCCACGGTATGACGTAGGTTTGCCGGGATCGGGACTGTTGATCTGGCATATCGATGAATCCGTGATCGATGCAAATCTGGCCACGAATAGTATCAATAATAATAAAGAACATCGCGGCGTGGATCTGGAAGAGGGCGATGGCGCTCAGGACCTGGGATATGCATCCCAGATTATTGGCGCCAATGTGGATGTGGGCTGGTACTTCGATCCCTGGTTTGCCGGCAATGAGGGTTTCTGGGACCTGAATTCCGAATACCCCGAAGATGACGAAAAACGCGTCGGATTCACCAATTCAACCAACCCGTCGTCCCGCAGTTATAACTGGGCGTATACCGGGATTGTGGTGAACTGTATTGGGCCGTCGGAAGCGGTGATGAGTTTTCGGATAAAATCTGATTTTCAAATTGAAGGTTTTGATATTGATTGGCATTCACGCCCGGGTTCAGTTACACCATATTTAACACTCTTACCTGTCAACTTTGATACAAGCGATCCAACGAATGAGTTGATTGCTTCCTGGAACTGGAAACCATCATATTATTACTCCTTTGATGAATCAGGTACGGAAATGTATTATGATTATGTTCCTTTTGCTGAATATCCAGCCGAAATAAATGTATCAAATGTAAATTACTTGATTGGATTCCAAAGAAATACTCCATCGGACACACTGGATATTTGGGAATATAAAATCCTTGAGACCGGTGAGATAACGCTAACTTATCACAAGCAGATTCTTGGAAATCGGGTAGTCTCAAACCGGCTATCCTATAACGACCGTTTGCTTTTCTGTACGGTAGATGATCAAACTGATGACTATTACTTGATAGCCTATTATCCTGAGGATAACTCTACTGTCATTGAACAAATCGATTTTCCGGTTTACCGGATTGTGAATAACAATAATTCAATTTATACGGATTCTCCTGATGGAGTGATTATGAGCATCGATCCTGAAACATTGGCACCCGATCCATTGATTACTAATCTCAGTCTAGGTATTCAAACGTTGGGATTGGCGAATATCAACGAGAACCAGATTCCAGATCTGATTGTCGTCCATTCAGATCAAATATCTCTGGTTCTGGATATACAGGATGAAACTCAGGACATCTTGACATTCAGCGGCGAATTTGATTCAACATTAGCCTTTTCCGATATTGACGGCGATGGCAAAGTTGAAATCATTGTCAAAAATGAAACGGGAATTTATGCGCTCAACGAAAATCTGACTTTGGAAAACAATTTCCCGATATCGGTTCCAAATATATATACGGGAAAATCTTTCCTGCCAAATATACTAACGACAGATGTTGATGGTGATCAGATTCTGGATATTATCGTGACTCTGGAAGATGTCGGCATTCTGGCCTATAATTTTCATGGCGATTTAATCGATGGTTTCCCAAGAGCGTTACTGAACAGTGTTACGGAACAGTCAGTACTCATGGAAAATGAAAACGGTACATTTATCGTCACATCGAACATCAATAGAACGGATATTGTCGGTTTGTATTTATCGGATGGACCATTATCCGAAAATGCCTGGTACTGTTTTGGCGGCGATGTGGGACACAGTTTTTATTATCCGGTAATCCCGCAGAGCAGCGCGGTTATATCCGATGGTCTTCTGAACAAAACCAAAACCTTCAACTGGCCGAATCCGGCGAAAAACAACCGCACGGCAATTCGCTATTTTCCGCTGGCCGACTGTGACATTGAAATCACGATTTATGATCTGGCCGGGAATTTCATCAAATCCTTCACCGATACAAATCCGCTGATAAATGATTATAATGAAAAAGAATGGGATGTCAGCAATATCGCCAACGGCGTCTATTTCGCGGTGGTGAAGGCCAGCTCCGGCAGCAAGTCCGAAAATAAAATTGTCAAAATTATGGTTATTCATTAGTGGTTATAAATTTTCGAGTATATCGAATATACATACAAACTATCTCGCTTTTAATTGGACTTCTGTTCCCGGTATCAGTATCTGCGCAATTTGCGACCTACAATCACCCGGAACTGGAATGGAAGACTTTTGAAACCGAGCATTTTGAAATTCATTATCACCAGGGCGCCGAGTGGACTGCTCAGAAGAGCGCTGAAATTGCCGAGTCCGTCTATGGCCCGATAACAACATTTTATAATTATGAACCGGACCAGAAAACCGATCTGATTATCAAGGATATCGGCGATATTTCCAACGGTGCGGCCTACTATTTTGATAATAAGATTGAAATCTGGGCCACACCTTTGGATTACCCGCTCAGAGGCAATCATCACTGGTTACTGGATGTCATCAGCCATGAGTTTGCTCATATTGTATCCCTGGCGAAATCGATGAAGTTCTCCCGATCAGTGCCGGGTTTTTATTTTCAGGTGCTTGATTACGAGGATGAAAAACGGGATGATGTTATTTACGGTTATCCACGGGTCATCTCCTCTTATCCAATTCCCGGAGTGGTGATTCCCATGTGGCTGGCGGAGGGTATGGCGCAGTACATGTGGCCGGGAACATCGAATGACTTTTGGGATTCCCACCGGGATATGCTCATGCGGGACAGGGTGCTCAGCGACAATGTGCTGTCATTTACACAGATGGCGTCGTTTGGTAAAAGGGGTATCGGTAACGAGTCGACCTATAATCAGGGTTATGCCTTTGTGGAATACCTGGCTGAACGCTTTGGACCGGAAGTAATTTCTAATCTGGCTGCTGAAATTTCCCGGCCGGTTCAGTTTTCTATCGATAATGCCCTGAAAAAAGTTACCGGAGTCCGTGGCGATCAATTGCATACCGACTGGGTCAATCATCTGGAAAATCAATACCAGTCACTGACTGCCACCATTCAACAAAATCTGGTGAAAGGCGATATAATAATTGAAGAAACGACTACTCAATATTATCCCGAATGGAGTGGTGATTCGATTCTCTATTACCTGTCCAATAAGGGCCGGGACTATTTTATGCAGACGTCATTGTTTCGGATGAATCTCAAAAATGGTAAAAGTAAACTGATTCAACCCGGTGTGCTGTCGCGTATTTCGGTTGCCCCGGATGGCCAGCAGGTATATTATTCTAAAAACAGTAAACCCGATAAGCACGGTTCGGTCTATTATGATCTCTATCGCTATGATCTGAAAAAGAAAAAAGAGAAGCGGATAACTAAATTTTTCCGTGCCTACAATCCCTCTATTTCGCCGGATGGTAAGCGCATAGCCTACGTGTCCGGGAAAGACGGCAGCTCAAATTTATATATCATGGATCTGGATTCTTCCGATTCGGTTCAACTGACGGACTATAATAACGGTGAAGAACTGTTTACAGCGCACTGGTCACCTGATGGCCAGATGCTGGCTTTTGATTACTTAACGGATCATGGTCGTAACCTGGCGATTTATCGTTTCAATGATGATCGAATAGAATACATTGATAATTCGGCATACGATACCCGGAATCCATACTTCAGCCCTGACGGGATATGGCTTTACTTCGCCTCGGACCAGACCGGTATTTTTAACATTTATCGAAAATCATTAAAAACAAACACTATTGAGTTAGTCACCAATGTTACGGGTGGCGCTTTCATGCCGACCGTGAATTCACAGGGCGAATTACTCTATTCAATCTTTGAAAATTCATCCTTTAAAATTGCTAAAATTGAAACGCCGGAAGCCATCGATCCGACGCTCAGTCAGTATATTGACTATACTGCCAAAATTCCCGGTATGATGGATTTTTCCCAGGATAGTTTACCGGTATCAGTCACCTACAAACAGCAATTTTCAAAAATGTTTTATCTGCCCCGGGTGATGATTGATTACGGAACGGTAAAGCCAGGATTTTATTTCTATTCGTCGGAGATACTGGAAAAATTTAACATTTTCGGGGGCGCATCACTGAACAGCATTATGGACCGGGATATGTTCATACTCCTGGAATATCATCAGTGGTATCCGACGCTATTTGTTGAGTTTTATAACATTACGAGGAATATTCTCAATCAAAAAGCTATGGTGTTGGATGTCTATCCAACGAATCTTGATTATAAATTTGATTTAATCGAATTTGTATCGGGTATTTCTGTGCCAATAGATGGGATAAACCAAATACGACTGGATGTATCATTTTCAAAATATCGAGCGGTATCAGATCAGGAAATTCCATTTGAAAATTATTATTTTCATGGTTTTAATTATGATTATTACCGGGGAATGAATATTAAACTAAACTGGCAGTTCAGGAAAGTACGCCGTACAGTAAACAGCGATACCAATCCTGACAATGGTCTGACTCTGAATACCAATATTTACCGGAATTACGATAAGTTCATCCGCGATTTTGATGTTAATAATGCTTATGGTACGCTGGGAGTTGATTTTCGGAACAATTACTACTGGAAAATTGAACATGAAGGCAATTGGTACCACAAATACCCGGTTTTTAAAAAACTGGTTGGTACACTTAGCTGGCAATTTGGGACAATATCAAAGCCAGATATCAATTCCTTTTTTAATTTTTTCGGCGGCGGTATGCCCGGATTAAAAGGTTATCCCTTTTACAGTATTGAAGGACGAAACCTGCTGGTGGTGGATTATACCTGGCGGATTCCACTGTTTACGGAAAAGGATATTCAGATTCTGCCCTTCAATCTTCAGAATGCATTTCTGGCGACCTATGTGGAAACCGGTAATGCCTGGAGTACAGTAGAGGATTATCCCTATCTGGTAGACTGGTCGGAGTTTACCCTGAACGGCAGAGATGTAATCAAAGCCGTCACGGCCGCCTTTAAACGGGATGTGGGCGTACAGTTGCGGCTCAGCGGATTTTCTTTTTATGCATACCCGACGTCGATAAGTCTGGATTTTGTCTATGGTTTGGACGAATTTACGATAGAGGATAATCTTGGTGATGAACATATATATGGACACGAATGGCGCAGTTATTTAACAATTTTGTTTGGTTTATAAAGGAGGCATGATGAGAGGGCACAATTTAAAGGCGGTATTATTCCTGGCAATGCTTTTACCTTCACTGGCTTTTGCTCAGATGCATCTGGCCAATGAAACTTTAATCAATTCCGATCGTAGTATTTTGGAAAGCAGTTTGAAGTTTAATGCGATGGCGACGGATTCATTTGAGTTTGATTATGAAAAATCACCCGGACGAGCGTTCCTGATGTCGGCAATCGTGCCCGGTGCCGGTGAACTGTATGCCGGCGCCAAATGGCGGGCCCTGGCTTTTGCCGGCGTGGAAGTTTTTTCATGGCTCATGTATTTCAACCGCAAGAACAAGGGCGAAGATCTGGAACAGGGCTATATGGCCCATGCCGATGATTACTGGAAATTATCACAGCTTTATCAAAATGGCGCCTCGGGATACCAACTGACAGGACTGTCAGGACAGCACGGAGAAGGCTTCGGGTCACATAGTCTTTACCTGGAATACAATGGCGTTGAATATGAAGGGAATGCTATGTCTCTGGATACCGCCCTGCTCGGTTGGGAGGCGTTTGTTCTCAATGGCGAAATGCAGCCGGTCCGCACCCGTGATTATTATGAAAATATCGGAAAATACGATCAGTTTTCAGGTGGCTGGGATGACTTTACTGATTTTAATTCTATCTCCGATTCGGTTGTTTCCGTGTCTGATCTGCGGGACAATTATCTGACCCAGCGCAAAGAATCCAATGATGCGCTGAAAATGGCAACGAATTTTGCCACAGTCATTATGTTTAACCATTTGATTAGTGCGTTTCACGCCCAGATCGCAGCCAAGAATTATTCATCCGAAGAGGCGGATAAGGTTAGCTGGTATATGGGATTGGTAACGGATGTCCGCTTTAAGAATCCAATTCGGGGTTTGTCACTATCAATTGCTTTCTGATAACGGATTATGGTCATACGTTAAAATTTTATAAAGGGAAAAATGGGTTCAGTAATAGTTGATAAAAAAATAGTAGCAGTCTGGTTATTTGTTCTTTTGGCGGCGATGACCTGCTCAACAAAAACCAATAACCTCAAAATGGACCCGGCAGAATTTTTTCAGCGGGGCGAAGAGGCATTTAACAAAAAGAGGTACGAAAAAGCTATTGATAATTTTAACATGGTGATTCTCAATTCACCGGGTGGCGAGCTGGCTGATGATGCCCAGTATTACCTGGGTGAATGTTATTTTAAAAAGAAAGAATATTTGCTGGCGGTTTCTGAGTATCAGCAGCTGACTGAGCGTTATAGCTACAGTCCACTGGCTGAAAAGGCCTATTATCAGGTCGCCCTTTCCTATTTTGAACAATCTCCCAAGTATCCTTTGGAGCAGCAAAGCAGCCTGCGAGCGCTACAGGCTTTTCAGGATTTTATCGATAGCTATCCGGCCAGTGAATTACGGCTCCTGGCTGAACGGAAGATTGTGGAAATTCGGAATAAACTGGCCCGGAAAGTCTTTGAAAGCGGCCAATTGTACCGGAAATTGGAACAATTTGAGTCATCAATATTGTATCTGGATAAAATGCTGGAAGAATTTTATGATACGGACTGGGCGGTATTTGCACATCTGGAAAAAGCCCATTGTTATATCCGACTGCGACAATTTGATCAATATCAGGAGACGCTGAAACTGGTCAGGAAATATGACTCCAGTGATGAAATCAATGCGTATCTTCACCGTCTCAACCGTGTCTACGAAAAAGAGCAGCGCAAAATTGCCCGTGAAGAAAAAAGAAAACAGAGGCGATGAGAATTTGTCTCTATGGCGGTACGTTTGATCCTCCCCATAACGGGCACATGGCAATTGCCGAACAATGCCGTAAAAATCTGAATATTGATCGAATCCTTTTTATCCCTGCTTTTTTAGCTCCACATAAAACAAATGTAAAAATCAGTTCTGCGAAAGACCGGCTGGCAATGCTTCGATTAGCCATTCAGCCCTATCCCGGTCTGGAGATTTCAGAATTGGAGATTGACCGAAAAGGCATATCCTATTCTATTGATACGATTATTCAGATTAAAAAGGCATTGAGTCTGAACTCTGAAAATCTATATTTTTTAATCGGAGCGGATAGTTTAGCAGAATTGCATACCTGGCGACAACCTGAACGTATTCTGGATGAGTCCCGGGTTGTTGTCGCGGGCAGACCCCATTATTCAATGGATGATGTACCTGTGGATTACAGGAACAGAGTTGAGATTTTGTCTAATCCGCTGATGGACATATCCTCGACGGAAATTCGTCAAAAAGTAGAGCGGCACGAATCGGTTCGTTATCTCATTCCGGAGTCGGTGGCGGATTACATTAACATTCATAAATTATATCGAACCTGAAAATTTAATTTAAACTTATCTGAATCAGTCGCCTTGTTTAGAGACGGCGATTTACCTAAATTTGTTAGATGGAATTAAACGTACGAAATTTTTCAATAATCGCTCATATTGACCACGGTAAATCTACCTTAGCCGACAGGATGCTGGAATATACAGGGACGATTAGTCAGCGGGATATGAAATCCCAGGTACTGGATGATATGGATCTGGAACGGGAACGGGGTATTACCATTAAATCTCATCCGATCCAGATGCAATATCAGCATAAGGATGGAAAAAAGTATACACTGAACCTGATTGATACCCCCGGGCATGTAGATTTTTCCTATGAAGTTTCCCGAAGCCTGGCCGCCTGTGAGGGCGCCTTGCTGCTCGTGGATGCTTCCCAGGGAGTTGAAGCCCAAACCGTCAGTAATGCCTACTTGGCCATTGATAACGATCTGGTGATTATTCCGATTATCAATAAGATTGATCTGCCCGGCGCCGATGTGACTAGCGCCATTCACCAACTGATGGATCTGGTCGGTTGCGACGAGAAGGAAATCATTTTGACCAGCGCCAAGAGCGGTAAAGGTCTGGAAGATGTATTCCAGGCGATTATTGACCGGGTGCCTGCGCCGAAATCCTTACCCGACGAACCCTTGCGGGCGCTGATTTTTGATTCCATTTTTGATTCTTTCCGGGGTGCAATCGCCTATGTCCGGATCTTTGACGGTGAAATAAAACCCGGTGAAATAATCCGTTTCTTTACAAACAGTTCCAGTTATGAAGTGATGGAATTGGGCTATTTTAAAATGGGACGTGTGAAAACAAAACACCTGGTTTCCGGTGATGTGGGCTACATTGTTGGCGGCGTGAAAGATATTTCAAAAATTAAAGTCGGTGATACAATTACCACAAAAAACAAACCGGCGGAAAACCCGTTGCCCGGATACCGGGAAATTAAACCGATGGTGTTCAGCGGGATGTATCCGGTTGATGCGGAAGATTTTGAAGATTTACGCAGTTCCCTGGAAAAAATGACACTGAACGACTCATCACTGTTTTACGAAGCGGAAACATCCAACGCGTTGGGGTTTGGCTTTCGTTGCGGATATCTTGGTTTGTTGCATATGGAAATCGTTCAGGAACGCCTGGAACGGGAATTCGATCAGGAATTGATAACAACGATGCCGAATGTACGCTATCAGGCGATAATGAAAAATGGCAAAATGATTGAGATTCATAATCCGTCCTATATGCCAGAAGCTGGTGATATTGAGCGGGTTGAGGAACCCTATGTCAAAGCCGAAATCATTGTACAGTCGGACTATCTGGGAAATATTCTGAAACTCTGTCAGGAGAAACGGGGGATTTACAAGACTACTCATTACCTCGATACCGGAAAAGTCCAGATTATTTATGAATTGCCGTTGGGTGAAATTGTATTTGATTTTTTTGATAAGCTAAAATCCGTCAGCCGGGGCTATGCATCACTTGATTATGAACCGATTGGTTTCCGACCGGGGGACGTAGTAAAACTGGACATTCTGATTAATAATGAACCGGTAGACGCGTTATCGTGGATACTGCACCGGGATAATTCCTTCTTCCATGGACGTGAATTATGCAGCAAACTGAAGGAACTGATTCCAAAACAGCTCTACGAAGTAGTAATTCAGGCGGCCATTGGCAGTAAAATAATAGCCCGAACCACTGTGAAGGCGTTGCGAAAAAATGTTACCGCCAAATGTTATGGTGGTGATATCACCCGGAAACGCAAACTGCTGGAAAAGCAGAAAGAAGGCAAGAAACGCATGAAGCAGGTAGGCCGGGTGGAAATTCCACAGGAGGCCTTCCTGGCAGTGCTGAAGATGGAGCACTAGGAAAACCGTGAATTCTTACTAATGATTTCATAAAGACACATGGAATTATTAAAAGCCTACTGGCGCCAATCCAAATCCCCTTTTTACAGCCTTCTTTTTACGCTACCCATGCTCATTGCCTATGAGCTGATGATCTTTTCCTTCAATCACTCGGATATCATTGGATTGCGGAACGGTGCGGATATTCTGTTTCGGCAATTTTTCGGAATGTTCAATGTGTATGGTTTTTACCTGGTTGGTTTTCTGGTGTTATCAGCCCTGCTTACGTCATATTACTTTCATAACCGGCAGAATGATAACAAAATATTTCAGTATCAGTTTTTTATTTTAATGCTGCTTGAGAGCGTTATCTTTGCTTTTGTGATGTTTATCTTTGTCGATAAACTCGGCAGTGTGTTGCTCTCAGGTGGGAGCGCTCCCGGTAAGAAAGAACTGGTTGTACTGGCGCTGGGAGCCGGGGTTTATGAAGAATTTATCTTTCGGGTGGTCCTGATCAGTGGATTCACGTTTTTCTTGAAAGATATTTTGCGATTGCATTCCGTTACATCGGCGGTCATAGCAGTGATCGCTGCCTCACTGATATTTTCTCTCTTTCACTATATGGGCAGCCTTGGTGATGCCTTCGAAATCAAATCCTTCTTGATTCGTTTCATTGCCGGTATATTTTTATCAATATTATATGTTTTACGTGGTTATGGTATCACAGCCTATACCCACACCTTTTATGATCTTCTGGTTATCCTGTTTTAGTCGGATGTTAGTTTTAATAATTGCTTTGATTAAAATAATTTACCTACCAAGCGTAGCAAAGCGAAGATTTGCGGAGAGACCCCGGCTTCGTTTCACTACGCCGGGCAAGCCAGGATAGAATTAACCACTTGTTTCAAAATAAATGAACTTTGAAATGAATGGTTACTTTTGTGGCTTTGCGGAGAGACCGGGATTCGAACCCGGGATCCCGGTTTCCCAGGATACTCACTTAGCAGGCGAGCGCCTTCAGCCAACTCGGCCACCTCTCCTTGTTTAAAGCGAGTGAATTTAAATAAAAAAATCTGTAAATTCAAAAATTATGATTAAAAACAGGGGGTATTGTGAAAGAAACCTATATTATTCCGCAACGATTTTTTGAAAACGTTGAAAAATACGCTGACAAACCTGCGTTATTATCAAAAATCGATGGAAACTATCGACCGGTTTTGTACAGGGATCTGGGTAATAATGTGAAATCCATCGGACTGGTTTTGGATTCCTGGGGAATCAAACATGGTGACCGGGTAGCGATTATGTCCGATAATCGCGAAGAGTGGGTTATGGCCGATCTGGCAAATGTATCTATCGGCCTGGTATCGGTACCGATTTATCCGACTCTGTCACCGAAACAGGTATTTGAACTGTTGAATCATTCGAATCCACGGGTTTTGTTTATCAAAAAATCAAAGAATACCCCGCAGCTTGTAGCGGGGATAGGAACTTTTAGAATTTTCATTTATTCGAAATAGTGACCTGTATACACATATTCAGAGAGAAATTGATAAGCAAACGGCAACATTTTCCCGCTTTGAAAACATTAAGAAGTTCAGAATTCTTCCTAAGGATTTTACAATAGAAGGCGGTGAACTTACGCCGTCACTGAAAGTAAAGAAAAAGGAAGTATTGAGGAAATACAGCCATCTTATTGATGAAATGTACACTGAATAGAGTACACTGAAAATCACTTGCATACTTTGACGAGTTTATTGTATATTCCGGCGCTATTTTGATCGGGAGGTGTAGTCCTAATTGGTAAGGCAGCGGTCTTGAAAACCGCCGGGTTTACGCCCTTGGGGGTTCGAGTCCCTCCACCTCCGCTTGCATGTACACGGTTTATGTACTAAAAAGCACCAGCCACAATTTTCATTACATTGGTCATACATCTGATATTACCAAAAGACTCAGAACCCATAATTCCGGAAAGGTTCGATCTACCAAAGCCTATCGAACGTTTACCATCATCTATACTGAAGAGTATTGTAATAAATCTTCTGCTTTTAAACGAGAGATGTATTTAAAATCGGCAGAAGGTAATGCTTGGCTTAGAAATAAATTGGTACAGGAGGAGGCTTGGTAAAGCAGCGGTTTTGCCCCGAAGGGATCCCTTTAGGAAAAACCGGCGTAATTTTGCAAAGCCGTATCCATCTCCGTAACGAATAAAATACCCGCAATTTCAAATCTCTTATAATTTCCGATTCACAAGTAATGTTGGAAACCATTAATGGCTGTATTTGTATAATGAAGTGTTTTACATCAACGAATTCCTGTCGTTTTCCGTCTATAATCTTGGAGATTACTAAATGCGTAAGTAAATTGTTAAGTTTGACAGGTTCTATGTGAAGAAGATAGCAAAAATAACAATCTGGATTTTCATTTTACTTTTTTTTGGGATTAGCGGGATCGCTTTTTACGTTTTCCATTCAAGTATCTGGAAGAATGCGGCTGTGAGTACACTACAAAACCAACTGTCCGCCCGTAGTGATCTGGTGCTGGATATTGGAGAATTGACTGGAAATCCCTTTGGTAATCTTAGATTCAACAATATCCGGGTATTTACACCGCAGGGAAATGAAATCGTCGCCGTTTCCGAAATTAACTTCCGCTATGGTTTGATTCATTTTCTGTTTAAAAGAGGGGAAATCCGGCTGTTAAATGTTCAGGGAGTTCATTTCAGCTATCCTGCATCGATTGACTCACTTTCCGGGTATCTTCATGATCCGCAAGGGACAGGTATAAAAACCCGGTTGGCATTTAAGAAATTTGAGATGATTGATCTTAATATCTCCAACAGTAATGAACTGACGGAATCCATTTTGACCAGTGAGTATTTACACGGTCGTATTTTACTCTCACCGGATTCGTCGTCAATTTTTATCGAGGAAGGTGATCTGGATTTAATTTTAATAGATGAACATCTGAGATTTGAAAATACTCAGCTGATTTTATTACATGATTCGTTGATGGTTCAGGGCTGCTCGGTAATGAATCGATCAACGACAATAGATCTTTTCGGCTACTCAACCTTAGATTCAATAATCAATGTAAATCTGGATTGTAATGTAAAAAACCTGGTTTTTCGTGAAAGATTTCCTGATATGAGCAACGTTTTTGCGGAAAATGATTTTCTGAATTTACAGTGCAATCTTGATCTGTCAGGGAATGAGTTAACAGTTAAATCATCATTTAATGGCCAATTTATCAACAACAAAATTTCGAAGGGCCGATTGTCCGGTGTTTACCAAAATGGTGCATTTAATTTTGATCAACTATCATTTGAATCCGGAAAGCAGTTAATTTCCGGTTCACTTTCAGGCGATGTAGCGAATGGCGCCGAGGCCGTTGTTGATGTCAGTAACATTAATTTACGTTCATGGCAGGTTTTTCAGTCAAATACATCAATTAATGGACAGCTTGGACTGAAATTCCTGGGTGCGTTAACATCTCCCGATACTCTGCTGGCCGACTTTGCAATGGCAGATTTAATTATTGATACATTGCAGATTGACTCGGTCAAAGGAAAATTCCTTTTGTCCGAAGGTATGCTTGCGATTGTTGATACTATTAATATCGAATTTGAGAAAACCGGTATCAAGATAGAAGGTTCATGTAACCTGGATTCCAATAGTGTCAACGCCAGGGCGTATTTCACTTCTGACAGTATCAACGTTCTGTCGGATTTAATGCGTGTTAGCAATCTGCAGGGACGGTTGGAAGGGTATCTCGAAGCGATAGGACGCCTAAACAGTCCGGATTTCAGGGGCTGGTTACGCGGTCTTGATGTGGGTGTGTCCAATCTGTATTTCGAGGAGGCAATCGCCCGTTTTGGGTTGATGAATATCCAGGAGAACCGGTTTGGAGATATCTATATTGAAGCGACGAACGGGACCACGCCGTTGTTTAATGAAACGATTCCACTGGCCTCGTTGATTGTTCGCTTTGAAAAGGATACGTTGATTGTTCGTTCTCTACGGGTAGTTGGAGACGAGATGAATATTGAGGTGCAGGGAAAAATCGTGCAGTATTCCGATTTATTTTTTGATAAAATTAATGTCTATCGGGATGGTAACTTTTTAAACAATATCGATCCGATCCATATCTCATTGAAAGAAGATACGATCAGTCTGGCAGAAGTTCGTTTTTCTCTGAATAAGGGGATGATTATTCTGTCCGGTGAATCGGTCAACAATCGCATCCAGTCTGCGGTAATAAATATCAGGGACCTTGATATCAATCCGGTTAATGCCTATCTGAAAGGTTCCAGAGGAGTCGCTGGTGTTATGGATGGTCTGATCAGTTACGCAGATACTGCGGAATCGCCAACGGTTTACAGTCGTCTGGATATTAACCGTGCTAATATTATCGGAAAATCATTTAAAAGTATCCGTTTGGAGTCGAGACTGATAAAGGATCAGATTATTCTTGAAAATATCTTTATTGAAGACAATGAAAAAGGATATATGAATGGTTTTGGACGAATCGGCTGTCACTATCCCGCTATTGACAGCAGCAGTTTTTTTAAACCGACAGATTTGATTAATGTTCAGTTACAATTTGATAATTTTGACTTTAGCACATTTGGATCATTTATCTTACCAAAGCGGAGTAAAGATGGTAAACTTTCGGGAGCATTTGCGATCAGCAATACGCTGGGGAAACCGGAATTTATCTACGAAATGACAGTATCTGACCCTGTTTTTGACCGACTCTCTGCAAATACATTGCAAACGAAGGGAGTTTACCGCAATCAAAAACTGGAATTTACCGATATCCAACTTCGGGATCAGTATGGTGTAACAAGCGGGGCAGGGTATCTGCCATTTTCGTTTTCCTTTAATCCGTTAAATGTGAAATTTCAAAAAGATTCTTTAATGTTTATGAGCTTCACCGTACATTCTAAGGCGGTTGAATTCTTGTCTAGCTATATAAGTAATGTGGAAAGCATCGAGGGCGATTACAATATTGCGTTGAATATCACAGGTACACCTAATAATCCGGTTCGTTCCGGCAATGTCACTGCAAAAAACGGTATAATTCGTGTCAGTGCTCTTGAAAATCCCATTACCGGTGTTACCGGCAGCGCTGTCTTTCGCGATAATATGATGGAGATTATTTCGATGGAAGGATATATGGTCAAACCGATATCCGGTCGTCGCGTTGATACTTTTAAGCAAAAATTACGGAAATATACGCTGGACATACTATTTCCGCCCTACAGGTCACCGGATGAACCGAATGTGACTATTAACGGAACCATCGATTTTTCAAGCTTTTTCAAACCGGTCTTTAACGTAAATATGACCGGCGACGAAATTTATATAAGAACATTGCTGGCCGAACAAGAAGGAATTCTGGATGGTACGTTTACGGTATCTGGCGGTGACACAATGAATATTGAGGGTGAAGTCGATATCAATGAATTCATTATCAGAAATGAATTTGGAGGATCAGAATCGCTAATAGAAGAAGAAAAGAGAACTGGCCGGGTGTATACGATGATCAATTTGCACACGATTATTCCTGGCAATCTCTATTTTCGGAATAGTCAGCTGGATTGTGAGCTTGAAGGGGAAATGTGGATCATTAAAAACGGGGCGGAACCGTACCGCTTTTCCGGAACTCTGGATATCCGCAAAGGTAAGTTCTTTTATTATGGCTGGGAGTTCGATGTTGTTCAGGGTTCAATAACATTTGACCCGACTGAATTTAATCCGACCCTGGACATTGAAGCACGGGTCGACCTAGCGTCTTACACAGACTACAACACTACGGAATCAGCAAGTTCTGAAGAAGACTACGTCACCGTTCTTTTATCCGGGGACCTTCGGAATCCGACGCTGGCACTTATTTCCGATAAATACAATGAAGGTGACATTTTAATGTTTCTAACCAGAACACAGCTGGGTACCGAAGATGCTTTGAATCAGGATCGAATTTCAGCGGATGCGATGAATATGTTTGGAGTGTATTTTGAACGGCAGCTGGAGAAAAGTATCGGACAAATCAGCGGGCTCGATGAATTTGAACTACGGACGAAGGGCAACCTGCTTTCCAATCAACAACCGGACCAGTGGAGTATCAGTCTGGGGCAAAAATTGGCTCCGAATCTCTATTTTAAATATGAACGGAATCTGTCATTAATTGAACCGACGCAGCTGTTTGGAATTGAATATCGGCTGAACCGGAATTTTTCTGTGAGTGGAGAAGTTGAGCAGAATGGATCGTTCAGGATTAACTATTTATATAAATACCGGTATTAAAATTGTCGATCGCCCGAATACGAAATATAATATTAATTGTTGCACTGATCGCCGTTTCTAATAGCGGTTCTAAACTTTTTGCTCAGGGCAAATTTACATCGACTGAGTACGTAGTCGGGAAAATATATCTGGATGGGAACGAGGCTTTTAAAACCCGGAAATTAAAGAAACAGATGAATCTCAAAGATAAACGATTGACCCGTTCAAAAACATTTACCCGTCGGTTGATTGAATTGGACCGGATTTTATTGCAGAGTATCTATGTGAAAAACGGATATCTGAACAGTGTTGTCCGGGATTCTTTTAAAGTCCATGAAAACGGAAAGGTTGACCTGTATTATTTTATCACCGAGGGGCGTCAATACTTTCTTGAGCAAATTGATATGGATGGGAATACATCCCTGTCCGATGATAGAATTCTCGAAATCCTTGACCATAAGCTGGATAAACCCTATAACCCGATAAAAATCCGTGAGGGCATTAAACTATTAAAAACGGAATATGCAAATAATGGAAAACCACTTGCCTCTATTCAAGATTCCGTGGATGTAAACAGTGGAATTCACCTGTTTATTCACATCACTGAGAATCCGACCATGAAAATCGGTACTGTTAAAATTGCAAATAATAAATTGGTTAAAATCAAACCAATCGAGCGGGAAATATTGTTGAAACCGGGAGATCTTTACTCGCAAAAAAAGATTGATTTGTCAAAAAAACATATATTTGAGACCGGGTTGTTTTCCAGTGTTAATATTCGGCCATCCGAGATTGATACAACGAAACACACATTGAATCTTCAAGTGGATGTCCGGGAACTGAATATGCGCTATCTGGGTGGCAGTGTGGGTTTTGGGCAGGAAAAGGGAATTGCTGAAGGTAGTGAGTATACTTCTTTTTCACTGGATGGTAAGTGGCTGCACCGCAATATTGCGAGAAGAGGAAGTAAACTAAGTCTGGATATTGGATTATCCGTAATTTATACAAATAAATTTAACCGTCCTGCGATTAACACTGCGGTAACTTACATCGAGCCTTGGCTATTTGGTTTCAGGTCATCTACTTCCTTTAAATTATTTTATAAAAATCAGGGGGTTGATAATAGGACACTAGAAAAATCTGGCCTAGAAACAGCGTTGATATACCAGCCAGACAGACGATTTTTTTCCAGTATTGGGTTCGTAATTCAATATGTATCTTACACCGATTTAATTACCGGTGAAAAGCGGGATACTACCACCGAAGCTAATGAACAGGCATTTACATTCCAGGTTCGTCGGGATTACCGTGATAATTTTCTTTTTCCTACAAAAGGAACTGTTTATACATTTGACGGGAAAATTGTGGGAACGATTCTGGGCGGAACCCAGGATTATTACTGGCTCGAAACATCATTCAGTCAATATATACCGCTTTGGAGAAAAGTTGTATTTGCATATCGTGGAAAAATCGGATACCAAGAACCCTTGGGCGCAAAAGGCACTCCCGGGTATGCAAAGTTTTACCTGGGTGGCGGAACTAGTCTACGAGGATGGGAAGATGACAAATTTTTAGATGGCCGCGCTGATAATGTAAAAGTCTTGACAAACGCTGAAATCCGCTTTCCGTTGTTCTGGATTCTTGGCGGTGAAATATTTATTGATGGTGGAAATCTGGCTTCTAACATATCGCCATCGTTAATTAAGACATATCGTTGGGATGCCGGATTGGGCCTGACAATTGCCACTCCACTAGGGCCGATAAGGATTGACATTGCGAAGATCCTTGGGAAAAAAGACCAACCCTATCAATGGCAGTTTTCAATCCCTTATGCTTTTTAAAAACAGGAGCAGTCCTGTTATCAGTTGATTGGGGAATTTTATCCGGCCGATGGAACAATTCGGTTTGTAAAAAGTTGATTGAAGGGAACAATAAATCAGTGTAATTGTATAATTTGAGTTTGGATTTCTGCTTTGTATGGACAATGAAATTTGATAAATTAAGCGACAATTGAATAGTCACATTTACGAACGCAAAAGGAGGTTACAACGATGGGGAAAAAATTAACAACTGCTGTTACTGTATTACTGATGATGATGTTTGTTAATTGTTCGAGGGATAAAGTTAAAACAGCTGAGGGATACTGGGATTTGGGCAGAGAATCCTTTAACAATAAAAAATATGTGGAGTCAATCGCCCATTATCAGAAGCTTGTAAAGCGTTTTCCGCAGGATACGCTGGCCATACGCGCGCTTTTTTCCGTGGCCGAGATTTATAAAAACAACCTGCAAGATTTTTCCAAATCCATTGAATCCTATAATCAGATTCTAGAGAAATATTCAGAGGATCCGAAAACACCAAACGCCAGTTTTATGATCGGATACATATATGCCAACGATTTGAATGATTATGAAAGTGCCAAAACCAGTTACGAGAAGTTTATCAAAATCTATCCCGACCATATGCTGGTTCCGTCAGCCCAATGGGAAATCGAAAATCTGGGAAAATCACTGGATGAAATACCGCAACTGCAGACAATTACCAAAGGACAGTAAATTAGCTGGGGTGGGAGAATGAGTTTCAATCTTTCAGAATTAAATAAAAAAATACAAAAAGAGAGCACCTTCGTTCATACTTTAAAACAGGAAATGGCCAAAGTGATTGTCGGTCAGAACCTGATGGTGGAGCGACTCTTAATCGGGTTGTTATGCAATGGACATATCCTCCTTGAAGGTGTCCCCGGTTTGGCGAAGTCATTGACTGTCAGCACACTGGCGAAAATTATCAATACCTCATTTCGAAGAATCCAGTTTACACCGGACCTACTGCCGGCGGACCTGATTGGTACGATGATTTATAACCAGCAGAAAGGCAGCTTTGAGACCAAAAAGGGGCCGATTTTTAGCAATATCATTCTGGCTGATGAAATTAACCGGTCGCCGGCAAAAGTTCAGTCGGCATTGCTGGAATCAATGCAGGAACGGCAGGTCAGTATCGGGGATAAAACCCATAAACTGGATGATCCTTTTCTGGTGCTGGCAACCCAGAATCCGATTGAACAGGAGGGCACTTATCCGCTGCCGGAAGCCCAGGTGGACCGCTTCATGCTGAAGGTTGTTCTGAACTATCCCAATAAGGAAGAAGAACTGGAAATCATCAAGCGCATGGCCCGTTCCGATACTTATATCGAAGTTCAATCATTAATTAATCCCGAAGATATTATCCGGGCCCGGAACGTTGTCGATGAGATCTATATTGATGAAAAAATCCGTAAATATATTGTGGATATTGTGTTTGCAACCCGTGAACCGGAAGCCTATAATTTAGCTGATTTAAAGGACCTGATTCATATCGGAGCATCTCCAAGGGCTTCGATTTTTTTGGCAATGGCCGGAAAAGCCAAGGCATTCATTGAGGGCAGGGGCTATGTCACACCTGAAGATGTACGGGATGTGATGTGGGATATTCTCCGGCATCGGATCATTCCTACCTTTGAAGCAGAAGCTGAAGAGGTGACGGTTGAACAGATTATCCGCCGCATTATTGATTCGGTAGAGGTTCCGTAGTAATTATCACATTACTCTTTTAGTTTGCTGTCAGATAACGAGAACCGGTGATGAATATTACGTGATCTGAGCGAAATGAATTGATATGATACCCAAAGAGATACTTAAAAAAGTCCGTTATATTGAATTGCACACCAGGCATCTGGTCAATGATGTCTTCAGCGGTGAATATCATTCGGTGTTTAAGGGCCAGGGTATGGAATTTGCCGAGGTCCGGGAATATCAATATGGTGATGATATTCGTACAATTGACTGGAATGTGACTGCCCGCTATAACCATCCTTTTGTCAAAATTCATGAAGAAGAGCGCGAACTGAATGTCATGCTGGTCGTGGACGCATCGAAATCAGGGGCATTTGGCTCAAAGGAAAAATTCAAAAGCGAGATTGCTGCAGAAATTTGCGCATTGCTGGCGTTTTCTGCCATTAAGAATAATGACAAAGTCGGCCTGCTGATTTTTACCGATAAGGTCGAGAAATATATCCCGCCGCACAAAGGCCGGGGCCACGTTCTGCGGGTTATCCGGGAACTGCTATACTTCAAACCCGAATCGACACAGACGAATATCGCCAATGGTCTGGAATACCTGTTGAAAGGTTTGAAACGCCGTTCGATCGTATTTGTAGTGTCGGATTTTGATGATGATAATTTTATGAAACCACTCAGGGTTTTGAATCAGAAACATGATGTGGTTGCGATTCAGATGCTGGATAAACGTGAACAGGAACTTCCGCCGGTTGGTCTTGTTAAAATGCGGGATGCAGAAACCGGTGAGGAAATTTGGGTGAATACACTGGACCGGAATTTTACGAAATTATATTCGGAATATATTAAGGAGAAACGGCAAATATTTTCCAAAGAAACCAAAACTATGAATATTGATTTAGTGCAAATTGATGCCGGTGAATCCTATATTGAACCGCTGGTGAAGTTTTTCAAAATGCGGGAGAGGAGATTTCGCTAAATATTGTTAAGGGAAGCGTTGCTTAAAACAGGTCGAATATTTGTAGTAACATTATTCTTGGTAATTACTGCCAACGCAGAGCCAATATCTGTTTCTCTTGAATCATCAGTAGATACAACGATTGCCACCATTGGGGATCGGGTTCATCTGAATGTGATTATGCGGTACCCTGCCGGTACCCGGTTCGAATTTCCGGAACTGAGAGAAAAACTGGGTGAATGGGAATTACTTGACCAAAATATTTCCGAGCCGAAAAAAATCAAAGGTGGTTTGCAACAGGAATGGTCTCTGGAATTGACGGTTTTCGACACAGGTAAAGTGGTTATTCCGGCATTGGAGTTACAGGCCGTAAATAATGCCGATTCTTCTGCATCGTTGCTTTTCCAGACAAACGAATTTGTCGTTGATGTCATTTCTGTGCTTCCGCCGGGAACAACCGAACCGAAGGATATAAAACCACCGTTCGCAATCCGGAAAATCCTGCCGTGGACGATTATCATTTTTGGTTTGCTGATTGCCGCTATTTTAGTTGGCTGGTGGATTTACTATCGTCGCTGGAAAATGCAGCAGCCAACGACGCCACCGGATGAACATTATCTGGAAGCGCCTCACATGACGGCTTTTCGAAAGCTGGAGGAATTAAAATCCCGGCAGTATAAAACCGAAGATGAAATCCGGCAGTATTATTTTCGGATATCCGAAATCCTGCGTGAATATCTTGAGCGGCGCTTTTTTATAAAAGCTTTGGAAATGACGACACGTGAAATCATGGATTCCTTTCATGATCTGGATGTTGCACCCGGAATCGACGTGGAATATAAAACCCTTTTTGACGGGCTTGACCTAGTTAAATTTGCCAAAATGATACCCGCGTCAAGTGAAATGATTACTTACTGGGATTTAGCATATAATTGTATCGATAAAACCAAACGTGAACCCTTTCTAAACAGGAGGTCATCGTGATTGAAATACGCAATCTGGTGAAACATTACGGGGACGTCAAAGCCGTGGAAGACGTCTCCTTTTCAGTCAAGAATGGCGAAATTCTGGGATTTTTAGGTCCCAATGGAGCCGGAAAGACGACGACCCTGAAAGTCATTACCGGGTACCTGTCACCTACGTCCGGGAATGTTTTCGTGGATGATTTAAATGTCCTGGATGATTCGATGGAAATTCGCAGAATGATTGGCTATCTGCCGGAAATGAATCCATTGTATCATGATATGCAGGTCTATGATTTTCTTGAATTTGTTGCCCGGGCGCGAGAGATTGACAAAAACCATTTCCGGTCACGCCTGAATGACGTCATTGAGTTGTGCGGCCTAAAGGGGGTTGTCCATAAAAACATCAATGAGCTGAGTAAAGGTTACTGCCAGAGGACCGGACTGGCCCAGGCGATCATCCATGATCCAAAAATCCTGATCCTGGATGAGCCGACATCAGGTCTCGATCCGAATCAGATTGCGGAGATCAGAAGATTGATCCGAAATCTGGGGAAAGAGAAAACGGTGATTATTTCCAGCCATATTCTGCAGGAAATGCAGGCCACAGCGGATCGTATGATCATTATCAACAAAGGTGAAATCGTCGCCAACGGTACTGTGGATGAACTGATGAGTGATTTCAAAGGTAAAACCCGTCTGACATTGGAATTGAAAAACGCTACTGAGGAATCGGTCAGAAAGGTCCAATCCTTTCAGGACAGTATTCTGCTCACTCAGTATGAAGTAAAAGGTGATAGTGTTACGGCCGTTCTGGAATATCCTAACAAAGTCGATCCGCGGGAAGAAATTTTCAGGTATGCAGTAAAAAATAAGTGGACGGTACTGGAGATGAGCCGCCACAAGACAAGCCTTGAAGAAGTATTCCGGACTCTGACGATAGAAGGAGGCAACAATGCGAAATAATTACATGATTCTTTTCCGCAAGGAGGTTAGTTCCTTTTTTAACAGCCCGGTTGCCTATATCACACTGCTTGTGTTTTTACTGATCAATGCCTGGTTTGCCATGAGTACTTTTTTCCTGATCAATGAATCCGATCTGCGGGTCCTGTTTTCCGTCGTACCGATTGTCTACCTGTTCTTTGTGCCGGCGATTACCATGAGCCTGATCGCCAAAGAAAAAAATACCGGAACCATGGAATTTATTACAACCCTGCCTTTCTCTGACGGGGATATCATCGTGGCGAAATTCCTGGCAGCCCTGACGCTGGTTGGAGCGGCGTTGGCATTTACACTGGTGCATTTTTTCACACTGCTGATGATCGGTAATAACATTGATGTCGGGGCGCTGTTGTCCGGTTATCTGGGCTTGCTGCTGGTCGGTGCCGCATATACGGCGATCGGGACTTTCGGCAGTACCATTACCGACAATCAGATTACGGCGTTTTTGATCAGTTTTATGATTATCTTCATCTTATTCATACTCGATAAGATTCTGATTTTTGTGCCCGGATTCCTGGGCTCAATTTTTCAGTTCCTGAGTATCGATTATCATTTGAATAATATCTCCAGAGGGGTGATTGACTCCCGGAACCTGGTGTATTTCGGCTCACTGATCGCCTTTTTTCTGCTGGCGAGCGTTCGAATTCTGGAAATGAGGAAGTGGAGGTAGAAATGACAATTATATCAAACAAAAAACAGTTTACCTTTTATATCATCATGCTGGCTGTGATCATTGTGATCTTCAACTTTGTGTCGCGGGCCCTGTTTGTCCGTTTTGATCTGACGGAAAATAATATGTATTCCCTGTCGAATTCCAGTAAAAAAGTGATTGAAAAACTGGACGACCGCATGGTCGCCAAAGTTTTTTTCTCAAAGGATATTCCGGGGCAACTGGCAAATTCCCGGCGCTATCTGCAGGATTTACTGGAAGAGTATGAAGCCTATTCCAAAGGCCGCTTTCATTTTGAATTTATCGCACCGGACGGCAATGAAGACGCTCAGACTGAAGCCCGCAGTTACGGCATTCCGCCGATGCAGACCCAGGTTATTGAGAATGATAAGTTGGAGATTAAAAATATCTACATGGGGATGGTTCTGCTCTACAACGATAAAAAGGAAACCATTCCGGCCATTCAAGCCAACGAGGGATTGGAATATACACTGACGGCGACCATAAAAAAATTGACGGCCGCGGATATGAAAACGGTCGGAATTGTATCATCGGATAATAAGAATATTGTTACGAATAAGATACAGGAACAGCTCCGGCAAACCTATAACGTGCGAACGGTTTCTTTGGACACCGAAATTCCGCTGGATATTCACACTCTGTTGCTGAATGGTTTTCAGAATTCGGTTTCCGCTGACCAGCTGTACAATCTTGATCAGTACCTAATGCGGGGGGGCAAATTATTTGTCGGTCAGGCGCATCAGGCCGATCATTTGCAGGAAGGTTATGCTTCCGAGATTAAATCGAATATTTTTGGTTTTTATGAGCACTACGGTATTAAAATCGGGAACGATCTGCTGGTTGACCAGAAATGCGGCCAGATCAGTATTCAGCAGCGCCGCGGATTCTTTTCGTTTAGCAACGCGGTCAATTATCAGGTATTCCCACTGATTCATAACTTTAATTCCGAAAACCTGATTGTGAAAAATCTCGAACAGGTTCGGGCTTTTTTCGTGAATGAAGTATCAGCAGCCGACTCTACCGTACAGTTTACATCATTGATGAGGACATCGGACAAAACCGGCGCGATCTCACCGGGGATGGTGCCGCAGATGACACCCTACGGGCAATACAATATGGTGGAAGGCTATAATATTTCGCCCCATATTCCCAGCTCTCAGATGAACAATCCGGCGATGACCTCTTTCCCATTGAAATCCAAGACCATTGCCGGCCTGGTGGAAGGACCGTTCCGGAGTTACTTCGCGGGTAATCCGGATTACAACCAGGAGAACAATTTTCTTTCAATGGGAGAGAATGCTCAAATATTGCTGATCGCTGATAATGAATTCTTTAATGATAACCGGGCCGGCGGCATTCCGGAAAATACGGATTTTATTCTGAACAGTATTGATTATCTCTCCGGCGATCAGGAACTGGTTGAGATTCGTTCCAGAACTGTCACAGCCAGACCGTTGGATCAGCTGTCAGACGGTGCCCGCCGTTTCTGGAAATGGCTGAATATTATCCTGCCGGCTTTTCTGGTGATCGTATTTGGTCTTTTACGCTGGAGAAAGAATGTCGGTAAACGTAAACTACTGGAGGGACTCTATGGCTAAGAAACAAAATCCCTGGATGAAATATGTTATTCTGTTGGCAGTGGCGGTTTTGCTGCTGCTGGTAGTTTCTCTGAAGAATCGTCGGTATCAGCCGAAAGTAACGGATGTTTTTGATGTGAAGCTTGAAGATATCAATGCATTTACTATCAGCAAGGATACCTTGTCAGTAACTTTGATGAAATGCGATACCAGCTGGGTATTTGCCGAACCGGATACCGGAATTATTAAAGATACGAAGATTGAGAATTTCTTTAAGAATGTCGTGGAGGCGCAGAAATCCGGTTTCGTAACTAAAAATTCAGAAAAGTATGACCAGTATAATGTGTCCGATGAAAACGGTCTGAAAGTGGATTTGAAAAAGGGTGAGTTTGTGCTCGGATCCGTCTATCTGGGCCGCTCCAAAACCAGCTGGTCCCAGGATTATATCCGTTATCCCGACGATCCGAAAGTTTATACCAGCCAGAAAAAAATGCTCAGTTATGCAAGTGAGCGGGCATCTTTCTGGCGTTAATAAATAGCGACTAATCCGGCGAGGGGACACGGTGATTGAAGTAACTGGTCTGAGCAAAAAGTTTGGTGACGTTCGGGCCGTGGACGATTTGACCTTTCAGGTAAAGAAAGGCGAAATCCTCGGATTCCTTGGCCCGAATGCCGCCGGTAAAACCACGACCATGCGAATCATTACCGGTTTTATTCCGGCATCGAGCGGAACGGTTTCTGTTGCCGGTTTTGACGTTTTTCATAATCCCATGGAAGTCAAACGGCGGATCGGGTATCTGCCGGAAAATCCGCCTCTTTATCAGGACATGCGGGTTGAAGATTACCTGCGTTTTGTGGCCGCCATTAAAGGCGTGAAACGCCGCTCGGTTGATGTTGAAATTTACCGGGTCGCAGAAAAGACAGCAATCACGTTGATTTTGGATAGCTTCATTGCCTCACTTTCCAAAGGTTTCAAACAGCGGGTTGGTATTGCCCAGGCATTGATTGGCGATCCGCCGGTTCTGATTCTCGATGAACCGACTATCGGTCTTGATCCGCGGCAAATTATCGAAGTGCGTGAACTGATTAAAAACCTGGCGCACGAACATACGGTCATTCTGTCGACCCATATTCTACCGGAAGTCAGCATGACCTGTGACCGGGTGGTGATTATCAACGAAGGTCGGCTGGTGGCGGTAGATACACCGGAAAATCTGACAGCCCGGTTGAAAGGTTCGGAGTCTGTCCGGCTGAAAATTGAAGGTCCGTCCGACGAAATCATGAGAGTCCTGCAGGCAATTCCGAAGGTTCGCTCTGTTGGCTGCAGTGCCGCCCGAAAAACCGGAATATCGGAATATAGTATTGAAACCAATCTGGGTGCGGACATTCGCCGGGAATTGGCAGCGAGAATTGTGAAAAAAGGCTGGGGCCTGCTGGAGATGAAGACCGAAAAATTGAGTCTGGAAGACATTTTTCTGAAACTGACGACCAGTGAAGAAGGAATGAACTGATGCGGAACATTATCTCCATTTTCAGACGGGATTTCCGCTCCTATTTCACGTCACCGGTGGCCTATGTAGTCATCGGGCTCTTCCTGTTGGTGTCCGGGATATTTTATTATCTGCTGTTCTCCAGTTTCATACAGTACAGTTATGCCGCCATGATGCAGCAGCAGGGTGTTCCAATCAATGTCAACCTGATGCTGATCCGGCCGTTTCTGCTAAATATCAGTGTCATAATTCTGTTCATGATCCCGATAATTACCATGCGGGCATTTTCCGAGGATAAAAAGAACGGGACCATCGAACTTCTGCTGACTGTTCCGCTAACCAACTGGCAGATTGTTGTCGGTAAATTCCTGGCAACGTTCATTTTTTATGCAATAATGCTCGGAGGAACAGCGCTGTTTTTGGTTTTTCTATTTTGGTGGGGAAATCCTGAGATCGTTCCGGTTTTATTAGGTTATCTTGGTTTGCTGCTGATGGGGGCCGCGCTGATCGCTGCGGGAAATTTCATATCATCACTGACCGAAAACCAGATCGTAGCCGCTGTGGGTACATTTGGCTTGACCATGTTCCTGTGGATTGTCGGTTTTTCAACTGATTTTACCGGAAAAATTCTGGGCAAAGTGCTGGAATATCTGTCGATTGTCACTCATTTTGAGGACTTCTCCAAAGGGATATTTGATACCAGCCATCTTGTTTTCTATGTATCCTTTACTTTTCTGATGCTTTACCTGACGTACCAATCCATTGAATCATCGCGGTGGAGGAGCTGACCGGATGAAATTTTACCGATGGCTGCTGACACTTGGATTGGTTTTACTTGCAACAGGATTGATTATCTATTCAACGTCACATAGCTTGGATTTCAAATCACTGTTAATGATCCTGATAGGCGCGATTGTTTTAATCATTGCCCTGTTTCGTTTGGATCTTGGGCGTATCCTCAAAGACCGTCGTTTATTATATGGTGGAAACATGCTGCTGGTCATTATCCTGGTGACGGCCATCCTGGGGTTGCTGAATTATTTCTCGGCGCGGCACAGCTGGCGGGTGGATACCAACACTGGCAAGACTTTCAGCCTGGCGCCGCAGACGGTTAATTTGTTAAAATCCCTTAACAGCGATATCGAAATAATTGTTTTTGATAAACGAATCAATGCCGGCCCCGTTGAAAACTTGCTGAAAGAGTATGCGCACATCTCCAAACGGTTCAGCTATCGATTGGTTGATCCCGACGAGAAACCGGGTCTGTCAAACCAGTATAAAGTCACTCAGTACGGCAGCCTGGTGGTAATCGGCGGCAATCGTGAAGAGCAAATCAATCTTGCGACCGAAGAGGCGCTGACCAATGCAATTATCAAGGTGACCCGGGATAAAACCCGGCGGGTGGCTTTTATCACCGGGCATGGCGAACGGAGTATTAACAGTGCGGATCGAAAAGGATTCGCCAATGCGGAAGCCGCTATTGAAGATCAAAATTATGTCGTTGAGGAACTGCGCTTGGCGGAAATGGATTCGATTCCCGGCGACATTTCAGTTATCATTATTGCTGGTCCAGAGAAAGACTACTTCAAAGGAGAACTGGAACTGCTGACTACATATTTGAAAAATGGCGGAAGTGGACTGTTTTTACTGGACCCCAAGCCGGGTATGGGTCTTCAAAAATATCTGCGGAAATGGAATATTAGCGTCGGCAGTGATATGGTTGTTGACGCCAGCGGTTTCGGGCGACTGCTGGGCGCCGGGCCGGAAATTCCGCTGGTATCCGATTACGGCGATCATCCGATTGTTGAACAACTGGACGGCCTGATGACCTTTTTTCCATTGACCCGTTCGGTTTCAGCAATTGCATCCGATAATTCTAAAATGTCAGCAACTGTGATTGCCCGCACCGGGCAAACCAGTTATGCGATTGGCCAGGAGAAAATCAGCAAACGGGAAGAGATTTCAATCGGTCCCGAGGATCGCCGCGGACCCATCGATATTGCCTGCGCATTAACAGTCTCCAATGACACAAATCGGGATACCCGGATTGCAGTGGTCGGCGATTCCGATTTCGCCAGCAACGCCTACTTTACCAACCAGGCCAACGGCGATTTTTTCATGAATATTATCAACTGGCTGGTGTCCGACGAAGACCTGATCTCAATCCGCCCGAAGAATCCGGAAATGCGGACGGTCAATGTCACTCCCGGTCAAATGCGGCTCGTTTTCTGGCTGACGGTCATTGTGCTGCCGGTCCTGGCTTTTGCGCTGGGGATCGTGGTGTATCGCGGGAGGCATTAGTCCATGAAGGGTAAAACAACCCTGCTGCTACTGGTTTTTCTGATTTTTTTTGCTCATGTCTCCATGCTCCGGCGTTGAGAAGGGCAAGATATCATATTAGCGTCAACGCGGGAGCGTAATATTTCCTTGATTTACCTACTATATAAATGTACATTCAAAACATGGCAATTCAATCAAAATATTTCCGTAATTCAATTAGAATTAAGACAATATGCGGAATATTCTGACTGCTATCCCAAAGAGATCTCATTAAGAATTCTACTTGATATTGCTTTCTTTCTGTTTTATTATACATTTTATGATCAGTATAGAATATATTATCGTAAATATTGAATGCAAGCAGATTTGCCTGTTTTACTGTTCAATATCGGGATATCGGGATCAGGCAAAATCGCCTTATACTTAAATGTTAGGCCTGTAATATTATGGGAGATGATAAAATGAAACAGAAAGAGAATATAGGATTTTTTAAAATATTCATAGTGGCTGTAATAGTAATTAGTATTGGTAAATCTTTTAATACCTGTATTAATGACCGTGATAAAAGCCATCCACCTAAAAAAACATATAACTATACACTATTAAAAACAAGAAACATTGATACGGCTGCTGGTGCAAGAAGAACTGTTTACGATATAGAAGTAAGCACGGATACAAATGATGAGAAAATTAAAATGATCTTAAAATATGCAGTGAAAGAACTATCAAAAAAAAGAGAAGTTGATGCGATGTCTGTAAGGCTTTATCTCACAGATACAAATTTACCATATGCAATTGCTGATTGGGCCCCATATGGAGACTGGGCAAAAGCTGAAAGAGGAAAGGCAAAATCAATCTTTGAAACATCTATCAAAATATATCCTGAGCGCAGACCTCAAAAATCAAGCAATGTTGTAAAATATGGACTTCCTTTGGAACAAAGAAAAATAATATTTCAAGAAGTAATTCGATCACAAAAAAACACACGGAAAACCGCCGAAGAGAAATATCCTTCAGATGTTATGAAACAATATGATTACATGGAAAAATTAGACAAGGAATATGAAAGTGCAATTTGTATGAAATATTTTATTTCAGATGATCAGAAATGCAAAATAATGGATGAAGGAATCAAGAATAATTGGTCAGAAAAATAAATAGCAAGAGCCTAACCATTGGCGCACATAACGCCGGGATCTGTTTTTTGATTGATGATTTTTCGAATATACGAGGCGTTCTTGAGATGTTTTAGTATGACGTAATCATTCCCGCCGTATGTGAGCCTTGTCCGTTAGCCGTTAAACAGAAAAGGAGTATATATTATGAAATATTGGCTTACGACTCATTGGCCTCCAACAATAGATAACAAAGATGAGGTTGGTTCAGGTATTTGGCTTCCTGAGGACAGGGCATCTGCTGGAAAACGTATAGAACCTGGTGATTTAGTTGCAGTATATGAATCGCAATCTGGGAAAAAGATACTAAAAACCTTTTCAGACGGTCACAAAGAGACTATTCCCAGAATAGGTGGTCGTAAGGGTATAATCTTATATGGTGAGGTTCTTTCAAAAATTAGTGCTCAACAAGAATATCCTCGAGAATACTACGCCGATGGTACTGATATTTGGTGGAAATGGTATGCGCCGGTTAAAATTTTATCTCAATCAGGTTTTCTATCAAATAAGGATTTATGTAATATTTTGGGATTCTCTAAAAATTATAGTTTTCATGGTTTTGGGGAAGAACACTCTGGATTAAAGGAAATTACACAAAAACAATTTTTTCAGATAAAGATGGAATTTCTTAATAATAATCCGATTATTTTACCAGATTTAAAATCCTCTGGAGGCGGTCCGGGTCATGATAAAGGTGGTGAATCCCAAGACCACAAAGATCTAAAACAGTATATTGCTTCAAATCCTGAATTGGCTCTTTCAGAGAAGGGTATTAAAACGATACGGAAAGAATATCCCTTTGGTACAGGAGATCGAGCAGATATTGTACTTTCTGATAATAATAATTGTATCATCGGATTAGAAGTAGAATTAAATGTTGATGAATCTGATAATTCGGGACCATTGCAAGCAATAAAATATAGAAGAATGCTTGAGTATCTAACAAACCGTACTCCTGGTGATAGCCGGTCTATTCTTGTTGCATATTCTATTTCAGAAAATGTGAAATTAAAGTGCGAAAAGTATGATATTGAAACTCATGAATTACCAAGAGAAATTGTAAATAAATGGAAAGTAAATATCGGCTAACAAATAAGGATTGATACAACGAGACGTTGTCATCAATCCAGGGTTCAAGAAGCCCGGATTTCAGCGATGAATAAACTTCTTGAAGAATTAGATCAAGATATTAAACTTCTAACGAATCTTTTCGCACCTGACGCTATATAAAAAAAGCGATAACCGAAAACCCTTCATTCGGTGTCTGAGTGCGCCAGGGTTCATAGATTTTAAGATCAGTATTGGTTTCTATCGTAACATCTTCGACCAAATCATCATCCACTGCTTCCAGTGGTATGGATGGTCTTGCCGGGCGCTGCGCCATCTCTTCCGGTGGACACACAATCGGAATTTTAACGACTGTGAAATCATCTGTTTTAAGATCAGCACCATTACGCTGTTTGTTCAATTTGGGTATCAGCACAAACAGTAAAATAATCACCGGCAGATTAATGATTAAACTGATTCTTAAGACAATCGGATACCGGGTTTTTAAATCAGGCTTAGAAACTGGTTTGGTATTCATAATACCTCATTAATAACGACAAAATGCAGTAGAATCTACTGCATTTAATCTGTTTATATTTTTAAAACCAATTCTTAATTCGATTGTAATTTAAATATCACCGGAATTGAGATATATACACCGACATTTCTGTCGCGCTGTTTGGCCGGTTTAAACTTGGTCTTTTTAATGGCGGCAATAGCGGCCTCGTCCAGCCCGGTATTGGGAACGCCCTTCAGAATAATGCATTCGGTTACCTTGCCGAATTCATTTACAAAGGCCTGAATAACAACCGTGCCTTCGATACCGGCTTCCTGGGCAATTTCCGGATATACCACATTGCGCTGAATGGCTAAAAATCCGCCTTCCGGTTCCAGCGCTCCTGCCACGCATTACACTCTCCAATCACAGTGGCTATTTTATCAATTCTTCTATTCAAACACTGTCCATTCAAGACATTTAGTTCAATTTCTGCCATATTCAGCCAGCTGCCATGTTTGGGCGTATATACAAATTGAAATCTGTTCCATAATCTTTTGGCCTTTTCCGGTAAAAATACTTCGTATAGAGAACCGGGCTTATGTGTATTGAGATTGTCCATTACTAAAATGATTTTCTCAGCATGCTGATATTTCCTGGCAACATATTCAATGAAATTCGCCCAAAATTGTTTGGTTCTTCTTGTTGTGACCTGCACGAATCTTTGCCCTGTCAGTGGTTCACCTGCCAGAAAAATATTGCATACTCCGCAGCGTTCATATTCATAATCATATTTAACCAAACTTCCCGGATATGCCTTTAATGGCTGCCGGGTTTCTTTGATTAATTGCTTGGGAGATTCATCCATGCATAGAACCGGAAATTTCTGGTCGTAGGGTTGTTTGTAAATATCCAGAACCATTTCCATATGAGCAACAAAGTCACTGTTTTGATCCGGTGGAATTACCCAGATCTTCTTCCGCCAAGGTTTAAGTTCGTTTTTTTTAGTACGCGTCGGATGGTCTCATGGGAAATGCTGTCGACGTAATGTAACTCGACAACCTGATCCGCAAGTAATCTTAACGACCATCTGGCGAAACCTTCCGGCGGTGCGCTACAACTTAAAGCAACCAGATGCGCTTCGAAATCACCATCAGCTTTCTTTTCATAGACCCTTTGTCCCTTAGTTCCATTTAAGGCAATCTCTAATCCTCGTTCTACAAAACATTTTTTAACCCGATCAATTTTCCGCATACTGATTTGTAAAATATTGGAAATAGCCTCATTCTTCATCCGATTTTGCTGATATTCACCTTCGTCACAATTGATTAGAATAAGCGCATTTAAGACCTTCTGTGAGCGATGCTTCCCTTTTTGGATTATTGAACTTAATTCTTGCCTTTCCTCATTGGTCAATGTCACTTTGTACTTCTTCATTGTTACTCCATCTTTTGTTTGATGGAGTAATATACAACATATTATACGTCATTACAAGCATGACACGACACTAGGGTAGCATATAGATCTGCTTTTTTCTCTTGGATTAGTCTGCTTCCAAACGTTTTCCTAAGTGAGTGAAGGTTTGCCCCCTTGATTTTTGCGACTTTGTAGTATTCTGCTATTCTGTGTGAAACAAAGTATGGTTTGTAAGAAAATGGTACAGGACTTCCTTCTGCCTTTATTGCACTCAGGATATCATACAAGGTCTTCCCCAAGGTGAGCCATTTTTTATGCTTCGACATGATCTTTCGGTTGTAACGGTGTTTTGAATTAAGTAACTTTAATTCGTATTTTCCAGAAAGGTTTACTAATGCATATCCGACCAATAATGACACTGTCTCTGGTTCTGTGCATCAGTTCATGTACTGTCCCTATCAAAAAAGGTATCGATATCCAGGAACTCAAGTACCCGGAAAAACTGGGGGTTGTCCGACGAGCCGACTGGGACTGGAAACCACTGAAAACCATTTTACTACAACATGAAATCACTAAAATAACTATCCACCACGGTGGTGTTGATTATCCTCCTGATAAAGATCCGGTTGAACATATTCGGAATTTGCAGAACTGGAGCCGCACCGAAAAAAAATGGATTGATATTCCATACCACTTTATGATTGCACCGTCGGGCACAATTTATGAAACCCGGCCAATCAACTATCCCGGCGCCACCAATACGGATTATGACCCGCGCGGCCATGCATTGATCTGTCTCATGGGCAATTACGAAAACGCCACGGTCAACCAAGAACAGATGAAATCGATTATTGAACTGACCGCCTACTTGGTCGAACGTTTTCATGTTCCGCTCTACGATATCAAAGGCCATAAAGATTACACTGAGACTTTGTGTCCCGGTAAAAATCTCTACCAGTATCTGGAAAACGGTACCATTCAGGCCAGGGTTCAGGAGTTACTACCCAAATAAAGATTAAATGGTTTTAATTATGGGAATCAAAGGAATTCATAATGCATAACAGAGATATTGCCGGAGCTATGAACATTAAATTGCCGGCCGAACTGCCTCCAAAAAAAGAATTTATCAAGGGGATTCGGCGGGCGCCGAGCCGCGGCTTCAATCTAAGCAAAAATGAAACAATCATTGCCCTGAAGAATGCCCTGCGGTATATCCCGGAAGAACTGCATGCAGAACTGGCTCCGGAATTTCTGAATGAATTGAAAACCAGGGGACGAATCTATGGCTATCGCTACCGTCCGGAAGGCCGTATCTGGGGCAAGCCGGTTGATCGGTACAAAGGTATTCTGGCAGCCCGGGCACTACAGGTCAATATCGATAATAACCTTGATTTTGACGTTGCTCTTTATCCTTACGAACTGGTCACTTATGGTGAAACCGGCCAGGTATGCCAAAATTGGATGCAGTATCTGCTGATCAAACAATATCTAGAAAACATGACTGAAGAGCAGACGCTGGTCGTCAGTTCCGGTCACCCGGTTGGTCTTTTTCCATCAAGCCCTTCCGCGCCGCGGGTTATTTCCACCAACGGTCTGATTGTTGGGGAATGGGACAATTCCGAGCATTTTAAAAAACTGGCGGCATTGGGCGTTTCCAACTATGGCCAGATGACGGCCGGCGGCTGGATGTATATCGGGCCCCAGGGCATCGTTCACGGTACCTATATCACTCTTTTAAATGCCGGACGTAAGTATCTCGGCATTCCGGAAGACCGTGATTTGAAAGGAATCTTTTTCGTCAGCTCCGGGCTCGGCGGCATGTCCGGCGCCCAGGCCAAAGCAGTGGAAATCGCCGGTGGTATCGGGGTCATTGCCGAGGTTGATTACAGCCGGATCAAGACCCGCCATGAACAGGGCTGGGTCACTGAAGTCAGCGACAGTCTCGATCAGATTGCTTCCTGGATGCGTGACTATAAAACCACCGGCAAAGCGGTTTCCATCGCCTATCACGGAAACATTGTCGATTTGTTGGAATATATTGCCGAGAACAATATCGACGTTGAACTCGTTTCCGACCAGACCTCCTGTCATGCGGTTTATGAAGGTGGATATACACCGGCAGGGATAAATTTTGATGACGGCCGCAGCTTGATTCAATTCAACCCGGAAAAATTTCGTCAACTCGTTGATCAGTCCCTGGAACGTCATTACCGCGTCATAAAAACGCTCACTGAAAGAGGATCCCACTTCTGGGATTATGGAAATAGTTTTATGGCGTCGGTTTTCAATGCCGGAGTTAGTGAAATCGCCCACAACAAAACCGATACGTCCGAAGGCTTTATCTGGCCGTCTTATGTGGAAGACATTATGGGGCCGCTCTGTTTTGATAAAGGTTTTGGGCCGTTTCGCTGGGTCTGCCTGAGCCGTGATGACGAAGATTTGCGGAAAACTGATCAGGCTGCCATGTCCTGTATCGATCCGGCGCTGAGTTCACTGCATCGGGACAATTATCACTGGATCAAAACTGCCGAAGAGAACAATCTGGTGGTTGGTACAAAATGCCGCATTCTTTATGCCGACGAAGAGGGCCGTATCCGCATCGCCCTTAAATTCAATGACATGATCCGCAAGGGGGAAATTGGCCCGGTACTGCTTGGTCGTGACCACCACGATGTTTCCGGCACCGATTCACCGTTTCGGGAAACGGCCAATATCTATGACGGCAGCCGCACAACAGCCGATATGTCGGTCCAGTGTTTCGGTGGAAATATTGCCCGGGGTATGACCCTGGTGGTTTTATCAAACGGCGGCGGGGTCGGGATCGGTCGTTCCAGCAACGGGGGCAATGGCATTTTACTCGACGGTTCCGAACGGGCGAATGAGATAATCCGGAAAGGTCTTTCCTGGGACGTCATGGGCGGGGTTGCCCGGCGCAACTGGGCGCGCAATCCGAACGCCGTTGAGACTGCGGCGCTATGGAATAAACAGCATCGGAATGACGGGCATATTACGTTGCCGTTCATTCCTGAAGATAATCTGATAGAAGACCTTGTTTCAAATCATTATTGATGAATTCATTCGTCGGATAGAACTGGCAAAAGCACGGTGACCATGACAGCGTCTGTTGAACGAATAAACATCTTTTCCCAATAATAAAAGTGTGTAAATTCTGGCTGTAACAATTTGAACGGATCAATTGAAGGAAGAGCACCATGATACCTAAATATTATTTCATTACCAAAGGTAAAGGACGACACAAAGATTATTTACAGTCCTTTGAATTAGCCCTTCGGAATGCCGGTATTCAGCAATGTAACCTGGTGACGGTTTCCAGCATTCTGCCGCCCGGCTGTAAAAAAGTTTCGAAGAAAAATGGGGTGCAAATGCTTAAGCCCGGCCAGATTACGTTTGTCGTGATGTCCAAAAACTCAACCAATGAACCAAACCGTCTGATCGCCGCATCTGTGGGGATCGCCATACCCTCCGACGCCGATGCTTATGGCTATATTTCCGAACACCACTCATTCGGGCAAACCGATGAAGTGGCCGGCGATTACGCCGAGGACCTGGCCGCCACCATGCTGGCGACGACCCGGGGAATTGAGTTTGATCCTGAGCAGGCCTGGGACGAACGGAAGCAAATTTATCATTCCAGCGGAATGATTATCCGTACCAGCCAGCTCACCCAATCGGCGCAGGGAGATAAAAAGGGGCTCTGGACAACTGTCGTTGCAGCAGTTGTTTTTATCCTGTAAATACCCGATTTTTTATTGCATGATTTTCGTTAGAAAAACATAACCGGCTACACACTATTGAAATCTTTTTAAAAGAAAGGCTATTATCCATGAGAAAATCTTTTCGAAATATCATTGGTTTTCCTGTTTTACTACTAGTGCAAAATTTAATGATAATAAACGCCGCGGACTGGACCGATGCTGCCCACAATCCTTTCCCGACTAAAATTCCGGACCATGTGATATTAACCTGGAGCGACAATCCGGTAAATACGCAATCCGTGACCTGGCGAACAGATACGTCGATAAAACAATCCTGGGCTGAAATTGCAGAGGCCGAGGCGTCACCGAATTTTACATACTATTCCAAAGGAATCAATGCGGTCACTGAATCATTTGTAGTTGAGAATTATTCCGCAAATTATCATTCGGCGACATTCGATGGCCTCAAGGCCAATACTCTGTATGCTTACCGCGTCGGCTCGGAAGAAAACTGGAGCGAATGGTTCCAGTTCCGTACAGCCAGTGAAAAACCTCAACCCTTTACATTTATCTATTTAGGTGACGGGCAAAACGCCCTGCTGTCTCTCTGGTCACGGGCAATCCGGGCCGCCTACGGCACCGCACCGGACAGCCGTTTTATCATTCACGGCGGCGATCTGGTCTCCAATGCCGATTCTTATACACAATGGAGTAAGTGGTTCAAAGCGGCCGGCTGGATAAACGCTATGGTTCCCTCGATTCCGGTCGTCGGAAATCATGAATATTACCATAAACTAAGCGAAAAACGGCAAATTACACCCTACTGGTTTCCCCAGTTCACCCTGCCTGAAAACGGTATTACTAAACTGCCTGAGAGTAATTATTTCATCGATTTTCAGGGGGTGCGGGTAATTGTACTGAATTCAAATGAACTCATCGGAGATCAAGCCAAATGGATTGAAAAAATTTCTGAAAATAACTCAAACCGCTGGACCGTGGTATCATTCCATCATCCGATTTATTCCGGCGCCCGTGGCCGCGACCAGGAAGAAATTCGCCGTAGCTGGCAGCCCCTTTTTCGAAAATATGCTGTTGATCTCGTCCTTAATGGTCATGACCACACCTATGCCCGGGGGGGTAATATTGATGCAGAAGACGGTATTGTCTACGTTGTATCTGTCAGCGGTCCCAAACAGTACGATTTAACTGACGACCGCTGGATGACTCGCAGTGCCGAGAACACCCAGTCGTATCATGTCATTCGCGTTGAGGATGATGTTTTAAATTTTAAATCTTACACTGTAACCGGAGATCTGTATGACGAATTTGACATTCAAAAAAATCCGTCCGGCCCCAATATTATTATTGACAAGCAGAATGAAGATCTGCCGGAGCGCACATTTAAAAACACACCCGGCAAACCGCAAAAATGATTAAAGTGTGACTTAATCCGCCAATACTGCTCAGTGATATATTCGTTTCACTGTTCCTGAATCTCATTTGAAGCTGCGAACAAGTGGCCACAGTCAGTACCCCCGGCTTCACTCATCTTCGGTATCTAATACTCTGCGGACCTCTTTTAATAAAACATTCATTGTGAACGGTTTTTGTAAAAACACACACTGTCCGATAAGATGTCGTGTCGAGTGATGACATAGTCCATATATCCGGACATATAAATCACCCTAAGTCCGGGATGAATTATCGTCAATTTTTCCGCCACAAGATTGCGGACCATATCTTCGTTCTCGGCCAGGAGGATTGTTTCGTTTCCCGAAAGGGATTCTGTTAGGTTATTGATTAAATAAGATAATCAGCATTTCGAACACTTCTGAACGACATCACTTTTCAATTCACGCAAAGCCTCCGTTGCAATCCACAGCGGACGCTTTTGGATTTCCGCTTCTTCCGTTAAGACGCGCCACCCCGACTGTGATGATTTCCTTGTAAAAGTTTACGGAAAAACCTAAATTCGTTTCCGTTGACTCATGACGGAGTTACACTTAAAACAGAGAATAATTGTACAAATTGAAAAACTAAACCAAAAGGAGTTTGAAAATGGCAACTAAACTGGCTATTAATGGTTTTGGACGAATAGGGAGAGCTTTTATACGTGCATCTAAGGAGTTGGGAAAAGATTGGGAAGTCGTTGCGATCAACGATTTGACCGACGCTAAAACACTGGGCGCCTTACTGAAACACGATTCGGTACATCGTAAATTTCCGGGAACCGTCGAAGTCGATGGGAATTCTATTGTTGTTGACGGTAAGAAAATCCCGGTGTACGCCGAAAAAGATCCGGCCCAGCTGCCCTGGAAAGAACTGGGTGTGGATATTGTCATTGAAGCTACCGGTGTTTTCCGGAAAAGGGCCCAGATCGCCGCTCACCTGGCCGCCGGCGCGAAAAAAGTTATTTTGACTGTACCGGCCAAGGACGAGATCGACGGAACGATTGTTCTGGGTGTGAATACCGACGATTATAAAGGTACCGAGGAAATTGTATCCAACGCTTCCTGCACTACCAACTGTGCCGCTCCTATGGCGAAAGTTATCGTTGACAACTGGGGAATCAAACAGGGTTTTCTGCTGACAATTCATGCCTATACCATGGACCAGAACCTGCTGGATGCTCCGCACAGCGATCTCAGAAGGGCCCGCGCTGCCGCGATGTCGGTAATTCCCACATCTACCGGCGCTGCCAAAGCCATCGGAAAAGTCATTCCCCAGGTAAAAGGAAAAATGGGCGGTGTAGCTTATCGCGTACCAACTCCCGACGGTTCACTAACCGAATTGATCCTTGAGCTCGAAAAACCGGCCACGGTTGAAGATATTAATGCTGCGATGAAAAAGGCCGCAGACGGTCCGCTCAAAGGCATTATGTTGTATACAGAAGATGAGTTCGTATCCACCGATGTGATTGGCGAACCCTATTCCGTTATTTTTGACTCCAAGATGACAATGGTTTTACCCGAAGGTATGGTTAAGGTTTCCGGCTGGTACGATAACGAATACGGATACACCTGCCGGGTTGTCGATCTTGTTCAGTTGATGATCGACAAGATGTAAATGAGGCGTTTGTCTAATTGAAAACAGTAAATTTTATTTTTGGAATACATAATCATCAGCCGGTAGGCAACTTTGACTTTGTCGTCGAGCACGCCTACCGGCACAGCTATCTGCCCTTTGTGGAAGTGGCTGAAGATTTTCCGTCGATTGCCCTGACGTTTCATTTCAGCGGTTGTCTGCTTGAATGGCTGGAAAAACATCATCCGGAATATCTGGACCGGGTCGCCAGAATGGTAAAACGCGGGAACGTCGAAATCATCAGCGGCGGTTTTTTTGAGCCGGTTTTGGCCGTTATTCCCGATGTGGATAAAGTCGGTCAGATTAAAATGATGAACGACTATATCCGCCAGCGTTTCGGATATGAGCCCAAAGGGCTCTGGCTGACCGAGCGGGTCTGGGAACCATCCCTGGCAAAACCGATCGCCGAGGCCGGGATTAAATACATTACCGTGGACGATTATCATTTTCTGGGAACCGGGAAAATGGAAAAGGACCTGACCGGTCATTTTATTACCGAAGAACAGGGCTATGGACTGTCGATTTTTCCGATCAGCCAGAAACTGCGCTACGCAATTCCATTTAAAGATCCCCAGGAAACGATCGACCATCTGCGTCAATATGTTACCGATGATGCCAACAATGCAATCGTTATGGCTGATGATGGCGAAAAATTCGGGGTCTGGCCCGGAACATATGAGACAGTATTCGAACAGGGCTGGCTCCGTGGTTTTATGAAAACACTGGAAGAAAACAGTGACTGGCTGAAGACTCAAACCTTTGCGGATTACTATTCCGGGCATTCACCCAAAGGCCGGATCTATTTGCCGACAGCGTCCTATTTTGAAATGAGTGAGTGGTCTTTGCCCTGGGAGGCCGGCGAGAAATTTAGTGATCTGGTCAAGGAATTTGATAATCAGGAACGTGGCGACGAGGTCAAACCCTTTATCAAAGGCGGTATCTGGCGCAATTTTCTGTTCAAATACGATGAGGCCAACTGGATTCAGAAAAAGATGCAGCATCTGTCCGACCGCTATCATGGAATCGACAGTGAAAAAGTGGTCTCCGCAGATAAAAAAGATCTGCAGAATGCCCGCGATCATCTCTGGCGAAGCATGTGTAACTGCGCTTACTGGCATGGAATTTTCGGCGGGCTTTACCTGCCCCACCTGCGGCACGCGCTGTATGGTGAATTACTCAAATGCGAACAGATCTTGAACAAAATTGAAAAACGTTCGGCTTTCCATGTGGCGGAATTGGATATCGACATTGATGGCGACAAGGAACTGCTGATCACTTCCGGAAACATCCTGACTGTGTTCGCTCCTCACCGTGGCGCCATGATGACTGAATTGTCACTGCTGGACAAATCCTATAACGTATTAAACAGTCTGAAGCGCTACCGGGAAGCTTATCACCGCAAGGTACTCAAGGCCGGGTCAGATTCTGCCAACGGCTCAATCCATGACAATGTGATGGCCAAAGAAGAAGGGCTGGAGAACTATCTGAAATACGACCAGTATCCCCGTAAGAATCTGCTGGACCATATCATTAATCCGACGGTCACATTTGATCAGTTCCGCAATGGTGAATACTATGAAGACAGCGATTTTATTCAGGGACTTTATAACTGTTCTGTGGATAAAAAGCAGAAAACAATTCGTTTCAGTCGGGATGGATGGGCGAACTGGCAGAAATTCCGGATCGAGAAAACAATTATCTACGAAAAGTCCGTATTAAAGATTCATTATCGCCTGAACAATACCGGTGAAAAGGAAAACAGCTTCCGTTTTGGGACGGAATTCAATTTTGCGATGCTGGGTGGTAATACGCCGGACCGGTATTATATGGCGGATGGAAAAAAACTGGAAAATCCGGCGCTGAATAGTCACGGTATTTTAACCGATATTTCTTCAATGTCAGTGGTCAATGAATGGGATAAATTCCGATTGATTCTGAAAGCGAAAGGTACAGACGAATTCTGGTATTTTCCAGTGGAAACCGTATCGTTGTCAGAGGCTGGATTCGAACGGGTTTACCAGAGCTCGGTCATCGTTCCCACAATTAATGTCAGCCTAAAACCGGGTGAAATCCGGGAATTTGATCTGAACCTGATCGTTGAGAATCTTTAAGTGATTACGATCACGTTGAAAAAATAAACCCTACGGGAAACCGCTGGTTTTTTTATATTAACCCGGAACAAAAGAAAACATCATTCATGCTCACGGAACTTAAAAATGCCCGGCAAGTCGATGGAGAACCTTTTCGCCGTTGGTTTACCGATGAGTACTTCGATCTGATTGTCTGGCAGACTCCGGAAAATACAATACTGGGCTTTCAGTTGTGCTATGACAAAGGACCTGGCGAAAAAGCCCTGACCTGGCAGCAAACAGGTGGTTATACACATAAAGGCGTTGATGATGGGGAAGGGCGTGAAAGATATCACAAAATGACCCCGATTCTCATTCCCGATGGAAGCTTTGAACGAGACCCGATTTTACAGCGTTTTTTTGATGCCAGCTATACGATAGATCCGATAGTAAGAGCGTTTGTCATTGAGCGGCTGAGTGATTATTCCAGCCGGGAAACGTAATTGTTAATCGGAAGAAAACCTTTTCCGCAGATTTGGGTCAAGTTCCATTTTTCGTAAGCGCACAGACATGGGGGATACATCCACCAGTTCGTCCTCAGCAATAAATTCAATCGACTGATCCAGCGACAGCATGCGTGGCGGGCGCAGGGTGATGGTTGCGTCGGCAGAAGCTGCCCGCATATTGGTCAATTTCTTTTCTCTGGTGATATTGATGTCCAGGTCTTGCTGGCGGTTTCGTTCGCCGATAATCATTCCGCGATAGACCTCGGTGCCCGGCCCGATAAACAGCTCGCCACGATCCACCATGCCAAAACTGGCATAGGCGGTTACTCTGCCATTGCGATCGGCCACGAGCGCCCCGGACTGACGCTGGGGAATCGGTCCAAACCAGGGTTCGTAACTCTCAAAAAGGGTGTTCATTACGCCGGTTCCCTTGGTTTCTGTTAAAAACTGACTGCGAAATCCAATCAGACCACGGGTGGGAATCAGGATTTCCAGGTTAACGCGTCCGTGACCGGGATTAACCAAATTTGTCATGCGGCCTTTGCGCTTAGACAGACCTTCAGTGACGACACCGATAAATACATCGGGAACATCGATAAATACCCGTTCAACGGGTTCATGCTTTTTTCCGTCGATAATTTTTGTAATGACCTGCGGTTTGGATACCATCAGGGCGTAGCCTTCGCGCCGCATGGTTTCAATCAGCACCGCCATTTGCAGCTCGCCCCGGCCGCAAACTTCAAATACATCGGCCCGGCCCTTGACCGGTTTGACCCGCATGGAGACATTGCGCAATGTTTCCCGTTCAAGCCGTTCTTTCAATTGCCGTGACGTGAGATAGCTGGATTCATTGCCGGCGAGGGGGCTGGTATTGACGTAAAACAGCATGGAAATAGTCGGTTCGTCAACCTGAATTCTGGGAAGGGGAACCGGATTTTCAGCGGACGAAATGGTATCGCCGATATGTATATTCGGAACACCGGCCAGGGCGATAATATCACCGGCCTCAACCTTTTCCACGCTGGTTTTTTTCAGACCTTCAAAGGTGTATAATGCTGAGAACTTGATGTTGTTTACAATTGTAGTTTCACAACACAGCGAATAATTGCGGTTCATTTCCAGGTGACCGTTGCTTATGCGGCCGATAGCGATTTGACCAACATAGGGATCATAATCCAGGTTTGTGATCAGAAACTGAGTAGTTTTTTCATCATCCACAATCGGTCCGGGAATCGTCTCGACAATGGTTTCAAATAACGGCTGCAGGTTTACGGAACCATCACCCAGGCTGCGATGGGCTTCACCTAACTTGGCCTGTGTATACAGAATCGGAAATTCAATCTGCTCTTCACTGGCGCCCAGGTCGATAAAAAGATCGTAGACCTCATTGATTACTTCCTTAATGCGTGCGTCACGGCGGTCGATTTTGTTGATCACCAGAATCATGGACAGCTGTTTGGCAAGTGCTTTTTTCACAACAAACCTGGTTTGAGGCAGCGGGCCTTCACTGGCATCGACCAGCAGGATGGCGCCATCCACCATATTCAGGCCGCGTTCGACTTCGCCGCCGAAATCCGCATGCCCGGGAGTATCAATAATGTTGATCTTGGTGTCTTTGTACCAGATCGCTGTGTTTTTGGCGTTTATGGTAATGCCCCGTTCCCGCTCCAGGTCCATGTTGTCCATGATCCGGGTTTCCACGGTTTGATTTTCCCGGAAGATGCCGCTCTGTTTGAGCATTCCATCTACCAGTGTGGTTTTACCATGGTCCACATGGGCGATGATGGCAATATTTCTGAATTTATTTTTACGCATTTGTATTGTAATCCTTTTAAAATAACAAGCCGTAAATATACAGGATAATAAGGGGTTATACAATAGAAAGCAGTAAACGTTAGTGTTATAAAGTTGTTGATTTAAATAAAAATATTCATAACATTCACATAGAAATTGCACGAGAAGCTGAGATTTCCGGCACCGTATTGGTTGCTGCATATATTGACGAAAAAGGTAATGTGGGAGAGTGTTGGGTGGTCCAGGGTATCCCTAAAACCGGTCTTGATGAGGCGGCAATAGATGCAGTCCGAAAAACAAAATTTAAACCCGCAAAACAGCGTGATATCAGTGTTGGCGTCTATATAGTTATTCCGATAGAATTTCGATTGGAATAGAAGATATCAAATCAGGGGCGGTAGCTAATCGTTAAGATATGGGGATTATTAAACCCCTCCGGCATAAACAAATAAGCGTAATCAAATGTAAAGCGGTCCAGGTGGATCCCGAAACCGATTGACTCCCGGTTTTCGGAACCGATATGGGCGAAACCACTCCGGACCGAAAGAATATCCCGATAGTCCAACTCTGCCCCGACCTGGGCGAATGCTTCGCCGGAAACCATATTTGAACCAAGGTTCAAACCAATTGCCCCGTTCAGATTATTGCCCTCAAATATTTCAGGTCGAACGATGCCAATAGTAAGAGTCCCCGGCAATCGGTTTTCATCGATGCCGGAATGAAGATATCCGATGTTTTGCAGCCTGAAAGAGATGTCCAGCATGCTGGGTGCATTCCAGCGGGCGGCGACGTCGAATGCGACGCCATTATCGGTGTATGTATACAGATGCTCATAGAGAAATTTACCGGTGATTCCTATGGTAACCTTCGGGAGAGGTGACCAGGTATACGCTGCCGCTGCGGCCAGGTATTGCGGCTCTACATTAGCAAGTGGCTCATCGGTCGGTGTTTCACGAATTTCCACACCGGGGATTCGGACATAGTTCAATCCGAAACCCACACTGAACTTTCTGAAGGGAATTGAAAATGCCAAAACATCCATGTTGATATCTGAAAACCAGAAATGATGGGAAAGTGCAAATGTCGTCTGTGTATTTCCGATCCCAACGGGGTTTTCAAATATGGTCAGCGGCGACTGGCTGGACTGCGAAAACACCGTCATTGTGGCCGCCGACTGCGCAGAAGTTGGAATCTGCAAAAAGGACATTCCGCTGTTCAGCAGCTCGGCGTTTATGGGATAAAAAAACATAGAAAATAATAGTGTGAATACCAGAGATTTTTGTTTCATTAATATACCTGCGATGTTTAAAACTTGAATTCCCAGGAGAAGACGTGAGTGCTGCCCTCGCCGATAAGGCCGATCATGGCGCTGTAATCAATCTGGGTTTGAATGTCTTTCATAAATCCATAGGCCAGGCCGGCGCCGAATGTAGGATTGATGTTGTCCAGGCCCATTCGCAGGAAAAGAATATCGCCGACAAGGTACTCACCGCCAAAATGTACCCGGTAATCCTGTTTATCGGAAAGTTCGACATCACCGATGAAAGCGAAGGTGGAATTATGACTGTAGGCCAGGCCGATTTTTAAAATTTGTGGAAATGTATCGGTATAATTGCCACCCCGATCACCAAAAAGATCCTGTGTGTTCCAGGTGTAACTGGCGCCAATATCTTTTAAAAGAATACCAATGGAGATACGGTCAAAAGGTTTCAGTAATACGCCGATGTCAAATCCGAGACCGCTGCCGGTCAGATTGAGCATGCTGTGACTTAGTATTTTGAAATTTAAACCAACTGAAATACGGCGGTGAAAAGCGTTGGAAAAGGACAGGTAAACGACATTTTCGCCGGTTTCGTAAACCTCGTCAGGGATACCGGTGAATGTCCGGCCCTGGATATCGGTGACCCCGGCATGCATCCAAGCAACAGAAATTCCCGCGCTTGGTTTCAAAGGAAAGGCGAGTCCGACATAATGCAATTGACGGTCAAGGCTGAGGAAATAATAGGTTGTTGACAGATGTCTGTCTTTCAGATATGAGAGACCGGCTGGATTATAGTAGGCCGCAAACCCGTTTTCACTGTCTGCAACCCCGGCATTGCCCATCGCCAGCGACCGGGCCCCAAGTCCCATTCGTAAAAAGGAACCGGCATAACCGGCATTATCACCGGTGTCCGCTAATGTAATGGAAACACCTATTAAAACCAGGAATACGATCTGCGCTAGTTTCATTCCGGCTATTTTACAACGATAAGCTTTGTCCAGTGTGCTGTCTCCTTATCGTTTTCTTTGATGGTTAATTTGCAAAAATAGGTCCCGTTGGCAACAATATCGCCGGCGTGATTACGGCCGTTCCACGCTTCACTGTTGTCTTCGGTATTGACAATATAGTGAGGTTCGCCTTCGTAAACCCGGTCCATGGAAAAATCAAAAACCTCAAGTTTAACGGTAGCGGCACTTTCCAGATAATACTGAATTCGAACATGTCCGTCACCATTAGTGACATTATGAAAATTCGGAGCAAAAGGGTTTGGGTAGGCGTATATTTCCGGCTGACCGGCCTGGCTGGCAGAAAGGTATTGACGATAGGTGGACCAACTGATACCGTCATTATATGTTTTGGCGATCCCATCGGAAGTTCCCAACCAAAGATAGTTAATCCCTTCCCGGTAGTCCACCCCGGCGGCGTAGACATCTTCGGAAAAGAGAAATTCATTTTTATTGCTGTCATATGCAGGATCGAACAGCGCCCAATTTTCACCATCGACGGATTTATAAAGTCCACGCTCTGTGCAGACATAAACAGTTGGTCCGTCAAAGGCAAAATTGTAAATCCGTTCACCCACCAGCGTCCGGGTCCAGCTGAGTCCGCCGTTCGTGGTTTTGTTGACCGCCCGGATTTCGTTGCTACCTTCGGCAGTCAGAGCGCCAACCCAGATCGTTTCCTGTCCATAATAGTATTGCCGGGCCAGCGCCACAATAAAGTTTCCGGACAGGTTTGAGTTTCCGGCATTAAATTTTTGCCAGCGAATACAATCATCGGATTCAATAATTCCCAGATTAATGCCGTCCGCAGTACCGACCCAAACGGTATCGCCATAGGAAATAACACTGAACCCTTTATGATTATGATTTCCCTGCTGAGCCGGATCTCGCGGGTTAATTTCAAAGTCAATCTCGTCACTGCAGAACAACATATCCAGATCATCGCTCGGCAACGGCAGGCGCTGCCAGCTCTTTCCAAAATCCCGGCTTCGCCGGATACCACCTGCCCAGCTGGTGATGTAAACGATGATAGAGTCATCGTCCACACGTGTTATTGAAATGTCCCAGGTGGTGTTGCTTACCGGTGTTGTAATGGGTAAAAATGAAACGGTGTCGCCGTTCCAGATATCCGTCTTATCACCGGCGGAATCTACGGGTTGCGGAACGTAGGTCCAACTGGCGCCGAAATTTTTAGAATAGGCCAAGCCGCCGCCGGTTTGCATTGAACCCTCTTCAGTCGTGGAATCAAAAACTCCGGCAACCCAGATAATTGAATCCAATACGGCAATCGCCGAAATGCCTCCCTTCGGCAGATTATTATCGCCGGGATAATAGGTGTAATAATTTTCGCCGAAATCCTCTGTTTTACTCAACCCGCCACCGGTTGCAAACCAGATTAGCGAATCTTCTTGAAAGGCAATCTGGGTTATGCCATTACTGCCCAGCCCTTCATATACTTGTGCAGAATCGTTCAAAAACGGTTTTGATAAGCGAAATGCCTGACCGAAAAGGCCCAAAGACAGAGATAATATGAAAATTGTCAGTCGTTTAATCATGGTTTAATGGTAAAACTATTGTCGCTGGTGTCGTAGCGACTAGGTTTGTCAGTATCAAAGATTTTAATTTTACAATTTGCAGAATTCTCGTAAAGAATATCCCAGTCGTAAAAACCCTTTACGGCAAACTCTGTAGCAATAGTTTGATAGTTTGGCGATGAGGAGTTTGCATTTGTGGTATATTGAATTGTTACTTTATTGATATAAGCACTTTCCCAGGTTATTTTATGTGTCTGATAGGGGCGTAATGTATCGGCCCAGTTCGGTGACAGTAGATGAACCCCGGGGTTGGTCAGAATTTTCTGAAGGGTATCGCTTGTCGATCCATATGTATCTACAGCGTAAAAGTAAAAAGCGAAATCACCCTGCAATTCACTATTAATTCTAGTAGGGATAGTAATTGTATAAATCCCGTCATAAGCTATCTCATCACCCCATCCCCCAGAAGCTGGCCCAGTGTCTAGTAAATAATAACCAGAATCACCAGTAAAGTAAGTGCCATTTGGCACCAAAATATCAAGAAGAACAGCTAAAATATCGTCGTAACCTTGCGGATCTGTTACTCGAATTTTAAAAACAACATAGTCGCCTTTTTCAAAAGTATTCGGAATATCTATCATATATAGTTCCGGCGGACTATTGGGTGCAACCAGCTCTTCTTGTTCTTCAATCGTGCTGCTGTTACCGTCTTTATCAAAGGCCTGTATGCTGACCCGATAATAGCCATCGTTATCGGCAAGTGTCGTTGAATCGAGGAGATAGGAAAAAGCCCCATCCTGGTTGATAATGTCTAGAGGCGGTCCAACATCAAAAAGAAAACTTTTCAGAAATAATTCCTCATCCGCCAAATCAAGGGAATCTCTTTGATACAGGTAAAATACAACCGAGTCAATGGTCTCCAGTCCCTGTGGATCAAAAACTTTTGCGGAAATAAACAGGGATTTATTTGTCTGGGAATAATTGAGTATGACGGATTCAATTACCGGATCTGTTGCAGACTCTTGCTGGATGGTATTGACACAGGCCGCCAGCGCCAGAAGGATGATTATTATGATAAAAACAAGTCTGTTCATGTTACTCCGTTGCCAGTGCCGCCCATTCGTCCTGAAACATCTCCGCCTTAAAAACCAGATCGTAATTTAGCACTTTCGATTTAAACATGGCATATTCATCTTTCAGAATTCCCGTAAAAATACAAGATGGCACTTTTCCGTGCTTATTCATATTCTGTAAAAGTGCCAGGTTGGGTTTCCTTTCAATATTACTGAGAACGAGATCGTATTTGTAATCATTGCGCCGGGTGACATCTCCAATGGTGAGTTTAAAACGGTTGGGAGTGTCGTTAAGTTCCATTTGTTCTCGAAAGTTATCTTCAATATCCGGGTCAATATCCCAGGCATCAACGAAACCGGCCCCAAGTTTAAGCGCTGCGATAGTCAGTATTCCGCCACCACAACCGGCATCGAGGATTTTCATGCCCGGACGGACCATTTTTTCCAGTAATTTCAGGGCCATCTGGGTCGTGGCATGGGTTCCCGTACCGAACGCCATTCCCGGAATGACGGCAATCCGAATCGGTTCGGTGCCGTTATATTTTTCCCAGTGAGGATAGATGGCAATGCCGGAACTGATCCGGATCGGTTTAAAGTAATCCTGCCAGCTGAGATGCCAGTCCTGGTTTTTTATCAATGTCTTTGAATAGTCGATTACGATACCCGGGAAATATTGAATTATTTCCTGAATCTGTTTTTCAATTCGATTTTCATTATTTGTGTCAAAATAGGCTTCAATAATTTCATCTTTTTCAATTAACCCAAGGCAGGGAATGTCTGCGAGCAACGCTATCAGAATTTCAATATCGTAATCTCCTTTCGGAAATTCGTATCGCAACCACTGTTTGTTTGGTTTACTCACTTTGCGATGCTCTCGTTTAAATAAATATAATCATAAAGCACTTGCCCGACGACTTCCAGGCTTTTCGGGCTGCATTTGTCCGGAGTGTCCATGCTGGTATGCCAGAAATTCTGATACCGATTCGGATATTCGAAATCAATCAGATCGACCGATGGAATTCCGGCATGTTCAATCAACATCACATGATCGTCGTGAATGTAGCTGCCAAATTTGTGCTGAAATTCGGAATAGCCCCGTTTCTTTGCCAGTGCCCAGAGTGTTTTTACCAATTCGGGATGACTGGAGTATGATTGGCGTTCGATCGGGATATTCAGCTCCTTATCGCCGATCATATCAATTACAATGGCTTCGGATGGTTTTGGAATGGGCAGGTTTTTCGCAAAATATTCCGATCCCATGCAATAGTATTTCAGAGAACCGGAATAGCCGTAATCTTCGCCGTCAAACAGTACCAGGTAGATCGCACGTTCGGGCTGATTTTTCTGGAGTAGTTCTCCCAGATGCATCAGTACTGCGATACCGCTGGCGCCATCATTGGCACCGAGAATTGGAGACGGTCGTTTTTTAGGATCCGGGTCGTGGTCAGCACGAGGCCGGGTGTCCCAGTGGGCGCCGATGAGCAATGGGTTCTGTCCGCCGGGACTGAATCCGGCAATAACATTTGTAAACGTGAAAGAGACATTATCATCGGGAATTTCTTGGATAAATGTCTGCAAAATGAGGGTGTCGGCTAATCCAGAAAAGAAATCCCGGTAATAGTTCAGCGCTTCCTGGTGGCCCGGAGAACCGGGATTCCGGTACCCGATATCGCATTGTTTTCGGAGATATATAAATGCTTTTTCACCGTCAAAAGAGCTGCTTTGACGACTACAGGCGAAAGAAATAAACAAAATGGAGATAATAAACATTTTTCGCATATTAACCTCTGATAGCGATGTTGACGTCAAAGCCGCCATTGCGGGTGATACGTTTACCGGTTCGGGCATTAAAACTTTCACCGTATGAATAGAAAAGTCCGCCCGTGACTTTCTGGGTGAATGAGTAACTGATGCGCGGTTCGATTTTCCAGGTCCGGTTTTCGTTCTGTGTGGCAAATTTATCTTCGGCTGTATTCTTACCTTTTGAAAGAGACTTGCTATAGTCAAAGGCCATGGTGAAATTGATGTTGTTTTCCAGTCGCTTGTTTCGCAGGAAAGGCAGTGGTATGGTGAACCCTCCCTTTTTTTGGTAATTCATGGAGGCGTTAATGCTTTGATCGGTGACGATGCTGGCGCCGCCGTTGGATTGATTGGTGATGGTTTGTCCCATAGTCATGCGGACAGTAGAACTGATATTATTTTCAAACTGCATCGAAAGACCGAACAGGGGTTGAAAATACAGTTTATATGTTGAGCTTTGAACCTCGCCATTGCGATAGACCTTAGACTCCTTGCCTGAGAATCCGTGATCCAGGGACAGTTTTTTAAAGACTTTTGCCAGAAAGGCGATTTTTTCAATCTGTGATATGTTCAGAGTCCAGCTGGGAAAAGGAATACCCTTTTTACCGGAGTTGTCTAAGGTAATATAGTCACGGGTCAGATTGCGATTTTTACTGCCTTGTGACTCAGACCAGGACATATTCTGGCCGTAAGAAAAGGTTGTTTTGATACTGTTAGATAGTTTAATTCCACTGCGCAGGCTGGCGTCGGAATTTATTGATACATTATCGGGGAAAGCCCCAGCTTCTGTAGCGATGGTATCCAGGGCGGGATCGGAGCTGAGGCCCATGCGGTAAAGGAGGCCCGGTTCACCAATCCGGCCTTTATTATTGTTGCTTCGGCTGGTGGAGTAACTGACCTGGATTGGCTGTATGCGGTCAAAAGCTTGATATAAATATTCCAGAAGTTGTATCTCTTTTTTGGCTTCTTTGACGGTTTCTTCTGCTGGTTCCGGAGTAGCGTCCGGTTTGGCATTACGGCCACTACGGCCCTTGGGCGCGCTTGTGTCACCGGGGGATTTACGGGATGTTTTTGACGTCGATTTTGGTGTATAAAAAGTTTTCATAATGGCGGCCGGGCTGAGACTGAAGGAACTGGAAATCCGATTCTGATTACTGAGTTGGTCGATACTCTCGGAGCTGCTTCCGGCGGGTTCACTCCAGGAGTAATTTGCGTTATAGCTCAAACTAGGGGTCAGCCAGTCAAATATTTTGGGAGAAAAAGATGCCGAATAGCTCTCATTGATATTGACCGGTGTTCCGGGATTCAGTTCCTGGATTGCTTTAAGCTTGTCATCCCGAAAATCGACCAGAGTGCTTTTTGTTTTCCGGGAATAATTCAGGTTGAGATTATCGAATACTTTATAAGCGCCGGCGATGGAACGATTCATACCGAAATCATAGGGCTCGGTTATATCGCCCAGGCGTGGAATGTTTAATGATTTGCTTTCAGTGGCGTCCATCGAGAAATCCAAGTTGCTGGGTGTATAGTACAGGCGCAGCTCGCCCAAACGATCACCCAGGTAGGGTACATTTTGAATCCATTTAAAGGGCTGAAAAAAGTTGTCCCGGCCGAACGGAACCTTATAGGAGATACTTCCCTTATAGGATTCCGACTCCTTTTTTCTGACGGTTACAGAAGAGCTGTTTGACCACTGGGCGTTGGCCGATACTTTAATCTGGTCAATAGTATATTTTGTCAACCAGAAATCGGAAGTACGCTTTCCATAGGAAATATTGACTCCATAGGATTCCGACAAACTCAAAACGCTGTCCGGGGGATTGTCTCCGGCCAGAATATCGGAGTTGGGCAGAAATTTCGGTGCGCTGTTCTGATTTGTATAGGAACCGGATACCGGTAAGCTTAATCCCCATTTGACCGGTGTTAGTTTATCCAGGTTGAGACTACCCCGGACGGACAGGTTTTGGGTATTATTTAATCCGGTTGTATGCAGGCTGGGACGTTGCTCAACAGTATGAAAATCCGCGTCTTTTTTAGTGATACCGACATTCAGCTTTGCCAGGTCGGCTATCGTCAGGGACACAGAGCCACGGTAGGCGGTTCCGGCGTCGCGACGCACATCAGACAAGCGGAGTTCGTCCAGCCAGATTTTGCCATACATTGTATTATCATAGCGGGGAAGCGGAGCAGATTGATCAAAATCATCCAAAGCGTATTTCTGGTTAATAATTCCCATGTCAATCCGTTTGACTTTTGAAATAGTAGGGCTTCCAATAATCAGGATTTCCTTGCCTGTATATTTACCGTTTTTGACCTCTTTCCAATGTCGCTTCAAAACACCGCCTTCGCCATCGTGAGTAATGGTATACTGTTTGGGCCCGGAATTGTTAGAGTAATTTTCTTCAAATTCCGTTTCTGTGGCATATCCTTTCAGACTGGTCAGAAAGTCAAAATCGATTTCCAGATCATTGTTCTCATCCCATCCGGGATAAATAGGCTGGCGATATTCATAGTAGTTATAGATGTTGTTTTCGTCGTTTATGACGCCAAATTTTATAAAGAATTGTAGCGGAGTCTTTTCGCCTGCATTAAAATATTTCGTGCGCGAGTGCAGGTCGTTACCATTGATGTAGAGTTTCATTTTCTTATATGTAATAAAACTGGCCTCTTCAAGCAGCACTTTTTTAGCGGCCACAACCTCGCCCGGCCGGAGTCCCTGGCTACTGTTAAACCACATGACCAGGGATTGTTCTTTCAATTGAATCTCATTTACGGCGTCATATTCTCCCCTGACACCCTTGGGAGCGTCATATGTGTCGGAATTGTCTTCGGTGTTCAGTACGCTGATGCTAAACACCTCGTTGTTTTTAACAAATTCGCCGTCAACACCATCTCCGATCCCCAGCTCTTCCCATTCATTGCCAACCATTTCAATCTTTGCGAGCATGATGGAATCTTCGCTGCTGACCCCATCGATCCAGATACGGCAGGCTTCGACGGTTTGCCAACTGACATCGCCGTCACCGCTGGCTTTCTGAAATTCGTTCAAGGGGATTCGGTACAGTTTCCAGCCAGTATATGCACCATTATCATATTGAGTCCGGCCAGCGACGTATTCATCTTCAACCCGGTCGTTCAGAGAAAAATCGATTGTGTAGTAATCATTGGTCAGATCGACTACATAATTACGGTTTAGATCTTCGGAATCGGGAACGTAGCCGCTGGCATCCTTGATGCTTTTTTCAGTACCGTTAATATAACGGTAATTGGAGGATCCTTCGGTCCATTTCCAATTATCACTATGTGGATCGGATGTACTGCGTTTATAATTTGTCAGCCGGTCATCACCATAAGGTATCGTTTCACCGAAACTATTGATAATATATTCATCAATATCAAATACCCCGTCAATACCTGTATCTTCGGTTTCCTCGTCCAAGAGGTCGTTTCCAAGAGTAAAACCGGCCTCAGGTTTATCCTCGGTATTGAGAATTTTATTTGGGATATAATCTTCGCTGATGTATCCCATATCCACATGCATCTGGCCGGACCGGCCCCGGACCCAGATCTCCATAAATTTTGTTTTGGACTGATCATAATAACTGGTTGGGAATGCATAGGTGATGCCGCCCCAGGCTTCTTCCCTTGGTGATACGCCGTCTGCGACCGCAATTGACCAATCCGGATCAAGTGTCAGTACCATAATTTCGGTGAGGTTGTTCTGGGCCTGGGTACTGACCTGTTTGTTGGGCCAGATGTTAGTGGTTGCAACGCCGCCGTAGGGATTGTACCAGAACAAGAAACCGCGCTGATTTTCATTTTTCCCCAATGGTGCCGATGATGGGGCCCAGTAGCGCTGCATAATTGGTGGTGATGTAATTCGTTTTGAGCCTTCGAAATCATCAATAAACCCGACGCCGTTTGGATCGCCGGTAGCGTCGTTGCTGAGCGTGTTTGGATTGGGGCGGACCTGGGCAATTTCACCCTCGAGCGTGATTGAAGATGCTTTGTCTGTCTGGATTAATGGAAGCCAGTTTACTGCCCGTGTCAAAAAATTCAAATCCTGGTTAACCCGGCCATTTATATCCCAAACGAAGTTCCGCATCGGTTCATATCCGACATCCACTTTCTCATCGACAACCGACTGGCTGAAATATAGTGCAGTGCCACCAATGAAGGAATTATCGCCAAAGTCATATTGAGCACGGGCGCCCAATATGGTTTTTTTGTCCAGCTGAAAAAACTGGTTTCGTTCATATTTTACATCCAGATTGGCATCCGGGCTCATTGCGTCTTGGTTCAATAATGTTAAAGTACCGGTGAAATAATCGATGGTGTAATCAATGCCCCTGACCAGGGTTTGGCTGCCCAGTGTGACCGATTCGCTGCCGTCGATTACCATGGCGCCGAGATTGATAACGGAGCTGCGGTTTTCATATTTAAAAACAATTTTAAATTTTGAGTCCTGGTTAATCGCTGTTTGATTGGTGCGGTTACTGTCGTACATGGCCGAGCAGTTATACAGATCATTAAGATTTGGATTTTGGTTTGTACTGAATCCGGTGGAGTCATACTGAAATGGACGCAGGTACGGGAACCACAACTCACCGGACTGTAGATTAATAATAGCCGGATTGTCCAGATCAATGACATTATCTGGAGTGGGATTGCCAGACTGGTCCTTGGTGTCCAGACCGAATTTCGTTAAAAATGTTTCACCGTCTGTCGGATCGCGTTCCACATCGCCGGTTTCACCGTAGACATAGACCAGGCTCAACTCAAACCCCTCTTCGTTGATACCGGTGGTTCCGAGATAATAAACGTTTTTAAATTCCAGATCCCAGCAGGGGTGGCTCGGTTTGTTTTGCCTGGGTTTAATTAGTTTCAGTTTAATATTACTCGTATCTTTGGCCTGCCAGTCACCGTAACTCTCAATGGTTTGTTTGCCAGAGTTGACCGTTCGGTAAACAACGGCGATAATTTCGTCATCCTGTACCTGTGTGTTTAGCCGGATAAATCCAAGGTTTAAGTTGGCAATATAATCCTGATCCAGAGTTAGGCGTTGAAATATTCGCTGCTCAATATTTGTTGTATCCTGGTTCGGGTTGTTCGGATCCACATAGGCAAATCCGTACATACTTCCGGCGACCTCGGTGACGATTGATTTATATACTTCCAAATCGGCAACAACCCGATCTGGATCATATATAAATTGACCGCCATTTTCCAAAAACCCGTCGTAAAACGTACTCCGATAATTCATATCCAGAAAGAAATATGTATTTTTACGATAGTCGTAATCTCTTTTAAAATTATTAGTTTGTTGGGCTCCACCATCAACACTCAATTTTTCTTTTTTTCCTTTTTCAACACTGGCGATGGTGGTAATGTCGATGGCGCCCAGTTTCATGAGTGCTTTCAAACCGAACAAGCCGTTGTTCGTTCCTGAAAATGTCACATACTGGGTTCCCGGCAGCGATAGAGAAATGTTGCCGGCCTCGACTTTTTGAATGATATCGTCTTCTTGTCCGGTATAGATAATTTTCAGGTTATTTTCGAAATCGAAGTCCCGTTCACTGTCCTGGTCGACAAGAATACTGATGCGATCACCGATTTTGCCTTCGATGTTCAGCTGCTGTTTCTGGTCTACGATAAAGGTGGTGGAGGAACCGGCATTGTAGCCGGTGCGAACCTGGGACTGCTGCTGGTTTTGCAAGCGACCGTTAATATTGACGTTTCCGGAAACCCGCAGCGAAACCCGCTGACCGGCGATATCGGCGCCGATCAGTTCCAGCTTTTCGGAACGGGTGGCAGATTTTTCTTCTGAAAATCCTTTACTGCATAGACTTTTTAGTTCATTTCGCAAATAGTAAGTTGACTTCGTCTGAAAGTAGGAGTCCAAAGACATACCCCGCGGAATCGGGCCTGGTATACCGTCATATTCTTCGGTAAAAATGAGATTACGTCCGGTGTAATCCAACTGAGTGTCAAATTTTAACCGGGAGGTATAGTTTATTTTCAAGACAGTCTTGTTAGACTGGGTTGCATAGGGTGAAAGCAGGGATAAACCGCGAGGCGAGTCAATTTTAATTGACGAGAAACGGTATGAAAGCCAATCCACTTGTAAGGGAAACGCCACACCATTTGCCGCGTCAGTTTCCTGTTGGGCCAATAGGTTTGAGTAAAGTAAAACTGATAAAATCAGTGGATATATATATTTCCCGATACGATACAGTGTCGTCACTCCTAAAAATGTTAATATAGGCTTAATTACTTAAGAAAGTCGTAGCAAGTTTGTTTAACGACACCTCAGTTAATATCGGTTATAGACGGGAGCTGTGTAAGCAGCGATTTATACAGACGTGAAAATGCCTGGCCTCGATGGCTGATGGCATTCTTCTCGTCGTGGTTCATTTCAGCCAGTGTTCTTCTCTTTCCTGGAACGTAGAAGATCGGATCGTATCCAAAACCACCATTGCCGCGTCTTTCGGATAAAATCATTCCTTCGATCACACCTTCCTTGTGAATTAACAAATCCGGGTGATAAAAAACTGCCACAGTCCGGAATCGCGCCGTCCGGTCTTTCTCTGGAACTGATTGCATTTCATTGATCATTTTTTTTACGTTATCGTCATAACTGGCGTTCTCACCCGCATACCGGGCTGAATAGATGCCGGGCCGGCCGTTTAAAGCATCAACTTCTAAACCAGTGT
>Ga0268276_1000023_pt1 | contig 173357 bp, 156 predicted proteins | sample saktaG_4_FD_190145 | JGI IMG/M metagenome (GOLD analysis project Ga0268276, IMG submission 190145) | Saline water microbial communities from Sakinaw Lake, British Columbia, Canada - sak_2010_1_5_45m | ecosystem: Environmental > Aquatic > Non-marine Saline and Alkaline > Saline ... | reverse complement strand
ATTGAAAAATTGTTCAAAAAGGAAATATGAAAAAGTTCATATTTTTATTTATATTATTCTTTGGATTATTTGACTTAAAAGGCCAATACACTTACTTTAACAACCGCTTTAACAATGATAACTGGAGTGCGGCATTGAGTATTCTTGAAACGGAATCAGGTTATGTTATTAGTGGAGTTAGTGGTGTGGTTTCCAATGATTATATTTTTAAAAGAATTGTCCTTACGGCTATTGACGATGAAGGCAATCAATTATGGTGGAAAACTTATGGGGAAGATTTTCATAATTATTATGCGGGTTTTATGAGTGGTTGTATTAGGACATCCGATGGTGGATTTGTTATAAGTGGGAGTATAGAAGATTCTATTAGAGATGTCGGATTATTGATAAAATTTGATGAAAATGGCGATTCACTCTGGTCCAGAATTTATGGTGATACTGTCTCGATTGATTATACAGCTACCATATTTACGGTTTGTGAACAATTACCTGATAATGGATTTCTCATTACTGGTTATGTGCATTTATCAGGAGATGATGATGATATATTACTTATAAGGACTGATAGTCTTGGAAATATAAAATGGTTTCATACATATGGTCAACTACATTGGTTAGATGCTGGTTATTCAATTGCTCAATTGCCTAAAGGAAATTTTTTAATCGGGCTGGATATAGAAAAAGTTGGATATAATACATTAAGGGATCCAGGTCTTCTCAAAGTAGATAGCCTTGGAAACCAGATCTGGATTAAGTATTATGGAGGTATTTTTGATGATGGGCATTCTGTAGTTGTTCTTTCGCAAGATGATAATTATCTCGTTGGGAGCACTTATGCTGTTTCACAACCACATGAAGATTACCCGGATCATAAAGTATGGATATTTAAAACAGATACCGCAGGAAATGTTATATGGGAAAGGAAATATAGTGATACGACATTTCTGGGGTGGTGTTCTACAATAGAGGAACTGGGCGATGGAAGTATTATCGTTTCTGGAACAGGTGCTTTTGCTGACGGATTTGGTAATTATGGTTGGATATTAAAAACAAAGGAAAATGGTGATAGTATCTGGATGAGGCGATACAGTTATTATCCTACATTTGAAAACCACCTTAATGATCTCAGGATCACATCCGATAATGGAATAATCATTACAGGTATGGCTTTAGGTGATCCCGAATGGGAGCAATCCATCTGGGTGCAGAAATTGGACAGCATTGGCTGTGATTCATCAGGTTGTGATACAACTGTTGGAATTATCCAGTTAAATCCAAGAATTTCAGTTGTAGAAAATATTACAATCTATCCAAATCCTGCATCAGACTGGATTCACATATTATTCCGGGAGAATAGGCCAAATTGGGTTTCAGATAGAGAAATAGAAATATTTAATGCATTTGGAGAAAAAGTAGGTGAAGTAAAAATGCCAAACATTACTGAATCCTATTCTCATAATATTTCAAACCTACCCCATGGTCTCTATCTCCTGGTTATACGTGAAAGACAAAAAGTCGTTTATACCGGGAAGTTTTTGATTGCAAGGTGAATTGAAATTAGGGAAAAATATTTTCTATAAACCAAATCAAAACAAGTCCCCAACTTAAAACTTTTTCTACCAGCTTCCTCCAGCTCCGCCGCCTCCGAAAGAGCCACCGCCAAAACCTCCGAAACCGCCTCCGCCTCCGCCAAAGCTACCGCCACCTGAACGGAAATCCCCCCAAGAGCCTTCGCCACCGCGGCTGCCCATCATGGAAGCCAGCCACAAAGCAGTCCAGACAGAGGTTCCTTTACTGCCGGTCGAATAATGTTTGCCGGAATTACGGCGCATGAAAATGAAAATGATAATGATGATAATGATCGGAACTAAAAGCCTGAATGGGCTTCCTTCTGTTTTCTTTTTATATTGGTCGGCAGTGAATTCGCCTTTGGAAAGGGAAATCAGCGTATTGGTTGCCCGGTCAATACCGGTGAAATAATCGCCTGCTTTAAAATAGGGCATCATATCGTTCTCCACAACACGTTTTGCAGTGGCATCGGGGATTACCCCCTCCAGGCCGTAAGCAACGGAAATCCTCGCATCGCCTTTTTCATTCTGGTATTTTGGTTTTACGAGAACTATGATCCCATTGTTCTTACCTTTCTGGCCCACGCCCCATTTCTCGCCAACGCGGTCTGCAAATTCTTCCTTTGTAATTCCGTTCAATGACTTGACCAGGATAACAACGATCTGCGTAGAAGAACTATCGTTGAATCTTTCCAGCTTTAATTCCAGGCGACGGAACTGGTTTTCATTCAGTATGCCGGCGTAATCATTGACCAGCCTTGGAGGAGATAATGGTTCAGGAATATCCTGACCCCGCCCCGACAAAGTGACCAGGAGCAGGGATGCAAGAACAATGTTCCGAATTAATTTCATCTGTAAGTAATCTTTATTTCCCAAAACTAATGTTGTCCGATAATTCATTCACATCATCCGTCTGGTAAGGAAAATGCTCTTTAAGTTTAGTTCCGACCATTGATATTCCTTCAATAAGCCCTTCCGTAAATCTTTCTTCGCGGAAATAGTTGAGCAATAAATTTTTAAGATCATCCCAAAAATCTTCCGAAACAACGGCATTGATCCCTTTATCGCCCACTACAGCGAATCTCCTGTTTTTTGCAGCCAGGTAAAAAAGTACCCCGTTCCGCTTTTCAGTTTTTTGCATGCCCATTTTATCAAAAATAAAAGCCGCACGGTCAAGTACATCGCCTTTGCAGCTTGTTTCGATATGGACCCTTATTTCACCGGAAGTATCCAATTCGGCATTAAGAACAGCCTGCCGGATATCTTCCCGTTGCTCTTTGGTAAAAAAAACTTTCGCAGTTTTGATCATAATATTCAACGATATAAGAGGATTCGGCCCATCAGAACTTTACTTCAGGCACTTTTTCAGCACCTTCAACAGCTTGGAAATAGGGCTTCTGCTCAAAACCGTATATGCTGGCAAAAATCCTGGCCGGGAATCTCCTGATATAAACATTATAAGTTCTCGTAGTTTCGTTAAACTTCATCCGTTCATTGGCGATCCTGTTCTCCGTACCTTCCAGCTGGGCCTGGAGTTCAAGGAAATTCTGATTGGCTTTCAGGTCAGGATATCTTTCTACAACAACCATCAATCTCGATAAGGCTGAACTCAGACCATCCTGAGCCTGTTGAAACTGCGCCATTGTCTGCTCATTCAGGTTATCCGCTGAAATATTTACAGAGGTTGCTTTCGCACGGGCCTCTATAACGGCAGTTAGCGTTGACTTCTCGAAATCGGCATATCCTTTCACAGTATTTACCAGGTTAGGGATCAGGTCAGCCCGCCGTTGATAAACATTCTCAACCTGTGACCAGGATGAGGTGACGGCTTCGTCATATTGCACCATCTTGTTGTAAGTGGAAATCGAAGTAAGAAAACCGATCAGCACGATCAGGCCAAGGAACACAAATACGCCGATAAGAACTAATAAAGATTTTTTCATGATTTTCTGGTATTAATTAATGGTTGCGCTAAATTACAATTATTCCTTAAGTGACTGTATATTTCTAAATTAAGTTATTTTATCATCTCAATGCTCCGCTTAATAAAAGTGGTCATTTTCTCACCTTTTAGCAGGTTTTGAGAGATCAATGCCAGGTCATAGAGCTGACGGACCAACTTATCCTGATTATCTTCATCCTGTTGGTCCAGGATGGTCTGCATCAAAGGATGATTGACATTCACGACAAGGTTGAAGAATTCCGGCATTGTGCCCAATCCCATGTATCCACCGCCAAGGGCCGACATATCTTTCATCCTTCTCATAAATTCCGGTTGAACAACCAGAAACGGGACTTCTGTCTCACTCAGGTTTTCAAATTCAACCGAAAACTTCTCCTTTTCAATACTTTTTTCGATAATCCCTTTCAGCCGGTCTTTCTGCGCATCATCCAGCTTTGATAAACTGGTTTCATCCTTTTTGATCAGCTTGTCGATGGTATCTGAATCCACCCTCCGGAACATGATGTCCGTCAACTTGTGTTCGAGCGTGTTGATAAAATGATTATCCAGGATGCCATCCATCACAATTACATCGTAGCCCCTTTCAGTAGCTGCCTGGATAAAACCATGCTGCTCCTCTTTGTTGCTGGCATATAGATAGATCAACTTGTTTTCTTTATCTTTCTGACCAGGTTCGACATGGGTTTTGTATTCTTCGAGAGTGAAATATTTGCCTTCAACATTTTTAAACAGGGCGAATTTTTCGGCTTTGTCATAGAATTTCTCTTCACTGATCATGCCGTATTCAATAAATACTTTGATATCATCCCATTTGGATTCGAAGCCCTGCCGGTCTTTTTTGAAAAGTTCTTCCAGCTTTTCCGAGACCTTTTTCATGATATAACCGGAGATCTTTTTTACGTTCGAATCGCTTTGCAAATAGGACCGGGAAACATTTAACGGGATGTCCGGCGAATCGATCACGCCGTGCAACAAAGTCAGGAATTCCGGCACAATGCCTTCAACGGAATCGGTCACAAAAACCTGGTTGCTGTAAAGTTGGATCTTGTCTTTCTGAATTTCGACATTCCTTTTGACCCTGGGAAAATATAGAATACCCGTCAGGTGGAATGGATAATCGACATTCAGGTGGATCTGGAAGAGCGGCTCTTCATAATTTAATGGATAGAGCTCACGGTAAAATTTTTTATAATCTTCATCGGTACATTCCGCAGGTTTCTTTTTCCATAAGGGGTCGGGATTATTGATTATTCGTGGTTTTTCAACCATGACTTCTTTGTCGTTACCCTTCTCGTCTTTTTCCCCTTCAATTTTCTCCCAGGTTTTCTCCTTTCCAAATTCGATGGGTACAGGAAGGAAACGGGAATATTTTTTCAGAATTTCAAGGATTTTAGCTTCTTCAAGGAAATCTTTATTATCCTTGTCGATATAAACTATTACTTCGGTGCCTCTTTCTTTCCGGTCAATCTCTGTAATGGTGTAATCAGGGCTGCCGTCACATTCCCATTTTACCGCTTTAGTCTGACCGCCCTTTTTATATGTCTTTGTGAAGATCTCAACCTTATCCGAGACCATGAATGAAGAATAAAAACCCAGGCCGAAATGACCGATGATGGCATTCCGCTCAGCTTCGCTTTTGGTTTTGAATTTTTTAACAAATTCTTCGGCGCTGGAAAAAGCGATTTGGTTGATATATTTATCCACTTCTTCAGCCGTCATTCCAACACCGCGGTCTTTAACGGTAATAGTGCCGGCTTTCTTATCAAGTTCGACACGAATGGTCAAATCGCCAAGCTCATCTTTGAACGTCCCGACCGAAGCCAGGGTTTTTAGCTTCTGGACGGCATCCACCGCGTTAGACACCAATTCACGCAGGAATATTTCATGATCTGAATAAAGGAATTTTTTAATGATAGGGAAAATATTTTCCGTCTGAACGTTTATCTTACCGGTTTGCATAATATCAGCTTTTTTGGCGTTTGATTGATCAAAGCATATACCGTAAAAATAAGCTGACATTTTGACTGTAAAATCATGCATATTCTTGTTATTTATACTGAATTTAGATAGAAATTTGATCTTTCCTTTCGAGAAAATTATCTATTTTAGCCACGTTAAAAGCCATACTGATTTTACAATAAAATAAGTTGAATATGGAAAATATTGACTGGGGGAACTTGCCTTTCGGTTATTTCAGGACCGATTATAACATCCGGTGTTATTACAGGGATGGGAAATGGGGGGAAATTGAGATTTCTTCTTCAGAATATGTGAACATTCACATTGCAGCGACCTGCCTGCATTATGGCCAGGAAGCCTTTGAAGGGATGAAGGCTTTTCGGGGGAAAGACGAAAAGATCCGGGTTTTCCGGTGGGAGGAGAATGCAAAACGTTTCCGCAGGTCAGCCGATGGGATCATGATGGCAGAAGTCCCGGATGAATTGTTTGAGAAAGCGATCATGACTGCCCTGAAGATGAATGTGAAATATTTACCGCCATATGGAACCGGCGCTGCGTTATATTTCAGGCCATTGCTGATCGGGACAGGTCCTCAGGTAGGTGTGAAGCCCGCTACCGAATATTTGTTCATAGTTTTTGTCGGACCGGTCGGGCCGTATTTCAAGGAAGGTTTCAAGCCTGTGTGTGTCCAGTTGCTGCATGATTTTGACCGTGCAGCACCTCTTGGTACAGGGCATATAAAAGTGGGTGGAAATTATGCTGCCAGCCTTTTTCCTGCTGCAAGAGCTAAAGAAGAGGGATGCTCAACAGTGCTTTTCCTGGATGCAAAAGAAAAGAAATATATTGATGAAGCCGGACCTGCAAATTTTTTCGGTATTAAAGGGAACACTTATGTTACACCGGCATCACATACCATCCTCCCTTCTATCACCAATAATAGTCTCCAGGTTTTAGCTAAAGAGATAGGAATGAACGTAGAAGTCAGACGTGTCCCGGTTGAAGAGCTTGCTGAATTCGATGAGGTGGGCGCATGCGGAACGGCAGCTATCATTTCTCCTATAAAGAAGATCCATGACAGGAAAACCGGAAAGGAACATCAATACTGTAAAGACGGAAATGCCGGCCCGATATCAACCAGGCTTTATAACAAACTCAGGGCTATCCAATACGGTGAAGAACCTGATATCTATGGGTGGTGCACAATCGTGGAATAGAAATTTACAGTTTACAATTTACAAACTAAGATCTAAGATCGTAAACTGTAAATTGTAAATTGTAAATTGTAAATCATTTCATAAGTCTTTCCATCTTTGCCTGCAGCTTCGCTGCTTCTTCCCTTGCCTTATCTGCAAAATTTTCCCCATTTGAAGCGAAAATGATGCTGCGGGAAGCATTTACGAGCAAACCGATTTCTTTAGTCATGCCATAACGGGCAACTTCCTGCAGGCTGCCACCCTGGGCACCAACGCCGGGAACAAGCAGGAAATGATCAGGAACAATTTTTCGGATAGTTGCCAGTTGCTGTGCCTGCGTGGCACCTACAACGTACATCATATTGTCAGGTGTTCCCCATTGGCTTGATGTACGCAGGACATGCTCAAAAAGATGGGATTCTCCGGATTTTAAATATTGAAAATCGGATGCCCCCTGGTTTGAAGTGAGTGCCAGCAAAACTACCCATTTGCCAGGATAAGAGAGAAACGGCTGCACCGAATCGGAACCCATGTAGGGGGCTACAGTGAGAGCATCCACATCTAGTATCTCGAAAAAGGCCTTAGCGTATTGCTTTGAAGTGTTCCCGATATCGCCCCGTTTGGCGTCTGCAATCAGGAAAACGCGGTCTTTTTTCAAATGGAGGTATGAAATGGTCTTCTCAAGGCTGATCCAGCCTTTCAATCCTGAACTTTCATAAAAGGCCAGGTTCGGTTTGTAAGCCACAGCATAGTCGATCGTTGCATCGATGATCTGCCGGTTAAACTCAAAAACCGGATCTTCTTCCTTTAAAAGATGAGGAGGGATTTTGCTGATCTCACTGTCAAGCCCGACACAAAGGAAGGACTTTTTCTTTTTAATGATTACGATAAGTTCCTGCCTGGTCATAATTTGAAACTTGAAATTTGAAATTTGAAACTTGGACTGTCAACTGCCAACTATCAACTGCCAACTCTCTTTATATCTCCGCTTTAAGCCTCTCGGCATTCTCCGCCAACTGCAACTGGTCGATCAGTTCCTGGATATTGCCATTGGTTATATTCTCCAAATTGTACAATGTCAGCCCGATGCGGTGGTCAGTCACCCGGCCCTGCGGGTAATTGTAGGTTCTGATCTTCGCTGACCGGTCGCCAGTAGAAACCATCGTTTTACGCCTTGAAGAGATCTCATCGAGGAACTTCTTGTACTCCCGTTCGTAAATCCTGGTCCGCAGCACAATCAGTGCCTTTTCATAGTTCTTGATCTGTGATTTCTGATCCTGGCAGCTGACGACGATATTAGTTGGAATGTGGGTGAGACGAATGGCGGAATAAGTCGTATTCACCGATTGCCCGCCCGGTCCCGAAGAACAGAATGTATCTTTCCTTATATCGCTTTCTTTGACATCCACATCGAATTCGTCGGCTTCCGGTAGGATTACGACCGAAGCGGCCGAAGTATGCACACGCCCCTGCTGTTCGGTCTTAGGGACCCTTTGAACACGATGTACGCCGGATTCGTATTTCATCTGGCCATAAACGCCTTCGCCAACCACATCGAATATAACTTCTTTATATCCACCCACCGTGCCTTCCGTCGCGCTGACAGGTTCCACTTTCCAACCTTTGGTTTCACAGAATTTTAAGTACATACGATAAAGATCACCGGCAAAAATACTCGCCTCATCACCACCGGTGCCGGCGCGGATTTCTATAACCGCATTCTTCCTGTCCTGCGGATCTTCCGGGATCAGCATCAGGCGGATGTTTTCCTCCATCTGGTCGCGCTGGCCTGTAAGCTCGATAAGCTCTTCCTTTGCATACGCACGAAGTTCCTCATCTTTCTCCTTTTCAAGGATCTCTTTCGCCGCATCAAGGGAAGTCATTACATTCCTGTAATTCTTATAAGCAGCGACAATCGGTTGCAGCTCTTTATGATCCTTACTGAGCTGAATATATCTTTTCATGTCGCTCATCGAATCAGGATCATTTATCTGCTTTTCAAGTTCCAGGTATTTTTTGTGGATTTCCTCCAGTTTTCCCAGCATATCTCATTATTAATCTAGTATGCAAATGTAGGAAGAAAAATGATTGGATGATTGGGTGATTGGCTGATTTGAAGATTGGGCGATTTGAGGATTGGGTGATGGATGATTGCGAAACAAATCCCGAAGGGATGACAGATAATAGCCAGGCACGTCAGTGCCGGGATCAAGATGCAGCAAATTCAATTTTGAGTGCCGTAGGCACGACAGAAGGGAATCGCGTAATTTACTTCACGAGCATCACCGTCCCTAATCTCACTTGATCCGTATAATCCCCAAAAGACGGATAAATGCTGTAAGTGATCTTGTACGTATACATCCCACCTGGAAGAGATGTTCCATGTTTTGTCCCATCCCATCCTAAAAAAATGTCGTTCGACTCGAATATTTCTCCGCCCCATCGATCGAAGATGAGCATGTGGAATTTTTGGATATAATCGCTGGTTGCGATGGCCATAAACGTGTCATTCAGTCCGTCGCCATCGGGAGAGAATGCGTTGGGGATGAAAATATAGTTTGATGGAATTTCGTCGGAAGTTAGTTTGATGTAGATGGAGTCCCTGCCAGTACAGCCAAAAAGGGACTCAATCTCAACCACGTACATTCCTTCCATATAAACAATTGTATTTTCTATTGTATCTCCTGTATTCCAGCTATATGAAGACATACCTGCTCCAGCATCCAATATATCGCCGGCGTGCATTTCCAGCGTGTCCAAGCCATGAAAAGCAGCTACCGGATTTTCGCTGACGATCAGCTCGATGCTTTTCTGGTCGGTGCAGCCGACGCGGTCGGTGGCGAGAAGGGTGTAGAAGCCGGCATCCGAAGAGGATACATTGAAAATGAACGGATCGGTGCCGGAGGTGTCACCCGATGGATAAGTCCAGCGGTAACTTATCGGGGGCTGATTGCCGGAGGCAATGCTCATAATACTCACCATCTGTCCTTCGCAGACTGTTTTAGAGGTTGAAAGGAGAATTTCAGGCGGTTCGTAGATGATGACTTCACCGGTGCTGAACTCGGCCGGGATGGGCATGCCGCCGGCGTTGGTGAAATAGCTTTCTGTCGAGCCGGTGTACCAGGCCAGTTCGCCCTGGCCGGGATTTTTCGTCGTAAAGACCAGGTCGGCTACTTTTTCAGATGCCATAAAAGTGACCGATACCGTAGATCCCCACGCCAGGTTGATCTCGCCGGCGGCCTGGTCAACCCAGCCGGTAAGACTGTCGGCAAGCTGAGGGTGGACGTTGGTATAGCCTTCACATTGCAGGTTATCTGCGTTGTAGCTGAGTTTGAGGTGGAAGTTTGCTACGGAATTGAAGTTATCGACATTCACCGATACCATAGCGGTATTTCCCAGGCAATGCCCTCCTGGTCCGGTGATGGCATGCAAGTAAGTAAGGATTATATTTTGGATTTCTATAGTGAAAGTTGTATCGCAGTCGTTTTCGTCCTTGATGATACATGTGTAGGTTCCTGCAGAAAGATTGCTAAAGGTTCCATTATTCGTTTGCCAGGTGCTTCCGTTGTCGATAGAATAAAAGATTTGCGGTGTGCTGCCGGTTGCGGTTATCTCTATCAAGCCATTCCCCAGGAAATCTGTTTCGTCTGTCACAATTGGCGGCTGAACCTGCGGGCCATGAATGTCTGACAGGATTAACGGATTACCGATGTAAAATCCATCACATCCGTTAATATCACGGATGCGAACGATATAGGTTCCTGCCGGTAAATCAGTAAAAATGCTGTCAGATGCATAGCTTGCCCCATCATCAACAGAATATTCCAAACTTGAACCGGAAGGCGAAAATGCGGAAATGATAAGCTGTCCGTCGTTGTTGAAACAATGAGGTGAAATGGTTTGAACCTGCGTAACCTGTAAGTTTCCGGCATCTTCGATGGTATAAACCGGAGATTCCGTTTCACAGCCGTTGCCATCGGTAATCGTTAGTAAATATTGTCCTGCAGGTAGATTGAAAATGTCGGGATCTGTACCGTAAACATTGCCTGACAAGTCTTCCCAGTGGAATGTGAATGGCGGGGATCCCATAACCTGGAGGCCGGTAATCGAACCGCTTGCGCCGCTACAAGCGGTGGGTGTAATTTCCAGAGCAGATTCGTCCATTGTTATGGCAGGATAAAAGCTAATGTGGATATCGTCACTTCCCATACAACCGGTTTCAGCAAAAGTTGCATGAACCCAATAGGTTCCGGAATCTGATACAGTAATTGTCGGGCTTCCGAACTGGCCGGTGGACCAGGAATAGAGATCTGCCTCGCAATTCGCGTTAAGTATTACGGTATTGCCCTCACATATCGTCAGGTCAGGCCCTAAATCCGGAATGGGTACGGGGTAAATTTCTATCTCTCTCGACGTATGTTCACATCTGCCTGTAGGATACCAGATATCAACTTCAACCTCATGCACTCCAGGGTATTGAAAGGTGTAAGTCGGTGAAAGCTCGCTGGAATAATTTCCCGGAGCGAATTCATCGAAAAACCATAGGACACTATCGGGTGTTGGTACGAAATGCGGAATAAAATGAACTGCTGTTCCCTGACAATAATCATCTGCCTCCCATTCGAAACGGTAGAGGTAATCGAGAAGTATGTTTGGTAAACCCCATTCACAATCTCGTCCCAATAAATAAATTCCATTTGGATCGAAATCGCAATTCAGGCCGCTTTCCCACGGTTTGTTAATTACTCCAATATAATATATATTATTAGGTATACCGGCTTTTGGAACGGATGTATAAATTTTTCCATCATTTGAAAGCTGAATATTTGTACCGCTGAGATTAGAAATTTCTATTGCAGAATTAACGAAAGCCGTCGAATCTCCAATATATTGCATCTCATACTGATATAAATACCCTGAATCGTCTGTATCAAATGTAAGATACAAATATTTTGAATCCGGTGAAAATTCACAGCAATAAGCACCAATATAATTCCCCCAGATATTTTTCCTATTAATCATGTATAGATAACCTATTTCACCTGTTTCATCATTAAAAGTACAGACCTCAAATGATCTTAAATAATGTTTTTCAACATCATATCCCCCTCCTCGATGACCAGTTACCAGATACTTTTTGTTATATGAGATTTTTACAGTGCCATTATCATTAGTTGTAAATTCCCTGAAAATTCCTGTCGGACTATAAACAGGATCCGTGTGCACTCCTTGTTCGTCGACAAGAAAACTTGCGTACCTGTCGTCATTGTATAGTCTTGTAATAACCCAATAGGAATCACCCAATCTGCTTTTTGTTACAAATTGATGGTTTTGTGCCCAGAATGCCGCATCCAGTTTGATATTTTTAACATTAGTTACTGCTCCAAGTCCTCCATCCAGAGACATATCTATAACTGAATAATACAATCCTTCTGGGCTATTCCAACCTGAAACAGTAAATAAATAATACTGGGTATTAAAACCAGGCCTAGGAAAACTAAAAGCGGATTGATCCCAACTCCTACCTGGAAGGATGCTATCGCCATTGTCCATAATTTCCTCATTCTTGTTCCATACCCTGTCGCCATTGGAATAGAACAAAATATTTCCCAGCGAATCACTCATAATTGTACCACTATGAAAAGTATCGCCAACATCTAAAGGTAACCATGGTACCGGTTGGCCCGAATTAAATTTTAAACCGGCCCATTGTGCAAAGATCCAGTTATCTGCCTGATGCTGGGACAATAAACTTTGAACCATTATTAATTTTAAGGCAATAATAAGAGTATATTTTAGGAGATTAAACATATATCATTGAATTTAAAAACGCTATATCAGACATATAGTCTGATATAGCGTAAAGTTGTCAATTATTACCAAACCACTTCTATCGGTAGATTATCTGGATCTTCTAAATCAGAACAAGTTCTGGTTTCACCAGGATTTTTACCATGACAGCATAGGGGGCCCCCCTCACAGCCAGCCCAAACAGCGGCATATACTGTGAAGTCCCAATTAGATGTGCATTGAGGCATAGTAAAAGAAAACTGGACTTCAAAAGGGGCACTACTGATTGTATCACACATATCTGCCACAACTACATAATTGTCAAAATCTCTGACAACTGTAATGCAAGGACCGTATTGCATTCCAAGGCAACATGGTTCACAATAATCCCAAGTTACAGTGACATAACCAGTCGTGGTTTGACTTAATAATGAAGAGGATCCCAGAAGAATAAAAAACAATATGTAAACTAATTTTTTCATAAGACTCAGATTATAAAGGTAAGACAAAAATTTTTGGATGTTGAATTATTTTGGTTTAAATCATTTCATTGTGGGGTTAAATTAGCCCTTACATGCAGGAGGCGAGTGGCAGACTGGAATAACTGACATTAGGTAATCGGAAATTGGAAATTCGAAATTGGGGAAGGGAAAATGAATGCTTGAGAGTAGAAGAAGGAGAATAAAACCTTGAATTATGATTCGGGATCCAGGTACTGAGATTCAGAAGATGATATAAGGTATTGAAGAGCTTATGGAAATGCGTAAGTAAGTAAAAATTTTGACAATATTTTATTTTCCTGGCCATTAAATCGGGGGGAGCTAAAGATAATCATAAATATCTAAAAATGTACCATGTGTTTAAGAAATATTTTTGATCAGGAGGGATCTGTTTGCATTGCGGATCGCGTCATCCCTACAAAGCAAGGATACGATGGATTTGAGGAAATATTAATAAAATTGATCAGTAAACTAAGTCTTCTCCCTCATGACGAATGACCAATGACTTCCCATTCGATGCCTCGCAATGCCCAATGATCTGCGCCTCGACGTTGAACTGCTGCGAAATCTTTATTACTTCATCAGCAATTTTTTCCGGGAGGTAAATTTCGAACCTATGACCCATATTAAACACCTTGAACATCTCCTGCCAGGAGGTACCGGAGTGTTTTTGGATAAGACGGAAGAGGGGAGGGACGGAGAACAGGTTATCTTTCACGACTTTCAGGTTATCGATGAAATTGAGCACTTTTGTTTGCCCGCCACCGCTGCAATGTACTAATCCATGAATATTTTCACGGTGTTGGGATAAAATTTCAAGCAACATGGGGGCATAAGTACGGGTAGGGGAAAGGATCAGTTTACCTATGTCAACTCCTGGTATGCCGGATGGGTCAGTAATCCGGAAAGGCCCTGTATATGACAGGTTTTCCGGCATTCCCGGATCGAGGCTTTCCGGGTATTTCTCCCGGTAAATCTTATTTAAAAGATCATGACGGGCAGATGTCAGCCCGTTGCTCCCCATGCCGCCGTTGTAAGTATCTTCATAAGAAGCTTGTCCATAGGAGGCCAGGCCAATAATGATATCGCCGGCCTGAATCTGATCGTTGCGGATCACTTCTTCGCGCTTCATTCTTGCCGTAACAGTGGAATCTACAATGACTGTTCTGACGAGGTCACCGATATCGGCCGTTTCACCGCCTGTTGAATAGATTTCTATGCCGAGATGGCGCATCTTTGCAAGGAATTCCTCCGTGCCTTCAATGATAGCGGTGATAACATCTCCCGGGATGAGGTTTTTGTTTCTGCCAATAGTGGAAGAGAGTAATATGGGCCCAGCAGCGCCGACACAAAGCAGGTCATCGAGGTTCATCACGATAGCATCCTGCGCGATACCTTTCCAAACCGAAAGGTCCCCGGTTTCTTTCCAGTAAATATAAGCCAGGGAAGATTTCGTCCCGGCCCCATCGGCATGCATAATGTTGCACCACGCCGGATCACCTCCTATCAGGTCAGGGACGATATTACAAAAAGCTTGTGGGAAAAGGCCTTTATCGATATTCCTGATAGCAGCATGCACATCTTCCTTGGATGCCGATACACCACGAAGGGAATATTTCAGGTCCTCTGCCATTATTTCTTCTTCCTGAAAATGATCTGCTGTCGCTGGTTATCAATCGTATAATCCCCGAAAGCCGCCAGAACCGTATTTCCGATTATTAACGGGTATCCCAGGTTTGAGTTAACCATGAATTCAACATCTTTAACCGTTTCATTGGCAATGGTGAATTCCTTAATGACAAGGATGGCACGGTTGGCAATAGTCGCATTGGCTAAAATCTCATCGGGATTGCCTTTGAAATCTTCTTTACCGATTGCGCCGGTGGCCAGTAATCTCATTGCCTCGTCCACTGAAATTTGCGCGATAAGTTTTGCATCAAAAGTGAACTGAACTGTATAGCCATTGATAATGCAAGGCGCCGTAATGAATCCGGATTTGGGTGCCAGGGTATATTTTAAGACGTTATCGTCAGGGTTAAGCTGGATTTGAACGGTTTTTCCGAGTTCAACATTTTTAGGTTTAGGCACAAAATCTTTACTGATAACCCTGAACTCGGTCCGGCGGTTTAACTGGTGAGCCGCTTCCTTATACGGAACTGTGGACAGCGAATCGATATAGGATTCTGTCAGGACGGTCTCTTCTTTAAACAGGAATCCGTCACGTGTTACATCTTTCAGTAAGATTCTCGGCACCCTTTCCCCATAACCTTTGGCGATAAGGCGATCCGGATCGATCCCCCGTTCGATGAGATAATCGACCACCGACTGCGCCCGGCGCTGCGACAGGATATCATTGCGTTCGTAAGTGTCCCGGGTATCCGTGTGAGAAGCAAGTTCAATAATAAGAGTGGGGTTTTCATCAAGTGTGGTTATGAGGCCTTGCAATGAATCCTGGTATTCGGGCTTAAGGTCCCACTTAGCAAAATCGTAAAGGATTTCTGGAAGTACTATTGGTTCTTCAGGAATTGGTTGAAGAATGAAATCGCGCGTAAGGTCCTTGCTTTTTTCATAGCCTACTGTTGTAACCCTGCCACTGGAATTGAAATATTCATCTTTTGAAACGGTCATCTCATAAGTCGTATTGGGCATGATCTGACTCTTGCCAAACATGTAAACGCCGGTTTCAGAAGTCCTGGCAGTCATGGAGATGCCATCTGACCCCACAATATCGACCCTTGCCCCGGGAATAAATTGAAGCGTACGATCATCCTTTACGGTGCCACTCAGCGTGAATGCCACCGGAGGTATAATGAAGGAATAAATATCTTCCTTTGATTTTTTTCCACTCCGGTTTGAGGAGAAAAATCCTTGTTCCCCTTCAGGATTAAAAATAATGGCGAAGTCATCAGCAGTTGAATTGATCGGGATACCCATATTTACCGGTGTTGTCCACATCCTGGCTGTATCCGGGATCGTATAAAAAATATCAAGTCCCCCCAGGCCTGGATGGCCATCGGAAGTGAAATATAGCAGGGTATCTGCCCTGAGGAACGGGAACATTTCATCCCCAGGCGTATTGATGATCGGACCAAGGTTGTAAGGTCGGCCAAACGGTTCACTCCTGCTTTCACGGAAGGCCACCCAAATGTCTTTTCCACCCATTCCACCTGTACGGTTCGAAGAGAAATAAATAACCATTTCATCCCGGCTAATGGCCGGGTGACCGACAGCTTCCGTTGAATCCAGTCCCAGCGGCACCAATTCAGGTTTGCTCCAATATCTTCCTGTCCGCCTGGATGTGTAGATCTGGCAGCCATTTGTAGTACCATCTTCATCCGGACAGCGGGTAAAATATAATGTGCTGAAGTCGCTGGTCATTGCGGGAGCACCTTCGTTCGCCTCAGAGTTCACCCCGTCTTTTTCCTGGTCATCAAGCAATTCTGGTGTACTCCATTCATTTTTACGGTCCATCCTGGCCTGAAACAGGCAGCTGAAGCTTTGATTGGTCCATTCATCGATCTCTTTTCCTTTGCTTCCTTCGCGTGTGGAAGTGAAAATGAGAGAATTATACGTTTCACTGGAATAAGTGGGCGCAAAATCAGCTTCCCGGGAGTTGAGCCCTTTCTCTTCAGTAACTTCATACTTGGATTCAAATTCTATCCAGTTAGGGATCTTCTCACACGACTGGATCCCATATTTACCCCTGAGATCATCAGGCATCTTCTTATCATAAAGTTCGTAATAGGTTTTCGCTTCTTCCAGGTTCCCTTCAGATTTCTGCGCATTGGCATAATGGAGCAGGATGATAGGCTCCTTGCTGTCATAACCGTTTTTGATCAATCTTTTATATTGTATATCGGCCCGTTTTATGTCTCCGGTTCTGCGGAAACACTCTGCCAGTTGAAAAGAAATCCGGTTCCTTTCTATGGGATTCTTTTTGACTTTAGTATATGCTTTCTGATACTTCTCGATGGCGATTGAATAACGCTCGTCTGCAAATGCATCATCAGCACTCCGGATAAACGAACGTTGTTTTTGACCCGCTGCCTGATTGCAGACAACAAGTACCAATAATACCAGGGTAAAAATGCGTGATATCTTTTTCATTCTTAATCGGAGCCTTTTTCTTCAATGATTGTTAACGAAGAAAAGCTATAATTATTTGACTGTATCAGTTTTATCCTTTCATATCGGGAGGAGGCGCACTTTCAGGAACATCCCCGGCCGGTTTATCAATATTATCATTTAAGGGCCTTGCTGTGTTTTCAAAGTCTTGCCTGATCTCATCCGCTGTCTTTTTCAAATCTTTAAAAACGGATCCTTCGACATTCAATTCTTTTTCAACTTTTCTTGTTTCTTTGGTAATCTCTCTTTTTATTTCGTCTGAAGCCCTGCGGATCTCATTCATCCCACGGCCAATTTTCCTGGCGATCTCAGGTATTTTGCTGGGACCGAAAACGATGAATGCAGCCAGAAGGATAACCATTAATTCCCCGGCGCTGATATCAAAAAAAAGAAGTAATGCTGGCATAAGGCCTTAATTGTAAAGACCTGCAAAAATAATAAAAAAAGGCTGGTCTGCCTGAAATTTTCATTTAGTGGCAAACCAGCCTTTATTCAATAATGAAAAGTTTATTTTGACTCTTTTATTTTGACTAATTTTTTATGCTTTCCCATCATCAGGTCGAATGCTATTGGAGTGGCAACGAAAACTGAAGAATAAGTTCCGAAGAAAATTCCGAACATGAGGGCAAAAGAGAAACCCCTGATCATTTCTCCGCCAAAGATAAATATGGCGAGCAGAACGACCAATGTGGTACCTGCTGTATTCACTGTCCGGGACAAGGTACTGTTCAGCGCTTCATTGACATTAACAGAATATTCCCTCTTTGGATGCAACTGAACATATTCGCGTATCCTGTCGAAGATGATAACAGTATCATTAATTGAATAACCAATGATGGTAAGGACAGCAGCAATCAGCGTCTGGTCGGCCTCCATGCTGAATGGCATGATACTGTATAACAACGAGAAAATCCCGAGGGTGATCAGGGAATCATGGAACAGGGATACTAAACCGCCGAATCCATATTGCCACTTTTTGAACCGGATGGCAATATAGACAAATATTACGATGAGAGCAAAAATAACAGCCATGAAAGCTTTATTCCGGATATCGTCAGCGATTGTCGGACCTACTTTTTGAGAACTCCTGATACCGAGTATTTTACCAGCTTCAGTGGCATCTGTCGAAAAATCCATGTAAGTGATATCTTTCTTTACATAGAATGGTTTTAACCCGGTAAAAAGTTTATTTTGAATGATCGAATCAACTTCAGTGCCTTCATCATTGATCTTATATTTGGTTGTGACCTTGACCTGTGAAGTAGGCCCGAATGTTTTGACTTCAGGGGCCATACCATCGAATTGTGCTGTAAGGGCAGTACGTATTTCATTGGTTTTGATTTCCTGATCGAAACGAATTACATAAGTTCTGCCACCCGCAAAGTCAACTCCCTGGTCAAGTCCCCGGGTAAAGAGCGAGATAAGACCAATCACAGAGAGCGTAATGGAGAAGATATAGGCATATTTGCGCAATTTCAGGAAGTCTATTTTAGTATTATGAAGAAAATCATGTGTGATGGGCAGATCAAACGTGATATGCTTGTTTTTATCCAGTGCCCAGGTAAAAATCATCCTTGAAATGAAGATCGCTGTAAACAGTGAGCTGAGGATACCGATAATCAGGGTAGTGGCAAAACCCTGTACAGGGCCTGTTCCGAAGATGTAAAGAACAACAGCAGTAAGAAGTGTCGTCACGTTTCCGTCGATGATAGCGGAATAAGCAGCTTTGTAGCCATCAGAGATGGCCAGGCGCATTCCTTTTCCTGCCCGCATTTCTTCCTTGATACGTTCATATATAATAACGTTGGCATCCACGGCCATACCGAGCGTCAGCACAATACCGGCAATGCCGGGAAGTGTAAGCACTGCGCCCAGAGAGGCAAGCACTCCGAAAATAAAGAAGATGTTGATAACCAGGGCAAGGTCGGCAATCCAACCGGCACGGGCATAGAAGAAAATCATATAAACCAGAACGAGTGCGAAAGCGATAACAAATGACCACAAACCGGCATTGATGGCTTCCTGGCCTAGTGACGGACCGACCACAGCTTCCTCCACGATACGGGCAGAAGCCGGTAATTTTCCGGCTTTGAGGATATTTGCAAGGTCCTGGCCTTCTTCAAGAGTCATTCCGCCTCCGCTGATAGAAGACATTCCGTTAGGGATTTCGCCCCTTACGGTAGGGAAGGAATAAACATGATTGTCCAGAACAATAGCAACCTGTTTGTCGATATTTTCTCCGGTCAATCTTTTCCATACCCGTGCACCTTCACTGTTCATCGAAAGGCTCACTTCCACACCGCCTGCCTGGTCATAATCCTGCCGGGCATCCACGATGACGCCACCGCCCAGGGCTGCAGAACCATCGCGTGAAGTGACTTTCAGTGCCACAAGCTCCAGAACATCAGTCTTTTCGTCTCGTGGTTTGGCGGTCCATACCAGTCTCAGGTTCCTTGGGAAAACGCTGTTTGTCTTGCGCAACATCGCGTTGATACTGGCCGTATCTTTAATGGCAGCAAAGCCGACAGTTGCAGTCTGGCCCGGGTAATAATTCCCGTCTTCGCTCTGAAAAAATGCCGGTTGGAGATATGCATTCAGCGGGTTTTCCTTGGCATAATCTTCAAAGGACCGGTCTTTATCTGCTGCCTTGGAAGTATCGCTTTCGATCTTCTCAAGCAGGGAAGTTGCCGTATCTTTTGCTTCTCCCTGGACAAGTGCATTACTTTCACCAGTAGGATTAATTGCACCCAGTGAGTCAACCGGGGAAGACTCCCCTTCTATTTTTTCGGTACCAAGTACGGTTATCAGCCGTTTATTTGCTTCAGCGAAATAAGTATATATTTCAGAATAACTGTAGGTTTCCCAGAATTCAAGATTTGCAGTTCCCTGGAGAAGTTTCCTGACGCGGGCCGGGTCCTTGATGCCTGGAAGTTCAACGAGTATCCTTCCGGTTCCGGCCAGTTTCTGAATATTTGGCTGAGTCACACCAAAACGGTCGATACGCGTCCTGAGAATGTTAAAAGTCATGTCAAAAGCACCCTCGGTTTCTTTCCTGATTACTGTAAGAACTTCTTCATTAGTAGAATTGTAACTGATCTTATCTTTAAGTTCTACCGTATTAAAAATAGAAGCCAGCTTGGCATTGGGGTCTGTCTCACTGAAAGCTTCCCCAAACAAGGTCACGAAATCACGCTGGCTCGACCGCTGCTTGGCGTATGCACTTTGCATGGCCTGCCGGAAGATCGGGTTGACATTATTTGGCCCTGCCAATGCATTAATGATATCGCCCATTGATACTTCCAGCACGACATTCATACCGCCCCTGAGGTCCAACCCTAGGTTAATTTCCCTTTCTTTTACCTCCTTATACGTATATTTTCGTACCAGGAGATTATAGACTACCTGATTTGATAATGAATCGATGTAATAGGATTCGCGGACTTTTTCTAAAGAGTCCAAATAAAAAGTCTTCATCAGTTGATCGCCCTTAGCAAGAGCTTCAGCCTGATTGACCGCATCCTGATTTGTAGCATAGCTACGGGCATTTCGCTCAACTTTCGAACTGAAAAAAGTAAATGATAACTGGAAAAGACAAACTATTGAAAATGCAATCGCAAATACCTTAATAGCTCCCTTACTTTGCATGTTTTCAGAATTTTAGGATTTTTTTTATCTATTTTTTGGAGGGTGCAAAATTAGCATATTTTTTGTAATTTACCAATGTGCTGTTATTTTTTATTGACGAAAACAGTAAATTGAAATTCGAAATTCGAAAATTGAAATCCGAAAATTACCAGAATGATAAATAATATCCCTTAATATATTGAAGATGAGCATAATTAAAATTTGCATAACTTACATTGATAAAAAAAGTAAGATTCAGGTTATGCGGATTATAAATATTTACTCAGAATAAGCATATTATATTAACTTTGTTTGCTTTTTTCAATTTAAATTGAATAGATATGAAAGTAAAGTATTTAGATCTTATCGAGCAGACTTTTGATTTTCCTTCGAGTGAATTCGAAGTCATTGATAATGAACTTAATTTTCATGAAATACCCTTAATGGATGTCATTAAACAATATGGAACGCCATTAAAAATAAGCTATTTGCCTAAGATCAGTGAACAGATTCAGAAGGCTAAGAGATGGTTTAATGTTGCCATGGCAAAAGCTGATTACAATGGTAATTATACCTATTGTTACTGCACAAAGAGCTCACATTTCTCCTTTGTACTCCAGGAAGCATTGAAGAATGATATTCATATTGAAACCTCATCGGCATTTGATATCCATATCGTGGAACAAATGCACGAAGAGGGGCTTTTGAATAAAGAGACTTTTATCATTTGCAACGGATTCAAGCGTCCGCAATATATTGAGAACATTATAAACCTTATCAACAGGGGTTTTGAGAATACAATCCCGGTTCTTGACAATATATTTGAACTTGATAAATTTTCCAAGGGGATCAGGAAGAAAGTCAAGCTTGGCATCAGGATTGCCTCAGAAGAAGAGCCCAAATTTGAATTTTATACTTCCAGGTTGGGAATACGGTATAATGATATCTTATCCTATTACCAGGAAAATATCCGCAACAACAATAAATTCGCCCTGAAGATGCTTCATTTCTTCATCAATACAGGGATCCGCGATACGGCTTATTACTGGAATGAACTTACAAAATGTGTTAATATTTACTGTGAACTGAAGAAAATATGCCCTGAACTTGATTCCCTTAATATAGGCGGCGGATTTCCGGTAAAGAATTCACTTTCATTTGATTATGATTACGAATATATGGCAGAAGAGATTATCTCCCAGATCAAAATAATATGTAACCAGAATAATGTTCCGGAACCTGATATTTTCACTGAATTCGGATCTTTTACTGTGGGGGAGAGCGGAGCTGTCCTCTATTCCATCATTGATCAGAAGCGGCAGAATGACCGGGAGAGCTGGAATATGATCGACAGTTCATTTATGACGACGTTGCCCGATACCTGGGCATTGAATCAGCGGTTTATTTTACTGGCGGTTAATAACTGGGATTATGAATATGAACGTGTTTTCCTCGGCGGACTGACTTGCGACAGTATGGATTACTATAATTCTGAAGCACACTCTAACGCGATATTCCTTCCCAAGATGAGGCCCGGTACACCTCAATACATCGGGCTTTTCCATACCGGGGCATACCAGGAATCCATCGGCGGTTACGGCGGTATCCAACACTGCCTGATACCAGCCCCCAAACATATCATTATCGACCGTGATGCTGAGGGTGAATATTATACGAAGCTTTTTGCAAAAGAGCAAAGCTACAAATCGATGCTAAAAATCCTTGGTTACTGATACCTGAAAAAAAAATCTTATTTTAGTTGTATCTTTCTTAATTATTAAATCTGATCATTGATGAATTTTGGAGGTATACCGCCAACTTATTCGGCTTATGAAAGCTCACCGATCGTAATCCTGCCGGTGCCCTTCGATGCGACCAGTACATGGATAAAAGGCGCTGACAGGGGCCCGGATGCGATCCTCGAGGCTTCAGCCAATATGGAGCTCTATGACATTGAAACCGATTCGGAAGTTTACCTGAAAGGTATCCATACCGCCAAACCTGTGATTGAAAAAACTTCTCCGGAAGCCTTAACCCGGCAGGTTCATAAAACAATCATCAAATTCCTGGAAGACGAAAAATTCGTTGTTACCCTTGGTGGAGAGCATTCAGTTACAATTGGCGCAGTTCAGGCATTTGCAGAACAAATACCCGGTTTATGTGTGTTGCAAATCGATGCGCATACAGACCTGAGGCAGGAATATGAGGGATCCCGTTTCAATCACGCCTGCGTTATGGCCCGTGTCAGGGAATGGTGCCCTATTGTCCAGGTAGGAATCCGGAGCATGGATGTGGTTGAAAAACCGTACCTGGCCAAAGACCGGATTTTCTTCGCTAAAGATATTACTGGAGGGCATTCCGGCTGGATCGATGATGTGATCGAAAAGCTTAATTATCACGTTTATGTGACGATTGACCTGGACGGATTTGACCCTTCCATCATGCCCGCTACCGGCACTCCGGAGCCTGGTGGACTTGCTTACTATGATGTGATCAATCTCATGCGAAAGCTGATCGTTAAGAAAAAACTTGTTGGGTTTGATGTGGTCGAATTATGCCCAATAGATAATAATAAAGCATCTGATTTCCTGGCCTCTAAACTAATCTATCAATTGTTGAGCTATCAGTTTATGAGTAAAAATAAGTAATTGATCTTTAATTTATTGATAATGTAACTAACCCGGATCGATAAGAAATTGTTTGTTTAAGTCGATCAGATTTAAAATAATTACAAAAATGGGAAAAAAAGACCTTTTAAAGCAAACGATCGAGCATATTGATATTAAATCCTTTGACGCTACCCCCATCATCGAAGCCATGAGGAAGATGTCATTTACCTCCCGTGAAACGGCAAACGCGGCCGATATTCTGCAACGTATGATCAAAGATAAAGGTTGTTCTATCTTCCTGACTCTCGCAGGAAGTACCAGTGCAGGTGGTTGTATGCAGGTTTATGTCGATATGGTGAAAAATAATATGGTCGATGCCATTGTGGCCACAGGCGCTTCCATCGTTGATATGGATTTTTTTGAGGCGCTGGGATTCAAGCATTATAAAGGGACGCCTTTTATAGATGACCACATGCTGCGGAACAATTATATTGACCGTATTTATGATACCTATATTGATGAAGAAGAATTGCAGCAATGTGATGAGACGGTGAAGAAGATAGCGGATACGCTTGAACCCAGGCCTTATTCCTCAAGGGAATTTATCAAGGAAATGGGACGGTACCTTGTTGATCATTCTAAAAAGAAGGATTCATTAGTACAGGCTTGTTACGAGAATGATGTACCCATTTTCTGCCCGGCATTTTCCGACAGCAGCGCAGGTTTCGGATTGGTCAAGCATCAGTGGGAGCGGCCGGAGAGTCATGTCAGCATAGATGCGGTAAAGGATTTTCTGGAGCTTACCCTGATTAAACTGGCAGCAAAAACCACCGGTCTTTTTATGATCGGAGGCGGGGTTCCTAAGAATTTTGCGCAGGATACCGTCATTTGCGCTGAGATCCTGGGTAAAGATGTTCCGATGCATCAATATGCAGTTCAGATCACAGTAGCCGATGCCCGTGATGGCGCATGTTCCAGTTCCACCCTCAAAGAGGCTTCGTCATGGGGAAAAGTTGAAACGGTGTACGAGCAAATGGTATATGCTGAAGCCACTTCAGTGCTGCCGCTAATTGTCAGCTATGCCTACCACTGTGGCGATTGGAAGAACAGGGGGAAATTCCGCTGGAGCAAATTGTATGAGAAATAATCAATATTGGAAAACAAATCCGGTAAGGGTTAGGATTAAGGCCGGTAAGTAAGCCATTTCCATAACTCTTTATAAGAAATTTTCTTTCCATACATCAGGATACCTGTCCGGTAGATTTTCGCGGCTAACCAGGTCGTGGCCAGGAACCCCAAAACCAGTAAGATCATAGATGGGATAAGGTCCGTATAAATATTGACCCCGAAAGGGACCCGGATCATCATGATGATAGGGGAGGTCAGGGGTATCAGTGAAAGCCAGTAAGCCACACTGCCATCCGGATTATTCAGTACGAAAGAAAGCCCGATAATAATCGAGAAAATCAACGGAATGGTAACAGGTAGCATGAATTGCTGTGTATCGGCCTCATTGTCGACTGCAGATCCTATTGCGGCAAAAAGTGCCGCATAGAGCAGGTACCCTCCGATGAAAAAGAAAATGAAGGTGAAAATAATCACCCCGTAATTGATTGAGAAGAAAACATCAAGGATCTGGCCGATATTCTCATCAGATCCCAGTGCATCCAACCCTTGCTGTGTATCCGGCATCCCCATGGAATCCGATGAAAAAAACTGACCGGGAGCAGTAACCGGTTGTTCACCCATTTTATACTGATCGATCTGGTCCGCATAAATAGCCGTGAAGGCAGTAACAATCCCGAGCGTGAGGACGACCCATAAAAGGAATTGCGTCAGGCCAACCATGGCAATACCAATGATCTTACCCATCATAAGCTGAATCGGTTTGACGGAAGATACAATTACTTCAACGATCCTGCTCGTTTTTTCCTCGATAACGCCGCGCATTACCTGCGCCCCGTACATAAAGATGAAAAAGTATATCAGCATCCCACCGACAAACCCAAGCGCCCAGCTAATCTCGGTATAAGACTTCTTACTCGTCTCAATATCTTCCACCACCAATGAAATGTTCGATTTAACCGAAGCCAGTGTTTCCTCATCGATCCCATATACATCCATCAGTTTCTTGTTTTCCAGAATTTTATTGGCTGATTCCTGGAGATACATTTTCAGGCTTAGTCCCGGTTTCTTGTAAGAATAAAGATAGAAGGCCTTAGGGGTTGTATAAGATGAAAGGGGTATATAAAGAATGGCAAAGTCTTCACTTTTTCCAAGATTAGCTTTTGCTGTCTGAAGATCGTCCGTGATGTAAATAAACTTTGTATCGTTGGTTTCTTTGAACTGCTCGAAAAAAAGTCCTGTTTCGTCAATGACCTCAATGGTTTTTGTGCCTTCTGAACGAGTGGCCAGCAGCAGCGGGACGATCCACACGGATGCCATCAGGATGGGACCAAGGAAAGTCATGATCACAAATGACCGCTTTTTAACCCTCGTTAAATATTCTCGTTGGATGATGAGCCAGATCTTTTTCATTTTTCGGCAGCGTTTACAGTGGCAATAAAAACATCGTTCATGGTAGGCAGAATTTCCCGGAAAGCATGCACCTCTCCCTGTCGCATAAGCTGGGAAAGAAGCTCATTTGGCTTATGGTTCATGAAGCCCTGGATTTTAAGAACGGTATGACCTGCAGTCTCTGCTTTTTCGAGGATATGGCAGGCAGGCGGCAGGGTAAGGTCCTTGTCGTAATAACCTGAAATTTCCACTTCGTAAGTCTCGGTGCGATGTTTTTTCCTGATCTCCATTACATTTCCTTCGAGAATTTTACGGGAACGGTTGATCAGGGCAATATTATCACATAGTTCTTCTACCGAGGCCATATTATGGGTGGAAAATATAATAGTGGACCCGTTTTCGCGCAATTTCAGGATCTCTTGCTTCAACAGGTTGACATTGATGGGATCAAACCCGCTGAAAGGCTCATCGAAAATGAGCAATTTAGGCTGATGGAGCACTGTGATGATGAATTGAACCTTCTGTTGCATACCTTTCGACAACTCTTCCACTTTTTTATTCCACCAGGAACCGATGTCGAATTTTTCAAACCAATCCCTTAGCTTCAGTTGTGCTTCATGCCGGCTCATTCCTTTCAACTGGGCGAGGTAAAGGGCCTGTTCGCCAACCTTCATTTTTTTATATAGACCTCTTTCTTCCGGGAGATAGCCTATTTGATCAATATCACCGGGTTGAATATTGTGGCCATCAAATAAAATATGGCCTTCATCGGGTGCTGTGATCATATTAATGATGCGGATCAGTGTTGTTTTGCCTGCCCCATTAGGGCCAAGCAGGCCGAAAATGCTCTTTTCGGGGACGGAAACGCTTACCTCTTCCAATGCAGTGTGACCGGAGAAGCGCTTGGTTACGTTTTCAACTTGAATCAAGTTCACTGGAAAATGTCTTTCATTCTGTCAAAAAAACCTTTGTCTTTTTTGGAGGGATTTGGCCTGAAATTTTCGGAATCCCGCAATTTCTCAAGAATTTGCTGTTCTTCTCGTGAGAGATTCCTTGGTGTCCACACGCTCAGGTTCACCAAAAGGTCACCGCGACCATAACCATTCAGGTCAGGTAATCCTTTCCCTTTCAATCTTAAAATTCTTCCACTTTGAGTGCCGGCTTCGATTTTAATCCTTGCTTTTCCGTCGAGTGTGGGTATATCTACTGAAACGCCAAGGGCAGCTTCAGGGAGGCTCATAAAGTGCTCGTAGATCAGGTTATTCCCATCGCGTATGAAATGCTCATGTTCATGCTCTTCGACCAGTATAAGAAGGTCCCCGGGAATTCCGCCCCTTGCGGCAGCATTTCCTTTGCCACTCATGGAAAGTTGTATACCGTCGGTTACTCCTGCCGGGACCCGGACAGGGATAATTTCTTCTCCTTTGATTATACCGTTCCCGAAGCATTTGTTGCATTTTGTGCCGATCACGGTACCTTCTCCGTCACAGGTCGGACAGGTAGAAGTGGTCTGCATCTGACCTAAGAAAGTGCTGGTGACCCGTGTAACCTGGCCCTGGCCATGGCAGGCCGGGCAGGTGTTCATAGAAGCGCCTTTTTCCGCTCCCGTCCCGCTGCACTGGTCGCAAGGAATGTATTTATTGACTTTGATCTTCTTTTCAACCCCTGTGGATATTTCCTCCAGACTAAGTTTCACTTTAACCCGGAGATTAGTGCCCCTGTTTACCCGGCGGCGCGTCCGGCCACGGGTTCCAAATCCAAAAGCATCGCTGAAAGCGCCTCCGAAAGCATCCCCGAAAATATCGCCGAAATTGGAGAAGATATCATCCATGGTCATATTGAAGCCGCCGCCAGGCATACCTTTTACCCCGTCATGTCCATATCGGTCGTAACGCTGCTTTTTGTCAGCATCACTGAGTATTTCATAGGCTTCAGCGGCTTCTTTAAATTTGCCCTCGGCAGTCGGATCATCCGGGTTTTTATCCGGATGGTACTTTAATGCCATCTTCCGGTAAGCTTTTTTGATCTCATCGACAGATGCCGTACGAGGAACATCAAGGATTTCGTAATAATCGCGTTTTGTCATTTTTAATTTCCTACTACAACCTTTGAATACCGGATCACTTTCCCGTTAAGCATATATCCTTTCTCAACCTCGTCAACTACTTTACCTTTCAAATCTTCCGATGGAGCAGGAATATTGGTCAGCGCATCATGAAAATCGACATTGAATATTTCTCCCTGTGCAGGAATAACTTCCAACCCTTTCTGGGCAAGCAGACCTTTGAATTTCTGGTAAATCAGCTGCAGTCCTTCTTTCGGGACCACTTCCATTTCATCGCCGGTTTTAAGGGTGGATTTTAAAGCCCGCTCCAGGTCATCAATAACAGGCAATAATGAAAGGATTATGTCCTCTGAAGCCGTTTTACTGAATTCGATCCTTTCTTTCTGGGTACGCTTGCGGTAATTGTCAAACTCAGAATATAAACGGAGATATTTATCATTCAATTCATCACATTTCAACTGCCATTGCTTTATCGCCTCGTCATCATGATCATGTTTCTTCTGTTTATCTTTCTTTGAATGGCTTTTAGCCCCTTCAGCACCAACATGATCATCCTTTTCCCGGGTAGTCGGTATTTCGTCGTGAGATTCCTGCTCCTTTATCTTATCTTCTTTACTCATTATATTGTTAACTTGGATTAATAAAAAACAGGCCTTCTAAATTACGGTTAAAAGGCGCAAAATTAGTGAAACTTAGCGGACGACCATCAAATTATTTGCCAGTGAAGGTGAAAGGACATTTTGGCAGATGAGAATGAAAAGAACATATTTATATCTTTGAAAGAAAAAATGTCAATTATCTTATGAGTATCAGAAAAACGATATTGTTATTTCTGCTACTACCCGTCAACATTATGATTTACGGGCAGAAAACCTACGAGCTCAGCTTTCAGATTGATGGTCTCCCGGCTTCAAAAATCTGGTTGATTTTTTATTACGGCGATCAGCAGATCAGGCAGGATACCGCAGTTACCGATGCTTCAGGCAAGGTCGTTTTTGTGATGGATCAGCATGACCAGGAAGGCATGTACCGGTTGGAAAAGGACAAAAAGCAGGGGCTCGATTTTATCTTCAATAAGGAAGATGTGAATATCACTTCTGGACCGGATTTTGGCCTGGAAAGCCTTGTGGTCAATAAATCGGAAGAAAATAAAATATTTTTCGACTATTATCGTCACAGGCTGGATATGGAAACCAGGATCGATGTTTTGACCGGTTTTTTAAGATATTATCCCCCTGTTGATTCATTTTATAACGAGGCTGCCGCTTACGCAGAGCGATTATCCTTAAACTACAAGCATTATCTTGACAGCCTGCTGGATAACTTTCCTGGGAAGCTGGCCACCAGGATAATCCGTCTTGATCAGTTGCCTGATATCCGGCCGGGAGAATTGCCGCCGAAAGTTGTTGCCCAATATCGCAGCCGGTATTTCAGCAGCATCGATCTCACTGATTCGCTGAACCTGAATACGCCGTTATTGCCTGCCAAAGTTGTCAATTATCTATCATTATATGTCACGCCGGGCGCTTCCCGCGAAGACCAGGAAAAATCCTTCATCCAGGCGGTGGATTCCCTTATGAAGTTTACTGAAGGTGGCCCAAAGGTCAGGGAAATGGTTGTGAATTACCTGATTAACGGTTTCCAGACTTATGGTTTTGAAACCGTACTGACCTATCTCGTTGAGCACTATGTCCTTGGACAATCCTGCGTGAGCGACCAGCAGGAGGAAAAATTTAAGATCAGGATAGAAGGGTTTAAAAAACTTACTATTGGAAGCGAGGCTCCCGATTTTAAAACCGTCGATGCTGAAGGAGATACAATCCGTTTGTCGGATACCGGGGGTAAGCGGACACTTCTTATTTTCTGGTCCGGTAATTGTCCCCATTGTGAGGCCATTATACCGGAATTAAAGATCCTCAACAGTCAATACAAGGACAAGGTAAGATTTATAGGGGTTTCCGTGGACCAGGATGAAAAAATCTGGCGGATGGCATTGGAGAAAAATAAACTTCCCTGGACAAACATTGCCGAATTGAAAGGATGGGATGGTAAAATTATCCAGGATTATTACGTTTATGCAACCCCGACTTTTTTATTGATTGGTGCCGATCTGCGGATCAAATCGAAACCAACCGGCCTGGCTGAGTTAAAAGATGCTTTGCAGAAGTAGACGGACCAAGGGCTAAATGTCAATTCTCTTAATGTCGGCGCCCAGCAGGTTCAGCCGTTGATCTATCTGCTGGTAACCCCTGTCAATTTGCTCGATATTGTGTATTACACTTTTTCCCTCTGCGGATAAGGCTGCGATGAGAAGGGCAACCCCGGCGCGGATATCCGGTGAGACCATATCAATGCCACGCAGCATGTGTTCACGGTTCAGGCCGATCACAGTTGCCCGGTGAGGGTCGCAAAGAATGATTTGTGCACCCATATCGATCAGTTTATCGACGAAGAACAGGCGGCTTTCGAACATTTTCTGGTGGATCAGCACACTGCCTTTAGCCTGCGTCGCAACGACCAGCACGATACTGATAAGGTCAGGGGTGAAGCCGGGCCAGGGGGCATCTGCGATGGTCATGATGGAGCCATCCATGAATGTTTCCACTTCATAATTCAGATGTTCCGGGATATAAACATCATTTCCCTTTTGTTCAACAGTAATTCCCAGCCGGCTGAAAACTGTCGGTATCAGTCCAAGTGTATCAAGCTGAACATTTTTGATCGTCAATTCCGACTGTGTCATGGCTGCCAGGCCAATAAAGCTGCCTATTTCGATCATATCCGGCATCAGCTCGTGGCGGCATCCCGTGAGGTACTCGACACCTTCGACGGTAAGCAGGTTGGAGCCCACACCACTGATCCTGGCACCCATACTGTTTAGCATGGTGCAAAGCCGCGACACATAAGGTTCACAAGCGGCATTGAAAATGACGGTTTTTCCCTTGGCCATGACGGCGGCCATGATAATATTGGCTGTACCCGTGACCGAGGCTTCATCCAACAGCATGTAACAACCCCGTAAATCATCGGCCTCCACTTTATATAAGCGTTCAGCATCATCGAAGATAAATTTAGCGCCTAAGTTCTGCAACCCGATAAAATGCGTGTCGAGTCTGCGCCGGCCGATTTTATCACCACCAGGATGAGGGATATAGCCTTTTTTAAACCTGGATAATAACGGACCCAGTATCATTACTGATCCGCGGAGACTGGCAGCTTTCTGCTTGAATTGAGGGGTACGTAAGTACTCAAGATTGACATCATCAGCCTGAAAGGTATAGGTGTCAGGTGTCGACCGTTCCACCCTGACGCCCATTTCTTTTATCAGATCTATCAGGAAGTTGACGTCACGGATATCCGGGATGTTGCTTATCGTAACCTTTTCAGGAGTCAGCAAAACGGCGCAGAGGATCTGAAGGGCTTCATTCTTGGCTCCCTGCGGCCGGATTTCGCCTTTCAGCTTTTTTCCACCCAGGATCTCGAAAGAACTCATCCGATCTTTTTTCTTAGTTTGTTAAAAGATCCACCGGAATTCCCGTTAGAATTTCCATAAGGGTTTGTCCCAGGCTTGATGAATTTCTTTTTCTTGTTTCTTGCAAGGATTTCGCTTGTGTGGCTCAGTTTATGTTCCTCAGAAAGCTGAAGGCGATTGTTTGACAGCTCCGCCAGGTTTTTGAGGATTACATCATCATCAACTGAGTTCCTGTTCCAGTTGAGATAAGATTTTTTCATATGATTGGCAATGGTGCGGATAAGGGCTTCCTTTTCCGGACCGTCTTCATAAGTAACTGCTTTCTCAATGATCAGCTCAATATTCTTACCATAGTGGCGATATTTGATATTGGTCTGCTGATACTTGAGCTGTTTGGGCCCGAGGTGGAGGACTTCCTGTGAAGGCTGCGGATAAGGTGAGTCGACATCCAGTTTGAAGTCTGACATGATATGAAGATGATCCCATAATTTCTGGCGATAGTCGCCCGATTCTTTGACCTTAGGGTTCATCTGGGCCATGACATTTACGATGAATTCTGCTGTCCGGGTGCGTATTGCCCGGTCTTCGATCTTGGCACAGTCCTCTGCCATTTGTTGAAGATTCCTGCCATATTCGGCAATGACCAGCTTGCTTTTTTGGGTGTTATATTCCATTAAATTGAGATTTGTTGAAAATATTTCCGACTGACGGACCGGTTTTAAAAGAATCTGATTGTTTGAGAGATAATTTTATGAAAAGAAAATCTGACCGCGTTTGTCACAAATCGAAAATTCATCTGCAAAAGTACGAAAAATATTTGATTATAATATTTTAAGTTTTGCAAATTTTAACAATAACTGCTTTTGACCGATCTGTTGGAAGAAAATAGTGGCCTTCCTGTTGCTTCCTTCACCTTCAACATTTAATACCTTTCCTTTGCCGAACCTGTCGTGTTCGACCATCATACCAGGCTGTAGATGGGACAACTCATCAGTATCCCCGCTTTTAGCAGGAAGGGAATTAGTGAAAGTGCTGAGCTTTTTAAGTTTTCTGCCCGGGTCGGGAAAACCGGTCAGGGTTTCTTTTGAGTCTGCACCAGAAACTTTCCTGAAATCGTAATTTTGTTTGTAAGGGGAAGCTTTCCTGGGGATTTCTATAAACTCACTGTCGATTTCATCGATAAACCGGCTTAGTTCTGTGGGAATAAGATCGCCCCAACGATAACGGTTTTCAGCATAGGAAAGAGTTACGCTTTGCATGCCGCGGGTCAGCGCCACATAAAACAAGCGGCGCTCTTCTTCCAGGTCTGCCCGGTTATTGAGTGATTGAATTGAAGGAAATAAATTTTCTTCCAACCCGGAAATGAAAATATGCGGGAACTCTAGCCCCTTAGCAGCGTGAATAGTCATCAGAGAAACATGATTCCGGCCTGTCTTGTCTTTATCATCGGAATCGGTAATCAGTGCCACATCCTGCATAAACTCATCGAGGGTGCGGAAAGGCAGGGCTTCCGGAGGATTCTCCTCTCCGGGTTCGGGCTCCGGGCGTGGGGTATCGCAAAATTCCCGGATTGCGTTAAGCAGCTCTTCCACATTCTCGAACCTACTGACCCCTTCGGGAGTCTGATCTTCATAAAGATCTTTCAGGATGCCGGCAATGGTTGCAATGTTCCGTGCTATGTCATAAGCGTTTTTAGATTTGAGCCTGGTAGAAAAGCTCTGGATCATCACCACGAATTCTTCCAGTTTACGGCGTGTCGAGGAATTGACATTAAGCCCGTATTCCACCGTGTTTTCGATGACCTGCCAGGCACTGACCTGGTGCTGGCCGGCAGCCACAATGATCTTTTCGACCGAAGTCTGGCCTATTCCCCTGGCAGGGTAATTGATCACCCTGGCCAGTGCGTCTTCATCGCGGTTATTAATGGCCAGGCGGAAGTAGGCTAGGACATCCTTGATCTCCTTACGCTGGTAAAACGAGACACTGCCGTAAATTTTATAGGGGATGTTCATTTTCCGGAGCGATTCTTCGAAAGCACGCGATTGGGCATTGGTACGATAAAGAATGGCGAAGGCATCATTCCCTAGTTGCCGGTTCATTTTAAGGTCGAAAATCGCGTTCACGACAAGCGTTCCTTCTTCCGTATCGCTCTTAGAGCGGATCAGGTGAAGCTTAACCCCAACATCATTCTGTGTCCATATTTTCTTCGATATCTGGTCTTTATTATTCAGGATGATGCTGTTAGCAGCGTTGACAATATTTTTCGTAGAGCGGTAATTCTGTTCCAGTTTAAAAACTCTATGATCGGGATAATCGTGCCGGAAGTTCAGGATATTCTGGATGCTCGCGCCACGGAAGGCATAAATACTCTGTGCATCATCGCCGACCACGCAGATGTTCTCATTATTGGCAGCCAGGTGTTTCAGGATCAGGTACTGGCAATAATTCGTGTCCTGATATTCGTCGACCAGGATGAACTCGAATTTCCGCTGGTATTTAAGCAGGGCTTCGGGGTAATGTTCGAGGATGATATTCATATTGACGAGCAAATCGTCGAAATCCATGGCATCGGATTTTTTCAGCCGTTCGGCGTAGTTCAGGTAGATCTGGCCGATATGTGGTTTTCCGGAGGCTTGGTCGGCCAGGCGGATCTCGGGGTCATCGAAGTATTGCCTGGCTGAGATCAGTTTTGTTTTGGATGCGGATATCCGGTGGAGGACATAACCCGGCTGGTATACTTTAGGATCAAGGTCAAGTTCCTTGATAATATTCCGCAGGGTCCTTTTTGAATCTTCCGTATCGTAGATAGTAAATTGTGAAGTGTAACCAAGCCTGTAACCTTCAATACGCAGGACCCTGGAGAAGATCGCATGGAAGGTCCCCATCCAGACGTTGCGTGCTTCCTGCCCGACAAGGTTGGTGATACGCTCTTTCATTTCCCTTGCCGCCTTGTTGGTAAAGGTAAGGGCGAGGATATGAAACGGATCAACTCCCTGGTGGATGAGGTAAGCCACACGGTAAGTCAGGACGCGTGTTTTCCCGGAACCGGCACCGGCGAGCACCATGGAAGCGCCCTGCGTATGGATTACCGCCTGCTTCTGGGCTTCGTTAAGATCTTTTAAAATATCCGGATTCATTCCCTTCTATCTCTTGAGGGTGCAAAAGTAAAGAAATCCATCAATGGATAGCAATAACTATCCTCCGGTTGCAGTCCTTTTATTTGAACGGATTGAACATACTGCCCGCAGTTGCTGCCGATCAGATTCTCCTCCCATTCCCCTACGCTCAGGATCACTTCATATCCCTTGCTTTTTAACTGGTCTATGATATCATAGTCTGAATGCTCAGGCGTGATGAGGGTTTGCAATTTGTTTGCGGCAACTTTATAAGTCGGATTTAGCGGTGTTAACTTGATGATGAAGATATCCGGATCGAAATGACGGATCAAGACGTTTGGATCAATAATGGAAACCGTCGATAGTGCGAAATTCAGGGTGATCTTTCGGCCTCCCGGATCGAAGAATTGCCTGCCATATCGGGCCATTTCATTGAAATCCCATTTCCTCACCGGGATTATCTGATCACGCTGGGTTTTGTCGGTGGAATGGATTGAAAACTGTAGCTGAAATGACAAAGGGTACTTTGTCTTCTTGATTTCAAGCAAGCGGTTGAAAAAACTGTTGGTTCCCCTGGGGGCTATAGTTGATAGGGAGGGAATGAAACCCGGGATATTATATAAGTGCGGAAGGTCTTCCAGCACCTGCAACACATTTGGATTAAAGGAAGGTTCTCCCATCCTTGCGAACTGTATCTTGAACTTTTTACACGGGACGTTCAGATCGGGGTAAAATTCGCGGATGAGATAATCGACCTGGAACAGCAGGTCATCATAACTGATCTTACCTTTATAATTGCCTCCTGCATCGCAGAACTTACATTCAACCGGACAACCGTATAAGGTTGAAATGACCAGCACCCACTTCTCCTCACGGGTAAAAGGTGGCTGAGTAGATTCGACGAATTCGACAAGCTTTCCGGAATCCGATTCAGCAATATACACACCTGCTAAACTGCTATTCTTTGTTTTTTTTATTACTCTCATTGAAATATATCTCCATGGCTGCCCTTATCCCGTCGCCTGCCGCAATCGATGCCTGGCGGAACAGATCGTTCTTCACGTCCCCGGCCAGGTACAGTTTTCCATCCTGTTGCAATTCATCCAGATGATTAAGGAGTTCAGGATCACAAAAACTTAGTTCAGGCCGACGACCGGTGGCAAAAATAATATAATCTGCCAAAAGGGACTCCATCTCATTTTCAGTTTGAAATGAAAGTTTTAAACAGGATGATGTCGGATCATCCATAACCTGGCGCAGAACATGATTTTCGTAATAAGAAATCCGCGGATTTGCCTTAGCCCTTTGCCATAACAAAGGCAGACATTTTAGATCTTCTGTCCGGTTCATGATCATTACCTTATTATTAACCGCCAACTGGATAGCATAATCGAACGCGGCATCGCCAGCGCCAATAATGACAATAACAGAATCCCTCAATTCCCTCAGCGGATAAACTTCGTAAAAGATTTTATAGCGAATTGTTTCAGGAATGGCAAATTCAGTCCATTCTGCCGGAACAGTACCTGAGGCAATGACCAGCTTTTGTGAGATATAGGTATTTTGATCAGTTTTAATCCTGAAGAGATCTTCCTTATAGGTTACATTTATCACATTTTCATGAATTACCTGGACCTTAGCCATATAAAGCTGCCGGGTAATTTTTTCTACCAGACTAGTACCCTTTATCCCGCCCGGAAAGCCGGGATAGTTTTCAACCAGGTTGGCATTTTTTAATAATCCGCCAGGAATATCGCGTTCAAAAAGCAGCGGCAAGATCCCATAGCGTGAAAGCTGGATGGTACAGGCAATTCCTGCGGGACCTGCCCCAATGATGGCTACCTTATGATGCTTCATCGATGGAATTGATTAATTCAAAAGTTCTAATCAATGGAAAAAATCCATCAATATTATCTTTTCAACATTAGGCAAAATAGAAGGAGCAGAAGGGGCAAATGCATGCGAAGCCGGATCGAGGAAATAGTTTTGCATGTCGAGCACCAGCAAGGCCGCCTTTTCTTCCTTCATTTAAAAATATTTATTTTTTTTGTCCGATTTATTTTTGTTGATCCCCTGCGGGGAATTGTATTCATCTGAATATCATACCTCTACAATACTTGATCTGCTACGCAGAATAAGCTTTAGGCGAATTGGAATCGTGGAAAAGAGTTTTTCATTTATCTCAAAAGATGCCAATACATTGTTTGCTGCTGAAGCTAATAACCATTCAGAATTCGCCGTAGGCGATATAGTATTGTAGCCCAAATATCGCCCCACATAATCTGTTATACCTCGTAGAGGTTTAACCAATTATGTGTGTGCTAAAGTAAGCCATAATTATAATGACATTAAATAAATTTTTAAAAGTAATTCAGTTGCACCTTAACGGGCTACGAGAAACTTCCTGCGTTCCACTAAACTAGAACCATCTTTGAGGATAATAATATAAATTCCAGGCGGAAAGCTTTCTACGCCAACCTGAAATTCTTTTTGCTTATCTATATTTTTGATTTCCTGCATTTTCCTCCCAAAAACATCATATATGACCAATGTCAAATCTTTGTAAAATCGTCCATCGTCCATGTTCAATCGTCCATGAATTACTCCGCTTGCAGGGTTCGGCCACACCTCCAACCCACCCGTCTTACCGTCATACCGTCCTACAGTCTTATCGTCATCTTCAATCCCCACGATCAACCCGCAATCATCTGGCTCAATCGTATCCGATGCAATCTGGAAAGGACACAAGCTGTCATAAATAAATGGAGTCGTGTAAAATGTGTCCTGTTCAAGATCCTGGGTTAGCTTAAACAAAGTAGGGTCAAACTCACCTGATGTATGATCTGAAATTAAGATTAGAATTTTATCATCAAACGTAGTTTTTGTAAATCCCAAAAAGTAATCATTAAGTATGGTAACAGAATTAGTTATATTACCCAAAGTATCAAATACCACTACCCGGGATTGCGGTTCATCTTCTTCATTTCTCCAGCTTGCACTGCCTGTTAACACTGAATCGTTCAGAAAATCAAAAGTCATTAGTTTGCCCAGATCATACAATCCGTGTACTAAGTCATAAACTCCTACAACATTCCCCTGCAAATCTAATTTAACAATTGCTGGTCTTGTAGTATAAAGAGTATCCGAAGTGTAGTAATGGCTGATACAAGAGTAAAAATAGGTTTGAGAAGGATTTACTAATGACATAAATGCTTGTCCTCCAATATCGCCGGTTTCTTTATGTACGATCGTTTCCCATTCAAAATATCCCAAAGAATCCACTTTGATATAGTACGGGTGAAGCCAAGCAAGGTTTGGATTATCTGGATCAGGATAATAACACCAGCCCGTCATAAGAAATCCCTCATTAGATGTTAAGATTAAATTTGATAAAGTTACAGAAGATACTCCCAGATCTTCACTTTGATAGTACTGCTGCCATAATAAATCGCCGCCCGCTGAAAACTTGAAAATACCTGCCCTGTATGTAAACAACGGTAAAAATGCTCCATAGACCAAAACAGCACAACCACCATCCCGTGTACTAACGACATCCCAGAAAAAATCATTGTTGCTGGTTGTCGAGATTTCTTTGCACCATTCTTTCTCGCCACAGGCATTTAATTTGATGAGGATTGGATTTGAATCATTATCACTCCTGGTACTGCCACATAGAAAAATTTCTCCAACAGAATTTAGACAAATTTTTCCAATCGCAAGGGTTGAATTATTGGCCCCACCGATAAGTTTCTGCCATAAAACCTCTCCATTAATATCCGTCTTGATTAACCAACTATAGAGTGGCAAATTTGGACTTATCCATCCTGATAACAGATAACCATTGTCGTACGAAAGATTCAAATCTTTTACAGGGGGATTCCATCCATACAGGTAGTGCTGAATCCACCTGGATTGTGAATACGATATGAAATTAATTAATGTAATAAGCAAAATGATAAGAATATTCCGTCTCATAAGAAACAATCATTTAGAAACCACAAATTTAACTGTTTCGATGACTTCTCCATTATTTTTCAATTGGATGCAATAGACACCTTCTGAAAATCCAGATAAAGAAATAATTGTCTGATTTTTTATTCCATTTATATATTGTTCATAGCATGGTTTTCCATCCATTGAACTAATACCAATGCTTGACTTTCCTTGGCTTTCTTTCAGGTCATAGGAGACGATGATATAATTTTTAGCCGGATTAGGGAACACAATTAGATTGAATCTATTAGATTTAGTATCACCAGGTTTATTTGGCGTAACAGACATCGATTTCAATTCGTCTGCAAGGTAAATCGGTTCAGTATAATCCATTAGACCATTAGCTACCAATACATTACGAGCCATGTTTGCAGTTTTTGCATTTCTCGATATTAGGTCTGTTAGCTGCCCAATCTTGATTGAATCCAAACTGGTTGCATCCTGTTTCAAAGACCAAAGAATTTCTATGAAGGAAGAATAATCATTATAGTCTTGCGTCTGCTCTGTTGATAAATCATTCAACTGAGGAATCATGTTCACAGTATTAAAACAATTAGTTGAATCATTGTTATAAAGATATAAAAATGCAAGTTTATATAAGGATCCTGGACCAGATTCTTCAGACCAAAGATTGATTAAGCTGTCTAATGATCCCTGAGAATCGAGGGTATCCTGTTTGTAATACGATTCTAACTTATGAAGAGCTTCAAATTTAACAGACTTATGTGAAGCTAACTCACTTTCAAGGATTTCAAGGTTTCCTTTGAAGTTTCTACCTTCCAATATTTCGTACATCATCTCTTCAGGCATAGACTCAATCCTTTCATTCACCCTTTCTATTATCTCCGAGGATTTTGCCGAATGCGGATTTGCAACGAGAACATCCCTAAGCATGGTGTTTGGAAGGACATTTTCCTTATAGATAGCTGACTTCATCACTGTATCGGATAAATATGGGGACTCATCCAGTTCCATTGTTCCAGTGTTCCATTGTCCCGGTGTTTATGAAATTTGCATGTTTTTGTAGAGACCTTGCATGCAAGGTCTCTACAAAACAGGCCTTCCTGCAGCGAAGCTGGAACTATCTTGCAACAACAAACTTCGCCGAGCCAACGTACTGATTTTCATCTTTCACCACCGCCAGGTAAATCCCCTGCGGAAATCCTTCTACGTTAATCTGCACCTCATTTTGTCCATCCGGGATTTTGATCTTTTGAATTTCCCTCCCGAAGATGTCATAAATGACCAATGACAAATCCCTGTTAAATCGTCCATTCCGCCAGGAGGCGGACAAGCTGTCCATGCTCAATCGTCCATGAAGCTGATCCCTCGCCGGATTTGGCCACACCTCCAAGATTCCCCGCTTCCCCGCTTCCCTGCTTCCCTGCTTCCCCGCTTCCCCGCTTCCCGGCTCCTCAATCCCCACGATCAACCCGCAATCATCCTGAACAATGGTATCTGAAACAATTTGGTAAGGACACAGACTGTCATAGGTGAATGGTATTGTGTAGATGGTGTCGTCTTCGAGGTTATAATTCAATTTCCGTAAATAAACATCAAACTGGTCATTTTGGTATGTATTATACATGTAAACCAATTTTTGGTCATAGCCTATACAAAGTTTACTTCCATAAATATCCTGGATAAGTTGAGTAGTATCTACTAAATTACCCAGCGTATCAATGAGAGTAGCATAATCAATAACCTCATCCATACTATTACCCCATCCGCAATCTGCAGCCATGATGGAGTCATTGATAAATTGAGCATAAGCTAAGCCACCATTTTCATATCCACTGATTATATTGTAGATCGCAATAACATTTCCATTCAAATCAAGTTTTACAAGTGCAGGCTTATTAATAGTAGGATCATGATAATAATGGCTGATAGATGTATAATAGAATTGACCAGATGGATTTATTGTTGTGGTCCATGCATCGCCTCCTACATTGCTACTGTCATTTGAATGCACTACGGTTTCCCATTGAAAATTACCTAAAGAATCCGTTTTAATTATATATGGTTTTATCCAATATTTATTTGTGACTAATGTATCCAAATAATCACAACCTGCAGTAATCAAGAATCCTTTATCCTGAGTTATTAATAAGGATCTTGAATCTTCATTTATTAAATTTGTGTCCAAACTATTATAGCATTGTTTCCACTGCAAATTACCATCACTATCAAATTTTGCTAGACAAATCCGGTCTGTTTGGGGAGGAGCGACTCCGGTATATCTGAGAATAACGGCACAACCACCATCATCTGTTGCCACTATCGAATGGGCATAATCATAGTGATTTGGAATATTAAAGACTCTACACCAAATTTTTTCTCCACAGGCATTCAATTTCATTATAATAGGATCTCGATACGGATCATAATATGAAGTTGAACCACTGAGGTATATTTCTCCTTTGTCATTTTCATCCAAAAAGTATAAGCCAAAAAAAGAATTCGGCTCTCCAAATGTCTTTTCCCACAAAATCTCACCATTAATATCCGTTTTAATGAGCCAAAGGTAATGAACATAATTATGTCCATGTTTTCCAGTTAAAAGATAACCTTTATCATAACTTTCGATAAAATATTCTCCCCAGGTATCTTCGTAAGGAAAATAAACATTTGTCCAACGGGATTGCCCTAAAAGATATTGGATTGAGCATAATAAAATAATGCTGCAAAGAAACATTTTCAAACTTTTCATAATCTACAATCCTTTCTAAGATGTTCTCGGTTAAGGTTCGCTGTCTCTCCAATAGTGAAAGCAATTCAACTCTATGCAGAGTTCCCGTGTCGGTTCCGCCGTCCGGTGTCCCTGATAGTTCTCCTGCATGCCAGCTAAATAATTTTAAATTGCCGGCCTGCTTCGTTTTTCTGTTGCCCTTTGCCTTTACGCATCTTCGATGCTTTCCTTTGTTAATAGATTTGGGCCTTCCCGGTGATTATTTCCCGGTACTATGCCCGCTGCTGACTCCTTTACGCCTATCGTCTACCGGTTCCCCGGTAGCCTATCCGGTCGCCCGGGACACCCTTGCTTTCAGCTATAAGATTCCGGCCATTACGGCTCTTTTTGGACTTGGGGGCGTTTACCCCCGCACCATTGAGATTTACTACATGCCCGGCACACCAATACTTGATCTGCTACGCAGAATTCGCCGAAGGCGATCCAGTATTGAAGCTTAAAAGACGCCCCGCGAAATCGCAATACCTCGTAGAGGTTTAACCAATTATGTGTGTGCTAAAGTAAGCCATAATTATAATGACATTCAATAAAATTCTGTAAAATCATCAATTTTGCCACCAAGACGCCAAAGCACCAAGTATCACCAAAGGTTGATTATCAAATAAATGACCTTCGTGGGATTTGGTGTTTTTGTGCTTTGATGGCAAAAAAGGAATTATTATAATGCGGCCATTTCTATAAATATTTGACTCCTCCGGAGTCCTGATAGGGCAAATCACCTGGCAATGATGAATTTTGTGCTGGTTAGTATCGACAATCCTTCTCTCAGCACCGCCAGGTAAATTCCCGGCGGCAGAGCAGAAACGTCAATTACCCAGCTATCTCCCTTCCCCCGGGTGGGGGAAGGGCTGGGGATGGGGGCTAGCCTCCCGAAAATATCATAAATACTTAAGTTATAATCCTTTCCCTCATTCAACATTAAACATTCAACATTCAACATTTCCCGGCAGGGATTCGGCCACACCTCCATCCCTCCCATCTTACCGTCATACTTTCCTACAGTCTTATCTTCCTCTTCAATCCCCACGATCAACCCGCAATCATCCTGTACAATGGTATCTGAAAGGATTTGATACGGGCAAAGGCTGTCGTAAGTGAATGGCATGGTGTAAATGGTGTCGTCTTCGAGGTTTTGATTCATCTTACGTAAATAAATATTAAATTGGTCATTTTGAAGTACATCATAAAAATAAAGTAACTTTTTATCGTAAGTAAGTTCAAGTACCTTATCTTGAATGTTAGGACCTAGATTTATTGAATTAATGATATTACCTGTAGTATCAATAATAACCGAAAGTGTCACAATATTATTTTGCGAATTACCATATACACAACTTGCAGCCAGTGTTGAATCGTTAATAAATTGCGCATAAGTTAGTCCGCCATTTATATACCCGATTACGATATCGTAAATCGCAATCACATTTCCTTCCAAATCTAATTTAATTAAGGCAGGAGAAGAAAAATTTGTTTCAAAATAGTAATGGCTGACAGAAGAATAATAATAGCTTGAATCCGGATTTAAGGTTGTCGTCCACGCATCACCTCCGGCCAAATTATTGTCAGAATGGACAACTGTTTCCCATTCAAAATTACCAAAAGAATCTGTTTTGATAAAGTATTGTTTTGGCCAATACATCTGTGTACTGTCGACATCCAGGTATCCACAAGTAGCAGTGATCAGGAAACCGCTGTCAGGGGTTATCAACAAGTTTCTTGAGTCCTCATTGACAATATTTGTGTCTGTACTATTGTAACATTGTTTCCATAGCAAATTACCTTCAGGGGCAAATCTTGCAAGACAAATCCGGTCTGTTTGAGGTGGAGGTGGCACTCCTGTATATCTCAGAATTACAGCACATCCTCCATCATCTGTTGCCACAATCGAATGAGCATAATCGAAATGATTAGGAATATTAAACACCCGGCACCATTCTTTTTCACCGCAGGCATTTAACTTCATTATAATTGGATCGCGATAAGGATCATAATATGAAGTTGCGCCACTTAGATAAATCTCTCCAAGCCTATTTACATCCATAAAGTAGAATGATAAAAGCGAATTCGGTTCTCCAAATGTTTTCTCCCATAAAACTTGTCCATTGACATTAGTTTTAATCAGCCAAAGAAACTGGACATACCCTGACCCATGTTTACCGGTTAGTAAATATCCATTGTCATAATATTCCTTCATATCCTCTCCCTGTGTATTTTCATTTCCAAAATATAAATTAATCCACCTAGATTGCCCATGAAGATTTTGATGAAAGCCCATCATGAAGATGGTCCAAATTATTATTATAAGAACTTTCACAATCAATATTATTTTGCGATGTTAACCTTATGAACTTCAGTCACGTTTTTATTAATGATAAGTTTAACCAGATAAGTGCCATTCGAAAGATTTCTTGTATCGACTATTCGTTGGTTTTGAAGGTTAGTTAAATAAAAATCTAATACTTCTCTTCCCGTTAAATCTAATATTTTAATAAAAGCTTTTCCTTGAATGTTTCTTAAATCATATTCAATTATGAAGAAAGTTCCCGCCGGGTTTGGAAATATTTTAAGATAAGTGGTTTTAGGAGAATCACTGATAGGAGTTTTATCCCAAACTTTACTTGTTTTAAGATATTCAGGGAGGTAAACGGGTTCAGAATAGTACAATAAACCATTATTTATTAGAAGATTCCTTGCGTATATCCCTGGTATCACATTGGATTCATTAGCAATTGCAGTCAAACCTATGCTCTTAGTACTGTCAATTCCGGTCGAGTCCGATTGTATTTCTATCAGGATATCAAACAATTCCTCATAAAGTGAATGTGTATTCCATTGATCCGAATTAAATGAAAAATCTATTGGAATATCATTCAGAATTCCGGGTAAATCTAAAGTATCCCCTGCATATAACTTACAGAAAGCTAATTGATAATGTGCTTCAGATGAATAATCCTCTTCAAGAAATGATACGAGGCTATCTTGGGAGGATATATTAATAGTGTCATTTTTATAAAAACGGGAGATATTTGAATAAGAACCAGTTCTCAAAGCATGATGCATCGCAAGTTTTCTTTCCAACTGTTCTTTTCCGCCAAGAATATTCTTTCCTTCCATAATTTCTACCATCATATAGTCAGGTAAGGGATCATTTTTATTTTCCAGTGCAACAATAATTTCTGCAGATTTTGGTGCCTGAGGATTAGCCACAAGAATATCTCTGATCATTGCATTCGGAAAGACATTCTCCTTGCTAATGGCAGACTTCATAACGGTATCAGATAAATAGGGAGATTCATTCAGTAATTGTTGCCTTACTACGAGGGCTTCATCCGGAAAACTGGTCTGGACTTCGAAATTTAAGCCAGGAGTATCACCTCCGTCAATGTATTGATTTAGAGTGTCCTGATAAGAATAAATCTGAAACGACTCACCTGAGACAATACTTTTTTCTAATTCAAGTTGAATACCTCCTTGATAAAGATGAGAAGGGCATGAGATATTCTTCGAATATTCTGCGTCACCATCTTCAATCATTTGAATATTATTATAGGGAAATGGTTGTAATTTATTCTGATCAGTATTTGGCTGATGAGTATAATTAATCTGGTCAAGATCGGAGTCGTTGTTGAAGTTAGATTCTAATGATGTATAATCATCATTAGTAAAAGTATTTCCAGCTCCCATAGTGTTTGGATCAACTCCTGGGGGAGCCTGTGAACCATCAAGCCCTTGATTTGTAGCAATCCCTAAGAAATCATGATTGAAACCACCTTCAGGTGTAATATACACATCTAAACTACATTCAATGAAATCGTTGCATTTGATACATAGCCCTTTTGTCCCATCTTTGTTGCGATTCTCGCCTGCTGCAATTATACCATAGGTTAAATCTATCAGACTATCGTTATAAATCTCATTATAATAATCTGAGCCTGAATTCAGGATATGCATCCCAACCAGATTAAAATGATCAGGGTCAACGCCTGTGATCTTATTCTCTTCTATCTGGTATCGGGTACAATATTCGGTATAAATCCCTATCAATGTATCGCCCGGTTCGAAATAAGCTTCATCAGCATTCAATTCAAAGCGGTTTTTGATGATTGTGGCATCATAGGTCAAGCTCATGAATATACCCCGGCAATTGTCAATAAAATCAGCGGAATTCACAGTAATAGAGTAACGGCTATTGCTATTAAATGCCCGGATACCATATTCAAGGTTTTCAAAACGGCATGGCAGCAACTCCGGACATGGGATAATATTACCCTGGACACATTCGCTTGAAATGAAATAACCAGCCCCATAACTTTCTATGCCTTTACCCCGTGGATCATTTTTTTGAGTAGAGTAATTACCAAATGTACAGCCCATAATAATAATTCCTCCCACTTCATCCATTAAAATGTGCTTGTTAGGAATATTACGGGTAATTTCATATAAAGCATCTGTTGTTTCAAACCGGGATCTGGTAAACCTGCTGAAATTCGGAAGAATTTCATGAGTTATGGGGTGTGTATTGGTGAATGGATAAAACATAATGTCAATTACATTATCTTTGAATATGGCATCCCTACAAGATATGATACCACCGGAAGGAATAGTATAGATCCCATTTTGTCGGGCAGTGGCAATAGCCGTATCTGCAAATTCTATTGTCCCGCCATTAATAATTTGCACCATCCCTTGATAGTCAGTCATTTGTGGCATACTGGCATTGCCCCAGATATCAATGCCGTTCCATAAAGTGTTGCAGCTTGAAGTTAATCTACCTCCATCTAATACCAATTTTGAGCCCCGATCAATAAAAATATCCGAATTTTCAGCCATTGCTATTTCACCTGTAACAGTTAATATTGCTCCATTGGTAATCAGATAATCCTTGTTTTTAAGTCCAAAAATATCCCATGTTTGATTTTCCCTTATGGTTACGAGTTCGGTTGCCGGAAGACAATCATTATAAAGCAGTACAAATTCAAAGTCGGGAACTTCTCCATTTTCATAAAGGAAAATTTTAATTTTAGTAAGTTCTCCTTGTATCAGGCCAGTGAAAGTCACAATAAATTCATTAGCATCTCCCATGCAAACTTTTCTTTGTGGTAAAAGAGTTATATCATAATTTTCAGATGCTCCGTTCACAGGAATGATTTCAACTCTTCCTTCGCCTATAATTCCTACGGGGAACAAATTGAGTTGTGCATCACCGGGGTTTTCGATGTAAAAATGTAATTCATGATCATTGATCAAATCCCCTGTTGAAAAAGAAAAGAATGAATTATTAGTCACATACATATGTTCAATGTTTTGTCCTGAACTCAAATATACTTTTAGTTCAGGTTTTACCGGGGTTCCATTATAATGTGAATCAAATGGTCCAATTCGGTTCTCGCTGTCATCGCTATCTTCCCTTTGAGAACAAGCCCCAGCTGGTAAATTGTATTCTGGAGAAATGCCCCAGTTCCAATATCCATCCTTGTCTTTATCATAGGGGACTATAGTATCGGTTAATGATAAAATGTCATCGATAGGAAGTAAATAGTATGTGGCACTTGCTATGTGTACATCATTCACAAGGTGGTAAAAATAGCCATGAGCACCATATCCAGTACCCCAACTATTTTTAAAGATCCAATATAACTGGCCTATGTAATTTGAATTATCATGGACAATGATGGTATCGAAAGGATATGAAGTATCATAAAGAGTGTCCTTTGCTTTCACTATTCCATAACCAACTAGTGCTATAATATGGGAACCACCATTATAATATGATAAAGATACATCCAGTGGACCATGATTTATCAGTGCAACTTTCAATGTATCAGTGTTATAAGTATAATTTGCGTGGTAGCCGGCTATTTTAATCTTATTCAGTGCAGATCCATTTGGAGGCGAATTTTGCCGGCAATTCCCATGAGTAGTATCTCTTGGATAACATGCCTCATCTACAATACCGCTATCTCTTGCAAAGATATTTGTAACAAAATCAAATCCACCATGACAATCAGAAGTAGCTACATCACAATCCAGAACATCTTGTTCTGATAGATTATAATTCTTCATAGGATAATTAAAATAAATATTAGCGACACCTTCAATTGCAGCTAACGGCCCATATATGTAACATAAGCCATCACAAATGGGGATTTCTGATTGATTCTCAACAGGTGTTAACCACCCACTTGTATTAGGGGCGATATTATAATAGAAAGTAGCCTTTGAGGGATCATTTGCCCCATGCCTGTTTCGCCAATCAAATGAGTCTACGAGCTCAGAACCATCTGCCGGACCATCAACGCCCGGCCTTCCGTCAAAAATTCCACCGGTATAATAATCCAACCCTAATAAGTTGTATTTTTCACCAAATCTATTTGCTTTGTCAAAATAAGATAAATCCGAAACAGGATTTCTGTTTGCAAACCATAACATTTGATTCAATTCAATTACATGATTCAAGGAATCCACTTTTTTTAATTCGATTGCATTTTTAAAATTTTCTTGAAGGATTTCAAGGTTTTCCCTGTACCTGTTTTGAAGGATAGCGCTATCCAGCTCGAGTGACGCATTAATAATTTGTATTTTCACAGAACCCGGATTAATAATCCGCCTGAACATGGTTTCATCAGATGCTTCTGTAATTTCAACCTCCCATCGTGGTGAAATAAATGGATAAGCCTCATACACCATCCACTCCTGACCGGAATTATCGGTCAAAATCACTCTTACAAGGCTCGTGTCGCTTGACAGGGTGACTGAGCCGGAAATGGATAATCCATAAATAGTATCATTCTCTCCGAAAGGAAAAATCTCGCCGTCTGAAGTGAATAAACTGTCGATCTGGATGGTTTGCGCCTGCATAAGCAAGGAGAAGAAACAACTAATCGTAATCATCAAAATGGCTAAAATCCCGCGGGGTGGAGTAAGTGTTTTCATAATCAATGGTTTAAAGGTTAATAATCTAAATGTAGAAATGGCTGGATAAAGATAATGTAATCGGGAAGGAAAAGCAAGATCATGGACGATTTTGCATGGACGATTGACGATTTTTCATTTGACGATGAAAAATTTATTTATAAAACATTTGTTTTTGATGAAACTATTTTTACCTTTGCAGCCCGATTTTAAAGGGTAGTACTTCTGACTTGTTCAGAAGCACTTAGGGACCTGACAAGGTGAGACACTATAGGCCCCAGACACAACCATCGAAAGGTTTGTTTGGTCTCAAAAAGAGCCCGCCTTGTATATATTCCTGAAGATTTCCTGAGAAACGGTTTGGTCTGGTTTGATCTCCAGATCATTAACAACGGATCAACTTTGAATAACATAAATTAAACAGTATCGTATGCCAACGATTCAACAGCTTGTCAGAAAAGGACGTTCTAAACTGATTGATAAGAGCAAATCACCGGCATTGGATTCCTGCCCGCAAAGGCGCGGAGTCTGTGTGAGGGTTTACACCACTACGCCGAAGAAACCGAATTCGGCCATGCGAAAAGTGGCCAGGGTTCGTCTGACCAACGGCAAGGAAGTGAACTCCTACATCCCCGGTGAAGGTCATAACCTGCAGGAACACAGTATCGTACTGATCAGGGGCGGCAGGGTAAAAGACCTTCCCGGTGTACGTTATCATATCATCCGCGGCGCACTTGATACTTCCGGTGTAGACGGAAGACAACAGCGGAGATCAAAGTATGGAACCAAAAGACCCAAGAAGTAATTATACATTATTAAATAACTCATGAGAAAAGGCAAATCAAAATCGAGAACCATCGTCCCGGACCCAAAATTTGGCGACCTGATGGTGACCAAGTTTGTCAACAATATCATGTTGCAGGGGAAAAAGAACAGTGCCTTCGATATCTTTTACGAAGCCATTGAACTGGTTACCCAGCGCAGCAAGGAAGACGGTCTTGAAGTCTGGAAGAAGGCCCTGGCCAATGTCACACCATCGGTGGAAGTCAGAAGCCGCCGTGTCGGAGGTGCTACATTCCAGATCCCTTCAGAGATAAGGCCGGGAAGAAAACAGTCTATAGGTATGAAAAATATGGTCAAATACGCCCGCACGCGCCACGAGAAATCGATGCAGGAAAAGCTGGCCGGCGAGATCCTTTCAGCCTATAAAGAAGAAGGCTCCGCTTTCAAGAAGAAGGAAGATATGCACCGGATGGCCGAAGCCAACAAGGCTTTCTCCCATTTCAGGTTTTAACTAAAAAGAGAAAAGAGTAGTACAATATGTCCGACAGGTTGATACATACCAGGAATATCGGCATCATGGCGCACATCGACGCGGGTAAGACCACGACGACGGAGCGTATATTGTACTACACCGGCATCAATTACAAGATCGGCGAAGTAGATGATGGCACTGCCACAATGGACTGGATGGTCCAGGAGCAGGAAAGAGGGATCACCATCACATCAGCTGCCACGACCGTCTTCTGGAAATTAGCCGGTGAACAATACAAGATCAACATTATCGATACCCCCGGGCATGTTGATTTCACCGTCGAGGTGGAACGTTCGCTCAGGGTTTTAGATGGAGCCATTGGAATTTTCTGTGCGGTCGGCGGGGTTGAACCCCAGTCGGAAACCGTATGGCGCCAGGCTGCCAGATACCATATCCCCAGGATAGCCTACGTGAACAAGATGGACCGTTCAGGCGCCGACTTCTTCCGTGTGCTTCAGCAGATAAAAGGCAAACTGAAGGCGAACCCGGTACCCATCCAGTTGCCCATCGGCGTGGAAGATACATTCACCGGCGTGGTCGACCTTGTTGAAAATAAAGCCTATACCTGGGATGATGCAGCTTATGGACAGGAATACTTTGAAACCGGGATCCCGGAGGATATGACCGCGATGGTGGAAGAATACCGGATGAAGCTCATCGAAGGTGCCGCGGAGGAAAGTGAAGAACTGCTGGAGAAATTCCTGGTTAACCATGATTCCATCACTCCTGAAGATATTATTGCCGCTTTGCGGAAAGCCACCCTTGAAGGCCGCATTGTGCCGGTCTTATGCGGTTCATCTTTCCATAACAAAGGCGTTCAGAAACTGATCGATGCGATCATTCTATATCTCCCCTGCCCGATGGATGTCCCGCCTGTTGAAGGCATCAATCCTTTCACCAATAAAACGGAAACCAGGCATGCGGATGAAAATGAACCTTTTTCAGCCCTTGCTTTCAAAATCGCAATTGACGCCTTTGTGGGCAAAATTGCTTTTTTCAGGGTGTATTCCGGCCAGATCGCAGAGGGCAGCGTTGTGCTGAATGTTAATACCAACAAACGGGAGCGGTTGGCACGAATCCTGCAGATGCACGCCAATAAAAGAATTCCCCTTCAGAAAATCGAAGCAGGGGATATTGGCGTGGCAGTTGGATTCAAAGAAATCCGGACAGGTGACACCCTGACCGATTTGCAGCATCCCATCGTGCTTGAAAATATTGATTTCCCGGAACCGGTCATTAATGTCGCCGTTGAGCCAAAAACCCAGGACGACATGGAAAGAATGAACCTGGCTCTGCGGAAACTTGCTGAGGAAGACCCGACTTTTGATGTCCATTATGACGGTGAGACAGGGCAGACCATCATCCGCGGCATGGGTGAACTTCACCTTGAAATCATCACCGACAGGCTGAGAAGGGAATATGGGATTGAAATAAACCAGGGCCGTCCGCAGGTTTCCTACCGCGAAGCTATTTTAGCTGAAATTGAATACCGGGAAGTTTATAAGAAACAGACGGGTGGCAGAGGCAAATTCGCCGATATGACCATCACCATGGGCCCTGCCGATGACGGCATTAAGGGCCTTCAGTTTATTGATGAAACCAGGGGAGGAGTTATCCCAAAAGAATATATCAATGCGGTTGAGAAAGGCTTCAAATCTTCAATGATGAACGGAATCCTGGCAGGTTTTCCACTCATCAGTCTTAAGGTGAGGCTTCTTGACGGGGCGACGCATCCGGTGGATTCCGATGCATTATCATTTGAGATTGCTGCAGCCCAGGCTTTCAGGAATGCAAGCCGTCTTGCACGGACCTCTTTACTTGAACCCATTATGAAGCTGACCATCACCACCCCGGAGGAATATGTCGGAGATGTGGCCAGTGATATCAACAAAAGAAGGGGACATATCGAGGATGTGTCCGCCTTGCTTGGTTTCCAGATGGTTTACGCCAAAGCGCCCCTGTCTGAATTATTCGGATATGTTACCGCGCTGAGGACTGTCACTTCCGGAAGAGCTTCAGGAAATATGGAATTTTCTCATTACCAGGAAGTCCCAAAGGAATTGGTAGATGAGATTTTATATAAGATTAAAGGATACGTCATAAAATAATTTAAATCAAAATAACGTGAGCCAGAAGATTCGCATAAAACTGAAATCTTACGATCACAACCTGGTCGACAAGTCGGCCGAAAAGATCGTGAAAACCGTTAAGTCGACGGGAGCCATTGTCAGCGGACCTATTCCACTGCCCACCGACAAAAAGATTTTCACGGTAAACCGGTCAACATTTGTTAATAAGAAATCAAGGGAGCAGTTTGAACTGTCGACTTATAAGCGGTTGCTTGACATTTACAGCACCACTTCCAAAACCATTGATGCGCTAATGAAACTGGAATTACCCAGCGGCGTGGAAGTTGAGATCAAAGTTTGAGGCCGGTTTACGTTTTGAACAGATAAAAAATTAAGACATGTCAGGATTAATTGGAAAAAAAATAGGTATGACCAGCATTTTTGATGCGAACGGGAAGAATATTCCCTGTACGGTCATACAAGCCGGGCCATGTGTGGTAACCCAGGTCCGGATCAAGGAGGTTGATGGTTACGAAGCCATCCAGCTTGCTTTTGATGATGCCAAGCCTAAGCATATAAATAAACCTTTAAAAGGACATTTTGCTAAGGCCGGGGCTGCTCCCAAGCGGATTACCAGGGAATTTACCAGGTTTGAAGTTGGTCACACCAAGAAATTCGGTGATATTTTGTATGTGGATGTTTTTGAAGAAGGTGAATATGTTGATGTTGTGGGGACGAGCAAGGGAAAAGGGTTTCAGGGCGTAGTCAACAGGCACAATTTCAGTGGTGTTGGTGATTCTACCCATGGCCAGCACAACCGGCTGAGGGCGCCGGGATCAATCGGTGCTTCATCTTATCCTTCACGCGTTTTTAAAGGTATGCGGATGGCCGGACAGATGGGAGACCATCGCGTTAAACTGATCAACCTTCAGGTGTTGAAAATCATCCCGGAAAAAAACCTCATCCTTGTTAAAGGTGCTGTACCGGGTGCTAAAGGTTCATATGTAATTATAGAAAGATGGAGCTAGAAGTTTATAAAATTAGTGGCGATAAGACCGCAAAAAAGGTCACGCTGAACGATGAGATCTTTGGCATCACACCGAATGATCACGCTATCTGGCTTGATGTTAAATTAATTCTGGCTAACCAGCGCCAGGGTACCAGCAAAGCCAAAGAACGCTGCGAATTATCCGGAAGTACACGAAAGATTAAACGGCAAAAAGGTACCGGCACGGCGCGTGCAGGGGATATCAACTCACCTCTGTTCAGAGGAGGCGGCAGGGTTTTTGGACCACGCCCGAGGGACTATGAATTCAAGCTGAATAAGAAGCTCAGGAAGCTGGCCCGTAAATCAGCATTAACTTATAAGGCACAGGAAAACAATATCATGATCCTGGAAGATTTTAAGTTTGAAGAAGCCAAAACAAAAAATTTCACTGCTTTGCTCAAGAGCCTGAATCTTTCAGATAAAAAAACGCTACTGGTGATGCCCGATACGGACAATAATCTTGTTCTATCCTCACGCAACCTGAAGAAAACTAAGGTGACCCGCGCTGAGATGCTCAATACTTATGACATCCTCAACGCCAACAACCTGCTGATAGCTGAAAGCTCCGTGCCGATTATTGAAGAAATTTTAGGGAAGTAACAATATAAGCTGAAGGACATGGAAATCATTCTGAAGCCGATCATATCCGAAAAAATGACCGCAACCGGTGAAAAAATGAACCGGTATGGTTTTTTCGTACAAAAGAAGGCCAACAAGCTACAGATCAAAAAAGCAGTAGAACAATTATATGGTGTCCAGGTAAAAGAGGTCAACACCATGAATTATGACGGCAAGATAAAATCACGCGGCACCCGTTCGGGGGTACAACTTGGACGTACTGCTGATTTTAAAAAAGCGATCATTACGTTAGCTGAAGGTGAAACAATTGATTTTTACAGCAATATCTAGATAAATGGCTTTAAAAAAGTATAAACCGACAACTCCGGGTCAACGTTACAAGGTCATCAGTTCGTTTGACGACATTACAACGGGATCACCGGAAAAGTCCCTGCTGGAGCCTATCAAGAGCACCGGCGGCCGGAACAACCAGGGCAGAAGGTCTATGCGTTACATCGGTGGCGGTCATAAGCAGCGCTATCGTTTGATTGACTGGAAACGCGACAAAGAAGGCATTCCTGCTACGGTCAATTCGATAGAGTACGATCCGAACCGGACTGCACGTATCGCCTTGCTCCATTATATCGATGGGGAGAAGAGATATATCATCGCCCCGCATGGATTAAAACTTGGTCAGCAGGTCTTATCCGGGAAAGGAACCTCGCCAGAGATCGGGAATACTCTTTACCTGAGTGAAGTGCCTTTTGGTACGATCATTCACAATATAGAGTTGCGGCCTGGTGAAGGTGCAAAAATGGCGCGCAGTGCCGGGTCATACGCCCAGTTCCTATCACGTGACGGGAAATATGCCATCATTAAATTGCCTTCCGGTGAAACCAGGATGATCCTTCAAACCTGCAAGGCAACGATCGGCATGGTTTCCAATACGGACCACAACCTGGAAAGCCACGGTAAAGCAGGCAGAAACCGCTGGCTGGGGCGCCGTCCCAGGGTTCGCGGAGTTGTTATGAACCCTGTCGACCATCCGATGGGTGGCGGTGAAGGTAAAGCCTCCGGCGGACACCCGCGGTCAAGGAAAGGCAAATACGCCAAGGGGCAGAAGACAAGGTCAAGGACCAAGGCTTCCAATAAGTACATCATTGAAAGAAGAAAAAAATAGAAACAAAATAATAAAAAGGAACAGGAATGGCACGATCACTGAAAAAAGGTCCTTACATCCACTATAAACTGGAGAAAAAAGTTCTCGATGCGGTGCAGAACAAGAAAAAAACCGTTATCAAGACATGGTCACGCGCATCGATGATCTCTCCGGACTTTGTGGGCCAGACTATCGCCGTTCATAATGGAAATAAGTTCATTCCGGTTTATGTAACCGAGAACATGGTTGGCCATAAACTGGGTGAGTTTGCCCCTACCCGAATTTTCAGGGGTCACTCCGGGAGTAAAGATAAAGGCAAAAAGTAAAGATATACGATCATGGGAGCACGTAAACGTCTAAGATCAGAAAAAAGCAAAGAGGCCCGAAAAAGCCAGTTCGGGGCTAAATTGATGAATTGCCCGACCTCACCGCGTAAAATGCGCCTGGTCGCTGAAATGATAAGGGGAGAGAAAGTGGAAATGGCACTTCATATGCTGGAGCATTCTCCGCAACAGGCTGCCGGCCGGTTAAGGAAATTACTCCTCTCTGCCATAGCCAACTGGCAGGTGAAAAATGAGGGTACCAAGCTTGAGGATAGCAACCTTTATGTTAAAACGGTCATGGTAGATGGCGGCAGGATGCTCAAAAGGGTTCAGCCGGCACCTCAGGGACGGGCATTCAGGGTTCGCAAGAGATCCAATCACGTTACCCTGACACTGGGAAGTCGTGTACAAGAAACTGAAAGCTAATCGATAACATAATATTTTTAACTGAATGGGACAAAAAACAAATCCAATAGGCCTGAGGCTGGGAATTATCCGGGGATGGGATTCAAACTGGTATGGTGGAAAAGATTTTAGCGCCAAACTGGTGGAAGATCAGCATATCCGTAATTACCTCAACGCCCGTTTGTCAAAGGCAGGGATTTCCAAAATCGTGATCGAAAGGACCCTGAAGCTGGTCACGGTCACTATTTTCACTGCACGTCCGGGAATTATAATCGGGAAAGGTGGTCAGGAAGTTGATAAGCTTAAAGAAGAGCTCAAGAAACTGACCAAGAAAGAAATCCAGATTAACATTTCAGAGATAAAACGTCCCGAACTTGATGCAGTAATCGTGGCAGGCGCCATTGCCAAACAGATTGAAGGCAGGATATCATTCCGGAGAGCCATTAAGACCGCTATCTCATCGACAGTGAGAATGGGAGCTGAAGGTATTAAAGTGCAGATTTCCGGTCGTCTGGCCGGTGCGGAAATGGCACGTAACGAACTTTATAAAGAAGGAAGAACGCCGCTTCATACCCTTCGTGCCGATATCGACTATGCCAAGGCGGAAGCGCATACAACCTATGGCAGGATCGGAATAAAAGTCTGGATCTGCAAGGGTGAAATATATGGTAAGCCGGAGATTGTGCCCATGGCAGGGGAGACGGCTAAAAAGCAGGCCCCAAGGAAAGGCCCGAGGAGAAGGAGATAATAATCTGCTTAATTATCAGTAAACTGAAATTTTCAAGATCATGTTACAGCCAAAAAAGACGAAATACAGGAAGCAACAGAAGATGATCCCCAGGGGGACTGCCCAGCGGGGAAACCAGCTGGCTTTTGGCTCCTTCGGAATAAAATCATTGGAAACCTGTTGGATTACAGGACGGCAACTTGAAGCAGCCCGTCAGGCACTTACACGTCATATGAAACGTGAAGGCCAGATCTGGATCAGAATTTTCCCGGATAAGCCCATCACTAAAAAACCGGCTGAAGTCCGTATGGGTAAAGGAAAGGGGGCGCCTGAATATTTTGTGGCCCCGGTGACGCCCGGAAGGATCATGTTTGAAGCGGAAGGTGTGCCGATGGAAGTGGCAAAGGAAGCTTTGCGCCTGGCCGCCCAGAAACTTCCGGTGGCAACTAAGTTTATTGTGAGAAGAGATTATGTTGAAGAGTCAATCTAAAGCGTGATGAAACAAAAAGTGATTTTAGAAATGACCAATGAGGAGCTGAAAGAGCGATTGGAGGAAGAAAGAAAACAGCTCGTCAAGATGAAACTTGCACATGCAGTTTCCCCACTTGATAATCCTCATAAAATGAAAGAATACAAGAGTACGGTCGCACGCCTGCTAACCGAACTCAAAAGAAGGGAAATTGAAGCTGGAAAAAATAAGTAATGTTCTTATGGAAAGAAATTTAAGAAAAGAACGTGTTGGCCTGGTCGTCAGCAATAAGATGGAAAAATCCATCGTGGTCCAGATCGAAAGAAAGGTCAAACATCCCATATACGGGAAATTTGTCCGCAAAACGACCAAGCTGGTCGCACATGATGAGCAAAATGAATGCGGCATCGGCGACACGGTCAAGATTATGGAAACCAGGCCGATCAGTAAAAATAAGTGTTGGAGATTAATAGAAATCATTGAAAAGGCTAAGTAACCATGATACAGCAAGAATCCAGACTGACGGTTGCAGATAACAGCGGGGCAAAAGAAGTTCTTTGCATCCGCGTGTTAGGGGGCACAGCTAAAAGGTATGCCAGCATCGGCGATAAGATCGTCGTAACCGTTAAAAATGCTTTACCATCAGGTACTGTTAAGAAAGGTACCGTGATCAAAGCAGTGGTCGTTCGTACGACTAAAGAAATACGTCGGAACGATGGATCTTATATCCGTTTCGATGATAATGCCTGTGTGTTGCTCAATCCTGCCGGCGAAATGATCGGAACCCGTATTTTCGGGCCCGTTGCCAGGGAATTGAGGGACAAGCAGTATATGAAGATTGTTTCATTGGCTCCTGAAGTATTATAATATTTAAAAACATGCGTAGGAAATTGAATATTAAAAAGGGTGACACGGTGATGGTTATTGCCGGAGACTCAAAAGGCCAGCAAGGCCGGGTACTCATGGTTGATATCGAGAAAAGAAAGATCCTTGTGGAAGGCGTGAACATGGTTTCAAAACATGCGCGCCCGACCAACAAAACACCCAAAGGTGGGATCATCCAGAAGGAAGCCCCCATTCACATTTCAAACCTGAAAGTGATTGACGGAAGCGGTAAACCAACCCGTATCGGCCGTAAAATCGATGTGAAGACAAATAAAATGGTCCGTTTTTCTAAAAAGTCAGGGGAGGTTATCAAGTAATGAAATACACACCGAGACTTAAGCAGAAATACCAGGATGAGATTGTGCCTGTGCTGATGAAAGAATTCAGTTACAAAAACATCATGCAGGTGCCAAGACTCAAGAAAATCGCGGTAAACCAGGGATTGGGCTCCGCTATTGTCGATAAAAAGCTTATCGACACTGGTATTGAAGAAATGTCAAATATAACCGGACAGCATGCCGTGGCAACCAAGTCGAAGAAAGACATCTCCAACTTCAAGTTGCGTCGCGATATGCCGATTGGTGTCAGGGTTACCCTTCGCGGGGTTCAGATGTATGAATTTCTCGACAGGCTGATATCCATTGCCATTCCACGTGTCCGCGACTTCAGGGGCATCAGTGACAAAGGATTCGATGGCCGTGGAAATTATACATTTGGTGTTACAGAACAGATCATCTTCACTGAGATCGATCTTGATAAAGTCAGTAAAATAAACGGGATGGATATCACCTTTGTGACTTCTGCCCGTACTGATAAAGAAGCCCATGCGCTGCTGAAAGAATTTGGTATACCCTTTAGAAAGTAATAAAAATAATAGCTTAAGATATGGCAAAAGAATCAATGAAGGCCAGGGAGGTCAAGCGGCAAAAGATGGTTGACAGGTATGCAGCCAAAAGGGCCGCTTTAAAAGCAGCCGGTGATTATATCGGTTTGCAGAAACTTCCCAAGAACGCTTCGCCTATCCGCTTACACAATCGTTGTAAGTTGACCGGCAGGCCAAAAGGATATATCCGTCAATTCGGAATATCCAGGATAAATTTCCGGGAAATGGCCAACCAGGGTCTTATTCCGGGTGTTAAAAAAGCAAGTTGGTAAATATTAAATAAAGAAGAGCAATGACAGATCCGATTGCAGATTATTTGACCCGCATCCGGAATGCCGTGATGGCAAACCACAGGATTGTGGAGATCCCTGCGTCCAACATTAAGAAGGATTTAACCAAGATCCTTTTTGAGCAAGGTTATATCCTGAATTATAAGTTCGATGAAGAAACCGGGCCTGGCCTGATTAAAATCGCCCTTAAATATCACCCTGTTACAAAACAACCCGCTATCAGTAACATGATAAGGGTAAGCAAACCTGGTCTCCGTAAATATTCAGACTCGGAAAGCATCCCCAGGGTACTGAATGGATTGGGGATAGCCATCATCTCAACTTCCCATGGTGTGATGACTGATAAGGCAGCCAGGAAATTGAAAATTGGTGGAGAAGTTATTTGCTACGTAAGTTAAAACGATTTAGCATGTCAAGAATAGGAAAATTACCGATAAGCCTCCCGGAGGGAGTTCAGGTTAGTGTTTCGAAAGAGAATATCGTCACCGTCAAAGGTAAGAACGGAACTCTTCAACAACAGGTTAACCCTGAAATTAAAGTTGAGGTGGAAAATGGGCATATCTCCCTTTCCAGACCCAGCGATGAAAGACAACACCGGTCCATGCACGGGCTCTATCGCTCATTGCTGAGCAATATGGTAAAAGGCGTATCGGAAGGCTTTAAAACAACGCAGGAACTCATCGGCGTTGGTTATAAAGCCCAGGCTACAGGGCAACTGCTTGAGCTTACGCTGGGTTATTCACATTACATCGTAATTGAAATGCCACCCGAGATTAAAGTGGAAACTGTGAACGAACGTGGTAAAAACCCGACTATAATCATGACTTCTTGTGATAAACAGCTGATTGGCCAGGTTGCCGCAAAAATCCGGTCATTCAGGAAACCTGAGCCATACAAAGGCAAAGGGATCCGCTTTGTGGGTGAAGAAGTCAGGAGAAAAGCCGGAAAGGCTGCTGCCGAAAAGTAACATTAAATTAATTATCCGGAGGTTCAACATGAATTTAAGAACTGCTAAGAAAAATAATAAAAGAGACCACCGCCGACTGAGAATCAAATTCAGGATTCGGAAAGTTATAAGTGGTACTCCTGAAAGACCCAGATTGAGTGTTTTCAGAAGCAGCAAGCAAATTTATTGCCAGCTTATCGACGACATGGCCGGTCAGACCATGATAGCTGCTTCATCTAACGAAAAAGGCATTCTGGAAAAGAAAGGCACCAAGGTTGAAAAGGCAAAAATGGTCGGCCAGCTCATAGCTGAACGAGCTAAAGAACATGGTATTGAAACCATTGTATTCGATCGTAATGGTTACCTTTACCATGGAAGAGTGAAGGCATTGGCTGACGCAGCCCGCGTAGGAGGATTAAAATTTTAAAGAACTATGGCAAACGCAAACGTAAAAAGAGTTAAATCGAGCGAAATCGAATTTAAAGACCGACTGGTGAGTATCCAGCGCGTGACGAAAGTGACAAAAGGTGGACGTACTTTCAGTTTTTCAGCCATCGTGGTGGTAGGGAATGAAAACGGTGTGGTTGGTCATGGCCTTGGAAAAGCCAAAGAAGTTACTGCCGCGATTTCCAAAGGGATTGATGATGCCAAAAAGAACCTGATTAAGGTCCCGGTGCTGAATGGAACCGTCCCTCACGATCAGACCGGCACATACAGCGGTGCAGAAGTATTTATCAAGCCGGCAGCACCTGGAACCGGTGTGATTGCGGGAGGCGCCATGCGTGCCGTTTTTGAAAGCGTCGGAATTAAGGATGTGCTCGCCAAGTCAAAAGGATCGTCCAACCCTCATAGCGTGGTGAAGGCAACAATCAATGCCCTCTCGAAGATGCGTGATGCCCGCACGATCGCTCAACTCCGCGGTGTAACCCTGAATAAAGTTTTCAACGGTTAATGCTTTAAGAATAATAACTATGAAAAAGATTAGGATAACCCAGACAAGAAGCGGAATTGGCAAAACTATCCGCCAAAAACGCACGTTAGAAGCATTGGGGCTCAAAAGAATGCACTATAGCGTTGAACTGGAAGCTACACCCCAGGTTCTGGGCATGTGTAAAAAAGTGGAGCACCTGGTAAAAGTGGAAGAAATTTAATAATCATAAGATATTTATATAAGATGGATTTAAGTAATCTTAAACCGGCAAAAGGATCGACAAAGTCCAGTAAGCGTATAGGACGCGGACAAGGCTCCGGCAAAGGCGGTACTGCTACCCGTGGCCATAAAGGTGCCAAGTCGAGATCGGGATACAGCCAGAAAATCGGTTTTGAAGGAGGACAAATGCCCCTTCACAGAAGAGTCCCGAAATGGGGATTTAAAAACCGGAATCGTATTGAGTACCGTGGCATTAATGTAGATGTACTCCAGAAACTGTTTGAAAGTAAGAATATTACGGTAGTTGATCCTGAAATCTTGTACGCCAACGGCCTGATTAGTAAGAATGACCTTGTCAAGATACTGGGGCGCGGGGAAGTCACTGCAAAATTGGAAGTCAAAGCACACGCTTTTTCCGATAAAGCCAAAGAAGCGATCGAAGCTCAGGGTGGTGTTGCATCAATAATTTAAGACACTGATGAAAAGATTAATCAATACCTTAAGAAATATATATAAGATAGAGGATCTCCGGAAAAGAATCCTGTTTACCCTGGGGATCATCGTTATATATCGTCTTGGTTCTTATATAGTCCTGCCTGGAATAGACCCTAACATGCTGGAGCAGCTTCAAAGCAAGACTTCAACCGGATTGCTGGGACTTTTGAGCATGTTCACCGGTGGAGCATTTTCCAATGCCTCTATTTTTGCCCTTGGGATCATGCCATACATCTCGGCATCTATCGTTATCCAGTTGCTGGGCATGGCCATACCTTACTTCCAGAAATTACAAAGGGAGGGTGAAAGCGGACGGAAAAGGATCAACCAGATGACCCGTTACCTGACTGTGGTAATCACTGCCTTCCAGGCGCCGGCTTACATCCGTGGCGTGATCATCGCGAACCTTTCTCCGGAAGCTATCGCACCATTCGACCCCAATGCCATTTCACCGTCAGCCTTTTTCTGGTTTTCTTCCATTGTTATGCTGGTAACCGGAACCATGTTCGTAATGTGGCTCGGCGAAAAAATTACTGATAAAGGGATCGGAAATGGTATCTCCCTCATCATTATGATCGGTATCATTGCCCGTCTGCCTTTTGCCCTTGCAGGTGAATTTGTCTCCCGTATGGAAATGAAGGGAGGAGGTTTGGTTTATTTCGTCATTGAGTTGGTTGCACTTGTATTTATAATCCTGGCAACAATCCTTTTGGTTCAGGGGACCCGAAGAATACCTGTCCAGTACGCCAAACGGGTCATCGGGAACAAACAATATGGAGGTGTTCGTCAGTATATACCATTGAAAGTTAATGCAGCAGGCGTTATGCCGATCATCTTCGCGCAGGCAATCATGTTCCTGCCTATTACAATCGCCGGGTTTGCCAATACGGAAAGCATGTCGGCCTTTGCAGCTGCATTTGCTAATCCTTACGGATTATGGTATAACATGGTCTATTTCCTGCTGATTATCATGTTTACTTATTTTTATACAGCTATCACGGTTAATCCGAACCAGATGGCTGAAGACATGAAGAAGAACGGGGGATTTATTCCGGGAGTCAAACCGGGAAAGAGAACGGCGGAATTCATCGACAACGTTATGTCGAGGATTACCCTGCCGGGATCAATCTTCCTGGGTTTTGTTGCTATTATGCCCTCGCTGGTCATCAACCTGGGAGTGAATAGACAATTCGCCTCATTTTTCGGGGGTACATCACTGCTCATCCTTGTGGGAGTTGTGTTGGATACCCTGCAACAAATTGAAAGTCATTTGCTGATGCGTCATTATGATGGTCTTACCAAATCAGGCAGGATTAAAGGGCGCAGCTCATATAATATGTAGTAATGATCTATTTCAAGACGAAAGAAGAAATAGAGTTAATAAGGGAAAGTTCTTTACTTGTTGGAAAGACATTGGCCGAGTTAGCCAGGGTGATTGCACCGGGCGTGAAAACCATCAGCCTCGATAAACTGGCGGAAGATTTTATCCGCAGCAACGGGGGATCTCCCGGATTTAAGGGCTATAACGGGTTTCCGTTTACCCTGTGCATTTCAGTGAACGAGCAGGTGGTGCATGGTTTCCCGGGAGAAAGAGTACTCATGGAGGGTGATATTGTTTCTGTTGATTGTGGTGTGATCATGAACGGTTTTTATGGCGATTCAGCTTACACCTTCCCGGTTGGAAATATCCGGCCGGAAGTGCTTCAACTGCTGAAACGAACCAAAGAATCGCTTTACCTGGGGATAGAAATGGCTACAGACGGTAAACGCGTTGGAGATATCGGGTTTGCGGTTCAGAATTATGTTGAAGAATATGGCTATAGTGTGGTGAGAGACCTGGTAGGACATGGAGTTGGAAGAAATCTGCACGAAAAACCTGAAGTTCCGAATTATGGAAAGAGGGGGACCGGTATCAGGCTCAAGGAAGGTATGGTGATCGCAATTGAACCGATGATCAACTTCGGCGTAAAAAATGTCATACAGGAAAGTGACGGCTGGACAATTCGCACAGCCGACAGGATGCCTTCCGCACATTATGAACATACTGTTGCGGTTGGACCGGTGAAGGCCGAAATCCTTTCATCTTTCCAATACATCGAAGAAGAACTTACAAACCGTAGTATTGAACTAATTTGAAATAAATGGCTAAACAGGCTTCTATAGAACAAGACGGAACGGTCATTGAATCGTTAGGAAATGCCATGTTTCGCGTGGAACTGGAAAACGGGCATACCATAACAGCTCATATTTCCGGAAAAATGAGGATGCATTACATTAAAATATTACCAGGCGATAAAGTAAAACTTGAAATGTCGCCATACGATTTGACTAAAGGAAGAATAACTTACAGATATAAATAATTAAACAGACTGTCATGAAAGTCAGAGCATCAGTAAAGAAGCGATCAGCCGACTGCAAGATCGTCAGGAGGAAGGGAAGGGTTTATATTATTAATAAAAAGAACCCTAAACTGAAACAAAGACAAGGTTAATCAATTAATTCAAAATAGCATATGGCCAGAATTGCAGGAGTCGATATTCCTAAAAACAAACGCGGCGAGGTCAGCCTGACTTACATCTATGGTATTGGGCGCAGCGGTGCCCAGAAAATCCTGGAAAAAGCCGGCGTCGACTGGAACAAAAAGGTCCAGGATTGGACCGATGATGAGCAAAACAACATCCGTACCATCATTAACAATGAGTTTAAGGTGGAAGGTGCGCTTCGCTCCGAAATCCAATTGAACATTAAACGTCTTATGGACATTGGTACTTACCGTGGTATCCGGCACCGTCTTGGGTTGCCGTCACGCGGACAAAGCACCAAGAATAATGCCCGTACCCGTAAAGGGAAGAAAAAGACAGTCGCAAACAAGAAAAAAGCACCTAAAGGTTAAAAATAATTTTGCAGAATTATGGCTAAATCAACCAGAGCAGCAAAGAAAAGGATCGTTAAAGTCGACCCTTTGGGCAGGGCGTACATACACGCTTCTTTCAATAACATTATCATAACACTCACCAATAATACCGGGCAGGTTATCTCCTGGGCATCCGCCGGGAAAATGGGCTTCAAAGGCTCCAAGAAGAATACACCTTATGCCGCCCAAATGGCTGCCGAGGAGTGTTCCAAGGTTGCTTTTGACCAGGGGCTCAGAAAAGTGAAGGTTTATGTGAAAGGCCCGGGGGCAGGGCGTGAATCGGCCATCCGGACTATCCATACCGCGGGCATTGAAGTCTCGGAAATCCAGGATGTGACCCCGCTGCCGCACAACGGCTGCCGTCCGCCTAAAAGAAGAAGAGTATAACAGAATTTGTAAGCAATAATTTAATTTATTATAAAAAATGGCAAGATACAGAGGCCCTAAATCAAAGATCGCAAGAAGATTCAGGGAACCGATTTTCGGACCCGACAGGGCATTGGATAAAAAACCCTATCCGCCAGGCATCCACGGCTCATCACACCGCAGGAAAAAAGAATCTGAGTATGGAATCCAGCTTCAGGAAAAACAGAAGGCCAAATATACTTATGGTATCCTGGAACGCCAGTTCAGAAAGACTTTTGCAATGGCAGCAAAAAAGAAAGGCATCACTGGCGAAGTTCTCCTTCAATTGATCGAAGCCCGCCTTGACAATGTGGTCTACCGCCTGGGAATTGCCCCGACACGTCGTGCCGCGCGGCAATTAGTATCCCATCGCCATATTATTGTAAATGGAGATGTGGTAAATGTACCTTCTTACTCCCTCAAGGAGGGTGATGTGGTCGGCGTCAGGGAAAAAGCCAAGTCACTTGAAGTGATAACCGATGCACTGGCCTCACGGTCCAATAAATTTTCCTGGCTCGAATGGGACCAGGAAAAGCAACAGGGCAAATTCATGAACTATCCCCCGAGGGAGGAAATTCCTGAAAATATCCGGGAGCAACTCATCGTTGAGTTATACTCCAAATAATCACTTGAACTTTTTCATTCAATCCATAATAAAACAAATATGGCAGTATTAGCATTTCAAAAACCCGAAAAAGTCATCATGGTTGAAACCGATGCGTCAAAGGGTGTGTTCGAATTCAGACCTCTTGAGCCAGGTTTTGGCGTAACCATTGGAAATGCCCTGAGACGAATATTACTGTCGTCACTGGAGGGATTTGCCATTACCTCCATTAAAATTGATAGCGTGGCACACGAATTTTCTACCGTCAAAGGAGTGGTGGAAGATATCTCCGAAATTATCCTGAACCTGAAGAAGGTCAGGTTCAAACGCCAGATCGATACGGAAAACAGTGAAAAAGTTACCGTGGTCATTGGTGATCAGGATGTGTTCAGAGCTGGTGATATTAATAAATTTCTATCGGTATTCCAGGTGCTGAATCCTGAAATTGAGATTTGCCACCTCGATCCCGGGATCAAACTGACCATGGAAATCAATGTTGAAAAAGGCCGTGGATATGTTCCAAGCGAAGAGAATAAAATACTCAACGCTGACATAAGCACTATTTTTATCGATTCTATTCATACTCCCATCAGGAATGTGAAATTCCAGATCGATAACTACCGCGTCGAACAAAAAACCGATTACGAAAAACTTACAATCGAGATCGAAACCGACGGATCGGTCCAGCCAAAAGAAGCGTTGAAAGAGGCAGCAAAAATACTGATCCATCATTTCATGCTGTTTTCAGATGAGAAGATCACCCTTGATACAGAGGAGAAAGCCGTTGCGGAAGAATTTGATGAAAATTCACTGCATATCAGGCAATTGCTGAAAACCAAACTCGTTGATATGGACCTCAGCGTTAGGGCACTGAATTGCCTTAAAGCGGCAGACGTAGAGACCCTCGGCGACCTGGTGCAGTTTAATAAGAATGATCTGCTGAAATTCAGGAACTTTGGTAAAAAGTCCCTGACCGAACTGGAAGACCTGGTGAAAACCAAAGGACTCGAGTTTGGAATGAACGTAACAAAATACAAACTTGATAAGGAATAATTGCGATGAGACACGGAAAGAAATTTAATCACCTGAGTAGAAAAAGCCCTCACCGGAGAGCTATGCTGTCGAATATGGCAACATCGCTTATCATGCATAAACGGATCACTACAACGCTTGCAAAGGCTAAAGCCCTCAGAGTTTATGTTGAACCGCTCATTACCCGTTCCAAAGATGACACAACACACTCCAGAAGGGTGGTCTTTAGTTATTTGCAGAGTAAAGAGGCCGTCACTGAACTTTTCAGGGATATTTCTTTAAAAGTGGCCGAGAGGCCCGGTGGTTATACACGGATCATTAAACTGGGAACCCGGTTGGGCGACAATGCCGAAATGGCCATGATCGAGCTGGTCGACTTTAACCTCAATTTGCTGGGTGAAAAGGCAACCGTTAAAGCTAAAAGTACCCGCAGGGGAGGCAGAAGCGGTGCAGGCAAGAAAGGCGCTGAAGATGCTGTTGTGGCTTCAGCCGGTAAAGTGAAAGCCGGAAAGGACTCAGCTAAGAAAGAAGCGAAACCTGTTGCACCAGCACCGGCACCAGAAGAAAAAGCCGAAGAAGTTACTGATATAATTGAAGAATCCGGCCCGGTTGCTGAAGCCGAAGAATCTGAAGCCGAAGAAGAAACAAAAGCATGAGTGCAATAATAGATATCCATGCCCGTCAGATACTGGATTCCAGGGGCAATCCAACCATAGAAGTCGATCTGTTTACTGAATCAGGAATGAGTGGACGCGCTGCCATACCTTCCGGCGCCTCTACCGGTGTTCATGAAGCCGTGGAATTACGCGATGGCAATAAGAAAGAGTACCTTGGAAAAGGCGTCCTTAAAGCCGTTCATAATGTGAATAATGTGATTAAGGAAGAAATAGTGGGTATGCAGGTAACTGATCAGGGGGACATCGATAAGCGGATGATCGATCTGGATGGAACACCTAACAAAGGCCGCCTGGGTGCAAATGCCATCCTTGGCGTTTCATTGGCCGCTGCCAAAGCAAGCGCAATGGAAACAGGTCAGTATCTTTATCGCTATATCGGTGGCGTCAATGCAAACACCCTGCCGATCCCTATGATGAACATCCTTAACGGAGGTTCACATGCCGATAACAGCATCGACTTTCAGGAATTCATGATCATGCCGGTCGGTGCCGAAAATTTCAGTGAAGCATTGAGAATGGGATCGGAAGTGTTTCATACACTCAAAGGGGTCCTTAAAAAGAAAGGACACTCCACTAACGTGGGCGATGAAGGCGGATTTGCGCCAAACCTCGGATCTAATGAAGAAGCCATCCAGGTAATTTTAGAAGCTATCGAAAAAGCCGGTTACAAAGCAGGTGAAGATATTTATATCGCCCTTGACCCGGCCGCTTCTGAGTATTTTATCACGGAAGAAAACGTCTACCACCTTAAAAAATCAACGGGTGAAAAGCTTACCCCAAGCCAGATGGTTGACTTTTGGGAAGGATGGGTGAAAAAATATCCGATTATTTCTTTGGAAGATGGCATGGCCGAAGACGACTGGGATGGCTGGAAGCTGGTGACGGATAAGCTCGGGAAAAAGATACAACTGGTTGGTGATGATCTCTTTGTAACCAACACAGAAAGGCTTCAGCGTGGCATCACCGCTGGTGTCGCTAACTCTATCCTCATCAAAGTAAACCAGATCGGAACCCTGACAGAAACCATCAGTGCGGTAAATATGGCTTATACCAATGCTTACACCGCTGTGATCAGCCATCGGTCAGGAGAAACCGAAGACGTTACCATCGCCGACCTTGCCGTTGCATTAAATACCGGCATGATCAAAACCGGATCTGCCTGCCGTTCCGAGCGGATCGCCAAATACAACCAGCTGCTCCGCATCGAAGAGAAACTGGGGAATGCGGCTTACTACCCGGGGAAGAACTTTAAGTTCGCCGCGAAATAGTAATGTAAGGTCCAAATACTGATGTTGGCTCTATCCTATCAGGTATAAATAATTTGATTTATGAACCGAGTATTGCTGATACAGGAATTGATCAGGAAAGAAAAATTCCGCAAGTACCTTGAGATAGGTACAAACAAGGGCGGTTCATTATTGCCGATGAGATGCAGTGAAAAATTTGCCGTCGACCCGGGCTTCAAATTGCCTTTACAGAGCCTGATCAAATGGTATGTGTTGAATCCGACCAATTTCAGAAACCGCTATTTCAGGGAAACCAGTGATGATTTTTTCAGGAATAGAGATAGTATGCTCAAAGAATTGGGACAGGTCGATATTTTTTTAATAGATGGATTACATACATTTGAGCAATCGTTGAAGGACGTTCTGAATGCATTGAAATACCTGAATCCTGCAGGCCTGATAGTCATGCACGACTGTTATCCTCCCGATAAAATAGCCGCCACACCAGCTCAATCTATTGACCTTGCCAAAGAAGTTGTTAAAGATGCCTGGAAAAATGCATGGTGTGGCGACGTTTGGAAAACAATTGTCTATCTCAGGGAAATGCATGCCGATGATCTGGATGTAGCTGTTATACATGTTGATTTCGGATTGGGAATTGTCAGAAAGAAAAGCACCAGGCACTTAGATTTAAAAATTGACCAGGCAACCCTTCAGAAAATTAAAAATCTTGAATATTCCGTTATAAAAAAGGATCCCTCACTGCTTAACCTGAAGGATGAGGCTTTTGCCTATGAACTGATTGAAAACCTGCAGGCAAAGTCTATTTAATCAGGAAATGCTTCAGTCTTTTAAACCTTTCATTCACTTCCGGGGAAATCCTGAAGCCTAAAGCTAAAAGGATAAATACAGATCCGATGATGGCACTTCTAGTAAAAATGTCCAGGTACAGGTTTTTAAATTCCGGGATAAAATAAGCGGAAAAGTACGCGATAACAGCGATAAGTATGATAACCAGGAATTTGTAATTGTAGGGCTGAAGTCCGAATTTCCTGAAAAGTATCTGATGCCGGATGAAATTGGAGAGAAATTTTGAAAACAAAGTGGCCACAGCCGCTCCGGTCAGGCCCCAGATCGGGATTAGTAAATAGTTTGTGACGATTATGAGCCCTACGAGTATCAGGATGTAATACGTCTGATACCTGAAATATTTTGAATTAGCAAGGATGAAAGTAGCTGTGCCGGTCAGCATGTCGGTCAGAAAAGCCAGGCTGATAAAAAGGACGACAAATTTTCCCTCACCAAAGGCTGGTGGAAGTATGCGAAGGATGTTACCGATATTTCCCCAGATGCCGATCATCAGGAGACTTCCGATCAGAAATTGATTTAAACTGCTGCGGTAGTAATTATCCTGCAGGTTATGTATATTATTTTCTTTCCATGACTGGGCAATGACAGGATCTGAAATCTTTAGCAAGGCGCGTGAAGGGATGGCCACGAGGGTCGCAAAATAGGCCAGGGTGGTGTAAATGCCGGTGGAGCCGAGTCCCATAATCCTTTCGACCATTATCCTGTCGATATTAAGTATGACCATACCAGAAAAACCGATGAGAATGCCGTTAATACCGATATTTGCCATCAATTTGCCCTTTTCCCTGATCAAAGGGCTGAATGCCGGTTTAAGACAGAATTCATCATTCCGCATCACGTAATACACCAGTATGAAGGCGGGAATTCCTACTGCAAGAACAAACAGCATAACGAACCGGTCAAAATTTATCCATGCCAATGCATATAAAGTAACAGAAACCAGGATGACTACCCGCTGTAAAAATTCTTTCAGAAAAATCCCTCTGATCGCATTGAATAATGTCGTATTAAAAGTATCCATGATCAGAAACAGAAAAGTAAATATGATCAGTGGGAAAAGGTAATTGAAGTATTGCCCGAAAAGATGTAACTCATCATTTGAATTGCTGATGAGCCATGTCTTCATGAAAAATAAAACGACTAAAGCTAATATCAGCCCAATAACTGAAATGAGGATCATTAGCAGGAAAAAACCGTGATGGTTGTTCTGACGGTCCCTGAAAAAGGGATATATCACCATTGTTATCCTGCCTGTTCCCAGCGTTGCCAATTGAGCGAAAATATATGAATATGATAAGAAAATAGCCAACAGTCCAATTTCAGAAGTAGTCAGAAATTCGGGAAAGATTAAAGCGGTCGTTACAAAACCGATGACAACACCCAGGTAGGTCAGAACAGTCCCGGAGTAAGCTTGTTTTTTTATTATGCCCAATTGAATATTATTATTGAATTACAATTCCGTATTACTCATTTCAACATTCATGAAAGAAACAGAATTGCGAATTTATAATAACTTTGAGTTTAATCTGACAGTATTTTCAGATATTCATTAACATGGCAACTGTTTTCAACTATGAAAGTGATTTCCATAATTTTAACAACCTATAACGCTGAGAAAACGATTCAACGGACCCTGGATTCTATTTTTAACCAGGAAGGTTTAAATGTGGATTTTTCAATCGAATTATTAATCGTAGATGATTGTTCTACCGATAATACAAAACAAATAATAGAAAATAACAATATTGAGTATTTTACCACAAGTGAGAATTCAGGTGGCCCGAACAAAGGTAGAAATATAGGTTTAGCCAAGGCTATTGGTGATTTCATTTGTATTATGGATCATGATGATGAGTGGTTGCCCGGAAAAATTTCATCCCAATTGGCTGCGAGTGAATTAGCTCCGATCATCTCATGTGGTTACACTGAAGTTAACGACAACAGTGGTAAGACTAAAGACTATGTCAATAAATCCAATACTGCAGACGGATATAATTATTACAGTGAAAATGCTACTTTTTTAGATCTGTTGACGCGATATAAAAAAGGACAGAAAACATATATAGGTGGCCTGATGATTCATAAATCGCTTAAGGGTATTTATTTTGAGGAAGAGTATGCGATGGTTGATTTCGATTGGGGCTTAAAACTTTTTCATGACAGGACTTCTGTCGAAATTTGTAAACCATCTTATATCAGGCACATATCGGGGTCTAACCTTTCCCTGAATGAAAACTATCGAATTAATGATTATAAGTATTCTTTAAAAACGATTGAGAATTATAAAGAGAAATATCCAAAACAAATAGGTAAATTTTATAAAAGAATAAATGGCACAATGGGCCGGTATTATTATCATCTGGAAGATATGAAAAAAGCCAGAAAGTATTTTTTCAAATCCTATTTCAATATAAAAATCTTAGCTTATATTATGACCTCTTTTTATGGCTATAAATATATAAAAAAAAGATTCAGAGTGTTTTAACAGCATGGATTCAGATTAATACTGAGAAAGATGTATCAGATCACACCTTGTGTAGCTATTCTTGAGAGAAAAAAGTTTTGAGGCTTCAAATGCCCTTTACCTTCCAGGTCTTTCCAGACAAAATGTACACCCTTTGACAAATATATCAAACCGGTCCCTCTGAAAAGTTTAATTTCCAGCCTGCTGATTTCATTGGTGTCAAAATTCCATGTTCTTATCAAGGCTGGTCTTTCTTTCTTTATCAGGATTTTCAAAGCGACCATAATAATTTTACCTTTTATTTTTTCAGCTATATTTTGATCTAACAGTACCTGTATTAAATACCAAACCCCATCCTTATGATGGTTAAATATAACATTTGCAATCAGTTTGTTATTTTCAAAAAAATCAACAGATAGAACTTTATTAGTGTATGGATTACTATTTATTCTCCAGTTTATATACTGATTATCTTGGTTTATAAAAAACAAGTCATTATTAACAGTGGCATATGAGTTCAATAAACCGTTGATGTTACTTACGACTTTATCGGACTGGACGACTTTAATATTTTTTAATTCCGGAATTTGCAAGGCGGTTTTTATATAAACCAGCTTAGATAGTATGGCCAAAGAATAAATCTTGATTTTATCAAATTTTGAATTTTTGGGATTTAGTTTTGAAAGGTACCTATAGGAGGTATTTATATTTAGGACCATGAGACTTTGACTGTGGGAGAATGGGATTTCGAAACCTATCTTTAAAAATGGTTTTAAGGCAGAAGTGAATCCCCAGATATAATTCATGTTTTGTTTGCGACATTGCTCAAAAAGAAAATCATACATTTTCTCAAAAATTTGCATGCCTCTATACTCCGGATCTACAAGGGTATCTTCTGATTTTGCTGAAAGGATTGTTTCACCATTAACCCTTCTCAAATAAATTGGAATAGCACATTGTGTACCTACTATCTTTTTATTATCCTCGTCTTCGGCAACAACATAAATGGCTGTACCGGCAGGAGCATCTGAAAATTCCCATGTGAATTTATTAATTGTCCGGTCATCATTATAAATTCTGTTATGAAACGAATTAATCTGATCAATATCAGACTCTTGTAACAATCTTATAATAATATTTTTATTCTCCATGTCCAAATTCTTTTATAATTTCAGGAGGTGTAACGCAATCAAATTTCATTTCATAAATGTAGCTTAGAATTTTTTTATACTCATCTAAATATCCGTGATATTTGTATTCACTAAAATAAGTATTATGCCATAAAAGGGAAAGCAGGGTGTTGTATTGATTTTTTTCGAAAAAACCAATAATTTCTTCTGCTGTATTAGAACGGGGAACCTTCAAATACTTGTGAAATGTCGCATCCATTAAGTTAAGCGGGGCTTCAATAAAAGAATAAGCTGATTGTGTTTTTAAGTTATAGGGTTTGAAAGGAAAACCGTAATTATTCCGGAAACCGTATCGTTGAGCATTTCCTAAACTACAATCAAGGGCTATCTGAGAATTACTCAATTGATCCCAGAGATCGGGCAATTTAAATCGTAAAAAATGAAACCGGTTATAAAAAACTTTTATAGGGAAGTTTTCAACCTCTTCCTGCAGGGAATAATTACTGCAGCTTTTATGAATCCCATTATAGAATGCATTCTTTTCTATCCGCTCCATTATTGGTTTACAAGATGTGGCTTTATAGTCCGCATTTTTGATGCCAAAAGGTCCTTTCTCCTTGTTTGCTAACCAGAAAAATGTGCTTTTAAGGCCGTATTCATCATGGATATTCATTATCTTATCCATATTTTTCCAATCAGGTCTTAACAGGAAAGCGTTGATAATCAGTTTTAAAATGATGTCAATTCTTTTATTCCTAAGTGCCCAGTAACCATCCTGAAATAATGCCCCGTTTATGGTATCGATATCATGGGAAATGAAAACACGTGATTTGACTTTCCGGGGCGAATGCCCATTTATATATTTGGTGCAGAAACTTTCGAAAGTTTTTTGGGTCAGATTATCCTCAATATTGTCGTATTCGTACTGGTATGTTTTCTCAAATAAGAACCGGTCGAATTTATCATATAATCCTGAATCATCCGAGTACTCCTGAAAACAATTAATCAGATAGAAAGCTGTTGCAATAAAATCTTCTTTATTGTCATTAGTCTTGATAATACACTCTCCTTTAAAGTGAATTTTATAAGAATATTGATGATCCACTAATAGCCTCTTATAAAAATCAACGGCAACAGGAAGCGAATTCTCAGTATCACCATCATCAAAGACTAATTCAACATTTTCCTTTTTCGCCAGAAAGTTTAACTTAATTTGCTGGTTATTAGCCATCAACCTTAGGATATACTCTATAGGTTTTGAGTATATTTTATCTGGCACAATAAATACATTATATTCTTTCATGATAATGATTACTCAACAACATTTTTAATCATCAGCTTCTATCAAATAATAACAGGCCGTTACAAGAAAATTCCTGAAAAAGGGTATGGCTGTGATCAGTGAAAGTTGTTTACGGGGTTTTAAACCGAATTTGATCTCGTAGTTGGGATTGATAAAGAACTGGGTTTCCAGAATTATCATATAATGATGGGTTTTAAGGATATTTTTAAATCTTTCAATGCTGATGCCTGTTTCCTTAATTTCAAGAAAGCCCTCAATCTTCTCCCTGGATTCACCTCCCATCCTCAGGATGAGTTTGTAAATGGTATTCGGTAATAGGTGATAATAGGGCAATTTACTGAGGATCTTATTGGTTGACACCTGCTGATGACCGCCAAACGGGTTGTACCAGGGGGGGAATGCAATGAAAAAATTGCCATCCGGTTTCAGGAAGCGCTTGACAAAATCCATAAAACGGAACTGGTCATGGATATGTTCTATAACATCACGCATGATAATTAGATCGAATTGTTCATTTAATTCGTTCTCTGCAAGATAGATGTCTTTTGCGATAAATGTTGCATTATGCTTATTTGGATGATTTTGAAAGAATTTAAACGCATTCTCTATTTTTGAATGTGAGATATCAATACCGGTAACCGTGCAGCCAAGATCAAGAAAAGGAATTAAATTGCCGCCTTCACCGCAGCCTATCTCCAATACTTTCATCCCGGAATGGATATCCGCAGCCTGTCGGATAAACGGGATAACGTACTTTTCCGTAGTATATACCTGTTCTTTAAAATAGAGTTTTTTATCGGTGTGCCTTTCATGCATTTTCTGAATAATTTAATGATTAACCCTGGCCAAAAAATAATGTTATTCAAAAAGCAGTTTTTCAATTTCTTTAGCCTGATTCCGCCGGGAATACTTATTTAAAATTGCATTTTTCGGGTTGAATAACAAACCTCTTTCGTGCTGGTCCTTTAGCATTAGTAAGTGTTGGGTGATTTCAATTTCAGCATCCCAATCAAAAGAATATCCTGATCCGCACTCTTGAAGTATGTTTGCCGCATCGCCATTTTTTGGACCAATCAGGATAACAGGCCTTCGGGAAGCGAGATATTCAAATAATTTACCGGTTAAGATCAAATCTGCATTGTCCACACGTGGGATTACCAATAATAGCACACTCTTTCTGACCAGCAAACCGGGAATTTCATTATGAGGAACTGGCGGATTAATGCTGATATGGTCCCTGATGCCAAGTTTTTCAGCAAAACTTGCAATAGCTGGTGAAGCTGTGCCGGTAATCTCAAGACTGACTTTACCTAAAGAATGGTGAACCAGGTTGCTGAATGCTTTCAGAAATACCCATGGCTCATATTGGTCCGAAATGGTGCCCGTATAACCTATAACAAAGTCTTTACCCTGTTCAGATTTTCCTACATCTTCAAAATCGCCTTCATCATAACCGTTTGGAATAATGTGGAATTTTCCCGGATCAATATGATCATCTTTTGCAATGAAAATCTCTTTGAGTTTCTGACTGACCGTAAAGCAAATATCAGCATTTTTAAGCACAGTTTGTTCATAATGCCTGTCAATCCTTCGTGATAGAAAGCTATGCCTTAGAAGACCGTAGTAAAAAATATCTGTCCAGGGATCCCTTAGGTCAGCAATCCACTCTACACCGAACTTCTTTTTTAACTTAAAACCAATAAGCTGAGAGGAATGAGGAGGGCTGGAGGTAATGACTTTGGTGATCCCTTCTTTTTTAATGATTTCACATGCCTTCCTGAAGGCAAAATAGTTCCATCCCCGGCGAGGATCAGGAATGAAAAAATTGCTCCGGATTATGAGCCCAAGGTTATGTACGATACTTTTCCTGTCAAGGTTGTAAAAACCGGCTGTGGGAATTTTATTCTTTCCAAATATCCTGGCAAAAACATTGATTATTTCAAATGATCGTGTCCGGACAACCTGGATGTCAGGGTGTACTTCTTGCGCTAAGGACAGATCTGTTTGCAAATAACTGGCATACTTTTCATCTACTGTCAAAACATGCACCTGTATTCCTTGTTCAACCAGGTATTTTGCCAGTTTAACCCACCGCTGAACCCCTGATCCTCCTGATGGCGGCCAATAGTAAACAATGATCAGTATTTTTTTATTTTCTCCTGCCATTTGTTTTTGATTTCCGGAAACAAAGAAGCAAGAACCACACCGAGGGTGAGCAGAATTGTCAGTAAAGAAGCGGCTAACGAAACCATCTGGCCTGAATAATACGACTTGGGTTCAAACCTGAATTCCAGCTTATGATCCCCAGCCGGGACAATCATTGCCCTGAGTATATAATCAGCCCTGAAATGAGGTGTTTCTTTGCCATCAACGTAAGCCTTCCAACCCGGTGAATAGTAGATTTCCGAGAAAATGGCCAGCTCGTCTGATTTGGCCGAGTAATAATACACCAATCGATTTGGTGAATAAGACTGCAGTGATATAGTAGAGTTTTCCAGTCCGGAAGGCGTAAAACCTTTCAATTCATTTTCAAACCTTTTATCTATAATCGCGATACTGTCGGGTTTGAAATTTTCAAGCGCTGCAATTTCGGCATCGGCATTATCCACCATCTTATACGATTTAACGAACCAGGCGTTGCCTAAAGCATAAGGATTCATCAAGGGTTCGGTATTAGGGTCGATAATAAAATACCTGGTGTTTAACATATTAAATACAGGCGATTGCTTCAATGCTTCTGCGGGCGACATCGCACTATTGCTAAAGGCTTCTACCAAATTTGCCCTTTCTTTGATAAGGTTGTGATCGACAACCTCCTGGTATCTTCTCATTTTTGCACCGTGGTAGCCTCCTATATTCTTATGAAAATAGGAAGTCCGTGCCGAACCGTCAAATGCTTCCCTGAAATTATAAACCCGGTAGGAGGGATTCTTGTCCTTTAATATTTCCAGGTCTGCTTTTGTGGCTTGATAAGGATTATCGGCCTGGGACTTGCGAACGAAATCATCGTTATTGATAAACCTTTTATTTACCGGCCACATATCAACCAATACCAACAGTGGAACTAATATGAGGACATAAGTAAGTTTTACTTTCCCTTTTGCAAAAAACCAAAGGATGCCAAAAGCCAGCAGGATAAAAATGAGTGACCGTATAGCGTCAGTTCTCAACATTGATAAACGGTCAGCTTTGAGGGCAGGAAGCAGCCAATCGGGCAAGCCCATTGCAGCATCGTTCGGCCCGGAGTAGGTGAATAGGGACCCTGCAAAAAGATTGAAAAACAACAACAATCCACCGACGATATAAAGGCTGATCTTCAATTGTTTAATGGCATTTTTATCTGAAGTATTTTTCAGGAATTGATCTAATGCGATAAAAGCAAGCAAAGGCATGCTTAGTTCTGCCATGACAAGGATCATGGTCACTGCCCGGAACTTATTATAAAGCGGAATATAATCGAGGAAAAATTCGGTAAGGGGCATAAAATTTTTACCCCATGCCAGCATGACCGATAGCACGGTCACCGACACGCCCCACCATTTAAGAGGTCCTTTGAGGTAGAACAGGGAAAAAACGAAGAGGAAAAATACGAGTGCGCCGACGTAAACAGGCCCGGATGTTCCGGGTTGAGTGCCCCAGTAAAGAGGAAGTGCATTGATTACTTTATCGGTGTTGGGTACCCTATTTTCAGTAAGTACTTTATACGTTTCCGAATTTTTGGAAAGTGAACCCTGTGAGGAGCCCCCGTTGAAATTCGGGATCAGCAGGGTCATGGTTTCCGGGATCCCGTAACTCCAGTTGGTCGCATAATCTTTATCCAGACCGCTGGTCCTGTTTTCCATGTCTGATGTGAGCTCTGTTTTCCCTCTCAGCGAAGCTTTGCTGTATTCATAGGTGCTCCATAAGTTGGCTGCATTGGTAAGGACCGCGAGCAGGGCGGCGGCAAGAAGAAAGCCTGTTGCTTTCAGAAAACCTGCCATTTGTTTGTTCCTGATGTGATTGATCAATTCCACTAAACCATAGATTAATATCATTATCAGCAGGTAATAGGTAATTTGAGGGTGGTTGCTCGTGATCTGCAGGGCCAGGAAGAAAGCCGTCAAAATCGCACCCTGTATGTATTTTCCGCGGTATGTCATAATGATGCCGGCAAATAAAGGCGCCATAAACCCTATAGCATAAGCCTTGGATGTATGACCCGGTTCAAAAATGATGAAAAAGTAGGAAGAGAAAGCGAACGCTATTGCTCCTGCAATACTGAGCCATGGATTGATCCGCAGGGTAAGGAGCAGAAAATAAAAACCGAGAAAATATATGATGACCATCCCTATTGGCAGGTGAAACCCCAGGCGGATGATCTTATGCACGGTTAACATCAGGTTATGTGTGTAAATCACAGAGATCTGGAACGCAGGCATTCCCCCGAACATGTTGTTGGTCCATAAAGCCTCATCCCCGGTTTTTTCCCGGTAATCGACTATTTCCTTTGCCATTCCTTTAAAATGGATCAAATCGCTCGCCTCCATCTTCTTCCCCTCAAGAGCAGGGTAAAAATAAATGACAATGATTACCAGAAAAACCAGTATCGCAGTGGCGTATGGAAGTAACTTCCGGAAATCAAATGCCTTTTTCTTTTTCATTATGCATTTGGGATTTAATGAATTGATTCAAGATTATTGCGAAATTAAAAAAAACCGACGAATGATCATGGGAATAAAAAAAAGAAGATAATCAGGATTATCTTCTTTTTAGTCAGTATTTTATACGTAAACCGTATCTGTTTACTTATTCTCGTCGGAAACAGTCAGCTTCTTTCTTCCGGTTGCTCTCCTGTTGGATAAAACTTTTCGGCCGTTCTTGGTCGACATTCTTTCCCTGAAGCCGTGCTTATTCTTGCGTTTTCTTACCGATGGCTGGAATGTTCTTTTCATCGTCTTTTAATTTTGGAGGTGCAAAAGTACAACTATTTTTTTAACCACCAAATTAAAAGAATTCAAAATTAAAAATTAAAAATTCCACCGTTTCACCGTTTCACCGTTTCACTATTTCACTATTTCACCGGGCAATGCTTAAGCGTCTCGACCAGGTACTCCCAGAATAAACCTACAGAAACGATGTGCACTTTTTCATCAGGGGAATGTGGCCCGCGGATGGTCGGTCCGAATGAGATCATATCCCAGTGAGGATATTGAGCCCCCAGGATGCCGCATTCCAGCCCGGCGTGAATGACTTTCACAGCAGGCACTTTGCCGAAATGTACCCGGTATACATCCTTCATTGCTTCAAGGATAGGCGAATGGATATCAGGTTTCCATCCGGGGTATTCACCTTCGACCATAGTTTTTGCTCCTGCTTTATTGAAAATCGCGGACATCTGATCCGAAAGCTTCATTTTGTTTGCATCTACCGAACTCCTTAGCAGGCAGGCAATGAATATCTTCCCGTCCTTCGATTTCACAATGGCGAGATTGGTTGATGTTTCAACAACTTCAGGCATGTCTTTTATCATCGAGATCATGCCGTTAGGGACTTCAGCCAGTGACTTGAATAAGCGTTTTTGTGTATCCTCATCAATCAGGTGGAAGGGCATTTTAGTTGCGTTGACCGTTATCATTAGCCCGGGATCAGCTTGATGGAACATGGTCCTGGCATTTTCTTCGAAACTGGTTACATAATCCTTGAAATCAGATTTCCTGGATTCAGGGACCACCACGGTGGCAAAAGATTCTCTCGGGATCGCATTACGCAGGTTACCGCCTTCGAAGTGGGCCAACCTGGCACCGAATTTATCCGAAACCTCGATCAGCAGCTGGTTTAAGATCTTGTTTGCATTGCCGCGGCCCAGGTTGATATCGAGTCCGGAATGGCCTCCTTTAAGGCCGGTAAGGCTAATACGGTAGGGGACGTAAAACGGCGGTACTTCCACCTCCTTATAGGTGAATTCAGCCGTAACATCAATACCACCTGCGCAACCGATATAAAGTTCTCCTTCATCTTCAGAATCGAGATTCAGTAAAATGTCGCCTTTAAGGATAGCTGGTTTTATACCATTAGCCCCTGTCATTCCTGTTTCTTCGTCACAGGTAAAAAGGGCTTCAATCGGACCGTGCGGAATGTCTTTCGATGCCAGGATAGTCATGATGGCAGCTACCCCGATTCCATTGTCGGAGCCGAGGGTGGTTCCTTTGGCTTTCACCCATTCCCCGTCGATGACGGTCAATATTGGGTCCGTTTCAAAATCGTGCTTGGTGGCAGTATTCTTCTGAGGTACCATATCAAGGTGGGCTTGCAGGATGATGCCTTTCCGGTCTTCCATCCCTGGTGTAGCCGCCTTCCGGACGATGATGTTCCCGACCTTATCCCTGAATGTTTCCAGGCCAAGGTCATCACCAAACTGTAGCATGAAATCCTGTATTTTCTCTTCGTGCTTTGAAGGCCGCGGAACTTGAGTGAGGGAATAAAAATTCTTCCAGACAGCCTTTGGTTCTAAATTGACAATTTCGTTACTCATGTGTATCTTTTTTTATGTTTAAATTCAGTTTGCCCGTTTGACAGGTTAAAATTACAACAATTTATGATTATGCATAAAAAAAGGGCTGCCGAAAGACAACCCTTTTTAAGTGTTTTTTAATGAAATTATTTCTTGATATTTGGCAATTGAAGCCCATATCCTTTTTTCTTGTCCTCGGCTTTGAGCAGGAAAGCAAAAAGGAGCGCAAGTATACCCAGCGACATAAAGATGAGCATTGGAATGGTGTAATTGTAGGTTGGAACGTTATTTCCTTCTATCACTTTAGTCCCGGTAATGCACCATTTATCAAGCACCCATCCGATCAGGGCGGGAACACCCATCAAACCCCAGTTCTGCACCCAGAAAATCATGGCATAAGCAGTGCCCAGTTGCTTTTCAGGGATGATCTTTGGAACGGAAGGCCACATTGCCGACGGAACCAGGGAGAATCCAATACCTAAAACGACTATCAATAAAATGGCGACAATCCAATTATTTAAGAATGGAACCGCAAACAGAAAATGAACAAGGATCAACAGACATGCCCCGAGAATCATGATAGATGCGCCTTTTCCCTTGCGGTCGTAAAGATTGCCGAAGGTTGGCGTCAGGATCATCGTACCAAAAGGCAGGAGAGCGGGTATTAACCCTGCCAGTGATTCTTTAACGCCAAACTTATTCACCATCAGGTCAGAGGCATATTTGAGGAAAGGGAATACGGCAGAATAAAAGAGAACACACAGTATGGCGATGTACCACCAGCCTTTGTTCATGAATATGACTTTGATATCGGAAAGCTTGAATTCTTCTTCCGGCTCAACTACGCGCCCAATGTTGTCTTTAACTATAGAAGCATCCAGTTTCTTATCCATAAAGGTATAAATGAAGAAAGAAATCATACCTATGCAAAGCATGATCAGGCACAATAAGATAGGGACAGAGACGTCCTTCATGGCTGTAGCCAGGGGAGCCGAAGTAGAAAGCGCCAGGGCAGTTCCCATTCGCGCTGTTGCCATTTCAAGGCCCATGGCCAATGCCATTTCTTTTCCCTTGAACCATTTGACGATGATCTTTGATACTGTAATCCCTGCAATTTCAACCCCCACACCGAATATGGCATAGCCTATACCGGCAACGGTAACCTGTGCTTTCCAGCCAAATAGCATAGCGCCGTCAAGGTTGTGTGTCGATATAGCCCAATATTTGATGGCTGTACCAATAACCATAATAGCGGTAGCCATCATACCGGTAAATCGAACTCCCTTTTTATCCAGGATTATACCGCCGATGATAAGCATGACGAGGAATACATTAAACCAGCCGTAAGCACTGGTAAAGAATCCGTATTCAGTACTTGTCCAGCCCTTCTGGCTTTCAAGCAGGGGCTTTAGTGGTGCCATTACATCGGCAAGATAATATCCGCACAACATCGTAAAGGACACTACAGCGAGTGCAGTCCAACGGGCAGCCTTTGAATCACGCAGCGTTTTTCTTATTGCTTCTACCATAATCGTAACTTTTAAGTTTTTCGTAAGTATTTTTAAAAGATCAGCGAAGATAATAAATTATTAAACCGTCAACGTTTGGAATTAAAAAAGGTGAATAACGGATTTTGTGGAGAAAAAAGGCTCTGTAAAGTAATCAGAGAGGTGGTAAATACTGTGGTTTATTATGATTGGGTGACTGGGTGACTGGGTGACTGGGTGACTGGGCGTTGATTTCAGGGTCTGTAACTCTTCATAAAGCTCTCCGCCTTTTAAGTATAAAATACCGTTCTTAATGGGATTAATTTCTTCTTGCTTTAAATTTTTCCAGACCCAGCGAACCATACCTTCTAAAGACGCTACCGCCCGGCTGACGATAAAATCATATACACCACGGTGATCTTCCAGGCGGCTGTGTTCCGTCGTGATATTATTCAACCCGGTCTCGCCCGCAATATTTTGAACTACTGTCAACTTTTTGGCAGTGCTGTCGATAAGATGAAAATGGGCTTGCGGGAAAAGGATAGCCAGCGGGATGCCCGGGAATCCACCTCCGGTGCCAGCATCAAGGATTTTTGTCCGGGGTTTGAAATCAATGACTTTAGCAATGCCCAGGGAATGAAGTACATGTCTTTCATAAAGGTTGTCAATATCCTGCCTGGAGATGACGTTGATCAGGGCGTTCCATTCCTGATAAAGCGGCCCGAGTTGCTCAAATTGATTGATTTGATGAGTGCTCAGATCAGGAAAATAGCGAATGATTAGGTCTGAATTCAAAATTCAAAATTCAAAATTCAAAATTAACATCTTTTAATAATCCGCGGTCATCCGTTGCATTCGTGTCATCCGTGTTCTATTAAATGATAATATTCGATAAACAATGCTTTGTGAATAAAAGCAATAAATCAACTGAAATCCGTTACTAATGACCTGTATTTTTGCTGATGATTCTCAGACTATGAAGAGGTCTTATTTAATTATATTGTTTATTCTCTGCGCCGTCAGTTTTACAGGGCATGCTCAGGCTAAGCATACCGTTGAGGAATATATTGAACTTTACAAAGACATGGCCATTGAAGAGATGAAGAAGTATAATATTCCTGCCAGTATCACCCTGGCGCAGGGAATTCTCGAATCGGAAAATGGCAACAGCCAGCTGGCTCTGAAAGCGAATAACCACTTCGGCATCAAATGTCATAAGGAATGGACGGGCAAAACCTATCATCAGGATGATGACATAAAAGATGAATGTTTTCGTAAATACGGGAATGTGGAAGATTCTTACCGCGACCATTCTGAATTCCTGACCACCCGCGACCGTTATAAAACTCTTTTCGATCTTGACATAACCGATTACAAGGGTTGGGCTTATGGCCTGAAGCAGGCCGGTTATGCCACCAACCCGAGGTATCCTGAGATATTGATCCGGATTATTGAGGAGAATGACTTGTGGGAGCTCGACAAAGTCGGCAGTCGGCAGTCGGCAGTCAACAGTCAGAACTCAGAACTCAGAACTCAGAACTCAGAACTTCCATCTGTACCGCCCCAGGTATTTGAATTATCCGGACAAGGCGGGAACGACCGGTTCATTTTTATTAATAATGGAGTTAAATTTATTTTAGCCAGGGAAGGCGATGATTTTTTCAGGATTTCCGGGGAGTTTAATATTTATTCATGGCAGATCCGGGAGTATAATGATTTATCAGGCAAGGATATATTGCAGCCGGGGCAAAAAGTTTACCTGGAAAAGAAAAAGAGGAAAGCAATATATGATTTTCATAAAGTCCAGCCAGGGGAGAGCTTACATTCGATCTCCCAGGATTATGGTATCCGTCTCAAAGCGCTCTGCCGGCTCAATAACCTGAAAACAAGTGATAAATTAAAAGGCGGATTGAGACTAAGTTTGAAATAATGGATTTCAGGATTAGTTTTCAGTATAAATTATACGAACTACTGAGCAAATAATTATCGATGAATTGAACAATACACCATCCGAAAAGACAGCAACAATATGCCTATCCTTCCTTACCAGGAGGGATAGGTTTTTATTTGGAGGGACCTAACCGGCTGACCATTACCTTAGCCCATATAAACTGCTGCTTAACCTGCAGTCGCACGACGTAAATACCTGCAGAAAGTGAGGATAGGTCAATTGTCAACAACCTGGAATCCTGGTCGGGAAATTCTTTCTCAAGTACTTTCTGGCCTATAATATTAAAGACCTCTGCCTTTATTACTGCCGGTAATTCTGCCTCCAGGTAAATGTTTACAAAATCAGAAACGGGATTTGGAAAGACTTTTCCGACAACATGGATGTAATCTGTTAAAAGGAGGGTATCGTAATCGGCACCATCCGATACGATAAGTTTTGTATCAAACATGCCGCCGGCCAGGTACTTTATTTCCGGCGGTTCTGCACCCGAATAAGATTCCGGATCACCACCTTCAAAGGTCCATTCCCAGGATACCGGTAAGCCGGAAGATAAATTGCTGTATTTTACTGTGTTACCGATCAGCAGAAGTGTTTTATCGGCCAGAAATGCTGCTGTTAAACTGGCATTCATACCGGTCAGGGAAGTCACCCCTGAGTTAAGAGGATCCAGCCAGTATTTTAATTGCCGGGAGGGTTCACTGCCATTCTGATCCCAGGAATAAGAGAACTTTCCGTAATAGTCGGGCTGGTCCGGGCCAGTGCCGGCACCGCCGCCGTCAGAATCGCAAGCTGCCTGTCCACCAGTCAGCGTGCCGACAATCTTCCCTGCATAATCGAACAATGGTGAACCTGATGAACCACCCTCTGTGACACCCCAGCCACTCTCTGTTTCCGACCAATAAACCAGCCAATGTGTCCCAAAAGTGCCTGACCATTGGGAAGATTGAAGGGGAACCGTATAGGTGGATATCTTTTTGATATCTCCGGCAGGATGATGAATGGTAACCCCATTCGGGCTTGCCTGGTTATCAATATTCCAGCCATTGAAATAGGGTTCATAATTCTCCGGGACTTCATAATCAAAGCGGAGGAGCAAAAAGTCAGAACCATTGGTATTGGCGTTGGCCAGTTTGACCGCTCCGTCCAGGCTGTTCGGGGTGGGATTGGCTGTAGGGTTTTCACAACCCGGCGCTTCGAAATTGAAATAAAATATCCATTCCGAAAGCTCTGCGGGTGTGACATCCGGTGCGCAATGATCGGCAGTCAGAAAATACGGCTCCCGGTTTTTTAGTGTATTGTTAAGCAACGAACCTGTGCACCAGAAGAACCCGCCGTCATGCTTGACATAAATCCTGGCTACACCGCGTTTCTGGTTTTGCCAGTTATCACCCTCAGGGCAATTGATATTTACTTCACAGTCATCTGCGGTCCCCCGGTTTCCAACGAAATCAGGCAAATCACGGTAAACATAAGAGATTTCTGAAACCACGCAGGAAGGAAGCGCTGTAATCGCCAGGTCGGCGTTAATTTCAATGACCAGGTGGTCGCCGGGAACCAATTCGGTTGAAAATAAACGGTTTTCTTTATTATTAAAGAAAGTATATGCCCCCAGTATGATTTTTTTTGATTCATCATACACAAACATCCGGCATCCGCCAATCAGGCTAAAATCATCAAAATAAGGGCTTATAGCAAGCGCCCCATTGCATGAAACCGAAATCCGCCATATGTGGGTACCATCTGGCAGTACGTCCAATTTGCCATCGCGGATCACGTCAATACCGGCTTTGACTGTCACGCCAACACGCCTGGGAAAACCCTGCTTTTCAGCTTCATCATCTTCAGCCCTGATTTTATCAAATGCAGGAACCGGTAAAGAAACTTCAGGGATGTCAACCAGAAGTGACCTATTGAAACTGGCCGGCATCCCGCCCTGGGATATCTGGGGGAAGAGGGGAAGAGGGGAAGAGGTTAAAAAAAGAATGAATATTATAAAAGATAACTTCATTGATTAAAATCGATCTTTCCTATTTAAAGAGGGATAATTTCTTCTGAACCAAACGATCATCTGACATGATCCGGATAATGTAAAGCCCGTCTGGTTGGTCACCCAGGTCAATGGCCAGTTCACGGTCTGACAAATCATTGTTTATGGTCATGATCACATTTCCTATGGAATTAATCACAGATACCTCAACCATGCCCCCATGCCCCCATGCCTCCATGCCTCCCAACAATCTGACTCTTACTTCACCATGGCTCGGGTTGGGATATATTACCGCACCCTGGTTATGGCTCATTTCTTTCACACTGACATTACCCACAGCGATGTAGTCTTCTTTTAACATAGTGTTATTACCGAAAGTATTTTTAGTTCTGAGCTGGACATTAAAGGCACCTTCTGTCGGATAAACTATATCTATCGGGTTTTGTTGTCCTGATCCCCCGGGTGTTGCACCCTCAAAAGTCCAGGTCCACTGAGTGGGACCGCCTATGGACAGATCGAAGAAATTAACCGTATCTCCGACCTCGATTTCCGTCACATCAGCGTAGAAATCGGAAGTTGGCGGCAGACCGGCATTCACGGTGATATAATTTTCCTTGAGTTCAGTATCAGAGCCAGCGTTGTTGGCAGATGTAAGGGTTACATCAAACACGCCGGGCGTGCTGTAGACGACCGAATCAGGATTTTGGTCATTTGAAGTGATAGGCTCCCCGCCTTCGAAAACCCAGGTCCAGGCGATGGGGTTATTCACGGAAAAGTCAGTAAAATCAATCATTTCACCTTCAGTAATCTCTACCTGGCTGGCTATGAAATCAGCCTCAGGTAATAAAACCTGGTCGACCGTCATATAACCGGTCTTGGTTTCTGTATCATTACCATCAGGATTTTCGACCGTCAGCGAAACATCGAACACACCGTATTCAGTATAAGTGACAGATGGATTTTGTTCGTTGGATGTGTCAGGTGTAGCGCCGGGAAAGGACCATGTCCATGATGTCGCCGGGTTTCCTGTCGTCAGGTCGGTGAATTGTACGGGTGTATACTGGTTTACGTGAGTAGTATCCGAAGTGAAATCGACGACCGGCGGTAGGATCTGGGAAGAAAGACCTGGTTGTTTGAAAATTCCGGTGTTAGTAGGATCGAGCCAGTCTTTGAGCCGTGTAGCAGGTGTATTCCCGTTCTGATCCCAACCGTACCAAACCTTTCCATACCAGGCAGGGGAAGGGGTATCGCAAGAATTAGTTTCATATCCGCCAGAGAGGTCGCCCATGATATAATGATCCTGATCAAATATCGGTGAACCGGAGGAACCTGGCTGCATAATGGAACGGCCATGCTCGGTCGCCGACCAGGTGACCCTCCAATGGGTTGGAGTCCCGTTCCACCAGGTGGAAGAGATCATCGGGGTGAGATAGGTCGAAATCTTTTTAATATCACCATTAGGATGATGGAGGCAAACCCCGCTGTCAGCAGCAATGTCGGTGCGGTTCCATCCATTGTAGTAAACGTTATAAGAAGAAGGAGGAGTGCTGTTGAGTTTTACGAGCTCGAAATCAGCCCCTTCACCTCCGCCTGCACCTCCGCCAGGTCCGGTGAGCGGATCTCTTGCCTTAAGTGAACATCCGGTTATGGAATTGTAAGTGCTGTAGTTACCGGCACACGTGGCCGACTGGTAATTAAAATAAAAGATCCACTGGTTAAGATCTGACGTACTGGCACCTTGGCCGCAATGTTCGGCAGTAAGAAGGTACGGGACCCGGTTATTACTGGTGTTATTGATTAATGATCCGGAGCACCAGTAATAATAATAGCCGATCTTGATCGATAACCTGGCGATGCCTTTGATCTGATCTCCCCAGCCATCTCCTTCCGAACAAGCCACATTGATCATACAGGGCCATGAATCCCGCCCTCCGTCGGTAGTAAAACTGATGAAACGGTAGGCATAAGCGACTTCAGAAATGCTGATTACAGCATCTTCAGTAGTTCCTGCCGGCTCAGTGTATTCCAGGGTGACAGTTTCTCCCTGAATGAATTCTGTAGCAAATAAGCCAGATTCGGGATTGTTTTGAGATGTGAAAGCTCCAATAACCTGGGTTTTAGCTTCATTGTAAAGGAACAATTTGCTTCCTTCGGTCATGTGGAAATGATTATAATACACCCCAAGCGCAAGGGCGCCGGGAACTGTGATCTTTAACCGCCATATAAGTGAACCATCTGCCAGGGTTTCCCAGCTTCCGGCAGTTTTTAAATCCAAATTAACAGGAACGGAAACGGCCATCCTTTCAGGCGACGGGAATTTGGATTCAGCATTAAGCTGGTCTTCAAGGACTAACTGCGCCATGTCTGGTTTAGCAAATTCTTTCTGATCGAACTGAAAAGCCAGGTTATTCGTTGTAAAGCTCAGCGGTATTCCACCTTCACTGATTTGGGCCCATGAAGAGAATCCAAACAGGACCATGGTTAAAAGAAGAGCGATAGTAAAACGTAAATGATTCAGGTTCATTTTAAAAATGATTTATAAGTTTATTGATTATTTGTCTTATTTATTAAGGTATGGAGGGTGCAAAGATAAATAATATATCCTCAGATGGATTCAAAAAAGTGGAGGTAGAGATAAGGATTTAGCAGATTAATTGTAATTTTGAGTATCGTTCATAACAGAGTCGAAAATGAGCAAGATCGTTGTTACAGGAGCCGCAGGATTTATCGGAAGTTGCCTTGTGGGCAAGCTGAATAACAAGGGATATAAGGATATCATCCTTGTTGATGATTTTTCGCATCCTGAAAAAGAGAACAATTATATTCACAAAGCTTACCTGGAAAAGGTAGACCGGGATCTTTTCAGCGGTTGGATAGAAAATCATGCAAATGAAGTGGAATTTGTCTTCCATATGGGTGCCAGGACTGATACTACGGAGTCTGACTGTTCGGTTTTCGACAAATTGAACCTGAATTACTCCAAATCGGTCTGGAATGCATGCGTCCGTCATGGCATCCGGCTGATCTATGCTTCATCAGCCGCGACTTACGGTATGGGTGAATTGGGCTATGATGATGACCACCGCATCGTTGAAAAACTCAGACCTTTAAATCTCTATGGGGAATCAAAAAATGATTTCGACAAGTGGGTTCTTTCGCAACATCAGTCTCCTCAGTTCTGGGCCGGGATTAAATTCTTCAACGTTTATGGGCCCAATGAATATCATAAAGGCAGGATGGCTTCAGTAATCTTTCATGCCTATCACCAGATCATGAAAACAGGGATGGTCAGGCTGTTCAGGTCGCATAATCCGGATTTTAAAGATGGGGAGCAACTAAGGGATTTTATATTTGTGAGAGATGTTATTGACGTCCTCTTTTTCCTTTTTAAAAGGGGAGAGCAAAGCGGCCTGTATAACCTCGGAACCGCCAAAGCAAGGACCTTCCTTGATCTTGCCCGGGCCACCTTCCACGCATTGGATTTTCCGGAAAATATCGTTTTTATAGATACCCCGGCAGACATTCGCGATAAATACCAGTACTTTACGGAAGCCAGGATGGAAAAACTCCGGTCGGCAGGTTATGATAATTCTTTTTACTCCCTGGAAGAAGGAATTGAAGAATACGTGGTGGAGTTTTTAAAGAATGAAAGATATTTTTAAGCCTGGGGCAGTGAATTGAATGATCAGGGGAGCCCTTTCCCTACCTCGATAAGTAAGCTCCTGATTTCCTGAAGGGATTTTATAACCTCAATATTCGTTTCCGCTTCGCTTTTGTGTTTTGAAAGATGATCACGGGCACCCTGGATCGTGTATCCCTTTTCTTTCACCAGGTTATAAATCAACCGTAAGTTGTCGATATCTTTTGCAATGAATACACGGTTGCCTTTTTTATTCTTCTGAGGGTGGATTATGGTGAATTCCTTCTCCCAGAAACGGATCAATGATGGATTAACCCGGAACATCTTAGAGACTTCACCTATTGTATAATAAAGCTTTTCTGCCATTCAGTTTAGCATTAATCCATGGTTTGCGACGGGCGCTGAGATAACATGAGCATCTCCTCATATTGCTGTGGCGTGACGTCGTTGAAGAAATAATTAATAGGATTTACAGCCTGGTTACTCTTCCAGACCTCATAATGTAAATGGGGAGATGTGGATTTACCTGTACTTCCTATCGTACCGATAACCTGACCGCGTTTAACCCGTTCTCCGGCCCTCACTTTAAATGACTGAAGGTGAGCATACATAGTTTTGTAACCAAATCCATGGTCGATGATGATCTGGTTCCCATATCCGCCTTTTGATCGCTCACTGGTGATCACGACTCCATCCCCGGTTGCATAAATTTCGGTCCCCGGTGGGGCAGAGAAATCTACACCTTCATGGAATTTCGGCACTTTATAATAAGGATCCGTCCGGTAACCAAAGTAGGATGACAAACGACGGAGGCCCTGGTTGCTGACAGGTTGAATGGCTGGAATACTCGCAATAAGCCGCGTTTTATCACGGGCCATTTCATAGACTTCATCAAACGATTTGGTCTGAACGTACATTTTAGCCGTGATCTGGTCCAATTTTGAAGCAGTTTGAATGAGAAGGTCAGAATTCCGGTATCCTTCAAGGTCTTTGTAACGGTCTGCTCCTCCGTAACCGGCTTTCCTGGCTTCAGAAGGTATTGGCTCTGATTCAAAGATAACACGGTAGATATTATCATCACGGTCGGCCATATCATTCAGGACAACCTGTAGTTTTTCAAGGCGCTCGTTCATTAGTTTATACTGAAGCTCATATTGCCTGATCTCACGCCTCAGCATTCTTTCTTTTGGTGAATCGAAGAAGTAAGAGCCGATTACCACGAAGACCACTGTAAAAACCACGCTTGTTGATAAGTAAGAAAGAATTTTCAGAATATAATGCCTTGCCGTAAGCCTGGCATGTTCAAACGATAAGGTTTTATGGTTGAATACGTATTTTACTCTCTTGCCCATTTTATAACTTCATCATTTATAAGAATTAATATAATTCTACCTTTTTAAGTATTTAACCAGAGAGCAAAAATAAATAAAATTAATTTTGCAGTTCATTTTGAAAAAGCATATTGACGGGCAAATAATCAGAATATTAATGAAATCAGCAGAAGTCAGGAAAATATTTTTAGAATTTTTTGAATCAAAGGCTCATAAAATCGTCCTATCGGCGCCCATGGTTGTCAGGAATGATCCGACTTTGATGTTCACCAATGCAGGTATGAACCAGTTTAAAGATATTTTCCTCGGACATGCGCCGGCGAAACATCTTCGCATTGCCGATACGCAGAAATGTCTCCGGGTTTCCGGCAAGCATAACGACCTGGAAGAAGTCGGACATGACACCTATCACCATACCATGTTTGAAATGTTGGGAAACTGGTCGTTCGGGGATTATTTTAAGAAAGAAGCGATCGAATGGGCCTGGGAACTGCTGACAAAAGTCTATGGGATTTCTGAAGAAAACCTGTATGCAACGGTGTTTGAAGGGGATGCTTCAGATAACCTGGGAAAAGATATTGAGTCGTCCGCAATATGGAGCCGTATCATACCGCCCGGGCGGCTATTGCCTGGTCCTAAAAAAGACAATTTCTGGGAGATGGGTGAAACCGGACCCTGCGGCCCATGTTCCGAGATTCATTATGACCTCAGAAGTGATGACGAAAAGCTGAAAATCCCGGGCCGGGAGCTGGTCAACAAAGGTCATCCGCAGGTTGTCGAGATCTGGAACCTGGTTTTCATCGAATTTAACCGCCAGATGGACGGAAAGCTGGTTCCTTTGCCACAGAAGCATGTTGATACCGGGATGGGTTTTGAAAGACTGACGATGGTCATACAGGGGAAGAAATCAAATTATGATACAGATATTTTCCAGCCTGTTATTAATGAAATTGGGAGAATTTCAGGAATAGTTTATGGTAATAATGTAGATGAAGATATTGCGATGCGCGTGATTGCCGATCATTTGCGTGCTGTCTCTTTTGCTATTGCCGATGGTCAGCTTCCATCCAACACCGGGGCCGGATATGTCATCCGCCGGATTCTGCGAAGGGCCATCCGTTACGGTTATACTTTCCTTGATCTAAAGGAGCCGTTCATGAGCCAGCTGGTCCCGGTATTGTCCTCGAATATGGGGGCTTATTTTCCTGAGCTTCGTTCACAAGGGGAACTGATCCGCAAGGTGGTGGCTGAAGAGGAACAATCCTTCCTGCGGACTCTCTCTCATGGCATCAGGAAGTTTGAGCAATATCTCAAGGAGAATGACACAAAAAAAACGATCGGCGGCAAATTTGCTTTTGAATTGTTCGACACCTTTGGTTTTCCGGTAGATCTTACGCAGGTTATGGCAGCGGAAAAAGGCTGGTCGATTGACATGAAAGGATTCCAGGAAGGCCTGGAAGAGCAGAAAAACCGGTCGCGAAATGCGGCACAGGTGGATACGCATGATTGGGTTGCCCTGAAATCTGATGGTGAAGCCACGGAATTTTTAGGATATGATGCACTCGAGGCTGATGTGGAGATCGTGAAATACCGAAAGGTTAAAGCGAAGGGGCAGGAATATTTTGAACTGGTCCTGAACCAGACTCCATTTTATGCCGAGTCCGGAGGCCAGGTTGGTGACCGGGGTTACCTGGAATGTGGCGGCCAGCGGGTCATGGTGGAAGATACCTATAAGGAGAACGACCTGGTCATTCATAAAACGACGGAGATGCTGTCTGATTTAAGTAAAAAAATCAGGGCAGTAGTGGATAGCGGGAAAAGAGGAGCGACGGCAAATAACCACAGCGCTACCCACCTTATGCATGCCGCTTTAAGGAAAGTCCTGGGGAACCATGTGGAACAAAAAGGATCACTGGTGGATGAGAATCACCTTCGTTTCGATTTTTCACATTTCACTAAAATGACGGATGAGGAGATTCGCGAAGTTGAGATAATCGTTAACAGCAGAATCAGGGAGAACATCAGCAAAGGCGAGCAACGCAGAGTCCCGGTCGAAGCAGCCAAAAAAATGGGGGCCATGGCTTTGTTCGGAGAAAAATACGGGGAGGAGGTCAGGGTGATTACGTTTGATCCGGGCTACTCTGTTGAACTTTGTGCCGGCACCCATGTTCCCTCGACAGGCCAGATCGGCTTTTTCAAAATCATTTCTGAAGGGGCCATCGCCGCGGGTGTCAGGCGTATTGAAGCTGTTACCGGTGAGAAGGCGGAAGCTTATTTTTACGAGCAACTGGCGCTCATCGAAGAGATCCGCGAAATATTAAAGAATACCAAGGACCTGGCGAAAAGTGTAAAAAGCATGGCTGAAGAGAACAAGGCCCTGTTAAGAAAGATCGAAGAGCTCAATCGTTACCGGGTTGATGCATTGAAAGTTGAACTGCTCCGGAATGCTGAAATGATCAATGGAATCTCGTTCATTGGGGCAAAACTTGACCTGGATGCAAAAACAGCCAAGGATCTGGCTTTTTCAATGAGTGACCAGCCCGGCAGCCTGTTTATTTTATTTGTCACTATCTCAGAAGATAAGGTGAACATAAGCCTGATGCTGTCCGCTGACCTGGTAAAAGAAAGGGGATTGCATGCTGGTAACCTGGTCAGGGAACTGGCCCGTGAGATCAATGGCGGGGGAGGAGGACAGCCTCATTTTGCCACAGCAGGCGGAACCAATGCCAAAGGCATTCCGGTAGTTTTGGAGCAAGCCAGGAAGATCGTTGGAAGTCTTTAATTTTCAATTTTCAATTTTCAATTTAATAGTCTTCATCTCCCTGGAACGCGATGATCCGGTTGACAAATTGCGAGAGATCGTAATGGTCAGTAAAAACTTTATGCAATTCATGCAGGATGGGGAAATGTTCGCTGAGATTCCTTGATGCGAGTACCTCCACTAAAACATTCACAGCGATTTTTCCTTCGAGTACTACTTTATCTGACATTTCCCTCGTAAAAAATCCTTTGCCGATAAGGAGTCCCAGGGTACGGTTCCTGCTGAGGTCGTTCAGGGCAGTCAGTGTGAAATCGCCAAATCCGCAGAATTTGAACATGGTCTGTTCGCAGCCGCCGAATTCAAGAAGTATATTCCTCATCTCCTTAAAAGCCTTTGTCAGAACGAGAGAACGGAGGTTTGGCGCATCAAAGCTGGCGTCGGTTATACCTGCCACGATGGCATAAATATTTTTCAGGATGCTCAGGATCTCCACACCCTGGACATCGGTACTGTAATCCAGGTAGATATTCGTATCGAGGAATAATTGGCTGAATTTGGGGAAAAGGCTAGGATCATCAGATCCGACAGTGAAAGCGGTAGGTTGATTATTGATGATGTCGCGGGCAAAGGTTGGTCCTTTCATCGGGCAGACCGGGTTTGGCAGGAACTCTTTCAGGCATTTGATGATGGTGCAATTATGTTCGCCAAAACCTTTAGCAAGGTTGACAATAATACAATCAGCGGGAATGATTTCTTTATGTTTTTCCAGGTAACGGACGGTTTCAGCAGATGGGATCGCTGAAAAGATGAACCCGGCCGATTTTATCGGTTCGGTGCTGCATGTGGCTTTTAATAGTGGATTCAATGAGATGCCCGGAAAGTATTTCTGGTTGACGTGAACCTGGTTGATGGAATTCACCACCTCTTCTTCAATCGAAACCAACGTAATGTCATTTTCATTATTCTTAGCGAGAGAATTGCCCAGGGCTGTTCCAATAGCTCCTGCTCCGATAAAGACAATCTTATGATTGGTCATGAATTTTAATTGATCGTTAAATTAACGTCATAAAAAGCACAAAGTTAGCTGAAAATAATATGCATGCAAATCCACCTGGTTATGCTATGCATCACCCTCTGATCCTTCTTTATCGTTCAATTTATTCTTGCTTGCCTCGTATATGCTTGCATTCAGCTCAAAACCAACTAGTAGCATAAGGGCAGTCAGGTTGATCCACACGATGATCATGATCATAGACCCTAACGATCCGTAAAATCTGTTGTAATTGCTGAAGTTTTCAATAAAGACTGAAAACACCTTAAAGCTTAAGACGGATAACAGGGAAGCAATTATGGATCCGGCTGAAAAGAAAGGGAAAATCCGTTTTTTAGCCGGTGCAAGGTAATAAATACTTGAAAAAGCAATCAATGAGGTAAGCAGTATCATGACCCATTGACCAGCCTGCAGCAAGAACAAAGTGGAATTATCACTTATTATACCTTTGCTTTCCATAAAATACAATACAATAGATGATAAGGCAAGGGCTGCACCGGAGATAATCATGTTTACCGCAAGGATAAATACCAGTAACAAAGCAATCAGTTGCTTTTTTAAAGAGGTACGCGACTCAATTGAATGGGAAGACTGGTTAAAGGCATTCATGATAGCAATTACCCCACTACCGGCAAAATAGAGAGAGATCAGGAAACTTATGGAGAGGAGACCGGTTTGCTGGTTGGTTATGATATCTTCAATGGTAGACCGCAGAAGGATGAAAGCTTCATTGGGGATGACTTCCTGCAAGGTCAGCATAATACTCTCGTCCAGGTCAGTAATTGGAATATAAGGTATCAGGGTAAATAAAAACAGAACGGCCGGGACGAAAGCGATGATGAAAGAATAGGAAATGGCGTTAGCCCGGAGGGATATCGAACTTTTCTTCATTCCACGGATAAAAAACAATCCTACTTCGTAAAGAGAGACACCTCTAAATCCCGGAAGGACAATTTTACGTGACAGAAGGAAAAGCGGAATAAAAATTAGTCTGAAAAGCTTCGTGATTAAGCCTTTAACTTTTACTGAGATTCTTATAATAAATTCCTTCATATAAAGGCTATAGTACCGCTTTAAGACTCATATCCAGACTTTTGATGTGGTGGGTCAGGGCGCCGACAGAAATGAAATCCACTCCTGTTTCAGCATATTCCCTGATATTATGGGCATTAATGCCACCTGAAGCTTCAGTTTCAAAACGTCCACCGATCATTTTCACTGCTTTGGCCAGGTCAGGAGCCGTGAAATTATCGAGCATGACCCTGTCAACCCTGCCGACGCTTAATACCTCTTCCAATTCCCGGAAATTGCGAACCTCAATCTCAATTTTAAATTTTTCATTTTTAATTTTTAATTCTTCAGGCTTCATCTTGCTTAGATAGGCATTCACGGCTTCAATGGCTTGCCTGATACCTCCGGCAAAATCCACGTGGTTATCCTTGATCATGATCATATCGTAAAGTCCCATCCGGTGGTTTTCCCCACCGCCCAGCCTGACTGCGGTCTTTTCCAATTCCCTTAAAAGTGGGGTGGTTTTCCGGGTGTCCAGTATCTTTGCTCCGGTACCTTCAACAAGTTTTACCAACTGCGAAGTGGCAGTAGCAATGCCGCTCATCCTTTGCATGAAATTGAGTGCCAGCCGTTCACCAGTAAGGATGGACCGGGAACTTCCGGATATATAAAAGGCAATATTACCGGGCATAATGGCTGATCCGTCCGCTATCAGGATATCAAATTTAAGGGATGGATCGAGAAGATAATAAACTTGTCTGGCTATATCAACACCTGCCAGGATTCCTTCTTCTTTAATCAGCAGCTTCGACTTACCGGTTGCTTCCCCGGGGATAGTTGCCAGGGAAGTATGGTCACCATTACCAATATCTTCTTCCAGTGCTTGCCGGATAATTTCTTCAATATTCATGCGGAGGGTCCGGTTACTTTTTTTTCTCCTCAAACTTGATCTTTTGAATCAGGAAGCGGTCTTTTTCCTTGCGCAGATTGATATATACCTGGTATTGCCTGTTGCCGGTAACATAGTTACCAATTGCAAACCTGGATATGGGATCAATTGTACCCTTTTGAATTACTGTAAAAGAATCAGGCGGATATTTTTTAAAGAAATCTTTCATAATCATTTCACCCTGTGCTGCACTGTAAGTATTTTCATTGTCCGGAAGGAGCAACTCGACAGTCACGTTGAATGAAGCTGACAAACTTCTGGCATCTGATCCCTGCATAGCTTTAAAGATAGGATCGAAGGGGTCATCCTGTGCCTCTACCTTTACCCATGCTGCAAGAATGGTGAACATCATCAGGAGAATGACTTTTTTCATACCTTGAAGTTTATTGCAAATTTATCAAATAAATCCATGTCGTAAAAAATATAGGAAAGCCCGGGGTGTCCCTGCAAATTGCTAAATTTGTTTTTAATTGCAAAAATTGCACCATGAATATCATTGTAACAGGCGCAAGCCGTGGAATCGGTTTTGAAACCGTTAAGAATTTCGCACAGGACCGGCAAAACAATGTCTTTGCAATAGCCCGCGGAAAAGGGGGACTGGAGAAATTGAAACAAACATGCAGGAATATAAGCGGTATTGATAATGTGCATATCTTTCCATTTGACTTATTACAAGGTAATTATCCGGCAATATTAGTGCCGGAAATTCTGAGAATAATGAATAACGTTGATATCCTGGTCAATAATGCCGGATTATTGCTCCATAAGCCTTTTGAGAATATGGAAGAAAGCGATTTTGACCTGATTTTCCATGCAAATGTTAAGAGCGTATTCAATCTGACCAGGCACCTGCTTCCTCATTTCTCCAAAAACGCCCATATTGTCAATATTGGCAGTATGGGAGGCTTCCAGGGGAGTGCGAAATTCCCTGGTTTGTCGCTTTATAGCGCCAGCAAAGGCGCTTTGGCTATATTGACTGAATGCCTGGCTGAAGAGTTCAAAGGCAGGCAGATAAAAGTTAACTGCCTTGCTTTGGGATCAGCACAAACAGAGATGCTGGAGCAAGCTTTTCCCGGCTATAAAGCGCCTCTCTCCGCCGGAGAGATGGCTGCTTTTATCACTGAATTCTCCCTCCGTGGTCACCAATGGTTCAACGGAAAGGTTCTGCCTGTGTCGGTTTCTACTCCATGAATCATTTATTCAGATTAATAGTTTATTTATGACTGACATACGGTTCTGTCGGGGGAGATTGATTTTCTGCTATCTTTGTGACCGGAAATCAGCAAACTTCTCATGGCTTCAGCCACCATTATTCATCCCGGAATTATCGAAAGCATTACCGGAGATAAAATTTTTGTCAGGATACTTTCACAGTCTGCCTGCAGTTCATGTCATGCGAAAGGAGCGTGCACCATTGCCGATGTTGAGGAAAAAATCATCGAAGCAGATATTGACCCTTCAGGAAACCGGAAGCCAGGAGAACAGGTAATGGTCAGAATGGAAGAATCTTTGGGGCAGAAGGCCTTATTAATGGGCTATGTATTGCCATTAGTTGTATTAGTGGGATCCATCATTCTTTTTCTGTCCGTCCTCAAACATGAAGGACTGGCGGCTTTGCTTTCCCTTTTAATGCTTGTACCCTATTATCTTACATTATATTTGTTCAGAAAGCAGTTAAGAAAAGAATTCAGGTTTCGGATCGAATGAATTGAACAACAGGGGTTTTCGGTTGTTATCAATAATTATTCATTACTTATTATTCACACTCCCATATCTAAAATCAAAAAGAAAAACTATGAAATTTTATCACTATTTTATTTTCATGCTTGCCATGCTGATGGCAGGATTCATCCAGGGACAGGATAGCCAGGAGCAAAATGTCCCGATCGTCTCAAAAGCAGTTTATTTTGATGTTACCACACCGCTGAGGGATATGCCTATTGTCCTTCCGGGAGAGCGTGACCGTTCCTGGAAAGATAATATCATCCAGAATAAATCCATGGAAGATGAATACAAAAATATGGAAGCAGACATCCCGGAAGATTTTGTTGATCCGGTACTGCAGCAATCATATCCTGCCTCGAGGGAAATTGCAGGACCGGTACTTAATTTTGAAGGCGTTGGAAATCTCTGCAGTTGTGCTCCACCTGATACTGAAGGCGATGTGGGTCCTGATCATTATTTTCAAATGATAAACCTGGCTTTTGCCATCTGGGATAAGCAGGGAAATTTACTTTATGGCCCAGTCGATAACAGCACATTATGGGATGGATTCATCGGACCCTGGACAGGTACAAACGACGGTGACCCGGTTGTTTTATATGATGAATTAGCTGACCGGTGGATTGCTTCGCAATTTGCCGTAAATACGTCTAATGGAACTTATTGGCAACTGGTAGCCGTCTCATCGACGTCTGACCCGTTGGGATCTTATAACCGGTATGCTTTTCAAATGCCGGTTTTCAATGATTACCCAAAATTATCAGTATGGCCGGATGCTTATTACGCGACATTTAATATGTTCGGCAGTTATACCCGTGTGGGTGTGGCGGCTTTCGAGCGTGATTCGATGCTTGCTGGCAGCCCGGATGCCCGAATGGTTTATTTTAACCAGCCTTCCGGAACTTTCAGTATGCTGCCGGCAGATTTTGACGGGACGCCACCTCCTGTCGGTTCCCCTTGTTATTTTGCTCACTTAAGGACATTTTCCTCACAGAATTTTGAAGTATATGAATTTGATGTTAACTGGGATTCACCATCAAGTTCTGCTTTCACGATGGTCAGCGACCTCACTACGGCTTCTTTTAACCCAAATCTCAATGGAGTGCCGCAACCTGGCACCGGCACCAGGCTTGATGACCTTGGCATGATGATCATGTTCAGACTGCAATACCGTAATTTCGGCACTTACCAGACTTTGGTGGCTAACCATACTGTCAATGCAGGCGCCGGCCGGACAGGTGTCAGGTGGTATGAATTACGTAAAGAGACCGGCGACTGGTATATATATCAACAAGGCACTTATGCCCCTGATGATGGTGAATACCGATGGATGGGAAGTATTGCAATGAACGGTAACGGAGATATCGGTCTTGGATTCAGTATTTCCAGCGCATCAACTTATCCGTCAATCCGTTATGTAGGAAGACGTGCTGATGCGACACCGGGCGAAATGAACCTTGAAGAAATACAGATCATTGGCGGAACAAGTTCTCAAAGCGGCATGGATCGCTGGGGCGATTATTCCTGCCTTTCAGTCGACCCGACTGATGATTCCACCTTCTGGTTTACGAATGAATATTACAAAAGCGGGTGGAAGACCCGGATTGCCTCGTTCAATTTCGGCCCTATTTTACCGCCTGAAGTCGATGCCGGAAACGATACCATTATCTGTGAAACTGAGCCCTTCCAGGCTGATGCCCAGTCTTTTTATCAGCAATCCGTCCAATGGTACTCATCAGGAGATGGGTTCTTTGTTGATCCATCAAAAATACAGGCTGTTTATCTCAGAGGTCAGGGGGACGTTGTCAACGGAGGGATGACCCTGTGGATGGTCGGAACGGGATATTTGCCCGGACAAGAAGACTCTGACACTGTCAATGTTTCTTTAGCTAAGATGGCAAAAGCGAATGCGGGACCTGATTCTACGATCTGCGCTGATGAGACAATTATGCTTTCAGGGTCAGCGGAATACCAGGATTCGATCCTCTGGAAATCTGATGGGGACGGTACTTTCGATGATGTAAAGATATTTAATCCTTTATACACGCCCGGGACAGAGGACATTTCTAAAGGATTTGTATGGCTGAGGCTGACAGCATACGATTCACTTCCTTGTGAAAGCTCTCATACTGATAAGGTGAAGATTACAATCGATCAGTGCACAGGCATCAGAGAAGGAACGGAAAGCCAGTTTTCCATTAAAGTAGTCCCAAATCCTGCCTATTCACAACTGAATTTCCAGATCATGGGGATTGAAAAAAACCAGGAAACCATGCTGACCATGACCAATACTCAGGGTATTGTGGTCTTTACCATGAAACTCCCTATAACTGACGGGCAATATTCCAACTCCATGAATATATCCCGGTTCCCCAAGGGTATTTATTACCTTAAAGTCAGCAATATGAAGGAGCAGGTCACTCAAAAAGTCGTCCTGCAGTAAGCTTTATTTTTGGCTTGCGATCATCAGTTGAATCAAGGTTCTTTATATACCTTACAAATAGCTTAAAAACTAGCAATTTAGAAGGTTTCTAAATTTTACAGAAACCTATGATTTTCAGAAGCTTCAATACCCTGGTATTAGAAGCTTCTTTTTTTTTCATCATAAGTTACACTAGTTCAATGCTTTACTTAAAATCCTAAATTACATTCCCATTGTTACTATTTTCACAATTGTTTTTAATTTTACTCCACCCTTCTGAAACCGAAATATTCAGGTTTTAAGGCGTAAATTTTTAAACAGTAGACTAAGGTGGACAGTATATTGATTCTTGCCGTTGTATCACTCAGTACGATTGGTTTAGTATCCGCGGTTGTGCTATATTTCGTCGCCCAGGAATTCAAAGTCATAGAAGATCCCGGGATTGGAATTGTGGAAGAATCGCTTCCGGCTGCCAATTGCGGGGGATGTGGCTTTGCAGGCTGCCGGAATTTTGCAGAAGCATTAGTTAAAAAAGCTGAAGATGAAAAGTCGATTGAGGGATTGAATTGCCCGGTCGGAGGATCGGATGTGATGAAAAAGGTGGCAGCCATTCTTGGATTGGTGGCTTCCGAAGCAGAACCACTCATTGCGGTAGTGCGCTGCAACGGATCATTCGGGCATGCGCCGGCCAAAGTTAAGTATGATGGACCAGGCACCTGCGCTTTTGCGCATAATTTGTATGCGGGGACCAGTGGTTGTGCGTACGGTTGCCTGGGGCTTGGCGATTGCGTGGTTTCCTGCAATTTTGATGCTATTTTCATGGAACCTGAAACCGGTTTACCGGTGGTCAAAGAAAACTGCATCGCCTGCGGGGCCTGCGTAAAAGCTTGCCCCCGTGGCATTATCGAATTAAGGACCAAAGGCAAAAAAGACCGCCGGATCTATGTTTGTTGTGTTAATGAGGAAAAAGGAGGACCAGCAAGGAAGAATTGCTCGGTTGCGTGTATCGGATGTGGAAAATGTGTTGAAGTTTGTCCTTTCGAGGCCATCACGCTAATAGAAAACCTGGCTTATATCGATTTCGATAAGTGCAAACTTTGCAGGAAATGCACCCCTGTTTGTCCGACAGAAGCTATCCATGAGATCAATTTCCCTTCCCGTAAAGAGAAGGAAGCAGAAGAATTATCAAACAAAAAAACAGGATGTGTGCATTGAAAACTTTCCGTTCAGGAGGTGTTCATCCAACCGAAAATAAACTATCAGAGGAAAGCTCCATTGAAGTTTTCCCATTACCCAGGCAGGTTAGCATACCTGTTAACCAGAACCTGGGAGCGCCCGGTATTCCGATGGTTAATAAGGGAGATACCGTGAAAGTCGGTCAGCTGATCGCTAAAGGCGAAGCTTTCATTTCATCCAATGTTCATTCATCTGTATCCGGAAAAGTACTTAAGATCGATGACATGATCGATCAAACCGGTTTTAGAAGAAAGGCTGTGGTGATTAAAGTGGAGGGAGATGAATGGGAACTTTCAATAGATCGCAGCCCCGGGATCAGGAAAGAACTTACCCTTGCGCGTGAGGAGATCATTAAAAAGATCCATGATATGGGCATTGTTGGCATGGGGGGGGCAACTTTTCCTTCTCATGTCAAATTGATGGTCCCGGATGGTAAAAAGGCCGAGTTCCTGATAATAAACGGGGTTGAGTGCGAGCCTTATCTTACGGCCGACCACCGCCTGATGCTGGAAAAAGGAGAAGAAGTGCTGATCGGCACTATGATACTGATGAAAGGCCTTGGCGTAGAAAAAGCCATTATCGGAATCGAAAACAACAAACCCGAGGCCATACGGCATATGACTGAATTGTCAAAACAATATCCCAATATTTCCATTCAGGCCTTGAAGGTCAGGTACCCTCAGGGTGGTGAAAAACAACTGATCAATGCCTTGCTGGGCCGTGAAGTCCCGTCAGGAAAATTACCCATTGAAGTCGGATGTGTGGTCAATAACGTGGGAACAGCTTTTGCAGTTTATGAAGCGGTTCAGAAGAATAAGCCGCTTATCGAACGCATTGTCACAGTGACTGGTAAAACAGTAAAAAAACCATCGAATTTCCTTGTCAGGATAGGTACCCCGGTTCAGGAGCTATTGGAAAGGGTTCAGGCAGACCTGGAAATTACCGGAAAGGTTGTCAGTGGAGGCCCCATGATGGGGAAAGCGCTGAACTCGCTCGAAGTTCCTGTTGTAAAAGGGACATCAGGGCTTTTACTTTTTACCGAAGTAGATTCCTCCCGCACTGAAATGAAGGCATGCATCCGTTGCGGTCGTTGCGTAAGGGTGTGCCCAATGGGTCTCGAACCGATCCTGCTTGCCCAATACTCGGAGAATAACATGTGGGATATGGCAGAAGCCAATTTGGTCATGGATTGTATGGAGTGTGGATCATGCCACTATACCTGTCCTTCCGGACGTCCATTGCTCGATTATATCCGCCTCGGAAAAAATAAAGTCGGTCAAAATATCAGAAACAGAGGAAAAAAATAAGATATGGGCTTACTCACAGTTTCAGGTTCTCCTCACATCCACACTGACCAGTCGGTGCCGAAAATCATGTACGGTGTTGTTATCGCCATGATCCCGGCAATGCTGGTTTCATTTTATTTTTTTGGCCTGGGCGCTGCTAAGGTCATGCTGGTGTCGGTACTGGCCTGCCTTTTCTTTGAATGGGTCATTCAGAAATACCTGCTCAAAGGCACTTTGACCATTAACGACGGATCAGCTCTTGTTACAGGCGTATTGCTTGCATTCAATGTCCCCAGCAACCTTCCCGTCTGGATGACCATTGTTGGCGCATTCGTTGCTATTGCCATCGCGAAAATGAGCTTTGGAGGCCTGGGTAAAAATCCCTTTAACCCTGCTTTGGTCGGGCGGGTTTTCCTGTTAATGTCATTTCCGGTGGATATGACCACCTGGCCGGTGCCAAAGGCGATCTTTGGCGGTACGGCCGTAACAGATGCCATTACCGGCCCGACTACTTTGGGTATCGTAAAAGAAGGACTGAGAGCAGGCAAGACAGTATCGGAGTTGTTACCCCAGATTCCGGACTATGCACGTGAATTACTGGGTAACCAGGGAGGGTCACTTGGGGAAGTATCTGCTATTGCTTTGCTGATCGGGGCGCTTTACATGTTTTATAAGAAGATCATTACCTGGCATATTCCTGTTTCTTATATTCTATCAGTCGTGGTATTTGCCGGTATTTTCTGGCTGATCAACCCCGAAAGATACCTGGACCCTTTATTCCACCTGATTACCGGTGGCATGATGCTCGGTATTTTTTATATGGCAACCGATATGGTCTCTTCACCAGTCAATACAAGAGGGATGTTGATCTTTGGCGCCGGCTGCGGGATTCTGACCATGATCATAAGGCTCTGGGGAGGGTACCCGGAAGGCGTCTCATTTGCCATTCTGATCATGAATGCCTTCACACCGCTTATCAACAGGAGTTTTAAACCCAGGCGGTTTGGCCTGGTTAAGAATTAATTAAATCTTTTTCCTCATGGCAAAAAAAGAATCTTCTTTAAAAAATATGATACTTTCCCTGTTTGTGATATCTTTGGTCGCTTCACTGGCCCTTGGCGGCATTTACAATATTACCAAGGAGCCGATTGCACTGGCTGTCAAAGCCAAACAGGAGAGTGCCATAAAAGAGGTACTGCCGGAATTTGACAGCCTCACTTTCTATAAAGTCATGCCCGAAAATGGGAAAGACTCCCTGGTTATTAACCTGGCTTATAAGGGAGACACGCTGGTTGGAACAGCCGTAAGTACATACTCCAATATTGGGTACGGGGCAACACAGATCCAGCTGATGGTTGGGTTTTTACCGAACTCCACTATTCAAAACATTTCTGTCATTCAGCAGAATGAAACACCCGGTTTGGGTACAAAGATGAAAGAGCCTAAATTTAAGGACCAGTTTAATGGGAAAAAGCCTGATAAATTCAAACTGAAAGTGAAAAAAGACGGCGGCCAGGTGGATGCCATAACTGCTGCTACTGTCAGCTCCAGGGCATTCTGTGATGCAGTTGACCGGGCTTATCAAACTTATCAAAAGAAAGGAGGAAACTAACCATGAACCAGTTGAAAAACTTCACAAAAGGATTTATAAAGGAAAACCCGATCCTGGTATTGCTGCTTGGGACATGTCCGACCCTTGCTGTGACTACTTCAGCCATTAACGGCATTGGGATGGGGTTGGCAACAACATTTGTCCTGGTCGGTTCAAATGTTGTGGTTTCAGCCGTTAAATCCAGCGTTCCGGATAAGGTGCGTATTCCTGCATTTGTTGTTATCATTGCATCTTTCGTTACCATTGTCCAGTTACTGATGCAGGCTTACACCCCTTCACTCTATGACGCCCTGGGTATTTTTATCCCTTTGATCGTGGTTAATTGCATCGTTCTAGGCAGGGCAGAAGCATTTGCATCCAAGCAAAGCGTTTTGTCCTCCCTGATTGATGGGTTGGGAATGGGATTAGGTTTTACTATGGCCCTTTTTCTTCTTGGCTCTGTGAGGGAAGCCCTGGGTAACGGGTCCCTTTTGGGTTATAAATTCATCGAAGGCAATGGCATCCTGGTTTTTATTCTTTCACCCGGTGCGTTCATTGCACTTGGATATTTTATCGCGCTGATGAACAGGATTAAAAAAACTACTTAAAATCGACGTAAAATGGAATATTTTGTCATCATCATATCGGCAATTTTTGTTTCCAATATTGTCTTGTCGCAGTTTCTTGGAATTTGCCCCTTTTTGGGGGTCAGCAATAAAGTTTCAACAGCTATTGGCATGAGCGCTGCGGTGGTCTTTGTTATAGCTTTGGCTACGATCGTAACCTGGTTGGTTTATAAATATATACTTATTCCCTTTGATATAACATTTTTACAGACAATTAGCTTTATCCTGGTCATTGCTGCTTTAGTGCAGATGGTCGAGATTATCCTGAAGAAAATTTCCCCGCCGCTCTATCAGGCCCTTGGAATTTATCTTCCGCTTATTACCACTAATTGCGCGGTGCTTGGCGTAGCGCTTCTTGTCCATACTAAAGAATATAATCTTTTACAGAGCGTTGTTTTTGGTACATCTATCGCCGTGGGATTTGGTTTCGCCATTGTCTTATTTGCAGGCATTCGAGAGCATATGGAACTGATGGGAACGCCAAAAGGCATGAAAGGTGTGCCTATTGCGCTGGTAACAGCAGGAATATTATCTTTGGCTTTTATGGGCTTCAGCGGACTGGTGAAATAATGGGAAACGAAAGCGTCATCTATTTCAGGGATGTCCCGATTTACCAACGGGATAGCATGGTTTTTTCCGGGGCTTCCCTTGAGGTTAAACAAGGGGAATTTGTTTATTTAATCGGTAAAACCGGCACGGGTAAAAGCTCCCTACTTAAGGCCATGTATGCAGAATTGCCCGTTAAAGAAGGACAGGCCATGGTTTCAGGGTTTAACCTTATCGGCATCAGGAATAAAGAAATACCATTGCTCAGAAGGAAACTGGGGATAATCTTCCAGGATTTTCAGCTCCTCAGCGACCGGAATGTGGAAGATAACCTGATGTTTGTTTTAAAAGCAACCGGGTGGAGAAATAAGAAAGATATGGCCGGGCAGATCAGGGAAGTCCTGCAAAAAGTAGGACTTTTCACCAAGGGATTTAAATTACCTCACCAATTGTCCGGCGGAGAGCAGCAGAGAGTTGCCATTGCCCGGTCCCTTCTGAATAACCCGGAGATCATCCTGGCAGATGAGCCCACAGGTAACCTTGACCCTGAAACTTCCCGTGAAATTATGAAACTGTTGATTGAGATCAGCCAATCGGGACGTGCCGTATTGATGGCAACGCATAACTATTTATTATTGAATGAGTTTTCTTCCCGAATCATCAGATGTGATGGGGGCAGGATTCACGGCTTGTAAATCAGCCCGATCATTCTTTGTCCATTGGCCAGGTTATCATATCTTTCTTTAAGAAACTCCTCCCGGCTATTGACCTCATCAAGGGTGAATTCTTTGCTGAAAAGTTCTTTGAGCTTTGTTCGGAGCTCTTCCGACGTATTACCGGTTTCGCACAATGCGTCCAATGAAGTGCCTTTGATCATAGGTTCATTGACCAGGCAGAACCTCCCATTGTATAATGTGTTTAATAGCTTTAGTTTCAAGCCTGTAGCCTGGAAAGTGACCAGGATATTTACCTGTGCATTCCTGATAAGGTCGAACATTTTTTCATCGTCAGGATTGGCCACAACCATTATGTTGGGCCTGGATCCCGCCAATTTAACAAACTTATCACGTGGTTTCATGCCGGCAATGATAAGGGGAATATCAAGCCCGTCAAATACTTTTGTAACCAGGTAAGTGGCTGCAAACTCATTCTCAGGGACTTCTATATTTCCATGGTAAAGCGCATAATCACCTTTGCCTGGGAGGACGGAAACATTGTTATTTGCGTGAAAGCTGGGTAAATGATAAATGTTTTTGCCTGGAAAATGCTGTTGAAGGTAATCAGTGTCATGTTGCGAAACAGCGAGCATTAGGTCAGCATTCCGCAACACCTTCTGGTATAAACGGAGCTTGGCACTGGCCAGCAGGAAATAAATCCTGTTCCTGAAGTTCGCATCTACTTTGAACAGGTTGAAATAGTACCGGTGTTCGATGTTGCTTTCCCGGTATATCTTCATCCGGTTCCTTAGACGGGGATCATCAATGTAATAACAACTGTGAAGCCCTTCAAACAATACCGGATAATCATCTTTCAACAGGTTGGCCATTAAAACTTCCGACTTCCTGGAAGTCACTATGTAAGGTTTAAAACTAAATGCTGAACGAAGCCCTGTTTTCCTCGGATAATAAAAAACTTCCTCACAAATTGAATTTAATTCTATCGACCGGTCACGTCCCGGGTATTCAAAACAATGCAGGTGAATTTTAATTCCGAGTTTGTGTAAAGTCCTGATCTTGTAATAAACATCGATAACACCGCCATAATTAGGAGGATAGGGTATATCGAAGGAAATAATATGTAAGTGCTTATCCGGCATAAGTTTTATAAACCTCTTTCAAGGCCTCTTTTTCATTTTCCCAGCATAGCTCTGCAGCGGCAAATTTAAGGTTTTCTTTCCATTTCGCAATGCGGACGGGGTCACGGAGCATCTCCTGTATTTTATCGGCAATATGCCGGGGGTCATGGCTCACTATCAGGGAACCTACATCGTATTTCAGGATTATTTTGCTGATCTCGGGCAAGGGCGAGGCCAGTACCGGGACCCTGGCCTGGATGTAATCAAATAGCTTGTTAGGAAGGCTGAAACGATAGTTGATATTAGTGTCCTTGTCAATCGTCAGTCCAATGTCGGCATTTACCGTATAGCAGTATAATTCATCAAAAGGCAACCGGGGAATAAACATGACCTTATCTTTCAGCAAGGGATCTTCAGCCATCTTTTTTAAATTCACGATGACATCACCATCACCGATGATGAGCAATATTGCGTTGTCGAGATATTTCATGGCAAGGATAGCTTCTTCTGCGCCTCGCTGGATGTTGATCCCTGCTCCCTGAAGGAGTATGATCTTCTTATCTTCCGGCAATCCAAGCTCAAGACGTGTCTTTTCGACACGGTATTCCCTGAAATACGGAACATTGCGGACCACCTTAACATCGACCCCGTATAACTCCCGGAAAATGACTGCTAATGATTCATTGACCGTAAAGACATGCCTGAGCCTGGGGAAAATCATTCTTTCGATGGCTTTCCAGACAGATTGCACCCACTTACGATTAACCAGTTCGGGTACTTCCGTGAAATTCTCATGACTGTCGTAAACCAGGGGAAGATTTTTGAAATTGGAAATTAGAAAATTGGGCAATAAGGTGTCGAGGTCGTTGGAAACGAGCAGTCCGGCTTTTCTGAATAGCAGAAGAATGAAAAGGCGAAAATTGAATTCAGCATAAAAGAGCGGTCCTTTTTCAAAAAGCAGCCTCATACGGTGCATTGAATAGGGTCTTTGCGCTAATGGGATGGAGTCCTTTTTTTTTCTGCCAACTAACTTAACCTCAAAACCCATCTCCGTTAATGTCCGGCAAACCCTGTCCACCCGCTGGTCGGTGCTCAGGTCGTTAATAACCGATACGATGACTTTTTTCAAAAGGATGAAGAAATGAGAAACACAGCAATTTCCAATGGCACTAAATTAGCATAATTCGCCGACATTTGCTTAAATTTACTGTTTTCAAGAACGCACGACTAATGGAAATATTTTCACAACACCCGCTAAGATCTTATAATACATTTGGAATTAAGGCTTATGCGCGTGAGTTTGCCGAAGTGATAACGGATGATGAACTAAAACATCTTTTAAGCCAGTATCGCTCCGGATCAAAGAAACTGATCATCCTGGGAGGAGGAAGCAATGTCTTATTCACCGGTGATTTTGCCGGAATAGTTATTAAAATCAGTACCCGTGGCATGGAGGTGTTGAAGGAAGATGGAGAGGAGGTCCATCTAAGGGTCGCAGCCGGGGAAGACTGGGATGGACTGGTTGAATTCTGCGTCAATAAAGAATGGGGAGGCCTCGAAAACCTGTCGGGAATACCCGGTCAGGTCGGCAGCAGCCCGATACAAAATATCGGAGCTTATGGAACGGAGTTGAAGGATCATTTCGAATCATTAGAAGCGATTAACCAATGCACGGGAGAGACCATCCACTATGGGACTGAAAATTGCCAGTTTGGTTACCGCGACAGTATTTTCAAAAGAGCGCTGAAAGGTAGGGTTGTTATTACCCATGTAGTTTTCCGTTTGCTGAAGAAACCCGTTTATAACCTGACCTACCAGGCATTAAATCAAAAACTGGAACATCTTTCAGCCAATGAGATCAATTTGCATAAGATCCGTGAAGCCGTTCTTCAGATCAGGTCATCCAAACTGCCTGATCCAAAGGTTATTGGTAATGCCGGGAGTTTTTTCAAGAACCCTGCTGTTAGTTATTCGGTATTGGAGAATTTGAAGGAGAGGTTTCCGGGGATCGTTTATTATGAGAGTTCGCAGTTCGCAGTTCCCAGTTCCCAGTTCGCAGTTCCCAGTTCGCTGACCGCCGACCGCGAACCGCGAACCGCGAACTGCAAACTGGCTGCTGGTTGGCTCATTGAGCAATGCGGATGGAAAGGATACCGTGAAGGCGATGCCGGCGTGCACAAAGACCAGGCGTTGGTGCTGGTGAATTACGGGAAAGCGACAGGCATGGAAATCCTTGATCTGTCCGGACAGATACAACGCTCCGTAAAGGAAAAATTCGGGGTTGATCTGGAGAGGGAAGTTAATGTTATTTAGATCCAGTTTGGGTTATCGCACAGTTATATTCTGTTGGTTAGTGATGAATTAATTTGATTTAATATGAACTACAAAGACCAAATTAAAGAACTTGCATGGACTGTAAATGAAGGCCTAAGCATTTACATTGCCATACATAATTCAATTTTTCAAGAATCTTATACTTTAATGAGCTTTATAAAAAATCTTTTTGGGAGGGGAGTACCAATGGCTAAATTCCTTGAGCATGCGGAAAAACTCGTGCCTATATGGGATTCTATCCAAAACAAAATAGATGATTTTAAGTCTACTATGTATTTAAGTTTATCGAAAGATGAAAAGTGCTATTTTGATTTGCTTGCCAATTATGTAATTGCCTTACGAAAGACTGTCGATTGTTTGGTCGAGAGACAAAAGTATAGTGAGATAGGAAGCAGAAGTTTTTTAAACAATCCATTGAGTTGGAAAGCATTTATAGAGAAGGAAAGAGCTTACAAAACTTCAATAAATGAGTATCTGACAATTGGTCAGCAATTAAATGATATGGCACAAATAATTTTTTAAATATATATAAATCATGGCAATCCTTATTTTTTCTTTAATTGCAATATTTTGCTTCTTATTTATTTTAAATAAGCATTTACAGGGAACATTAAAACCAATGATAGAATTTGTCCTTGTTATTTTGATTATTGTATCTGTTGTAATATCGTTTTTTGTGAGTAAATGGTGGTTTGGTCTTATAGCTATTTTTTCTATATTTTTTCTAACTGCAATTTTTTGGCCCATAACACAAGCTCTTGCATCTAAATTATTGGGCTATAAGCCATATAAAGATGACCAACTTTCAAAATCTGTGGATCATTTTTTTAGGACTATTAAGGAGAGTGGAGACTATAATGAAGCTATGCTTATGATTAATAATGAAAATACAAAAAATAAAAAACAACTTTTAAAAATATTTAATAAGCCTGAAATCCGCTTTATACTATACGAAAACAATATGACATTTGATGATTTTTATGATTTATTTTTAAATCTTAAATACGGACATAATAGTATTGATTGGAGGATTTTAAGTTCTCCGTTTGACCTTAAAAAGTTAATCGAGCTTAAAAAGAAAAATGCCAGTGATGATGAAATATTTAATCATTTTAGAAACTTTTCAAATTGACTAAATTTATCGATAACTCCGTGAAAGAATAATTTGGGATGGTCCTGGAGAGAGGTTAATATTATTTAATTTACCAATTAAAAGTCAAAACATGATGTGGGTAAGGAATTTCAATCCGGAAATTCATCATCGTCGATCTATCCGAATACCGGATTACAATTATTCCCGGCCAGGATTCTATTTCATTACCCTGTGTTGCTCCTATAGGGAATATTTATTTGGTGAAATTAAAGACAATATAATGATTTTAAACGATTTTGGCAGGATTGCCTATGATGAATGGATTCAATCCGCAAAAATCCGTTCCGAAATTGAATTGGATGAATTTGTTGTTATGCCCAATCATTTTCATGCGATCGTTTTGATTAATATCGATGGTCGAAAGGTTAACAATTCCGGTAGGGGCGACCGGCCGGTCGCCCCTACAGATTCGAATAATCCGGTCGCCCCTACAGATTCGAATAATCCGGTCGCCCCTACAGATTGGGCACAAAACCAATTGGGCGACCCACCGGTCGCCCCTACAGATTCGAATAATCCGGTCACCCCTACAGATTCCAATAATCCGGTCGCCCCTACAGATTGGGCACAAAACCAATTGGGCGACCCACCGGTCGCCCCTACAAGACCGACGGGACCTAAATCGAAATCCATTGGTTCCTTGATGGCGGGTTATAAATCATCTGTGACGAAAAAAATTAATCAATTACGGCATAAACCTGGCGAACCGGTTTGGCAGCGCAATTATTTCGAACATATTATCAGGGATGAAAAATCCCTTGCGCAGATTCGACAATACATCCTTGACAATCCAGAAAATTGGGGCAAGGATGAATTTTATCGTTAAGTAATTTTTAACGTGATTTTGTCTTATATTTGGCCTTAAGTGAAATCAGGCCAACAATGATGAAGAACATCCCATTGAAATATTTTGCCTTATGGCTCTGGCAAAAGAAAGAAGCCCTGATTTGGATTGTAGCCCTGATCTTTCTGGCCTTCAGCAACCCGGCTGTTCATCACTATACCCTTTGTCCGCTAGATAACCTTGGAATTTCTTATTGCCCGGGTTGCGGGTTGGGACGCTCGATCGGATATTTCTTCCGCTTAGATATAGAATCTTCATTCCTTGCCCATCCATTGGGAATTCCGGCTGTTTTTCTTTTGGTTTACAGGTCGGTTAAAATCTTGATTAAACCTTCTGCATTGAATTTATCAACCACTTAAATTATTTATTATGGCAAATTTTTTCCAATTTCTTCCAGAGCTCCAGGGCCGTGAATTGATGTTCGTCCAGGGACTGACAAAAGATTACAACGACCAGCAAATGATGAACTTCGCGAACATATACCGCAGCAGGAGAAGGGATCCACAGATCATTCTCCTGACTACCCTGCTGGGATTTGTTGGTTTTGCCGGCGTTCAGCGGTTTCTCATCAACCAGATCGGTATGGGTATTCTTTACCTGTTTACGGCTGGCCTGTGTTTTATCGGAACGATCATTGACCTGATCAATTATCAGGACCTTGCCATGGAGTATAACATGCGCATGGCCAACGAGGTTGCTATGCTGGTCAAAGGAATGTAATAATTCAGGGAGTCTTTAAATCTTCATCGCTCCGATCAGTTCCGTCACGGATTTCACGCCATGACGGGTCATGTAATTTTCTATGCCGTCCAGAATTTTAATGGAAACGGCCGGATCAATGTAATTGGCCGTACCAACCTGAATTGCGCTGGAGCCGGCAAGGATAAACTCTATCGCATCCATTGCATTCATAATTCCTCCCATTCCTATAACGGGGACTTTTACAGCTCTGTATACATCCCAGACCATTCGCAGAGCAATGGGTTTTATAGCAGGTCCCGATAACCCCCCGGTGATGGTGCCCAGGATAGGCCTGCGGGTTTCGGCATTAATGGCCATTCCAAGGAAAGTATTGACCAACGACACCGAATCGGCACCGGCATCTTCTACAATCCTTGCCATTTCAGCGATATCGGTCACATTCGGCGAAAGTTTGACGATCAGGGTACCGTTGAAAACATCACGGACAGCCCGGGTAGCTTCCTTTGCTGATTTAGGATTGATACCGAACGCCATGCCGCCTGCTTTAACATTGGGACAGGAAATGTTCAGTTCAATGGCTTTTATCCCTTTCAGTCCGTTTAATTTCGAAGCCACGGTAACATAGTCCTCTATAGTGGAACCATTCACATTAGGGATGATGTGGGTATCAAAATTACGTATCCGTGGATAAATTGTATCAATAAAGTAATCTACCCCTTTATTTTGCAAACCGACAGAATTAAGCATGCCGGAAGCGGTTTCAGCCATCCGGGGGTAAGGATTGCCTTCCCGGTTCTCCAGCGTGATCCCTTTGACAAAGATGGCAGCCAGACGGTTCACATCCATGAAATCAATGTACTCCTCGCCATAGCCGTAAGTCCCTGAAGCGGTAGTCACCGGGTTCTTCAGTTCCAGCTTGTGTATTTTTACTTTGAGGTTTACCATTTCAGATCTTTGATATTAAAAACAGGGCCTTCCGTGCAAACACACTTATTTCCATTAATTGTCGGGACGATGCAGCAAAGGCAAGCGCCAAAACCGCAAGCCATTGTGTTTTCCAGCGATGCTTCACAAGGAATATTTCTTTCAGTGGCAATCTTTCCTATCGCCTTCATCATGGGCTCCGGGCCGCAGGTGACGATAAGATCAAAAGGAAGTTTTTTATTGCTGAAAAGGCTGTGTTGGGTAACCAGGCCTTTTTCTCCCAGTGAACCATCCTCCGTGATGATCAATACATTCCCCAAGGTTTTGAACTGGTCTGTCAATACAATTTCATCTGCCGACCTTGCCCCGAAAAGAAAGGTGATCTCAGTCCTGTTATTTTGTAATTCTTTGCCATAAAGGATGAAAGGTGCAATACCCGATCCGCCGGCGACTGATAAAACCCGGCCTGAAACCGGCTTCGAAAAGGAATTTCCGAGAGGATAAATCACACTTAATTTATCGCCTTTACGGGTTTCACCAAGTAATCGTGTCCCTTCACCTATGACTTTGACAAAAAAACTAAGCGTATTGGAGGCTGGATTTACATCGTATATCGAAAAAGGCCGCCGGAGAAAAACTTTCGGAGAATTCGAGATCTCTATTTCTGCGAAATTCCCGGGTTGGATGATTGGCAGAGGATTGGGAGCTTCAAGTTCGATAATAAACGAACTGTAATTCAGCCATTTATGATTAATAACGATAAAATCCTCGACTCTTTTCATTCGGTTTATTCCGCAGCTGGTACATCAGTTTCAGTAGTCTCCGTTTCCTCTTCCGTGAACTCCAACATCCCTTTTTCCAGAAGCAAATTATACCAGGCCAGGGTTTTCTTCATATCCGAAACATATACCCTTTCTTGATCGTAGGTAGGAATGGTTTCCAGGAAGAAACTTTTCAGTGCCTTATTATCGGCGTCTGCATCCAGGCCCGGTTTTCCTTCGAGTTTATCGAATATTTTCCTGAAAACTTCCTTCAGAAGCATATCCCCTTCGCCTGTAGTGAAAATGCTGATCTCCTCTAAAGAACTCACCCTCTCATGGGCAAAAACGGAGAACCTTTTTCCGTCAGTCAGTGATTCTACCACAAATCCGGCTTTGGTTTGTGTTAACATCTTATAAAGACCTGGTTTTCCAGAGATGGCTAATATTTTACTCAGCTCCATAAGTTTTATTTTGGGCAAAATTACGAATTTCTTCCTGTGGATGATGAATTTCAGGCAAAAGTCTGCAAATCATACAACCTTTTGTAAAGCCCCCCTTTTTGAATAAGCTGTTCATGATTACCATTTTCAACGATTTTACCCTTTTCCACGACGATGATCTCATCGGCGAATTTTATTGTCGATAACCGGTGAGCAATAACAATTGAAGTGCGGTCTTTCATCACTTTGGAAAGCGCGTCCTGAACCAGTCTCTCCGATTCGGAATCAAGAGCAGAGGTAGCTTCGTCGAGGATCAGGATGGGAGGGTTTCTGAGTATGGCACGAGCAATGCTGAGGCGCTGCCGCTGTCCTCCTGAAAGCTTTGCGCCGCGATCACCGATATTGGTTTCATAGCCTTCTTCCATAGCCATGATGAACTCATGTGCATTGGCCACTTTCGCAGCTTCGATGACTGCTTCATTGGTTACGCCGGGTTTTCCGAAGACAATGTTGTTAAAAACAGTATCATTGAAAAGGATCGACTCCTGGGTCACTATGGCCATGAGTGAACGGAGGTCATCGATACGGTAATCCCGGATGTCGGTGCCATCAAGCAGGATTTCACCGCCAACAGTATCATAGAAGCGGGGTAAAAGGTCGACAAAGGTAGATTTACCACCCCCGGAAGGCCCAACAAGGGCAATGATTTTTCCCTTTGGGATTACTACACTGATATGGCTTAGCACCTCTTCAGCCTGATAGCTGAAAGAGACGTCACGGTATTCAATTTCTTTCCTGAAATCGTCAATACGCACCGGATTTGGCTTTTCCATGATAACCTCTTCAGCATCAAGTATTTCAAAGACCCTTTCGGCAGAAGCAATGCCTTTCTGAATGCTGTAATAACCGGTAGCAAAGGTTTTAGCGGGCGGAATGATCTGGGAAAAGATGAGGATGTAAGTGATGAAAACTGCTGCTGAAATGGTGCCTGACTCGCCCAGTACCAAACGGCCGCCATACCAGAGCACGATAATGATTACTACTGAAGAAAGGAATTCACTCATTGGGGATGACAAATCACGCGTACGAAAAATCTTTACCATTAATCTTGAATAAGTCCTGTTCAGATCTTTGAACCGTGCATCTGAAAATCCGATGGCAGTGAAAGCTTTGATGATCCGCAACCCGCCGATAGTTTCCTCAACAACCGAAAGAAGGCCAGAGAAACGGGCCTGGCCGACCTTGGATTCTTTCCTGAGGTTCCTTCCGATTACACCTATTACATATCCAGTCATTGGCAAAAGGATAGTAACGAAAAAGGTCAATTCCGGGCTCATTATCATCATGGTCACATAATAGGCAATGATCGTAATAGGGTCACGGAAAATGATCTCCAGGTAATTCATGATTGAAACGTCAATCTCCTGAACATCAGTAGTGATCCGTGACATGATATCCCCTTTTTTTCGCTGATTATAAAATGACAGAGGGAGGATAAGTATTTTATGGTAAATTTCATTCCGGATATCCCTGACCGCATTCACCCTCACTTTTGCCAGGAAAAACATAGCCAGGAACCGGAAAAGGTTACGTAAAAAGAAGGTGGAGAGCAGGAATACACATATAAAGATCAAGGCATCGACTTTCCCTCTATCAATGATAATTTTGCTGATAAAATAGTTTAAATAATCCATGATCGATTCTGCATTCAAATGGAAAACAGGCCTGGTCACCACCAATTCTTCAATTCCGAAAAGCAGGTTCAGGAAAGGGATCAGCATGACAAATGATACCAGCGAAAATACAATAACCAGGATATTGGAGATGACATTAAGCATGGCATGCACCCAGTATGGTCTTATGTAGGCAAGTATCCTTAGAAATTTCTTCATTCTATAGTATTTCCATTATCATATAATGTCGATGCCGGTATAATTCTCAGGTGTGATACTTTTTAATTCCGTTTTGACTTTTTGAGAAATTTTCAGGCCGTCTATAAAATCATGAAGGGTTTGTTTATCAATCTTTTTATTGGTGCGGGTAAGTGTTTTCAGCGATTCGTAAGGATCAGGATAATTTTCCCTGCGGAGGATGGTTTGTATTGCCTCAGCGATGACGGCCCAGTTATCCTGAAGGTCGCTGCGTATCTTTTCTTCATTCAGGATCACTTTATCCATCCCTTTAATGAGCGATTTAATCGCGATCATGGTGTGGGCAACAGGAACCCCGATATTGCGTATCACCGTGGAGTCTGTAAGATCCCTTTGCAGCCGGGAAATGGGCAGTTTTTCAGAAAGATGCCCGAATACGGCATTGGCCATTCCAAAGTTCCCCTCGGCATTTTCGAAATCGATGGGATTTATCTTATGGGGCATGGCCGAAGACCCGACTTCTCCCGCAGTGATCTTTTGTTTGAAGTAATCTATGGAGATGTAGGTCCACATATCGCGGCAAAGATCGATCATTATCGTATTGATCCGTCTCAGATTATCAAACAGGGCTGCCAGGTTATCATAATGTTCGATCTGGGTCGTCACTTTTTGCCGTGAAAGGCCCAGTGAACGGCTGACGAACTGATCGCCGAATTCTGCCCAGTCGATATCAGGATATGCTGCCTTGTGGGCGTTGAAATTGCCGGTAGCCCCGCCGAATTTGGCACCGAAGGGGATGGTCTTCAGCAGGCTTAGCTGGCTTTTAATGCGGTCAACAAAAACATAGAGTTCTTTGCCGAGCCGGGTGGGCGAGGCCGGCTGGCCATGTGTCCGGGCAAGCATCGGTATATCTTTCCATTCTTTGGCTTTCCGCGTAAGCATATCTTCCACCTCATTGATCAGCGGAAGAAGCACTTCGTGCAAAGCCAGCCTGGTGGCATAAGGTATGGCCGTGTTGTTGATGTCCTGCGATGTGAGCCCAAAATGCACAAATTCCTTATACTGCTTAAGCTTCAGCTTTTCAAAACGTTTTTTAACGTAATATTCCACTGCCTTGACATCGTGATTCGTGGTTTTCTCAATCTGCTTGACCTCTTCGGCATCTTCAAAAGTGAAATTCCTGCTGATCGACCGAAGTTCCTCGAAAAGGCTCTTGTCGAATTCTTTCAGCTGTGGCAAAGGTATCTCACAAAGCGCTATAAAATATTCGATCTCAACGAAAACGCGATAGTTAATATAAGCCGCTTCGGAAAAATAAAATGCCAAAGGCTCGGTTTGCTTGCGATACCTGCCATCGACCGGCGAGATGGCATTGGATGTCGTTAATTCCATTGGTTCGGTTTTAAATAATTCAATGGGTAAATTTATATACAAACGATCCGAAATGTCAATTATTTATAAATTTTTTTGAAAATATTTTTAAACTCTTCAGAATATTGCAGATTTACTTTTACCCTATCCCCATACCCCTCTTCTGTCAGCAGTGGAGATGTATGCCCGGATATGAAAGATGTGCTTTTGTAAGTATAAGATAATTAATTAATTAAAATTAGGGGGGTAAAATTAGGTTATTAGAAAACTATCCTGTACTTTTGTATCTAAACCGGCATCATATAAAATAGTTTTTAGAGGTGCCCTTAGTCCATTCGCCGAAATCAATCACCAATTAAAATTTAAATATTATGAAAATGAAAAATCTGATGAAGCTACAAACTTTGTTGCTTATGTTGATTGTTAGTTCAGTCATGATCCTTGGATCATGCAAAGACGATGAAGAAATCATCGAGGGAGACAAAACCGCTCTCAATGCATTAATTACAGAGGCTGAAGCGCTTGCAGATGCCGCAACCACCGCTGATTACCCACAAACAGCCATTGATAATTTCAAGACTGTTCTACAGACAGTGAAAACTGCTTCTGCTGATAAACTTACACAGGTACAAATCAATAACCTGGTTACACAGCTAACCGAAGCCATAGCCACTTTTAACTCACAGGCTTATGGTTTCATCGACGAGTCCCTGTATCTGAATGCCGGCTGGCACTTCGATGAAGGAACAGGTACTACTGCCACAGCCTACTCAACCGTTAAACATGTAGGAACCTTTTTCCCGGGAAATGCAGTAATTCTCGGCGCTGATGCCATGTCGCCCAGCTGGGTTGCAGGCGTAAAAGGCGGATTTGCTGTTTATCTGAATAAAGGAGCTCACCTCGAAGTCCCTTATACGACCAGTTTCCTGCCTGTTGACTTATCCATCGCAGTCTGGATTAAGCCTATTGAACTGTACGAGAATAACTATATCATTTCACAAAACTACTGGAACGGATATAAACTGCAGACTCAGGGCGGAGGAAAACCATTCTTTACTTACAAAAAGGTAGATGGCGGAATTATTGATGCCGATAATGAAACGGATAACTCTATTGTGGTCGATCAGTGGAATCATATTGTGATTACGGTGAACGGAACAGCCAAGGAACTGAAGTTCTATGTTAATGGTACACTTACCAAAACCTGGACAGAGTCCGACAAAGGCATAGGACCTCTTACACAAATCCTTACTGCTCCCGATCCCCAGCCGTTTATTATTGGTTGTGTGGCAACAGATGCAGAACTTGCCGCCAATTTCATGGAATGGACAACAGCCGATAACCTTGGCTACTTCAAAGGTGCCATTGACGAGCTGAAAATCTATAACATTGCATTGGTTGAAGGACAGATTATGAAACTTTACAATGACGAAAAGCCATAATTGTTTGGTTTGGTTTAATTGTTAATGTGTGTTAAGGGGTAAGGCTCAATGTTTCCTGCATAGTGATTGGCGGGAAATTGAGCCTTCCCTTTTTTTAACTGAACTGTTTATTAGTTGATCTTGTTGCCTTTAATTTCTGCCGTTCCCCTGACACGTTAAAACCCAGTTTAAATGACCCGATTTATACTTACGCTGCAGCTATGTATCTTCACAATGCAGTTATTCCCTCAGCAGGGACAATTAAGTATTTCGCGGATTGATCAAATGCCTAATTTGCCGGCGCCCTTACAAATCAGGGACTGGAATACTGTGGCTCACGATTACGACAGCTATGTCTTCAACTTAAATAAAACAGGACAATATTTGCCATTGTCACGCCTGGGTACACCGGGACAATTCAATTATGCCGATAATACGCCTTTGTTTCTCGATTCTTATGTGGGTGTTGATGGTCATCTCAATCAGGCAGAAGCTATTAACATCATGCCGGCCATTGTCGGAGCCTCGCTTGCCGGCATAGATAAAAGCAACCAGAACGGAATGAACTGGGTAGCCATGGCAAAAGATTTTTTTAACCTGGAAAACGGCCAGAATGTCTATCTGAACAACTATTCAACGACTTCGGGCGACGACTGGTGGTATGATGTAATGCCCAATGTCTACTTTTATCAGTTGAGGTCATTATATCACGATGCCGCTCCTGAATTCAGCACTCAGTTTACGACTGTGGCCGACCGCTGGCTTTATTGTGTAAACCAATTGGACGGAAGTTCAACACCCTGGACATTGCCCTACATGAACTACCGGGCTTTTAACCTGGCCACCGGGCTACCGCTGACAACAGGCGTTCCGGAGCCCGAATCAGCAGGAAGTATCGCCTGGCTGCTCTATAATGCTTACCTCGAAACCGGGAGCAGAAAATATTTCGAAGGCGCCCAGCTTGCCATGGATTTTCTGACGGGTTTTGAATCAAACCCAGCTTACGAACTTCAGCTACCTTACGGGACGCTTGCTGCAGCCCGCATGAATGCTGTTGAAGGCACATATTACCCCCTGCAGAAGCTGCTCGACTGGTGCTTCGACCGGGGCGCCCTCAGGGAATGGGGCTCTATAGTGGGGACATGGGGCGGTTATGATGTCTCGGGCCTGATCGGCGAAGCCAACGATGGCGGTGACGATTACGCTTTTGTAATGAATGGCTTCCAGCAGGCTGCCGCGCTGGCGCCACTCCCCAAATACGACAAGCGCTATGCCCGTGCCATTGCCAAATGGATACTGAATATAACCAATGCCAGCCGGCTGTTTTACTGGAATGCCCTTCCACAAACGCAACAGGATTCCTATACATGGGCTTCAGTAAACGACCCTACGGCTTGTATCCCTCATGAATCGATGAAAGAAGTATACCAGGGCAAAACCCCGTTTGCCACCGGCGATGCCATCAGTGGCGGCTGGGCGGCCACAAATCTGTCGCTATACAGCGGTTCAAGTGTGGGATATCTTGCCGCAGTGACACAAACAACCAATGTTCCTGAAATCCTTCAGATAAGCCTCAATAAAACTGATTTTTACGGAGATAATTCCCTGGTCTCTTACCTGTATTTCAACCCAACACAGGCCGTCAAACAAGTTAACGTTAATCTTCCATCAGGCACATTCGGGGTGTACGATGCCATCACCGAAACCATTCTGTATGCAGTGGCCTCAGGTTACATCCAGTTAACAGTACCGGCCGGGGAAGTAAGACTGATCAGGCTTTATTCAGCGGGACAGGAACCTGAAGCCAGCGATGGCAGGCTATATGCCGGCAATGATATCCTCGACTATCATTATCAGTACGATTATTCTGAACACCTCCGTATAAAAGCTCTTTCGACGGATCAAAACCCAATTATCACAAATTCAGTGTTCACGGCATATTGCGAACCGGGAAATATCAACCCGGGCGATCAGGTGCAGTTTGATTGGTTTTGGGATGATGTGTTAATTGAGGGGCAGAATCAGTCGCAGGTGCAGCTTACTGCACCAGGCACCCCATCACAGCCTGTGCTCAAATGCAGGATAAGCGCCAATGGCCAGACCGCTGAAGATACGCTGCACCTTCAGATAGTCGAGCACATTCCCATGCCACCGGTGGTGAATGGCATACAGGCCGGTTCAAAATACACCGTTACGGGAGATCAAAACACTTTTACTGCACTTGTTGAACCGGCGCCGGGCGAAATCCTTGAATATGCCTGGAGCGCTTCAACTGGCGTCTTAAACCAAACCATAGGGAGTTTCGTCACCTGGCAAGCGCCGGAAACGCCGGTTGTGGGCACCATCACAGTGCAGGTTACCAACCAGGATATGCTTTCCACCACGGTGTCCGTCGGGGCATTGGTAAAAGATACAAGCCTTTCCTTTCAATCTCCGCTGATATGGTATCCTTTTGATTCAGATAATCGCAACGCTGCTGCCGACCGGTTCCATGCCACAGTGTCCGGCGTAACCAAAACTGAAGATGCACGGGGCATGCCATCACTGGCCTATAGGTTCACCGCCGGACAAAACATCATCTATACTGATAATGATGCCGACCTGAACTTCGGTGATGCCGTGAGCCTGAGCTGCTGGGTCAAATGCGAACAACTGGGTTCAGAAAGGTTTATCATCTCTCACGGATCGTGGCAGCAGCGATATAAGCTATCTATTACTCCCGAAGGCCTGCTGCGGTGGACTGTAAAAACAAACTCCGGCATTGCAGACCTGGACGGCTCAACACCGATTGAGATGAACCATTATTACCATGTTACCGCTCTCTATACCGGCTATTCAATGGAACTTTATGTGGATGGCGTCCTGGATACCTTTAAAGCCTTTTCAGGAACCCTTCAACCCTCAACCAAACCCCTTACCATCGGCCGGATGGACAACGTGGAAACCCAGTATGCACTTCGCGGAAGCGTAGATGAAGTAAAGATATGGGACAAGGAGATTCCGGTTTCCCAGGTTGAACAGTTAAAGAACCAGTGGGCAACACCTGCCGGAATTGATGACGGTGACATGGTTGCACGCATATATCCCAATCCTGCTGAAGAATTGATTTATGTCGAATTCACCGGTTCTATCCATGCTGAACACATCTCCCTATTCACTCCGGATGGAAGGGAAGTGAGAGATTATCAGGTTAAAATGCAAAGTTCCGGGATAATGATTGAAATTCCTCAAACCTCAGTAGGATTGCACCTGCTGAGGATAATTCTGAATGATGGCCGTGTGGTAACCAGGAAAATTGTTATCCTGTAAACTGAATTCAAAGCCTAGAAACGTGACCTCAATTGCTTTATATGTTACATTGTAAAAACAAGTTACCGGTATTTTTTCTTTGCCTGTTTACTTTATTAAACTATTCATTCGCCTTCAGTCAACAACTTTCTCTTAAAGTTGCAGGTGATGATCAGGCAGGTTTTCATGTTGAAATTTACAATGGCGATCAATTGGTGGTTACCAATACGGAAGAATTCTCCCTGCAAATGTTTAACCTTGATTTGAGTACCGTTGCAAACATGCAGCAATGGAAAGGCCAGGAATGGACCGGTAATGAAAAGAGCATCACCTTAAAAAGAGATTCTTACATAAAAGAGTTTGATGCCAATCTCTCTGTTACTGTAACTTACCAGGTTGTTAATGCTAATATCATAAAAAAGACGGTTGAGTTGTTTCAGCCATCCATGCCGGGCATGTATTATATATTGCAACAAACAGCCAGGCCTGCGGAAAAACCACAGCGATATGTAACATTTGAATACGATAGTTTTCCCGGTGGCTTTGTACATGAAATGTTTCCTGCAACAGGTTTTGTTACCACTGATAACAATGTAGTCGGTTTTTTAACAGACGCCGGTTATATAAATCAGTTTACAAGAAATACGCGTCGCCGTTTTAGCGGACTTGGAGGTGGATTTGTAGGCATGCGCAAATTGCCTGATCCTAATTTATTTTCTGTTGCCAGTTTATCAGAAAGAGCAGAAAAAAATCATTACATCAGACAAACATTTGGTGAAATGTACAACCTTGATGCCGGTGCAGAAACCATATTAAAAACGACTACTGCATATCAGAAAGAAGGCAATGCAGAAGTGGAGAAAGAAAACGGTCTTATTTCAATAACCGGCCATCCGGGAGGCAGGGCCGGGATAGAATTTATTGCACCATTTAAAGATCAGGGCGTATACACCATTTCTTTTTTGTGCAAAGGGAATACACCAGTGGCATTAAAACTTTTCAGAGTCAAGAACGGGCAAAAAACCATTGAACTGGAAGATGGGGTCAAGTACATCGATAACTTTCCTGCGGTAGAAAATGAATGGACGCTTTTTAAAGGAAGCATATTAGTGCCTTATATTGAAAATGATAGCGTATCCATGTTTATTGGAACGCAGTCAGGAAAAGAATGTAATCTACAGATAAAAGATCTGCAATTTGTAGAACACGAACCTCAGCAAGAACCGTACAACCTGCTTCCACTTGGCGAAAAAGTGGAGAAAACCACCTATGTTTTTGTCGAACCATGGAAATCGCATCAGCAATTTATGATCTCCTCACAGTCACGGTTAGCCGAAGGGAAAGGTTTCGAAGGATCGTTGATAGAAAAAATGTTGTATGCCAATTTCAATATGCTTACCTGGATCACAGATATATACGATTTTACACCGTTTAATGTGCCCAATATGAATTATGCACCGGATATGTACAACAGGGATTCTTTTTTTTCTGCTGTTGCCACTTACAATAAAGAGTTGAACCTGGCCATCTGGGAACAATGGGGCAAAACACAAACGCCCGAAGGCGGTATTGGCACTATTATCACACCGCTTATGGGTTCGGTAGAGGCAAAGGACAATGAAGCCACCATCGAATGGCTGATCTGGGGGATGATGAACAAACGTCGTTTCGGCGTTACACTTCCGCAGGAAAAAATTAAAAAAGCTGTAGATTATGTATTGAACGAATTTGATGCCGACAGAGATGGAAAATGCAAAGCACATTTTTCTTTGAGCCAGGTGGATATTGTTGATTTTAATCCTAAAACAGACCGGCTGGGCGTTAACCAGGGCATGCTGGCCATCGCATTAAGAACCATAAAAGAATTGGGTTTTGATATTTCAGAAGCATATATCCAAAAGGCTGAAAATGAATATCGAAATTTTTATGATGCAGAAAGAAAACATTTACTGTTCGACCGGAATTTTCCCGATATCATTACCCTTACTGACCTGGAACCGGAATTCTTTTCCTTATGGTTATTTAACAGGCCAATGCTAACGGATGAAATGGTAAAAAATCATTTGGATCAGATACCCGTTCTAAACAAAGTACCCAACTCACCTCATCCAGAATATGGTACTACTGCTCCCATCTGCGTAAGGTTAACAAAGGATACAAAAGGATTTGCCTATCTCACCGGAGATTATCAGCCTTTTGAAAAATTTGGCGAAGAAAATTACAGCAACGGCAAAAGTGATGGGTTTTATTACAATGGCGGCAGTTGGTTCAGGGCGGAGTATTGCGCTTATGTAGCAGGATTAAAACACGGCTGGAAGAAAGCAAACATGTTGATGGAGAACAGGGTGTGGGCAGAGATTTACCTTAACCCCAAATGGCCATTCAGTAAAGAATTTACGCCTACAAAATGGACCACAACAGATAGCTGGTGGCCATCTACCAGAGGATTGTGCTGGAATGTTTTCATACTTATGGCAGATGAAGTGGCAGGCTTACGTACACCTGAAATGGATCCTGATTATAAAAAATAAAAGCAAAAAGAGAACTGCTTCACGCCGCAATCGATTGCATTTCTAAAAAGTAAATGTTCTGCAATTAGATGAATTTTTACCGTGAATCGCTGAATTTTGCCTGTAATTCATTATATTTGTACTATACCGGACAAGATCAGGAACGGGGCGGACATTGGTTTAAAGTTAAAGCCGGAGATGTAATAATAGCATATAAATAACCTGAAAAGTCGTATAATTGTGAAATTTTTCAATAATTGATAAAATGAAAAGACTGATACTGCTTGTATTGATGCTTTCGGTAGCCGTATCGCTGTTTGCACAGCAATCGGTTGAAGGGACAGTTACTGATGCCAAATCCGGCGAAACCCTGATTGGCGTGACGGTTCAAATTAAAGGAACCACTTCGGGTACCATTACAGACATCAACGGAAAGTACTTACTGGTATCGGATCAATTGACTGCTTCATCCGTAATTGTATACTCTTTCGTCGGATACACAATGGTGGAGCAAATCCCGGGCAGCCGCACCGTGATTGATGTTAAGCTTTATCCCGAGCAGTACTTGCTGGATGAACTGGTGGTGATTGGATATGGAACTGCCAAGAAGCGCAATGTATTGGGGGCAGTTTCCAGGGTAAATAATGAAGAACTCACCAGGTTGCCGGTGGCAGGGGTTGATCAGGCTTTGCAGGGCCGGGTAGCCGGGGTTCAGGTGACACAAAATACCGGCGCTCCCGGCGAAGGAGTCTCAGTACGCATCCGTGGCGCCGGCTCCATCAGTTCGAGCAACGATCCGCTCTATATCGTTGACGGTATCCCCACGTCGGATGCGCTCAGAATTCTTTCGCCCGGGGATATCGAAAATATCACGGTACTCAAAGATGCGTCGGCAGCCGCTATATATGGTTCCCGCGCCAATAACGGGGTTGTGCTTATTACTACCAAAAAAGGCACTAAAGGTGAAACCAAGGTCACCTATCGCGGACAGACAGGTTTTCAGAAAGCTACCAGGCTCACCAAAATGGTAAATACAAGCGATTATATCACCATCTATAACGAAGCCGCTACCAACGACAATGCTTACATCACAGGGGATGTGCCGCATCGTGACCTTATCACTCCCGAAGATGCCGCAGGGTTCGCTGATGTGGACTATGTAAAAGAACTGTTCCAAACAGCACCGGTCAATTCCCACGAACTCTCCATTTCAGGAGGGAATGAATCGACCAATTATATGATCTCCAGCTCGTTTTTCGACCAAAAGGGTATTATAAAGAGCACCGGCTACACCCGCGGAACTGCGAGGCTTGATGTGAATACGAACGTGAATAAATGGCTTACTGTCGGGCTGAGTATGCTGGCGGGGATTTCAAGTAATGACATCATAGGAAGTTCAGGTGACGGATATGGCGGTAACGGCGGAAGCGTGATAAGATATGCTTTCTTCCGTAATCCTGCCATTCCCATACGGTTTGAAGACGGTACCTATGTTGACCGCCCTGCCGAATACTTCGGACGCCAGGTTTATGATTCATTCCTCGGTGATGGATATAATCCCATAGGCATGACCGCTCATAATGACAACAACCGCAAAGATGACAGTTATCTTGGCAAAGCCTATTTCACTGCCAACCTGACCAAAAAACTGAAATTTACAACCAACTTCGGGATGGATTATCGTAATTCTTTCAGCCGCCGTTTCGACCCAACCTGGGGTACCTTCAATCGCATTGGTTCACCGAACAGTCTGAGTATCAGCAATGAACGTATCGTCAATTGGACCGTGAATAACCTGCTTAATTACGAAACCAAGTTCGGGGAATCGCATACCCTTTCGGCATTGCTGGGGTTTGAGGCTATTAAGAATAGCGGAAAAGCCATGTATGCCAGCGATATGAATTTCCCCATCGAGCAGGAAGAACTTATCTTTATAGGTAACGGACTCGGTATTAAGATCAGCGCCCAGAGTGCTTATGCTTCGACGCTGGCATCATTGTTCGGCAGGGTTAACTATGATTTCAAAGGAAAATATTATCTGTCGGGAACCTTGCGTCGTGATGGTTCCTCAAGGTTTACCGGGAAAAACAAATGGGGAACTTTCTACTCTCTTTCAGCCGGTTGGGTGCTGAAACAGGAAAACTTCCTTCAGGATGTTTCCTGGCTCGAGAATCTCAAACTTCGTGTAGGCTATGGCGCCGTCGGAAACCAGGAGATAGGTCTTTATGCGTATAGCGACAGGATTTCTCCCTATTTCAACTATCCTTTCGGCGGGGTATCCAATGGGGGTTATGCACAAACTGCTCTCGGGAACAACGACCTGAAGTGGGAAACCAGCTATCAATATAATGCAGGCGTGGATGCTGAGCTTTGGAAAGGTGCATTTGCATTTTCACTCGATTACTTTTATAAAGTTACGGAAGACATGCTGGTAAAAGCGCCCAATCCTCCATCGGTCGGTTATGCCGAAGCCGCCTGGATCAACAGCGGGTCGATATTAAATTCGGGGGTTGAATTTGAAGCCATTTACCGTCAGACGAAGCACGAATGGGGCTACTCCATTGGCGGTAACATTACCTACCTGCACAACGAAGTACTCAAATTGGACGCCCCGATTTTTGGTGGACTGGTTGAGACAGGAATTTATGCCACCAGGACTGAAGTAGGGCATCCCATCGGATCATTCTACCTGCTCGAAATGGATGGCATATTCCAGAATGAAACCGAAGTTTTACTTTCAGCCTTCCAGGGAAACAACATTAAACCCGGCGATGTAAAATACAAAGATCAGAATGGTGATGGGCGTATCGACAACAACGACAGGGTATACCTGGGTAGTGCCATCCCGAAACTGATGGCAGGGATCAACCTGGTAGCCAATTATAAAAACTTCGATTTAAGCGTGTTCTTCCAGGGGGCATACGGCAATAAGATCTATGTACAGGTAAACCAGGATATTGAAGGATTTTACCGCGGATTTACCGTTACACAGCGCTATTTTGACGAACGCTGGACCGGTGAAGGCACCTCAAACACCCAGCCCAGGGCATCGTGGACTTCCAAATCAAACAACGCCAGGCCTTCGTCACGTTTTCTGGAGGATGGCTCGTACCTGAGACTGAAGAACCTGCAGCTCGGTTATACCATTCCTGAGAAAACACTCAAAATTACCGGTTTAACGCAGGTAAGGGTGTATGTATCGGGTACCAACCTGTATACACTGACCAAATATTCAGGCCTTGACCCTGAAATGACCGTAAGCGACAACTCAAAAAACGAAGGCGACCGCTCCTCCGGTATCGACTGGGGAACCTACCCCTCGGCGATAACTTTAATGTTTGGAATCGACATCACATTTTAATCACATCGGGCTATGAAAAGAAACGCTAACAATAAATCAGACACTTTCAGGCATCAGCTAATGAATCTAAAGGTCACCGGAAACAGAAGCCTGAAGCTTCAGACGGCTGTCCTTCTGATGGTTTTTACCCTGACCATCCTCTGCGCCTGTACCAAATTTTTAACCGAGGACCTCAAAGGGGAATTTTCTTCAGACACTTTTTACCAAAATGACAAACAGGCCGTTCAGGCGCTGAACGGGGTATATAATGCCATAACTTTCAGGACCTTTAACAATGCTGTGTGGGTGTTTGGAGATATCGCTTCCGACGATGCGGTAAAAGGCGGTAATCCCGGCGATCAGTCAGAAATTACGTATATTGATGAATTCAATGCCGATGCCAACAATGGGATTATCAGCAATTACTGGAGTCATTCCTATGAAGCCATTGCCCGCGCCAACAATGTAATAGCCAATGTTCCTGCGGTAACAATGGATGAGACACTGAAGAATCAGGTCATCGGAGAAGCCAAATTTATCCGGGCATATAGCTACTTCAACCTGGTGAATATTTTTGGAAAGGTCCCCCTTAAACTGCTTCCCCAACTTACCCAGGAGACCATCCACGTTCCGTTGAGCGAAGTATCTGACATTTATTTTCAGATTGAAAAAGACCTGTCGGATGCGGTCGCTGTTCTACCTGTTTCTTACAGTTCATCGGACCAAGGCCGTATTACCCAAGGCGCGGCTTTGGCTATGCTGGGGAAGGTCAATTTGTATCAGCAAAAATGGGCAGACGCTATCGGATACTTTCAGCAGGTTGAAGCCCTCGGGATATACAGTCTGTTGCCTGACTATGCCGATAACTTCAAGCTGGCATACGAAAACAGCAGTGAATCCATTTTCGGGATTCAACACCTGACGGGCCAGAATCCTATGACCGGAAATGGCTTGAATCAATGGTTTGCACCTGCAGCAGAAGGTGGGTATTATTTCAATGCACCGACGCAAAGCCTGGTTGATGCTTTTGAGAAAAGCGCTACCGGCGAAGTTGACCCGCGCCTCGATGCATCTGTTGGCCGCGATGGCCAACCCTGGCTGAACGGGGATATTTTCAGCGCCACCTGGTCCCCCACCGGATACCTCACCAAAAAACACCAGCAGCCGCTTTCCGAAGTTTCTTCGTCGCTCAAAGGCGACGGCGACCTCAACTACATTTACCTGCGTTATGCCGATCTTTTGCTGATGAAGGCAGAAGCTTTCAATGAAAATGACAATGCTGATTCGGCCAAGGCAAACCTCAATAAAGTGAGACAGCGTGCCCGGGCAAGTTTCAACGGGACTCCGCCCGCTGACCTGCTTGCAGATATCACTACCCCGGATTATAACCTGCTCATGACTGCCATCCGAAAAGAGCGAAGGGTTGAACTGGCCCAGGAGTTTCACCGCTATTTCGACCTTATGCGCTGGGGAAAAACTGTTGCAGAAGCAGCACTTGGGCCGGATTTCAACTACGAAGCCAAACGGTATTTCCCGATTCCGCAAGCGGAGATAGATGCAAACCAGGCTATAAATCCCTGAGATCATTAAAACTTGGCGGCAGATATGGATGTATTGGATCAAAAGACGGTAACGGTTGGGAATAAGGGCAAGGATGTCCGTTCCGACTGCCAGGTTACTATGGAACTTACCGGAAGTGGCGGCATACAACTTTCCATCGACAGCAGGGTTCAGGCACTGTATGGAGCGGCTATCAGAAAGCTGGCCGAAGAAATGCTTGCCTTTTTCGGCATTCAGCATGCATGCGTGCTCATCGAGGACTCCGGTTCGCTCGATTTTATTATTGCCGCCCGTTTGGAAGCTGCGATAAAAAAACTGATCAAAACGGATAAAGAATACCTGACAGTATTTTTACCTGAAAACCAGTATCAGACCGAAAAAGAGAGAAACCGTTTTTCAAGACTTTACCTGCCGGGAAATTCTCCCAAACTCATGATAAATGCCGGTATATATCATCCTGACGGAATTATTCTCGATCTCGAAGATGCCGTAGCCGTTGACAGGAAATTTGAAGCCCGTTTTCTGATAAGGAATGCGCTGAGGAGCCTTGATTTTTATGGTGCGGAGCGGATGGTTAGGATCAACCAGCTTCCTTTAGGTTTAGAAGATCTGGAATATGTGATTCCTCATAATGTAAACCTGATACTTCTTCCTAAGTGTGAATCTGCGGATCAGATCAGGCAGGTCAATGAAAAAATCGGTGAGATCCGGAAACGTCATAACATAGATGGAAAAGTTTGGCTGATGCCGATCATCGAGAGTGCCAAAGGGGTCGTTTTTTGTTACGATATCGCTTTTTCGGCTGACAATATCGTCGCCATGGCCATTGGACTGGAAGATTATACAGCCGATCTGGGCACACTTCGTACCGAGGAAGGTATTGAGTCACTATTCGCACGTGCCAAGCTTGTAGTAGCCTGTAAAGCTGCAGGGATACAGGCAATCGACTCGGTATTCTCCGATGTCGGCGACATGGAAGCCCTGAAGCGGACCATCCTGCGTTCCAAAGCGCTTGGTTTCAATGGCATGGGCTGCATCCATCCGAGGCAGATCGCCGTCATCCACGAAAATTATGCTCCCGAAGATGCCGAAGTTGAAAAAGCAAAGAAAATCTACATTGCCTTCCGGGAGGCTACGGAAAAAGGATTGGGTGTCGTATCACTCGGCACTAAAATGATTGACCCTCCGGTGGTCAAACGGGCATTGAAGGTGATTGACCTGGCCATTGCAACCGGAAAACTATCAAAAAACTGGAGGGAAGAACTATGAAAAAGTTTGATAACCTTGTGACCAATGCAGCCGGAAGAATTGTGCCGGTGGAGATAAACGGCGAGCAGCATATTCCTTATAAAGGGATCGGAAAACACATTCCCGATGGGCGCAAATTCGGACCAAGGATTTCCAGTTGTGCCAATTACCCAGCGGATGGCAACAAAGTTCTGCCCAACCTGAAAGAAGCGCTTATCCGTGCCGGCCTCCGCGACGGCATGACCATCTCCACCCATCATCATTTCCGTGATGGCGACCTGGTTGGAAACGAGATCTTTCACATTGCCCACGAACTTGGCATTAAAAACCTTCGCTGGTTCCCATCGGCTTCTTTCCCCTGTCATGAACCCCTGATCAAATACCTGGAAGATGGAACGATCAACCGGATTGAAGGCAGTATGAACGGGCCTCTCGGCCGGTTTTGCTCTGAAGGAAAGATGCAGGGCCTCGGCGTTTTAAGATCACACGGCGGTCGCTACCAGGCTGTTCAGGATGGAGAGGTACAAATCGATATTGCCGTCATTGCCGCTCCTTCAGCCGATCCTTTTGGCAATGCAAACGGTGTGAACGGACCAGCGGCCTGTGGCTTGCTCGGTTTTGCCCTGGCCGACTCGCAATATGCCGATAAGGTCATTGTCGTCACTGATAACCTGGTCCCGTTTCCCTGCATTCCCTGGCAGATCCAGGGAAATTATGTCGATTATGTTGTCGTAGTGGATAAAGTCGGTATCTCCGAGAAAATCATTTCCGGAACCACACAGATCACACGCAGCCCCGACAGGCTTTTGCTGGCCGAGCTGACCGCGAAATTCTGCGATGCCGCCGGCATTGTAAAGGATGGCTTTTCTTACCAGGCCGGGTCGGGCGGAACAGCCCTTTCGATCGGTATCTATTTCAGCCAGATGCTGAAAGAACGGGGCGCAAAAGCCCGTTTTATCCGTGCCGGCAGCAACAAGTACCCTGTCAAAATGCTCGAAGAAGGCCTGGTGGATTATATCCTCGACGGCCAGACATTCGATATGGAAGGTGTCCGTTCAATGCGGGAAAATCCCAACCATGTCAATACCAGCCCGTTTACCAGCTATAATTATCACGGCAAAGGAAACTTCGCTTCCCTTGTGGATGTGGTGATACTGGGCGCTACGGAAGTCGACCTGAATTTCAACGCCAACGTGGTGACCCATTCCGATGGTTACCTGCTGCACGGCATTGGCGGCTGGCAAAACTGCCTGTTCTCCAAATGCACCATCCTGCCGATCCCGCTTTTCCGCGACCGTATCCCGGTCATCCGCGATGAAGTGACCACCCTTTGCGGACCGGGTGAACTGGTCGATGTGATCGTGACTGAAAGAGGTATTGCCGTTAATCCCCTTAGACAAGATTTGATCGATAAGGTAAAAGACGCTGGCCTGCCGCTGAAAAGCATCGGGCAACTCAAGGATGAAGCGGAGAAGATATGTGGCAAGCCCGCCAAGCCCGAGCTTGGGGTCGAAGTGGTTGCCGTGATCAAGTGGGTGGACGGCACTGTCATCGATTCAGTTCGAAGGGTGATAATAAAGTAAGACTTTAGGACGGTAAGACTGTAAGATGGTAGTTTAAATTTATCAGGAGTTAGGGAAATCATTGACCAACATCCGAAATATACTGATCCGCTATTGGGGGTTTTCCACCTTCCGGCCGATGCAGGAAGAGATCATTCAGTCGGTGCTGGATGGCAAGGATACCCTGGCCCTGCTGCCGACCGGCGGCGGGAAATCGGTCTGTTTCCAGGTACCGGCACTGGCCATGGATGGCGTTTGTCTGGTGATCACCCCGTTGATCGCACTCATGAAAGACCAGGTGGAAAACCTGAAAAAAAAAAGCATCAAGGCTGTAGCGGTATATTCCGGTATGCACCGGAACGAAATACAGATCGCTTTCGATAATTGTGTTTATGGCGATGTTAAATTTCTTTACCTTTCACCGGAACGCTTGAAGACAGATCAGTTCCAGCAGATCATCCGCAAGCTGAAAGTCAACTTGCTTGCCGTCGACGAAGCCCATTGCATTTCTCAATGGGGTTATGATTTCCGCCCGCCTTATCTTCAGATTGCTGAAATCCGGAAGTTTATCCCTGATGTGCCTGTCCTGGCTCTTACTGCCACGGCGACACCGGGCGTAATCACCGACATACAGAAAAACCTGGGGTTCAAAACGGATAATGTCTTCCGGAAAAGCTTTGAGAGAAAGAACCTGACCTATGTGGTTATTAAGGAGGAAGACAAGAACGGGCGCCTGCTCAGGATTTTAAAGAAGATAACCGGCCCGGGAATTATTTATGTCAGAAACCGGAAGAAAACGGTTGAAACGGCCAATTTTCTCCAGAAAAACGGCATCAAGGCAGATTTTTATCACGCCGGGCTGGATGTGCAGGTCAGGAGTAAAAAGCAGGATGCCTGGATCGGGGAAGAGAGCAGGATCATGGTAGCTACCAATGCTTTTGGCATGGGCATCGACAAACCCAATGTCAGGCTGGTGGTGCATATTGATCTGCCGGACAGCCTGGAGGCTTATTTCCAGGAGGCCGGCCGGGTCGGGAGAGATGAAAAGCGGGCTTACGCGGTAACTTTATTCCAGCAGGCCGATCTTGCCCGTTTACAGGAAAACCTGGAAAGGGTATTTCCCCCGGTCGAAAAGATCAAGGAGATTTACCAGGCGCTGGGGAATTATTTTCAACTGCCTGTGGGCAGCGGAAAAGACGAAAGCTTTGACTTTGAGATTTACGCATTTAGCCGGAATTACAGCTTCAACCCTGTTATTGTCTTTAATGCCCTCCGCTTCCTGGAAAGAGAAGGTTATATTTTGATGAACGAATCAATGGAGACCCCTTCCCGCATCCATTTCGAATCAAACCGGGAAGATATCTACCGTTTCCAGGTTGAGAACAAAACATTGGATCCCTTTATTAAGCTGCTGCTCAGGTCGTATTCCGGTGTTTTTACCGAGTTTGTGCAGGTGAATGAACCGGAGTTGTCGAAACGGGCCGGTATTAAAGAAGAGGAGGTGGTATCAAACCTTCAGAAGCTTCAGAAAGCAGGGGTACTTATTTATGCGAAGCGCCCGGGAAAACCACAGATCATTTTTCCGGTTGAAAGACTTGATATGAAGAACCTTCAGATCTCTCCTGAAAATTATCATGAACGCAAGTACTTTGCTACGATCCGCATGGAAGCAGTAATGGAGTATATCACATCCGATGAACATTGCCGCAGCCTGATGCTTTTAAAATATTTTGGAGAGACCGGTGCAACGCGTTGCGGACGATGCGATGTCTGCCTCGAACGTAACAAAATGAACCTGAATGAGATCGAGTTCAACCAGATCAGGCACAAGGTAAAAGAACTGCTTCAGCAGAAACCTATGACTTTACCCGAACTGGTATTTGATGCAGGCTCATACGGGGAAGCGCATATGCTGCTGGTGATCCGGTGGCTCGAAGACAAAGGCGCAGTGATAAAGGACGATCAGATGCGGTATACCTGGCGCAAGCAATTCAGGCTGAGAATATAGAAAATGGAAATTGGAAATTAGGAAATGGTTTCAAATCCCGAATTTCTAATTTCAAATTTCAATTATCGTTAAGTATTTACTATGAAAATTGAGCGATCATTTTATCTACGCGAGGATGTTGTTCAGATAGCGAGGGAGCTGATCGGAAAAATGATTTTTACAAAGTTTAACGATGAGATCACTGCCGGGTTAGTCATTGAAACCGAGGCTTATGAAGGTGTTACCGACCGTGCTTCGCATGCTTTCAACGGCAGGCGGACAACCCGGACAGAAGTGATGTATTCCACCGGAGGCGTGGCTTATGTTTATCTGTGCTATGGTATGCATTCCCTTTTCAACATAGTGAGCAATAAACAAGATATCCCGCATGCCATTCTGATCAGGGGGATTTACCCTTTGGAAGGATTGGATGTGATGGAGAAAAGGACGGGAAAGCTCAATTTAAACCGGGGATCCGGATCGGGCCCCGGGAAAGTATCGAAATTACTTGGAATTCATTATTCTCATTCCGGCATTGATTTGTTGGGAGATGAAATCTGGCTGGAGGACCGTGGATTGGTGTTGGATGACGATATGCTGACAGGGACAAGGATTGGGGTGGATTATGCCGGGAAAGATGCCTTATTGCCTTACCGGTTTTGGATACCTGAAGAGAGAATTAAACTATAAAAAAAACCGGCTTCGCTTGCGTGATGCCGGTTTTTTTAAGCATTCCTGAAAAGGAAGCTTATTTCACCGTGTTGGAAAGATCAGCACCTGGTTTGAATCTGACAACCTTCTTGGCAGCGATCTTGATTTCTTTTCCAGTTTGCGGGTTTCTGCCTTTTCTTGCAGCTCTCTTGGCAACTGAGAATGAACCAAATCCAACCAGAGCAACCCTGTCACTTTTCTTCAGGGCTTTCATGGTGCTGCTTACAAAAGCCTCAAGGGCTTTCTTGGAATCAGCTTTGGTCATACCGGTTTCTTTTGCCATTGCATCGATTAATTCTGCTTTGTTCATGGTTGTAATTTTTTAAATGTTAACATTACATAAAACGTTGCAAAATTAAGCTATACACAAAAAAAGTCAAGTAAAAAGCCTGTAAATACTGGAAAATGTTAATAAAACAGGGTATTTGTTAATAACTTGGGCTCTTAAACCCCTGTTACTGTAAGGAAAGCGGACTTTTTACAGACTTTTACCCCACATTCCAGTCAGAATTGACTCTGAATCCCCTCAGAAATTCTTCGATCTTCATGATCCGTTTGCCGGCTTGCTGTATCTCCCGGATATGAAGGATCCCATTGGCCGTTGTGACAGCAAGGTCTGATTTTCCATCTGTGATAAGGACAGCGGGCTGCATATGGTTTCTAGTAACGGATTTTTTAGTCTTATATATCTTAACGAGGAATGATTCTCCGGATGGGGATGTGAAATAAGTAAAAGCAGCAGGGTAGGGGCTTAATCCCCGTATTTTATTATAGACTTCATCAATATTCATTGTCCATTCGATGCGGCAATCTTCCCTGAAAATTTTAGGAGCTGTTTTTAAAGGGATGGAAGGTTCGATCAGGTTCCTTTGTTCAATAGTCTTCAAATTTCCGGTTGAGATGGCCTCGGCTGTTTTCAGGACAAGGTTTGCACCGGCTGTTTTCATCCTGTCATGCAGCTCACCGGCTGTATCTTCCGGGTAAATGGGCATTTTTTCCTGGAAAATGATCGCCCCGGTATCGATTTCCTGCTTCAGAAAGAAAGTTGTAAGGCCTGTTTCAGTTTCTCCATTGATTATTACGTGATTGATAGGAGCTGCACCACGATATTGGGGTAAAAGGGATGCATGCAGGTTGAATGTACCCAGGCGGGGCATTTGCCATACAATTTCAGGAAGCATACGGAAAGCTACAACGATAAAAAGATCGGCATGAAAAGAGCTTAATTCCCGGAGAAATCCAGGATCCTTAAGTTTAATAGGCTGCAACACCTTTAACCCATGTTGCAATGCATACTTTTTAACCGGAGAGCTTTGCATGACCTGGCCACGCCCGGCCGGCTGATCAGGCGCAGTTACCACTGCAGAAATATGAAACCCTTGCTGCAACAGTGCTGCAAGAGAATCCACAGCGAAATCGGGTGTTCCGAGAAATATGATATTAAGTGCTTCTTTCATATTGAAGCACGAATTTACAAAAAAAGGCAGGCTTTTTACATCAACCCTTTAGCCCGGGCAATGTATTTATCGATCTCCCTTGCTTCATTGCTTGTGGGAAATTTATATTTGATCCGCTCATAGGTTGAGACGGCTTTAATATAATCTTTCATGATTTCATAAGTCCAACCGGCCTTCATCAGGAAAAGCGGTGTTGTGAATTCATTTTCCTGCAAATCGGCAGCCTCGATATAATAGCCGGCAGCCTTGGCGGGTTGGTTTAATTCCATGTAAGCATCGCCGATTCCTCCTTTAGCCATTGGACCGAGTACCTGGTCTTTTGCTTTGAAAGATTTAAGGTAATTGATGGCTTCTTCATAATTGCCCATTTTCAAGTAACAGACACCGGTATAATACTTTGACAGATCAGCTCCTTTCGTCATACCGTAATCATCGATAATCCCGAGAAATCCAGGGTACATTCCATCCCCGTCGAGTGCAAGATTAAGCGAATCCATCTCAAAATATTGCTGCGCCATGTACATTTGCTCCCTGGCTTCTTGTTCCCTTGGTGCCATATAGAAACGCTTAAATCCGAAAAATATCAGGACAATTACCACGATCACGCCAATGACAATGGTTAGAATTTTCTGATTATTTTCGATAAATCGTTCTGTTTTACTTAGCGCTTCTTCAACCTTAACAATTCCACCTTCGGTTTTATCCTGCTTTTTAGCCATAGCTGATTCCCATTTTAATATTCAGGGTGCAAAAGTAAATCTTTTTCTTGATTTGGCAAGCCTGAAAGATTTTATTAACTTTGTCCTTTAATCATATAATTACTTAATAATAAAGATTATGGGAAAAGGCGATAAAAAAACAAAGCGCGGAAAAATCCTGATGGGATCTCATGGTGTAAGAAGAGCCCGGAGAAAGCTTGCCAAGGCCATCCCTTTAATAGCAGTGAAAGTGGAAAAACCGGCAGCAGCAGTGAAAGAAAAGGCTCCGGAAAAACCGGTAGCAGCAGTGAAACAGGGAAAACCGGTAGCAGCAGTGAAACAGGGAAAACCGGTAGCAGCAGTGAAACAGGAAAAACCGGTAGCAGCAGTGAAACAGGAAAAACCGGTAGCAGCAGTGAAACAGGAAAAACCGGTAGCAGCAGTGAAACAGGAAAAACCGGTAGCAGCAGTGAAAGAAAAGGCTCCGGCAAAACCTAAAGCTGTGAAAGAAGATGTGCAGGTTGAAACGCCCAAAGTAAAAGCTCCCGCCAAAGATGCCGTAAAACCGGCCAGGAGAAAAGCTCCGCCTAAAGGATCTGCCAAGAAAGAGGCAACTTAATATTTTAGGTACACCTTTATTTAATTAATGATGAAAGCAAGAGACTAAAATCCTCTTGCTATTTTTTTAAATAAACGTCCCCTCTCTTCAAAGTTCTTAAAACTGTCGTAAGAAGCGGCTGCCGGCGATAACAGGCAAATTTTTCCCGCTCCGGTCTGGCTGAAAGCCAACTCACAGGCCTCCTCCATGGAACCGGCCATGAAAAGGTTCTTATTCATCTTTCCGGTTGCCTGAAATCCATCATATATCCGCAATCCGGCCTTGCCTAAAAAAATAAAATTCCTGACATGGGATTGAATCAGAAAATCGATCAGGGTAATATAATTAAGCATCCTGTCGTACCCTCCTAAAATCAGCGTATCCGTCTCAGGCAATGCCCTCACTGCTGCTATCGTCGCTTCGGGGATTGTTGCGATTGAATCGTTGTAAAAATGGATCCCTTTATATTCTCCGACATATTCCAGCCGGTGCTCCAGGCCCTGAAAAGAAAACAGTCCCTTTCGGATGGATTCATCACCGGCTCCGGCATTCCGGGCAGCCAGTAAAGCTGCCATCATATTCATCCGGTTATGGTTCCCTTTTAAAGCAAATTCACCCGTTATCTCAATAAAAACGGTTTCTGTACCATCCAGGCATAGCATGATCCGGTCACCGGATAGATAACAACCATTCTGCATCTGATAGCCGGAAGAGAACGAGTAATATTTCAGCCGGGTACTTAACTGGCTGATCCGTTCGCTGATTCCCGGAATATCTTCGTTATAAATAAAAATATCCTCCTCAAGATGACCCGAGAGTATCCTCATTTTCGCGCTATAATAGGCCTCAAGAGAGGGGTATCGGTCCAGGTGCTCCGGGTAAAGATTTAGTAAAACCGCGATATGAGGGGCAAGGATGGAATCTTCCAGTTGATGGGATGACAGCTCAAAAACGATCCGGGTTTCATTGTCAACCTGATCCAGATGATCAAAAGGGGGAAGACCGATGTTGCCTACCAGGATACTCGGAATCCCTGCCGTCTTCAATAAATGATGGATCAGGCTTGACGTGGTGCTTTTTCCTTTGGTTCCGGTAATCCCGATGATCTGACGGTGAAAAGCCTCCAGCATCAAGTGAGTTTGAGAAGTCAGAGTAGTGCCGGGATTGATTTTTATATCCTCCGGCAGGGCAACACCCGGGCTTTTTATGATAAGCTGGTAATTCGAGAGCGATTCCAGGTAATCCGCACCCAGATTAATGGAAAGTTTTGGCTCCATAAAATATTCCGACGCTTCCTTAAATAATTCCGGGTTACGGTCGGAAATACCGATAGGAAGCCCAGGGAAATGCTTCCGGATATAATGAAATGTGGATTGCCCTTCCCGGCCGAAGCCCAGGATGAGCAATTTCCGGTTTTCCAGCAATGGTGAAAGCAATTTGTTCATCGGAGCGCTTTTTCTAGCAGGTTTAGGTACTCATCCGATACGAAATGATCTGACTCAATGTGATGTAGCATTTGCTGAATATCTTCCGGTGAACTGCTCATAGTCCTGCCTTGTTGCTGAAATACCTTCAATAGATAGGGAATTTCATCTTTCTTATACATTTTAACCGCTTCATTCAGTGCAGCATTGACTTCCCCTACAGTGCCAATGCATTCAAACGGCTTAATGTCCGCTATGCCGCTTAATTCTTCGAGAGTCTTTTCCAATGCGGGATCATCCAGGAGATTGTGACCAAAAATGCCGGCCAGTGTTTCCGGTTTAATAAAAGGAGATAGGATAATGTAAGTAAACAGGCACTTTGGACACAAACCGCACCAGCTATCGGTTTTACTGCCAACATTGCAGCTTTTGAAATAATGAAAAAATTCCGGCATCCCTGAAAATAAACGAGCAATGCGCAGTTCCGACAAAGGCCGGAGCATACTGAAATAATTAAACCCTTCTGAAATATAAACACGGGTATATTCGCGGAAATCTCTCTCGAATTCTATAGATTTGGAATACTGATGATTGATGGTGGTCCCGGGAACCGTCACTTCGTTGGCGCTGGACTCATTAGAAAGTACGATTTCAGTGTGGCCTGTCAGATAGGCAGCCAATAAAGAATAAAAAGCGAGCAGGGCTGAAAACGGGGTATGGCCGTTGAGAAATCCTTCCTTGTTTAATTTAAGTAATTGTGGATGAATTTCCCGGTAAAATTCAATGGTTTGAGCCTCGCTTTTACCCGCTGAATGAATAACTTCTCTGGTGGTTTTTCTCGGGTTGATGACAAAGGGCAGCCAATTTTCACCTGTTTTATTCAACAAGCCCATGGTTACCGCCGAATCTTTGCCTCCACCTACCGGCACCAGGCAGCCATCGGCCGGCTTAACCGGGAAAGATACAACAGGATTTTCATCCGGAAAGATCATTTCCATGAAATCATCTTCATTAACCCGGATGGAATTCATGAAAAAAAATTCTCCAAGGCCGTGGAAGTATATCTTCTTCCAGAACTTAACCTGTGAGGCTGACAGTTTATGCGGTTTAATGATGACTTTTGGCGCACAGGCTGCCTTCCAGTAACTGGCCAATTCGATCATTCCGATTTGGAAAACCAGGTTATTCAGCGATGCGGAAGCTAAACTGTCAAAAGGATGAAATAAACCAGGTTTATATGGTATGCTGACATGTGGCTTAAAAAAATACTTTTCAGCCAGACTATATGAAAAGCTTAATTCAATGGTGTTACCGGTAAATTCATAATGATAGGAGTCATAGGTAAAAATGGGAAATTCTTTCCTTAAATCATAAAATTTTGAAAAGTTATCAAGCCTCCGCATCAGGATGGTATTATTTTTGTAATTTTAAAATTCAAAAGTAATCAATTCGGGGGCAACCCATAAAGTGCCGCAGAAAATGAAAGATATTCACGATCTTCTGAAAATAAAAACCAATAACATTAAACCGGCAAGGGGAAAAATTCTTATTTCGGAGCCTTTCCTGTTGGATTATTTCTTTAAAAGGTCAGTCATTCTTCTGGCGGAGCATAATGATGACGGTACTTTCGGAGTGATTGTCAATAAACCGATTAAAGCCCGGTTCAATGATGTAGTTAAAGATTTCCCTGAGTTTAATTCCAAGGTTTATCTTGGCGGTCCGGTTCAAAACGACAGCCTTTTTTTCATTCATACGCTGGGTGACAAGGTGGAGAACAGTCTGGAAATTATCCCGGGAATTTATTGGGGCGGCGACATTGAGCGGATCAGGGAGCTTATAGAGCTATCGCTGATCAAACCATCACAGATCAGGTTTTTTATCGGGTATTCCGGGTGGTCACCTAATCAACTGGATGAAGAGTTGGAAAGAAATTCATGGGTTGTTTCGAATGTCACGGCTGATGATCTTTTAAGAACTACTCCTTCCATGCTTTGGAGCCGTTCACTCCGGCGGCTTGGTGTTGAATATGCGCACTGGATCAAATTCCCGGATGATCCAACCGATAATTAAATCAAGGCATCAATCATCAGATTGTTTAGGAGAAAACTAAAGAGTTAACTTTGATCCATGGGCATTTACCGCATTACGGTCGTTTTATTAATTGCAGGGTTAACCTGGATAACCCCTGTCGTGGCCCAGAAAACGAAATTGCAGCAGGGTAAAGACTATTTTATGGATGGATCATATTCCAAAGCCCTTGAATTATTCAATCAAACTGTAAGTCAGGACCGTTCTCTTACCCCGGAAATGCTTTCCGAAGCATACTATTATCGTGGACTGACTTATGTCAGATTATATGATGAATCATATACCGGTGAAGATAAAGAAGCGCAGAGGCTGTTTAAAGATGCCTTGCTTTCCGCTTACCGGGATTATAAAAAAAGCATGAGTTATGATCATGGGGATCAATGGAAGAAGATTGACCTGGAGATGAAAAATCTTCATCATGCACTGCTCCAGGAAGGCCTGGCTTCATTAAATGAATACAATGACCTGGTTTTTAACGGGAAAACTGACCCGAAGCTCCTTGCCAGGGCCGAAGATTATCTTGTTTCAGCCCACGAAATCCGGGAAACCTACCTGGTATGCGACCTTCTTGGACAGGTGTATCTTGATAAAGGTCAAAAGCAGGAGGCGGCCGGATATTTTACTAAAGTTGAAAAACTATATACCGAAAAACTTCCCGAAGAGCCTGATTTTCTTATGGCCTATGTTTTTTACCGCCTGGCGGCCCTCCACAAACCTGACAGCATCAGGCTTGCCATGCAGGACAATCAACGCGGATTGAAATTAATGGAAAGTGAACATGAAAGGTTCCTGGCACTTAAGGATAAAATGACGCATGAGAGGGTGCAGCAGATGGAAGAGCAGTATCAATTGGCATTACGGGACCTCAATAACCTTAAACTTGACTTGTACCTGAGTGATAGCGAACTGTATGTTGAGGCTTTACATGTTTTTGAGGAAGAACTGGCTAAAAACCCCGGAGATATTGATTTATTGATCGGATATGCATCATTGCTGGAGAAATCTGATAAGGATAAAGCTATCCTGACTTACCAGAATGCCCTTCAGGTTGATCCAAACAACGCTATAGTACTGTTTAACCTGGGAGCATTATATTACGCCAAAGGGAAAGCCCTTTTCGATACTGCTCAGAATTCTTCTGATAATAAGCAGTTTGAATTACTTTCGGAAGGAGCACTGGCAAATTTTGAAAAAGCCAGGCCATTTTTTGAGCAGGTGCTTATAGAAGACCCGTCATCATTAGAAACCATCCAGGCATTAAAGACAATCGCATTTATTTTGGATGATCAGTCTTCATACCTGAAATACCAGGACATGGAGAGTAAATTGGGCCGGTGAAATGATCTCACATTAATGGGTTAAACTGATGGGTTAACCAATCAGTTTATCAGATATCTCGGTGCTTGCGTCGGGGAGGCCCATTTTTTCCTTGTTCAGGTGTCCACACTTAGCTTTAAATGTCTACCAAGGCCTTCGCTAATAATTCTCATCAGTGTTGAAAGTCGGATGTCACTCGAATCATTCTCAATACGAGAAATGTATGATTTTGTCGTGCCACATTTTTTAGCTAGCTGCTCCTGAGTCAGACCTTGTTCTTTACGAAGTTCCTGAATCATGACTCCGAGTTTGAAAGCTTCAAATTGCTGCTCATATTTTTCTCTTGTTTCTGAACCCCGTTTGCCATATTGACTATCTAAATGATCCTCAAATGAAGTCAGGTTTTTATTATTCTTTTTCATCGTAGTATTGTTTTTTTATTTTCTCTGCCAATTCAATTTCCTTTTTTGGAGTTTTTTGAGTTTTCTTTTGAAACCCGTTGACCAGGACAACTGTTAAATTTTTCTTTCACGACACAAAGTTAGCTAATTAGGGAACATTATCAATATAATCTGATAGTTTTTTGGGGCACATGTTAATTGCTCATAATCGAAAGTATTGACTTCATTAAACAATAAGAATTTCATTTATAAGTTCATCTTATAAACCAGGATTTACCATTGGTAAACTCATCAGGCTAAGAAATAGTCATTCAAATATCTTTGCATCAAACAATCAAATTTCAATATCTATGAAAAAAAACCGTTTACTGACAATGGCTGCCATGTCGGCCGTTGTAATTATTATGCTGACCGGTTGTCAGCAACAACCTACAATAATGAGAGCTAAGCAAATTCCATTAGAAGATTTTTTCAGGAACCCTGAAAAAGCCAGTTACCAGATCTCCCCGGGAGGTACTTATTTCTCATTCAAAGCTCCTTACCAGGACCGGATGAATATTTTTGTTCAGAAGATCGGCGCTGATTCCGCCATCCGTCTTACATCCGAGACTGATCGTGATATCATGGGCTATTTCTGGCCGAATGATAACCATATCCTTTACCTGAAAGACCAGGGCGGCGATGAAAATTTCAGGCTCTACGGCGTTAATGTCGATGGGTCAAACCCGGTTTGCTACACTCCATTCGAAGGCGTAAGAACGGATATCATCGACGATCTTCCCGAATTTCCTGACCTGGTGATCATCGGGATGAACAAGCGTAATCCGCAGGTTTTCGATCCATATCGTCTGAACCTGAAAACTGGTGAACTGGAAATCCTTGCTGAAAACCCGGGCAATATTCAGCAGTGGGTTTTCGACCATGAAGGCAAATTGCGTGCGGCTACTGCTATCGTTGATGGGATAAATTCCCAGGTTTTGTATCGTGAAACAGAAAAAGATGAGTTCAAGCCGGTTTTGACAACCAGCTTTAAAGAAACCATGTCGCCCTTATTTTTCACTTTCGACAACCAGAATGTTTATGCAATTTCTAACCTGAACCGTGATAAGACTGCAGCGGTGATTTTTGATATCCGTAACGGCAAAGAGTTTGAAGTTTTGTATGAAAACCAGGAATACGATGTCGATAACATTTATTATTCAAGAAAGAGAAAGGTAATTACGACGGCTAATTATGATTCAGATAAGAGAAACAGGCACTTTTTTGATGAGGAAACCCGCCTGGTTTTTGAAAGACTTAAAAAAGAACTGGGACAATACGAATTAGGGATTTCTGCCGTAACTGATAATGAAGACCGGATGATTGTACGCACATATAGTGACAAATCTTTGGGTGCTTACTATATTCTTGACCGGACAACGGATAAACTGACGAAGATCGCCGATGTCAGTCCCTGGCTGGATGAAAAGGAAATGGCTGATATGCTCCCGGTTACTTATCAATCACGCGATGGATTGACAATCCATGGTTACCTGACATTACCAAAGGGTTATACGATGGAGACTGCCAAAAAATTGCCGGTGATTGTCAACCCGCATGGAGGCCCATGGGCTCGTGACAATTGGGGATTTAACCCTGAGATCCAATTCCTTGCCAATCGCGGTTACGCAGTTTTCCAGATGAACTTCAGGGGATCCACAGGATACGGCAAAAGTTTCTGGGAAGCTTCCTTCAAGAAATGGGGGCTTGAAATGCAAAATGATGTTACCGACGGGACGAAATGGCTCGTCGAAAAGGGAATTGCTGATCCGGAACGCCTTGTCATCTACGGTGCAAGCTATGGCGGTTATGCAACCTTGATGGGGATTGTAAAAGAGCCGGAATTATATGCTGCGGCTGTCGACTATGTTGGGGTTTCCAACCTGTTCACATTCATGAGGACGATCCCTCCGTATTGGGAGCCTTACCTGCAGATGATGTATGAAATGGTTGGCAACCCGGTTGCCGATAGTATCCAGTTGGCGGCAACTTCACCGGCATTAAATTCCGGTATAATTCAGACACCCCTGTTCATAGCCCAGGGCGCTAATGATCCGAGGGTGAATAAAGACGAATCGGATCAGGTAGTTAAAGCGCTGAAGGAACGTGGAATCATTGTTGAGTATATGGTGAAAGATAATGAAGGCCATGGATTCCACAACCAGGAAAACCGTTTTGACTTCTACCGTGCTATGGAAAAATTCCTCGGTGAGAACCTCAAAAGCAATTAAAATTAATGAGGCTGTCTTAAAAGTTTGAAAAACAAAGTTCTTACACTTTTCAGACAGCCCTTCATTTCTTCGGATTGATATTTTTATATTACTTTTATATTTCAAATAATCAATCCTTATGAAACTGAAACCCCTTACCTTTTATCTTTTACTGCTATCTTTTTGTTTTGCAGCGATGACCGCCTGGTCGCAATGCGAGCCGGCCAGCCCGGAGCAGTGCCCTGATCCCGAAAATAATGGCCAGGTTTGCCCCGACTCCCTTACCGTGGCGAGGATAGGACAGCTTTACAGCCAGGTGGCTACCATCAAACCTCCGGCAATTTACTTGATGGAGGATAGTACTGAAATAGAACTCCATCATGTGAAATTGATGGAAGTTGGCAATTTGCCAGCCGGGATTACATGGCAAAGCAATACGATAGACAGCATTTTCACCGCCGGAGAATATTATTGTGTCCTCATGAAGGGTACCCCGGTCCTGGCAGGTGATTATCCCCTCCGGATTGTGGTGGATGTCTATGTCGTTGTAGTCCCGGGCTGGCCTCCAATTAAAGTTGCTACTGTCACAGATTCTACTTCCCTTACCCTTGTTGTCGTGGACGATGCAGGAATCAAAGGAAATGAAAATACATCCCTGTTTGTCCGTCAAAACATTCCCAATCCTTTCCAATGCAACACAAGAATCGATTTTCATTCGGAGATAATCGGTACGGTTGACTTTGAAGTGTATTCCATCCTTGGACAAAGGGTTTATGATCAACAAATTATTGCAATCAGAGGGGAGAATTCTCTGATTTTTAACGGGCAAATGCTGCCCGAAGGACCTTACTTCTATATTTTCCGGTCCGCCAGATACAAATCAACAGGCATCATGATCCGGAAGGATTAATTTGTCTTTTAGAAGGTTGAAAAGTACAAATCTCAACTACCAGGAGGTGAAAAAGAAATTTGCCCGGTTTATGCGTTTCGCATTTTCTTTTCAGGTCTTTTTAATCATCTTTCCATTAACTTCTTATGCCCAGCAGGTTGTGATCTCGGGCCGGGTTACAGATGCTTTAGACGGAACACCTCTCAGCGGGGTGAATATACTGGTTGACAGCATTGGCGGGGGGACCACTGATCCGAAAGGTTATTACCGGGTTTCGGTAATCCCTGGCAGTCACATTATTACATTCAGATTTATAGGTTATCAGCAGGAAAAGTTGACCATAAAAACCCAGGCTCGCGTGGATATCCTTCGTGACATTCGCCTTCAGCCCCTTATAGTAGAGTTGAATACAGCTGTAGTATCTGCATCCAAATATGAGCAGCGCTTATCGGATGTAACTGTTTCGATGGAAGTCATCAAACCTGAATTTATTGAAAATCTGAACAGCCAACAGTTAGATGATGCGTTGCGCATGATTCCCGGCGTAGATGTAATGGATGGCCAGGCCAATATCCGGGGAGGCAGCGGATACTCATACGGCGCCGGCAGCCGGGTGATGTTGTTGATGGACGATCTCCCCATGTTAACGGGTGATATTAATGATGTCAAATGGAATTATCTGCCGGTGGAGATCATCGGGCAGGTGGAAGTCATCAAGGGCGCATCATCAGCACTTTATGGCTCTTCGGCGCTTAACGGCGTTATCAATGTCAGAACAGCCACACCCGGGGATATTCCCGAAACCACCGTGAACCTGTCCGGCGGGCTGTTTACGAAGCCTTCCCGCAGGGAACTCAGTTGGTGGTGGGACAGGGTACGGTTATTCGGAGGATTGAAGATATCGCATCTGCGTAAAGCAGGACCTTTTGATATTACACTTGGCATCAATGGATTCACCGATGAAGGATACCGGACTGATAACTACCAGCGCTATGGAAGGTTTAGTGCAGGTCTGAGGTTTAATCCTGGAAACGTGGAAGGGCTTTCTGCCGGCTTGCATACTAGTATTCAACTTCAGAAATCATCCGACTTTTTGATCTGGACGGATGCCGATTCAGGTGCCTTTGTCCAGAACCCGGTAGCGGTTACCCCGGTCAATGGCTTCCGTTTTAATTTTGATCCATATGTATCTTATTTTGATAAACGGGAAGGCAGGCACAGCCTGAAAACCCGCTATTACAGAGTCAACAATAGCTTCCCGGATGATCCGGATAAGAATAATGGCTCTGATTATTTTTACGGAGAATACCAGTACCAGCGGCAGTTCCGAAATAAAATGCACTGGACCATTGGTACCGCTGCATCTTATACACTTGGAAATTCACAACTTTATGGCGATCACAAGGGCTCTACTATCGCTTTATTCACCCAGTTTGACCAACGCTTTTTCGATCGTCTGTCGGTTAGCTTTGGCCTGAGATGGGAGCGCTATACCCTCGACAAAACCGATGATGAATCGCGGCCTGTCGCACGGGCAGGCATCAACTACCAGGCAGGGAAAGCATCGTATATCCGCGTTTCCTTCGGACAGGGTTACCGGTTCCCTTCTATGGCTGAGAAGTACACTTCCACCAGCGTGGGCAGCCTGAATATTTTCCCGAATCCTGATCTCAGATCTGAAACCGGCTGGAGTGCGGAAACTGGTATCCGGCAGGGATTCCGGCTTGGGAATTGGAGCGGTTTTATTGACTTTGCAGGGTTCTGGACAGAATACCAAAATATGATGGAGTTTACGTTTGGTGTCTATGTGCCTGACAGCAATACAATCCCGACGTTGGATAATCTTGGCTTTAAATCATTAAATATCGGAATTGCCCGTATCACCGGTATCGATTTTTCCATCAATGGTAAGGGCAAGGCGGGTAAGGCAAGATTCAGCTATTTAGCCGGATATACCTATTTGAATCCGCTGGATCTTTCTTCGGATTCTTTGGGTGCCCAAATCCTGAAATACCGCTACCGTCACTCTGCAAAAGGGGATTTCGAAATAATAGTTAAAAATTTCAGTGCCGGCATTACTTTTTCTTACCAAAGCTTTATGGAGCGCATTGACGAACCGTTTGAACTGAGGATACTGGGTCAGGAGTTCTTCCCCGGCTTGAAAGAATACCGGTTAGAAAACAATAAAGGAGCTATTGTATTTGACTTCAGGGTAGGATGGCAGGTCACACCATCTTCGGGGATCAACTTGTTCGCAAAAAATATTTTTAACAAAGAATACATGGGACGGCCGGGAGATATCCAGCCGCCCCGTAGTATTAGCCTTCAATATTTGCTCAAGATCAGGTAATTTCTTTAATAAATTATCATCAGCTCGGTTCCCAGGATCTTTCCATTCTTACTGCTAAAACGGATCACATAAGTACCTTTTGAGGTATTGGCCAGGGGCAGTGAATTATCTCCGGGTTTAATCATAATCTCAGTCACCATCTGTCCATATACAGAATAAATGGAAACGAGCATTTCTTCATTATAAGGGTTGATTAACCGGAAGCTACCTTCATTCGGATTAGGATAAATCCTGATCATGGCTTCATCCTGTTCATTTAATCCAACGGGCATCACATCAATGTAATTCTCTTTCAGGACGATATCTGTTCCGAACATATTGGTAACCGTCAAAGAAACATCATATATGCCTGGTTCCGCATAGAGGATGCCGGAAGGGCTCTGGCTGGTTGATGAAGCCGGCTCTCCACCCTGAAATTCCCACAGCCATGATTCGGGGGTGCCGGTTGACAGATCTGTGAAATTCACTGTCCCGCCTTCATATAAATTTGTTGGAGTTCCTGAAAAATCAGCTGCAGGAGCATTTCCGACCTGGATATAATTGATCTTTTCTTCGGTAGAAGTGCCGGCGACATTTGAGATATACAAGATAGCGTTAAAAGCCCCTGGGGTATTATAAGTGATGGGAGGTGGCGTTTGTCCGACATAAGAACCCGGAGTGCCGCCGATAAACGTCCAGACCCATTGATCAGGATCGCCGGTGGAAAGATCTGTGAAATTAACACTTCCGCCGGTCAGCACGATAGTGTTGTCGGCTGTGAAATCAGCAACAGGCCAGGAGGAGCAACCTGCCGCTGGTGAGGCGAAAATGGTGTCTCCCTCTGGATTTATCGCAACAAATTCAATAGAAACTGACCAGTTCTCCCCTAAAGCATTATCAAGGCCTGGGTCACAAAATGTCAAAGAGGGTCCGGTACCATCCGGTTCAATCGGCCATGGACTGACATCATCAAACACGACACTGTCGACCACCATGCCGTAACTGTTACGCAGCAGTAAAAGTTCCCCGCTGTTACTCAAGGCGCCGCCAAATTGATATGCCATCATGCCGTAAAAACTCTGAAAAGCAACGGAATCAACGGCTATCAGAAAGTATTCACCTGGGTTAAGGGTGGCAGCCGGAAAAGTGAACGTAACTCCGTCCGAGAAATAATACCCTGTTAAATCAATGCTGACATTGTCGTGGTTGAATAATTCAATAAATTCCAGGGTATCGTTACCTGATTCAGGCGGATTGTACATGATCTCCGTTATAACCAGCTGGGGAATATAAATAGGCTCAATGATAGAAAATATCCCGCTCAGACCGACTGCATCTGCTGCAAAGTCGGTGATCCTGATCTGGCAGTCATTGCTGGGAGTCTGGGTAGGGGAGATGTTCCAGGTCCAGAGACCAGCGCTGGCCGGGACTGAAGGCGCCAGTGTGCTCCATGTCGGGCTGCCTGAGGAAGCGTTTATAGACAGTTCTATCTGGACATTGGCAAGCGTATTGTTCGCGCTCCAGGTTATATCATGTGTGCTTCCCTGCTCCCAGAATTCTCCGCCGGCAGGACTGGTAACAGTAATGAATGATGTGACCGCCTCGCCGGTGATCTCTATTTCATCGACGCTCCACCTGCGCTGGCCCCCGTCGCTGAGATATTGAAAAGCAATGTGCACGTTGGCCCCTGTTATCCCGGAGAGATCAATATCTTCGGATGATAACCATGTGTCGGCGTTTTCGGCCTTTTCGAAACTAAGCTCTGTCCATGATGCCTGTGTCGGGTCACCACCGGTGTAGTTTGTGGAATATTTTAATTTTAATTCACTATCCGTATTGCCAAATTTCCAGGCTGTCTGGAAAACCATTACTTCATTATCGAAATTATTTAAGTTGAGGGAAGGGGAGATGAGCCAGTCGTTGCTTGGCACGTCTTCCTGGAATCCGTTCATCTGGGCGAAATAGGTTGTCTGGTAAGCCCCGCCGAAGTTGACAACAGCCCATTTTTTGTCACTGGAAACACTAATAGTATCCCAGTCACCAAATGAATTGGTCTCAAAATCCTGTCCCATGATCTCATAAATTGTTAAATCCTGAGCTGAGGGGACCGTTCCGTCTGTTTTATAGTTGATGTTTGAACCGGAGTTGGTATAGGGATATATTTTAAAATAGTAAGTTGTTTCACCATTAAGGCGGAAAAAAGTACAGGCCTGGTCACCATATGGGACATTCAGTATACCGATGCCGTCCGACAGATCAGGATCGTCGGTTTCCTGGGTACCGTCGACAGGGGCTGCAATGTTATCCTGGTCACTGGCTTTTATAAGGTATTTCTGGGGTAACTGGCCACCGACCGCATCGGTCCATGTCAGGTCCACCACCAGCCCATCTGCATCGGCAACAAAATCCATTGGGTAATTTGTTGGTTCCGGGTAAATGGTTCCGCCAAGCGATTGTCCATTATTGAGCTGGCCCGGAGTAGCGGTGGCAGGGGCCTGCCAGGTAAACTCACTGTAACCCGATCCGGTGCCTGAAAGCTGTAGCGACTGACCTACAGGAGTAGTAGAACCTTCTTCAACCCCGATGCTAACGGATGTCAAGCCTGAAGCGGGGCCGTCAATAGCCATAAATGTTCCTTCATAACTTAACCACTGGCCTCCAATGAGTACGCTCTGGTAACTCAGCGCCATCCCGTCAGGAGAACCATTCTGGATACTGGCGCCATTCAGCGTGTAGTTGAAATAATAGAAAGTGTAATTGCCGCTGTTGGCTCCAACAGTAAAAACATCAAGGGTCCTTGTATCGTATGAGGCTCCGTTATTTCCATTATAAAGCACGACGGCGAAATCAGCCAGGTTGTAACTTCCGGGATTCTGAATCACGACCTCGATGAACTCGTCGGCATCTGTGCTGACATTGTCATAATGGATCTCATTGATCCAGGCATTCTGGGATAAACCCGTGAGGGAAAGTAATGCCGTAAAAATTGCCAAAAGGCTGAAGTTTTTGTAAATTCTTTTCATAGAATGGTTTGTTTTTATTTATAGATAATCTGTGAGAAATTCCTCTTGCAAAGAAGATCAAAATCTGCCAATTATAGAACGTTTTTGCGTTATTTATTTGTTAACAATTGATAAAAAGGACATTGCTATAATATTGAAAACCAAATTGATACTATAAAGTCATTTTAAAGCGCCTGATTTTCCCTGGAGGAATTGCAATTTTTCTGCTATATGCATGTTCTTTCAAGCCATTGGAATCAGTCGTGAATTTAGCTTTGAATGAAATCATCCAAAATAGTTATCTTTGCACACTTTTTGCAATGAATAATTCACACTCACACTTCACATGCACACTCAAACCCACACCCTCTTCGGGGCTGACCGGTTTTGACAGCGGGTAAGTGGTTGTGTAAGCACGCCGAGCCTTGCAGATATGCTCGTAAATATCATCTGCAAAATTCCAAGTGGCGAAAATAACTTCGCTCTCGCTGCCTAATCTGGTAAAATAGAGGTGGCTTCATCCCGGAACAAGGTTTCGGGACGGGACGTTCTGCCGGTGGAGATGCCTGATTCCGGCCGGATCACAGGGCGCTCGCAATTTTAGGCTGGTTGTGTCATTTCCCTGCTGGCGCGACGAGATTAAGGGGATACGATGAGGTTTGGGTGCCGTTTTCCGGGCCTTGTCCTACAACCAACAAACGGCTAAGCGCGTAGAAAGCACCTCTGCTATCTGTTTGGACGAGGGTTCGACTCCCTCCAGCTCCACCTACATGGACGATTTTACATGGACGATGGACGATTTAACATGGAAAATGAAAATGTTAAATCGTCCATGTTAGATCGTCCATCGTCCATGAAAAAGCCTTATCCCAAATTTTCTTCTCAATTTTATTTCGTTGTGCAAAAGTAAATACCTGTTTTTTCGCAAAACGAATATTTCTACCTACTTTTCCCAGATAAAACCTATTTTTAGACAAAATAAAGGCGTATTATCAAAAAGAGCCAGGGAAAATGAATTTGGGGGCTTATCCGAAGATGAAATCAGGCAAAATGAAATTAACTATAAACTTGGCTTTGAACTGTAATAGATGTCCATTACTTTTTTCATCAATCAAATTTCAGTTGCAGCGTCATGAATAAACATGTCGATATAGTCTATGACCTTTTCCAATCCCACACAGACATATTCGCTTTACGCTGGGAAAAAGGGGACAAGAGCGGTTATTTTCCGGCCTATAAATATGATCCATACAATTTCAGATTACATAAGATAAAAGGTGCCAAATTTGACAATTATCAAGATAAAGAATTATTACCGTTCACACAGGATCAATTATTGAAACATTTGAATGGCGAACAGTTCATAGGAGTTTACCCACTTTTAAAAGATAATACATCCTGGTTTATTGCAGCTGATTTTGATAAGGCAAACTGGGCAGAGGAATGCAAGATATTTCTGAAGATATGTGAAGAGAATAATATCCCGGCCTACCTTGAAAGATCCCGGTCAGGAAATGGTGGTCACGCGTGGATTTTCTTCGAGAAACCATATCCAGCGATTAAGAGTAGAAGGATAGTTATTAACTTACTTGAAAAATGTGGAATATTTTCCGTTTTTGACAAATCCGCCAGTTTTGACAGGCTATTCCCTAATCAGGACGCTTTGTCCGGAAAAGGATTTGGAAACCTGATTGCTTTACCGTTCAATAAAAAATCAATGGAGTTGGGTAACTGCTGTTTTATAGACCCCAATTCTCTGACACCCTTTGCTGACCAATTTGGCTTCATATCTGACATCCACAAAATTCCACTTGCCGATTTAGATTACTTATATTCAGAAATCGAAAGTGAAATTGAAAATCAAGGTGCAGATAAATCTCAGGACATTCATGGAAATGTTTTAATTCGGCTAAAAGAAAATATTTATATTAGACGTAGTACAATACCTATATTGCTGGTCAATTTTTTAAAGGAAGAGCTCAATATTGTCAATGCTGAATATTTTATTCGGAAGAACATCGGGAAAAATGTTTGGGGAACAAAAAGATATATAAATCTCATCGAAGAATCATCCCAGGAGTTAATTATTCCCCGAGGCTATATCGGTAAAATACTTCGTTTTTGTAAAGATCATAAAATAGATATAGTATTTAAAGATGAGCGCATTAAACTACCGGAATTAAAATTTTCCAGTAATATTACATTGCGCGATCATCAGCGTACAGCCTTGGAAGCAGCGTCAAAAAAGGATTTTGGTGTCATCGTTGCACCTCCAGGAACAGGTAAAACAATTATAGGGCTTAAAATCATAGCAGAAAAGCAGCAACCTGCTCTGATACTGGTTCATCGCAAACAATTAGCAGATCAATGGGTTGAAAGAATACAAACGTTTCTCGGAATCCCAAAACATTTAATTGGCAGGATTGGACAGGGAAAAAGTATCCCTGGTAAAGCCATTACAGTGGGTATGATTCAAACCCTGAACAAGGAATTAACAAAACATGAATCAAAAGAATTAGTCAGTTCTTTTGGGACTATAATTGTCGATGAATGTCACCACATTCCTGCGGAAACATACAAGGCTGTTGTTTCGAAGTTAGGTTGTTTTTATTTGTATGGACTGACATCGACACCTTTCCGGAAATATAATGACGGAAAGTTGATCTTTATCTACCTTGGAGAAATCATCTCTGAGATAAAGTCACAGGATGTGTCGGGTCACAAAAAAGCTACTATCATTATCAGAAATACTGAACTCGATGTACCCTTCAATTCCAGAACTGACCGTTTTGAAACCCTTTCGAACATACTTATCCATGATGGTACCAGGAATAAAATTATATTACAAGATGTGGCCAGTGAAATGAAGACAGGGAAGAGGGTAATCATAATAACTGAACGCAAAGAGCATATAGAATCACTTTATCAGTACCTCAAGCAGAATTACGAAGTTATAACTCTCTCAGGTGAAGATTCTGAAACAAGCCGCACTAGTAAATGGAAAGTACTGAAAGAAGGAAATTACAACATTCTCATTACAACTGGACAGTTTTTTGGTGAAGGCACAGATTTAAATACTTCGGGATGTTTATTTCTTGCCTATCCATTTGCTTTTGAAGGGAAATTGATTCAATATATCGGCAGGGTACAACGATCGGAGATCGCTCCAATCATCTATGATTACCGGGATTACAAAATAGATTACCTGAATAAGTTATTTTTAAAAAGAAATACTTATTATCGTAAACTCGAAATTCAGGCTGACCTCTTTGATGAAGACGGTATAGAAGTTACTACCAATGAATTGACCTATAAGTTTGAACAAAGAATAAAAATGCCCATCGATCAGCTTGAATTTAGGTATGGTACAATAGCATTTCGGTATGAACTTTCTAAAATAAAGACATGGCTTGAATTTGAGATTGAAAATGATGAGATTCGCCCTGAATTTGATGTGTTGAAACCATACTTTATAAAAGTGCTGAAAACAAATACAGTTGAGATAATTATTTTTGCAGAATTTAACAATCGTAAATTAATATCGCAACTAGCCTCATCAATAGATCTGGAAAGAATTAACCGGGAGATTATTGACACTGTTAAATTTCGATTTGTTGCGAATAATTTCTTAGGAAGTTCTCATGTACCGGGCAAGAGCCTTCTTAACTTAGAGGAACTAAATCAGGAATGCGGCTCTCCTGTTAATCTATTTAGTACGGCAGAGCAATTACTTGATGATATTCTTAAGAAAAAAAAAGTCAAACATTACCGCCAACTAAGATACCTTGCCGAAAGGCATGAAGGTGCTGTACTGAAGATCCGTTTTGTCCTGAGTCCATTCTCTTTTGTATTTCTTTTAACCGGGAATGACCATTACCATATCATAATGGAAACACTGGACACCGAAGAAGCAACTTATATATGGCATGTAATGAAATCATTCTCAGATCTCAAGCAAAAACTTATTGAAATTAATCTGGATCTGAACCTTATTAGAAATGAGGGGCGGCAGGCTTTTCTGGACAAAAAAAATCAGAATTTCAGCAGAGTGCTTCATGATTATTCGGATGACAAGAAAGGCTTCATAGTATGGAAAGACTCACTAGCGGAAAGATTGACCTAAAAGAAATATAATACTCGCCATTAAAATTTACAGGAGAAATATTTTTTGCCTTTTATTGATTATAAGAATTATATTTCTACATTAGCATTACTTTTTAATGAACTATAAACCCTAATATTTAGGGTTTATCTTACAATAATAAATAATGGCCAGAAGTACCTACATTTCCGAAAATCTTACACAGCAACAACTTGATTTTATGCTGATATTGGATGATAATGAATTGGATATATTCACGCTGGGAGAGCTTAAAAATAAATTCGGCCAAAAATTTAATGATATCAATGAACTTGTTGAAAATCTGGCTCATAAAAAAATACTCACCAGGATTGAACGCGGAAAATACTGTCGGGCAAATTTTACCGATGAGAAGGTTATTGGTTGTTTTATTAGCGAAAATGGAGCTCTCGCTTATTGGTCAGCTCTGAATGCCCATGGTTTAACCGAGCAGTTTCCCAACAATGTTTTTATTCAGACATCTCAACTTAAGAGAAGTAAGAGGGTTTTGGGGGTTTCGTACAAGTTTGTCAACGTTGTGCCTTCTAAAATTACAGGTATACTTACCCTGGGACAAGGAAATAGGAAATACCGGATTACTAACATGGATAAGACGATTGTGGACTGTTTTGATCTTCATGAGTATTCCGGAGGATATGCTGAATTAATTCGGGCATTCAGTCAAGCTAAACTTACCGGCGAAAAACTGATTGCTTATTGTAAAGCTGTTGACAATATTGCAGCAACTAAACGTACGGGGTTTTTGGCCGAATTTCTCGATAAGAAAGGATTAAAAACCTTCGTAAGGTTTGCTAAACAAAAGATGAATCGGACATATACGCTATTTGACCCGTCTGGAACACACAAAGGTGAATTTGTAAACGAATGGCGATTGAGGTTAAATATTAGTAAGGACGAAATCCTGGATATTTGTAATAAACAGTATTGATGATATTACAAAATGAAATTGCTACAATAGCTGCTCAGAAAGGTGTGCTTAGAAGCACTATCGAAAAAGATTGGGCTTTGGGTCATTTTCTCGATGCCATTTTTTCTTTACCAGAGCTACGACAGAGACTTATATTTAAAGGTGGTACATGTATTAAGAAATGTTACATACCGGATTATCGTTTTTCCGAAGATTTAGATTTTACTTCAACCGATAAAGAATTCAAATTAACCCGTATACACCTTAACGAGATTTTAACCCTCATTCAGCAGCGGGTAGAAATGCCGGTTCATATAGAATCTTTAAAAGAACTGGTTTATAAAGATCAACTTGCAGGATTTGAAGCGACCATCAAATTTTGGGGTTCAGATCATCGTCGTAACGAGGCGCCACCTCCTCCACAACGATGGCTAACCAAAATCAAGATTGAGATTATTCTGTATGAATTGATGCTTTTCCCGATTGCTGAAAGGGATATTACCCATTCATACTCCGATAAACTAACTCATAATGCCCTTAGGGTCCCTTGCTATTGCATTGAAGAAGTACTTGCAGAAAAAATACGAGCATTAATTCAGCGTTCATACACTGCTCCTCGCGATTTTTACGACATATGGTACTTATCAAATCATTTCACAGAACTTGATTTTAAGCCGGTAGTCGAAGCCTTCTATAAAAAACTGGCGTTCAAAGGACATATTTTTACAGATATAAAACAATTGATAAATCCTGAACACGACAAACATCTATCAGCAGCATGGAAAAATAGTTTAGCGCATCAGATTCCAGGTGAATTACCACCTTTTGAAACGGTGAAGGATGAGCTGTTTAAACTTTTTAACGAGCATTTGAAGCCATAAGATTTTGCATCTAACTAATAACCTCCCTCCATCTCCACCTTCATGGACGATTGAGCATGGACGCCTGCCCGCCTACCGGCGGGATGGACGATATAACATGGGAAATGAAATGTAAAATCGTCCATGTTCAATCGTCCATCGTCCATGAATAACTCTGGTTGTCCGAACCAAACACGGTTATTTTTTAATCTACTACTTTTCCATCAAAGAAAAACATCCAGGCTGCCTGTTTCTTGTCCACACCTTTCGCAGATCCGATCTTTATGCTGTTTTTGTCCCTTACAGTCCCGTCATCACAGACTTCTCCCAATTTAATGCCGTTCTTATCCCTAACAGTGCCATCTTTCCCGATGCACCCCATTTTGATCCCTTGTTTATCCCTGATGACTCCATCGTCTTCGATCTTTGATTGCTTTATTCCGTTTTTGTCCCTCACGTCACCATCTTTTTCAAAAGCGCCTTCCTTTATCCCATTTTTATCCCGGATCGTCTCTTTTTCATCAACAGAACCGGTCTTGATCCCGTTTTTATCACGGATATCCTGTGCGGCGAGCCGAAGATTTACAATTAAGAATAATGCCAGTATCACGTAAACTGCTTTCATTTTACTTATTTATTGGGAATACTACAATCATTTTGCCAGGATTGATAGGGTGAAGAAGTGGCCTTCAAGTGGGAGGGACTCACCGTTCAACATGCTATAAAAACAAGGCTTATCCATCCGCCTAATCCTTCCCTTCGGAATGCGATAAGCAATCCAATTATGTAAAGAACCAAGGGAGTATATACCGTGGGAAACATATAATCAGTTGATATTATGCAAAATGATTTTAAATGGAATGCCATGATCCAAAAGATGGCAAAGCCGATAAATGCAATGCTACTGATTCGTGCGCTCCAGCGAAGAATTGTCAGCCACAATGGTTTGTTTCCGCTTTGTAATTCCATAACTATCTGGTTTAATGACCGAAATGTAAGCAAAAAAGGGCGGATATGCAAGTGGATGAATCGGGATTAGGTAATTATTTTATCTTTCATTCTTTACCTTAATGTCCAGACATCTTTTGAAAGAATAGAAAATGAACTCCAGGTTGAGCTAAATGTAAACCTGTGATTGAGTTATCAAGCTGCAGTTAGTTTCAATCGTCTTTCAGGCAGCGGACACTGAAACCGGTTTCTTGATGATACGGAGAACGACTTATATCTTCATGGTCATAGAACAGCAAGCGATAATAAATTGAATAAGGAGAGTACATTGTAGATGACCAGAAAGTACTTCTTAATCCTAAGGAAAAAAAATTACCTAATTGACTGCGAAGTCCTGCTGGAATAACGGAAAAACCATACCAATCAAGACCATTGCTTTGGTTGACCCAACCCCATTTGGATTTAAGATTTAATCCTGCATCAAAACCTCGCCAGTGAACAGTATCCCATAGAGGATCTCCAATGCGATACTGACTATCCACTGCCCCTTCTAAAACTTTCCATTCTTCATCGGTAGGGATGTGCCAACCTGGAGGGCAAATACCCTGTACTGCCTCCTGCTGGGTATATTGCATTATTTCATTCCATTGATAAAGTCCGCCATAAATTGTACAACTATCCTCTATGTTTGAGTAACAATATTTTTCGCTGATACCATCATTATGCATGTTAATGTTCCCTTGAATCATCGTTCCTACATTCAGGTTCTCCTTGAACCAGCATTGACTGAATATTTGAATGGTATTGTACACCTGTTCTTCATATTCTACCGTGGGCGTTCCTGGGCAGGGGATGTTCGTTGCGAACTGAAAGGTATAACTCTCGCTGGATTCCGGGGAATCCAGCATGCCAGATTGGAGGGTGTCTGTGTAGCCTATGTAAAGTAACCCGTCACCTAAGCTGAAAGGGAAGCTATGAATATCTTCCGCCACTTTTAGCTTATGGGATGAAGGCTCGCTGCCCAGGTATTCGAGCGAACATTCCCCGTTAGCAGACAAATAAGCCTGCAGAATTTTAATGGAGCTGTTACACCCCTTCCATTGTGCCGTGAAGAAGAATATACTTCCGTTACCGGGAATTAACTTAAATGAGTGAAGTCCTTCATCGAGCAAATGTTCTGACCGGATGATCACCCGACCAAGGACATCCGTAAGGGTTATGCTCACGTTGTCCTTTGATGGCACATAGACGTTGATGGTGGTCTGGTCTGCTACCGGGTTTGGATAATTCTGAAACACCTGAAAACCTTCAACCGTCTTGTGAGGTTCAGGTATTCCAACCTGATAATCGAGCACCAGGACCGTGTCAGGGTAATACAACACCGTATCTCCATCCTGTGTCCGATTCATGACTTTGATACTGTCAAGCTGAACCCAAACTGTATTGTTGACCGCTGAAAAGGTAAGTGCTATGGAAGGTCGTTGTCCAAATATTTCGGATAGTGCAAACAGGAAGAAGATAAGGGTGATAAATCTTCTCATAATGAATTGGTTATAATCGACCTTTAAAGGTATGCAATTTTAGGATGTTAAATTTCTAACAAAAAAAATTTTCTCGCCCTTTCATTTTTACGAGTACCACCTTGTAAAACATCCCCCCAACCTCCGCATGGGGAAGACCCCCGTGTTAATTCATTTATTTACAAACCTTTAAACTATAAATCGGCAGCCGGCAGTCAAATACTTCGGCAATCGTGTCTCGAGTTTCCAGCATCGTGCATTAAATGTAAAATCGTCCCTGTTCGATCGTCCATCGTACATGATGTTTATTATATTCCTCTAATAAATCAATACACCTTCCTGATAAATTACTAAATTTGAATTCTCAGCAGATTCAAGTTTGAGTTATAGTGTATTTCTGCAATTTGTTTATCCTCATGCCCCAAAAAGAAGCCAAAGCCCGTATAAAAATCAATAAACTTCTGGAAGAAGCCGGATGGCGGTTGTTAGATGTACCGGATGGAAAGGCCAATGTTGTCTTTGAAAACCATATCCGAATTACGGAAAAGATGATCAACGAATGGGGAGATGATTTTGAAAAGACCAACAATGGTTTCATTGATTTTCTCCTGTTGAATGAGAAAGGGCATCCGCTGATCGTGCTGGAAGCTAAAGCAGAAGATAAAAACCCACTCATTGGCAAAGAGCAGGCCAGGAAATATGCCCGGGCAGAGAATTGCCGCTTCGTGATCCTTTCCAACGGTAACCTGCATTACTTCTGGGACCTGGGGCGTGGCAACCCATATATCATTACCAAATATCCCGATCCTTCTTCAGTGGAAGGGTTCAAAAGGATTATTCCGGATACCGGCAAACTGATCAACGAGCCGGTCGAAGAGGATTACATCGCAAAAACTCAATATCCGGGATATGCAACCGACCCGCAATTTATCAACGACCAAACCCGCGGTGAGTTTTTGGATAGGACAGGAGTAAGATTTCTCAGGAATTATCAAATCAAAGCAGTTAAATACCTTCAGGATGCTGTGAAACATGGCAGTGACCGTTTCCTGTTCGAGATGGCTACCGGAACCGGAAAAACATTGGTTGCTGCTGCGGTATGCAAACTATTCCTTCGTACCGGTAATGCCCACCGTGCGTTGTTCCTGGTCGACCGGCTGGAATTGGAATCCCAGGCACTAAAATCATTCGTCCAATACCTGAAAAACGATTTTAAAACGGTCATATACAAAGAAAGCCGTGACGATTGGAAGAAAGCGGAGATCGTTGTGACTACCGTTCAGTCGTTACTTTTTGATAATAAGTTCCGCCGGCTGTTTTCCCCGACAGATTTTGACCTGGTTATTTCCGATGAAGCACACCGTTCAATCGGTGGAAATGCCCGGGCCGTCTTTGAATATTTCGTCGGTTATAAACTTGGACTGACCGCCACGCCAAAAGATTACCTGAAAAAATTCGATTCGGAAATCAAAACAGTGGATCCTCGTGAGATTGAACGTCGTAATCTTTTGGATACATACAAAACTTTTGGCTGTGAAAAAGGTCAGCCAACTTACCGTTATAGTCTTCTGGATGGTGTGAAGGAAGGTTTTCTGATTAGTCCCACTGTAATTGATGCCCGTACTGAAATAACTACACAGTTGCTTTCAGATGACGGTTATTCAGTAATGGATATCGTTGATGAAGGTGAGGTAGAGGAAGGAACTTTCCGCCATCGGGATTTTGAAAAAAAATTCTTCTCAGAAAAAACCAATACTGTCTTTTGCAGGACTTTCCTTGAAAACGCTTTGCTCGACCCGATCAGTGGTGAAGTAGGAAAGGCTGTAATTTTTTGTGTGAGCCAGAACCATGCAGCGAAGATCACTCAAATCCTGAACGAGATGGCTGATCAGTTATTTCCCGGAAAATACAACTCTGATTTTGCCGTTCAGGTGACTTCGTTTATTCCTGGTGCCCAACAAATGACCATCAATTTCAGTGATAGAAACAATAACCTTAACGGCAATGGAAATTTTCTTCCGTCATACCTGACAAGTAAATCCAGGGTGTGTTGTACCGTTGGCATGATGACCACCGGTTATGATTGTCAGGACATGCTGAATATCTGCCTGATGAGGCCAATCTTCTCTCCAACTGATTTTATCCAGATCAAAGGAAGGGGAACCCGCACATGGTCATTTGCAAAAATGTTGATCAACCATCAGGACAAAGAAGAACACAAGGATGAACGGAAGAAGACGTTCAAGTTGTTCGATTTCTTTGCAAACTGCGAATATTTCGAAGAGAAATTCAATTACGATGAGATCCTGAAACTTCCACCGGTAGGAACAGGAACTGCCATTGATCCTGAACCAGGTGCAAAAAGGATAAAAGAATATGAAACATTTGACCCGGACAAGGTTAAGACCTTTCATGAAAAGTTAATTGGTCTGGAGGGGATGAAGATCGACCGGATGTTCTTTGAAAAGTTTCAGGAACGTATCCAGAACGACCCGGTGGTTGCCGATCATGTCCAGGAAGGCTTATGGGATGTGGTGATCGATTACGTGGGCAAGGAGATCATGAACAAGCCGGAAGAGTTCTACACTTTAGAAAAATTGCGAAAAGCGGTCAATGTGGACCGTCGTATTAGCCTTCGGGAAATTATTGAACGGATTTTTGACCTGATTCCCTACTTCAAATCAAAGGATGAATTGCTCGAAGAGGAGTTCGAGAAATTCCTTTCTGTTTGCAAACCGGATGAAAGAGACGATATCATTGCTCTTAAATATTATTTCAAAGCCTATATCACTGATCAAAAAGTAAGAGAGATCATCGATAGTAAACAATACACTGACCTGAATGTAAACCCTACTTTTTCGATGTCTGATTTTAAAGCGGTTGGGACGGAATGGCGAATGCTTATTCCGGAATATATCAAGGACTATGTGCCATTGAATAATTTTATGTAAACATGCTGGACATCGAAACAAGACGCAGGATTGATGCGGCGAGAGATATTCTCGTCGGTAAAGTACCCGACCCAAAAAGCCAGGTAGAGCAGATCACAATAGCCCTTATCTACAAGTTCATGGATGATATGGACAGCGAGTCAGAGGAAATGGGCGGTGAAAGGAAATACTTCATTGGTGAATATTCCCGGTATGCCTGGCATAAATTAATGGACCGATCACTGGGAGGTTATGATGTGCTGAACTTATATAGCGAATCAATTCTGAAGATGAATCAGAACCCCAACGTTCCTCAGTTGTTCCGGGATATTTTCAAAAACGCATACCTGCCATACCGTGATCCGGAAACGCTGAAGGCGTTCCTGAAAACAATCAATGATTTCACTTATGATCATAGTGAGAAACTTGGTGATGCCTTTGAATACCTGCTATCGGTTTTGGGTAGCCAGGGAGATGCCGGACAATTCCGCACGCCAAGGCATATCATTGACTTCATGGTAGCGATCATTGAACCACAAAAGCATGAAAGCATTCTCGACCCGGCTTGTGGTACGGCCGGATTTTTAATTTCATCATATAAGCATATTCTGAAGAATAATTCTTCCAATTATGATCCTGGAAATGATCCTACAGCCTTTGAGATCAATGGCGTCCGTTTGGAAGAACTTGGAGCGGTCAACGGGAAGAAGTACAAAGGAGATAAACTGACACCGGATGAACGCACAAGGTTGATGAACAATATCCGTGGATACGATATTTCACCGGACATGGTGCGCCTTTCCCTCGTGAATCTGTATTTACACGGCTTTACCGATCCTCACATCTTTGAATATGATACGCTGACCAGTGAAGAACGCTGGAACGAATATGCGGATGTAATTCTGGCCAATCCGCCTTTCATGTCACCGAAAGGAGGCATCAGGCCGCATAAAAGGTTTTCAGTGACCAGCAGCCGTAGTGAGGTGTTGTTCGTGGATTACATGGCCGAACACCTAACACCTTCAGGGAAAGCTGCTATCATCGTACCTGAAGGCATCATCTTTCAGTCAGGTATAGCATATAAGACTCTACGTAAGATGTTAGTTGAGGAAAATTATCTTGTCGGGGTTATATCTCTACCATCCGGAGTATTTCAGCCTTATAGCGGAGTGAAGACCTCCATTCTTTGGCTTGATCGGTCTCTGGCCAAAAAGACCGATAAGATCCTTTTCGTGAAGATCAGTAACGATGGTTTTGACCTTGGGGCACAACGGAGACCGATCAAACAGAACGACATGCCAGAAGCCTTCAGAAATATTGTCAGGTATAAAGAAACATTGTTAACTGGAGAGGCATTTAATGCCGATCAGTCACCGGGATTTACGGTTGCGGAAAAGACAAAGATTGCTGCAAATGGGGATTTTAATTTTAGTGCAGAGAGGTACAAGGAAGTAGGCATAATAAATACAAAATTTAACATTGTTAGGGTTGATCAGGTGTTTTCTGAGATTAGGAATGGTGAAAATGTTAATCAAATAGATGATATTGGAAAATATAGAGTCACAAGAATTCAGACAATTTCAAATGGGGTTATCAATCTCAATGCTACTAAATGGACAAATGATGAGGTTATAGAAGAAAAGTACATGAGGGAGGGAGATATATTATTAAGCCACATTAACAGTATAGATCATTTAGCAAAATCTGCAATTTTTAAGCAACAAGATCAAATTAAAGTAATTCACGGAATCAACTTGATTCGTCTAAGGTCAAGGAAGGATATAATTCTTCCTGAATATGCTATTCGGATAATAAAAAGTGATTTATTTATCTCCAAAGCAAAATCTTTTGCACAAAGAGCAGTAAATCAGGCAAGCATAAGAACACAAGACATTAAATCCATACTAATCCCCCTTCCTTCGCTTTCAGTTCAACATGAGATTGCAGATGAGATTGAGGGATATCAGAAGATCATTGACGGTGCCCGGCAGGTTGTGGAGAATTGGAAGCCCAGGATTGACATTGATCCGGAGTGGTCGGTGATAGAGTTGGGGGAAGTTTGTCAGATTCAAAGAGGAGGATCTCCAAGACCGATTAATGACTTCTTTACAGATGCCCCTGAAGGAATTAATTGGATAAAGATTGGTGATGCTCAGGAAAATGACAAGTATATTTTGAAAACAAAACAAAAAATAAAACGAGAAGGGGTGACCAAAACAAGATTAGTCCGTGATGGTGATTTTATTTTATCCAACTCTATGAGTTATGGAAGACCATATATTGTGAAAATTGATGGAGCGATTCATGACGGTTGGCTTTTACTTCGAATAAAAGACTCCACAAGAATCTCACAGGATTATTTGTATTACATTTTAAGCAGTGATCAGACAAAGTCACAGTATGAAAGAATGGCTACAGGAGGGGTTGTCAATAATTTGAATAGTTCATTGGTAAGTGAAGTCAAGATTCCGATTCCCGATATTGAAATTCAGAATAGAATTGTACTTGAAATTGAGCAAGAGAGATCAATTATAGACCAAAATAAGAAATTATTGGAGATGTATGAGCAAAAGATCAAGGACCGGATTGCAAGGGTATGGGGGGAGTAGGAGATAAAAAAATAAATTAAATTTATCATTATGCCAACACTTAAAACCTGTTTCAAGAAAGTCGATTATGAATTGAGTGGCCTGCTGCATTATATTGAAATCGGCGATATTGGTCTGCCGGATATTCAACGGCCCTTTGTGTGGCCGAATACAAAAGTAAGAGACTTGTTTGATTCGATGTATAGGGGTTTCCCAGTCGGATATTTGCTATTTTGGGAAAATGATGCTATTGATGGAGTCAGGCAAATCGGTTCAGGTGAAAAAGCCCATGTAATACCCAACAGGCTAATTGTAGATGGTCAGCAACGGCTTACTTCATTATATGCTGTAATAAATGGTCAGAAAGTACTTGACGTGAATTATCGGTTTCGTCAAATAGAAATTGCATTTCGGCCTCGTGATGGTAAGTTTGAAGTAACAGATGCAGCAATCCGGAAAGATCCTGAATGGATCACAAATATATCCGAGATATGGGCATCAGGTAAATCAAGTCACAAACTAGTGAAAGAATATATTCAGAAGATCAGCCTTCGGGCCACCTTAACGGATGATGAGGAAGAACGGATAAGCATTAACCTTGATCGCCTTTTTGATATTTTAAAATATCCTTTCACTGCATTGGAAATTGCAAATATAGTCGACGAAGAAGAAGTTGCAGATATTTTTGTACGCATCAATAGCGAAGGTGTAACATTAAATCAGGCTGATTTCATTCTCACTTTATTATCTGTGTTTTGGGATGATGGAAGAAAAGCACTTGAGGAATTTTCAAGGATGTCTCGTAAAGTACCTGAAGCTGGAATTCCATCACCATTTAATTATTTCATTAAACCTCATCCTGACCAATTGCTTCGCGTTGCTGTGGCTTTGGGATTTGATAGAGGTAAGATTAAAAGTGTTTACCAAATTCTTCGCGGGAAAGACCCTGAAACGGGAATTTATACAGCCGAAAAACGTGAAGAACAATTTAGTATTCTTCGCACAGCTCAGGAACAAGTTCTTCATTTGACGAATTGGCATCAGTTTTTAAGTAGCCTGGTAGGGGCAGGTTTTAGGGGAGAAGACATGATATCATCCCAAAATGCAATCTTATTCGCTTATGCCTTCTACCTTATTGGGCGTACAAAGCACCATATTCCTGAACACATACTGCAGAAACTTATTGGGCGTTGGTTCTTTGCTTCAAGTTTAACAGGACGTTATTCATCCTCTCCGGAATCTGCTATGGACAGTGATTTAAATCGCCTGAAGGGACTACAATCTGCAGACCAATTCACACAAAAACTTGAAGAAATTATTTCAGGGGTGCTGACAAATGATTATTGGAACATTTCTTTACCTATAGAATTGGACAGTTCATCATCACGAAGCCCCATAACTTTTGCTTATGTGGCCTCTCAGATATTATTAAATACACCAGTTCTGTTTTCGCCAAAGAAGATTGCTGATATGATGGATCCAATGTTAAAACCGGTTAAAAAACCTTTGGAAAAACATCATTTATTTCCCCGTGCATGGCTTGAAAGAAGTGGCGTTACAGATTTAAAACTGATCAACCAAATTGCAAACTTCGCGCTCATTGAATGGCCTGAAAATATTGATATAAGAGACAGTCACCCTTCGGTATATGTGCCGGAAATCCAAAAGCGATTCTCACCCGATGATTGGAACAGAATGTGCGAATTGCATGCTTTGCCCGATGGATGGAGCAATATGAGTTATCCTGAATTTTTAATTGAGCGTAGAAAATTGATGGCTCAGATTATTAAAAAAGGGACGGAACAGCTTAAGTAAGAAGACCGATTCTTGATGTGTGTTAAATCTTAATTACTTTGGAGATATAACCAAGGTTAAGACGAAAGTAAGCGGAGAGTAATAAAAATGGTGAAAAATCATATTAACAAAAAATAGTTAGCACCCTTCTATAAATAGCGACTGATATGCATTACGGGCACTGTTCACAATAAAAAAAAGGCAGATTTGTAATTTTCATGAAAATCTGCCTTAATTTTGATCTGTTGCTCGAAAGGGATTCGAACCCTTATCTGACGTTTCGATCGCGTCGTTTTATCCATTTAAACTACCGAGCAGACGCCTCAAATAATTGCGAATTAAAGGACTGTTAAGCAGTCCTTTTTTTATTAAAGGATCGTCAGATACAAAGATATAAGTCATTTACAGGTTTTGTACTATCAACTTTTCAACATCAGGAGGTTGACAATTCTTATACTATTGATTTATAACACTATACATCGTATAAGTTATATTTTTCAACAATTTCTAATAAATATTTATACCCGGAAAGCAAATGCGCCTTAAGATTTTTATCGTTCTAAATAGAAGATTATCAATGAGATATGAAGGTCAAAATTTTTTATAAAATTTAGTTTTCAACAGTCAATACTTTATAAAAAATTATGTAACTCACTCAAATTTTAATGATGGTAGCCTAATCCCTTCACCGTTCTTTTAATTTCAAGGACTTCTCCTAATTGCTATGAAGGGGAAATCTTATAATTCACCGGATTAAAGGCGTATTAAGGACAATAGAAGCCTTCCTTACAGTTTATTTGACATAAACATAGAAATATCTTCAACTTGTTATTCAAAACTGCCCATAGTGCACTTTTAAGCCATAGTGGAGCAATGTAAGCGTCTCTGTAAACCCAGATGCTCGAGTTGAAAAGGCAATTATGATAACTATATATTTCTTATTTATATTTGGCTCTGAATTTGAGAAAAATAAAATTTTGAAAAATATTTCACTTATAAGTTAAATTCATATACATTTGCAAAACTAAATGATGGGATGAATTATAAACTTGTAAAACTTACCCAATTTAGTGGTGAAGCGGCATCCATTTATTCAGTATTTCTTATCGACCAAGATAAAACCCTTTTTGATATTTTTATTGAAGAGAATAAATATTCATTTATAAGTGAACTAAAAGACATTTCTGAACGTTTAATAGTAATAGGTCATGATACCGGTGCTCGTATCAATTACTTTAGAAAATATGAAGGTAAACCAGGAGATGGAGTGTGCGCTTTATTTGATGAACCGGAAAGTAACCTCAGACTGTATTGTATCACTTATGGCACCTTACTCGTCATAGTAGGAGGAGGAGGATATAAGCCCAAATCCATATCAGCGTTTCAGGATGATGAAAAGCTAACAAAAGAAAATTATCTTTTACGCAAGATTGCTGCAGCGATCAATAAGAGAATAAAAGACCGTGAAATAGAGTTTACCAACGATCACAAAGATTTTGAATGAAACCTTGAATTTTATGAAGACCAGGAATAAAGCAGAAAATTACAACAGCCCGGAAATGGATGAAATTTTAAATGAAATTTCTCCTGCCGAATTAAAAAGAGCCAGGAACAGAATGCTTGTAGCGGCAAAGATTGATGATGCTATCATTTCAAAGGGATGGAAGAAAACCGATTTTGCCCGTAAAATCGGGAAGAACCCCTCTGAAGTAACCAAGTGGTTGAGCGGGACACATAATTTCACTATTGATACGCTGAGTGATATTGAAGACTTGTTGGGAATCAATTTATTAAATATTGTAGAAAAGGAAAATGAGATGTACTATTATTTTTCGGGTTCTGTTCAAAGCGATCCACTGCCCGAAGTCGGATTTCCCTGGCCGGGTGCGGCGATAAACTTGCCGAACGAATCTTTTATAATTTACCAAAGCGGAAAATTATTATCAAAGGCTGATCTGTCCATAAATAATTAGTTATGCAATCAACTCAGGAAAAGAAACAAACAGGGTTTAAACTTCTGGCCATCGAATTACTTGATTTTTCTTTGAATTTTCAGGAGAAAGCAATAATCCCGTTTAAGACTTATCATTTTAATCTTCGTGTCGAGCAAAGGATAATAGAGGATAAGAAGATGGTTATTGTTACTCTGCTCGTTTCAGTACTGCATGAAGATCAGGAAACAATTTTAGGGACCGTCAGGGCAAGCTGCATTTTTGAAATATTCAACTTTGAAGCCTTAGAACGAAATGTGGATGGTAACATAAGTTTGCCTGAACAAACGAATATTTCTTTAAATTCGATCACAATATCCACGATGCGTGGAATTATGTTTTCTCTTTTCCGGGGAACTTATCTGCACAATGCCTTTTTGCCAATAGTTGATCCAGCGTCCTTGAAAATTGATAAGTGATTTTTTTCAGACCTTCACAGCGTTTCAGAAATATTTGTATGAGAGGATGGTGGCGTGAAGTAACTCAATACTTGTTAGTGAATCAGATCCAACATTACAAGTGCATAAGGAAAGCTAATTACAATTATTTTTTAAAAATTTGTTACATTTTGTCATATTATTCGTTTTATACTGTATATTTGTAACAAATCGAATAACCAACACCTCATCATGAAAACTGGAAGCAAGATTAAAATGCTCAGGGCAGCGCATGGCCTGACTCAGCAAAATATTGCTGATTATCTGAAGGTTTCAAGAGAATTTATCAGTATGATCGAATCTAATGAAAGAGAGATCGGTCTTAATAATTTAGAAAAACTAACCGATTTATTCGGCGTGGAGTTGATCGATCTTGTCAATGAAGATGATGAAAATGTAACCGTGACTGCTTCGCTTGCCTTCAGAGCAGGTGAGATTCAGGTTGCTGACCTTGAACAAGTTTCAAAATTCCGAAGTATTGTAAAGAATTATCTAAAGATGCAAAAAATTTATAAAGAAACTATAGATGTCCATTAATGATCTTCTAATTGAAAAGGAGGCTGCTGAATTCAGGGCAAGGTGCCAATTAGGAGATAATGTAAAAATTGATCTCGAAAGCCTCCTATTAAAATTGAATGTTGTTACCATATTTCTCGATATGTCCATAGATTTTTCGGGCATGTCCCTCAAATTTGATGACAAGAAATTCATGTTATTAAATTCTGCTCAAAATATTGGAAGACAGAACTTCACCATTGGACATGAATTATATCACTTATTTGTCCAGGAAAATTTTGAAACGCATAAATGTCAGATAGAGTTATTTCAGAAAAAAACCGGATCAGAGTATTTAGCGGATTCTTTTTCTGCAAATTTATTAATGCCAAGAGCCGGTTTATTGGAAATGATTCCGGAACATGAATTAAGAAGAGATGCTATTTCATTGAAAACCATCCTATTTATTGAGAATTACTTTAAAGTCTCGAGATTAGCATTATTATACCGACTAAAAGGGATAGCTCTGATTGGCCAAGACTATTTTAATTCATTCACAAAAGACATAATTAAATCAGCTATGGAATATGGTTATGGTGATGAATTATATAAACGTGGGAATTCTGGTAAGGTCATTGGAAATTATGGTTCCATAGCAAAAGCATTATTCAGCGGAGATAAAATTTCTGAAAGTCATTATTATGAATTAATGAAGGCTATTGATTTGAAGCAATCATCGCAATCACAATGAAAAATATCGATCCGAATAAAGTGATTGTTTTTGATTCCGATGTAATCATTCATTTTATTAAAAGTGGTTTTATCACTTCAATAAAAGATTTATATCCTAAAAATAAAAAAATAATTCTTGGTAAATTATTAGCAAATGATGGGGTCCTTTTAGGAAAACATTCCAATGAATTCCAAAGTTTGATGAGATTTAAATTCTTTCCGGGGGGGCTTATTTTTCCAGCCACAAGAGACTCCTTTTTTCAACACTCACTTTTTTTATTGATCGCCCGAAGAGGAGGCAAATGAAACATGACAGCTTGTTATGTAACAGTCGCTTTGCTTTGTGTCCCATAACCATATTATGTTAAGTGCGCCAACGCTGTAACTTTTGGCAATCAAGGCTTACAGACCCTTCAGTGTTATTTTTTGTCCAAACTTAAAACCTACTACCATGGACAGATTAGAAGATATTTACCATGATGATCAGCAATATGCTCTTTCGGATGAAGAAGTTGCAATGATCCGGGAAATGGAAGAAGATGCATGAGAAGATGCACTTGAACTTATTGAAGAAGAAGCGCAGTAATGTGCTTTTTCTTTTTTGGTTTATATTATTCAACACAAAGGTTTTCCAATTCACAGAAGGTGACCATTACAAAGTTTATGAATGATTATTTCCAGAATGGGTTGGGAACCTGCTCTCCCTTAACAATTTGTACTTTAATCTTGTTTCGTCTGCCTTGCTTTCGTCGGAAATATAAACTATCGTTTTTCCATCATCCAGTACAACAGGATATTTCCCCTTTGTCGATCCCATTAATAATTTGTCATCAGGGATTTTCGATCTATTAAGTGCGAGACTATTCCTGTTATCCATCTTGCCATTCTTCTTCATCGTGCGAGTGGTTTATTAAATGAAATCAATTGTTTTCGTACAAGATACGGATAACTATTGGTCTTTACCATATCATTGAAGTATTATTCAACAGAGAGGTTTTCCAATTCATAAGAATGACCATGACAAAATTCATGTAGTTATTGTTTGACCAGAACTTTAAATACTAAAAGCTATGGAAACAACAACTTATTTCAAGGATTGCAAGACCCTCAATGAACTCAAGAAGGTCTACAAAGATCTTGCGATGAAGCATTATCCCGACCGCGGAGGCTCTACTGAAATCATGCAGGCCATCAATGCGGAATACAGCTTCACAATCCGTTACCCGTTCTTCAACTTTTACGATCAATCTGAAGAGGCAAAAACGGATTTCTTTCAATTTCCGGAAGTGATCGCAAAAGTCATCAGCTTTGATGTCCAGATCGAACTTTGCGGGAACTGGTTATGGATTTCCGGCAATACTTACAAATACCGGAAAGAACTGAAAGCCGCAGGATTCTTCTTTGCACCCGAGAAGTGCATGTGGTACTATCGACCTCTGGAATTCAAATCGAGCAATCGAACGGCAAAATCAATGGATTATATCCGGGCAAGGTTTGGCAGCGATATCGTGCAGCCCAACAGTACCAAAACTTTGCAAGGAGAGGAGGCTGCCAAATGAAAACAAAGGATTCTGTTGATCTGTTTACTTCGAACCTTCGGGAGATCGAGATTTTTTACCGGGACAAAGTGAAAATGGCCGATATGGAAAAGGTTTGCGGTTCCCGGGATGTTTAAGAAGTCCTGCAGCGCATATGGAGCCCAAAACTTGACCACGTGGAGGAGTTTATGGTGCTATGTCTCAACCGCGCCAATCGTGTCCTTGGATGGGCTAAAATAAACCAAGGAGGCTTATCTGGTACTGTAAGCGATCCGAAAGTTATATTCCAGGTTGCATTGAAATCCAACGCCTGCAGCCTGATAATTGCCCACAACCATCCGTCCGGAAATTTGCGGCCCAGTGAGGCTGATATCTTACTTACCAGGAAGCTGAAGGAAGCTGGATTGATGCTTGATTTGCCAGTCCTGGACCATCTGATCGTCAGCAGTGAAGGATTTTACTCGTTCGCAGATGAGGGTTTATTGTAAATCCTTTAAACCGTAACTTTTCACTTTTTAGGCACAGTTATTCACAAAATATTGTTTAAAAGATTTTAAATCAGATGGATAAATAGGATAATGTTGATTTATATTTGTGCCTAAATAGGCAT